>Ga0209530_1000150_pt1 | contig 62375 bp, 52 predicted proteins | sample BlaSpr_A8_Ref_O1_FD_187987 | JGI IMG/M metagenome (GOLD analysis project Ga0209530, IMG submission 187987) | Forest soil microbial communities from Thunder Bay, Ontario, Canada - Black Spruce, Ontario site 2_A8_Ref_O1 (SPAdes) (version 2) | ecosystem: Environmental > Terrestrial > Soil > Boreal...
GAAATTGCTGGCGCGAGTGAACGGTTCGCAATTTGCGCGGCGGGAACGAGCTTACCCCCCAGCCAAAAGACTGTCGATCTGAAATCACGTTTGTCCTTTGTTTTCTGATGGATAAGTGTGTTTCCAGATCGCCCGAAGTGACGATCTGAAAAACGCGCGGGGAGATCGAGTGTGAAAGGCGGATGGAGGGTGTGAGGCGAACGCGCTGGGCGTTGCTGCTGTGACGGCAGCTAGTTTCAGCGCAGTCAAGAGTTCCCACCCTTCCAGAGTCGAGAAGGATGGGCCACCCGCAATAGCTTGAGGCCTTATTGGCGGCGTCGCAATTTGCCTGTCGCGCCCCCGGGTGCACTGCAAAGTGCCTTCTATTCACGCTAGCAGGTTGAATGATTTTTTTCCATGTACACACGCATTCTCGGCCCGGCGACCTCTTACGGTGTCTGGCGTGGGCTGCTGCAAAGATTTAACACGGAGGGCACAGAGAAAAACCGGAGGGTACGGAGGTTTTTCTAGGTGGGGGCGAGGCCGACGGTGCGGAAGAAAAGATGTTCGATTCTTTTTTTCAGGAGCGGGACATTTGGGCGTTTTTCGCGGGCTACGGTGTAATCGACGATGCCGTGGAGTGCGCTAAAAAGATACACGGCGGTAAAGCGAGGGTCTTCGATTTTCCAGGCGCGCCGGCGAGTGCCGGATTGCAGCAGGTCTTCAAGGTGATCGATGATGATGTTGTCGATGAGACCCACGCGGGTGTGTGGACGTGAGCGGGCACGGTTGAAGACGATGTCGTGCAGACGGATTGAATCGAGATAGCCGGTGAGACAGGCGGCGGACCAGGCCGCGAGTTTTTCCTTCCAGTGGTGAGCCGGCTTTTCGGCGACGGCTGCTTTTATTCCCGCCAGCAATTGTTCGGCGAAGCGTTCACCGAGCGCCTCCAGGATATTTTCCTTCGAAGAAAAATAGAGATAGAAAGTGCCTTTGGCAACTTGGGCGCGGGTGGTGATTTGTTCGATGGCGGTGTGCGCGACGCCATTTTTGAGGAAGAGGGAAACGGCGGCATTCATTAGATCGTCGCGCCGCACTTCTGCAGGCTTCGTGCGGGGAGGTTTGCCGCGGTGCTTCGACATTTTTGAGCTGGGCATGGTGTTCATTCCTCGCTGACGTCGAGACGGTCCGCCTGACGCAGGGCAGGGAACATCCAGGCCCACGCCCCGGTAACCACCAGCGACCCTAATCCACCAAAAATTGCGGCGCCGACCGGTCCGAGCAAGCGGGCGACGACGCCAGTTTCGAACTCGCCGAGTTCGCCGGAAGCGCCGATGAAAAGACTGGCGACGGCGGAAACGCGACCGCGCATGCGATCGGGAGTGACGATCTGAACGAGAGTCTGGCGGACGTAGACGGAAATCATGTCGGTGGCGCCGAGAACGATCATGGCGAGCATGGAGACGATCATGGATTTCGATAGGGCGAAGACTAAAGTAGCGACGCCGAAGCCGGCGACGCCGGCGAACATCCAGTGCCCGGCGCGACGATGCAGCGGCCAGCGGCTGAGCGCCAAGGCCACGACCGTTGAACCGATGGCGGGACCGGAGCGCAGCAGGCCGAAACCGTGCGCGCCAACTTTTAGAATATCGCTGGCGAAAACCGGGAGCAAGGCGGTGGCGCCGCCGAGCAAGACGGCGAAGAGATCGAGAGAAATAGCTCCGAAGACGATTTTGTTGGTCCAGAGATAGGCGAGGCCTTCGCGAATTTGTTCGAGACGCGAACCGGGCTGAGATTCGGGGCGGGTATTGGCGCGCATGGAGAGCAGCAGCGCGGCCGCGACGGAATAGAGTACAGCGCAGCCAGCGTAAGCGAGAGCGGGCGAGAAGGCGCAAAGCACACCGCCAATCCAGGGGCCGACGACGAAGGCGACTTGATCGGCGAGCGCGGTGCGGGAGATGGCGTGAGGCAGAATTTCACGCGGGACAAGCATGGGAGCGATCGCCCCGCTGGCCGGAGAAAGAAAGGCGCGTGAAGCTCCGAAGATGGCGGCGATAGCAAAAATGGGAAACAGTGTTTGATGAGAGCGGAGCGAGACGGCGGCGAGAAGTAGGACACAAATAATTTCGACGACGGTGCAGAGGAGCATGATGGTGCGGCGCTCGTTGCGGTCGGCGGTGGCGCCGGCGAGGAGCGCGAGCAAAAACAACGGGACGAATTGGACGAGGCCGACCATGCCGACCAGGAAGGCGCTTTGATCGACGGAGCGCGAGAGGCGGGCGATGGTGTAAACCTGCCAGCCGAGGGTGACGCTTTCGGCCTGGACTGCGAGGGTGGAGAAGATGCGCGCGGACCACAAGAGGGTGAAGGCGCGGAATTGGAAGACGGACGGAGGATTTGAAGCGGTGGAAGGTTGAGTAGCCATTTGTGGTGTACGCATTGCAGTTTCATGGTACCCGACTGACTGGCGGTCAGTCAATCGATTGGATGGCCGGGAGATTAGCGGGATAGCTGGTGGAGAAGTTTGCGGCCGCGGGCGCGCATGGCGAGTGTGCCAATTTGGGTGAGTTCTTCGAGGAGGGGGCGGATTTTGGATTGGAGTTGCGGATCGCGGGCGGCAAGGTCGGCGAGAGCCTGCATGGCGAAGGTTTTTACGATGCTGCTTTTATCGCGCAGGTAGTCGAAGAGAATTTCGACGACGACGGCGCGTTCGATGGTGGTGAGTTTCAGGCGCGGGAGGATTTGGGCGGCGTGCCAGCGGACTTCCTGTTGATCGGTGCGGTTGGCCACGGCCAGGAATTTCTTTTTGAAGCGCTGCAGGAGATCGGGTCGCTCGGCGGTGATTTTTTCGATGGCGTCGGCGGCGCGCATGCGAAGGACTTCGTCATCGGAGGTCAGGGCGGCGACGAGTTGCGGGAAGACACGGGGATTATTCAGGACTTCGATGACGATTTCGTTGGTCTGGCCGAGAGTGCGGCGAGTGCCGCCGGAAAGTTTTTTGAGAATGGAATGCATGATTGCGAGACACGGCCCAAATTATACGGGGGCGTGTCGCACCTCCGGCGCTGGCCGATTCTTCTTTCGATTTTTCCCGGCCCCAACCGCTAACCCATTTCGCGCCCCCCGGCGCTGGTGATCCGTACGATTTAACGGCGGCGTAGGAAATCCGTGAAACTGCTCATTCCGGTTCTTCGATCATGGATTCGGGGCGGACGACGACGATCACGCCTTTATCGGTGACGGAGTAGCGGGCGCGGTCGGCTTCGAGGTCGTAGCCGATGACGGTGCCGGCGGGAAGATTGACGTGGCGGTCGATGATGGCGTTGCGGATACGGCTGCGGCGGCCCACGTTAACGTGGTTGAAGAAGATGCACTGGTCGACTTCGCAGTAGCTGTTGACGCGGACGTCGAGGCCGAGGACGGATTTGGTGACGCGGCCGCCGGAGATGATGGAGCCGGCGCCGACGATGGAGTCGAGCGCGGTGCCGGTGCGTTCGGGGTCGGCGAAAACGAATTTGGCCGGCGGATATTGCTGCTGCCAGGTATTGAGCGGCCAGCTTTTGTCGTAGAGGTTAAAGACCGGGGACACGGAAACGAGATCCATGTTGGCTTCGTGGTAGGCGTCGACGGTGCCGACATCGCGCCAGTAGGCTTCTTCTTTTTTATTTTCGTCGCGAAAATTGTAGGCGTAGACGCGGTGCTTATCGATCAGGCGCGGAATGATGTCCTTGCCAAAATCGTGTTTGGAGTTGGGGTCTTCGGCGTCAGCGATCAGAGTGGGGAGCAGCATCTGGGTATTGAATAAATAAACGCCCATGGAGGCGTTAACTTTGTCGGGATGTAGGCGCGAAGGTTTCGGATTTTTGGGTTTTTCCTCGAAGCCGATGATGCGCCAGTCGCTATCGGTTTCGATTACGCCAAAACTTCCGGCGGCTTCTTCGGCGGTAACTTCGAAGGTGGCGACGGTGACTTCGGCGCCGGATTCGACGTGCTGCTCGAGCATCTTCAGGTAATTCATTTTGTAAATGTGATCGCCGGAAAGAATGAAAACGAAATTCGATTGTTCGGAGCCGATGGAATAAATGTTCTGGTAGACGGCGTCGGCGGTGCCTTGATACCAGTGCTGCGAAACGCGCATCTGCGGGGTGAGGATTTCGATGAATTCGCCGTGGCCCATGAGCGTGGACCAGCCGCGGCGCACGTGGCGATTGAGGCTGAGCGATTTGTATTGAGTGAGGACGAAAACGCGGCGGAGATCGCTATTCAGGCAATTCGAGAGAGTGACGTCAATGATGCGGTAAATGCCGCCGAAGGGGACGGCGGGCTTGGCGCGATCGCGAGTTAAGGGCCAAAGGCGTTCGCCTTGACCGCCGGCCAACAGAACACCGATCGCGTTGCGCATCAGAGGCATGAGAGCTCCTGGCCGTGGCCGTTCGGAACGCCATTCTACCAGCATGGCGCGGGGCTGCCGCAAGTCTCATCGGGAAAAGCCCGAGGAGAGAATGGGGGAATTCCCGATACTGAAGAACCGAAATTGTTACACCTGCACGGTTGGAGCAGGCGAAAGATTCAAATTTAAGGAATTTTACTAAAAGGTTAAAACGGGCAGATGTTGCGATTTACACAAATTCAACTTGACTTACGCGCTGGCTGGCGATAGAAGAACTTGCAATTGCCGGTTCAGGCGTGAACCGGGTACACTGGTATCTACCCATCAGTGAAACTTTAACAATCAACGGGGAATCGGGGGTGAATACGCGTGGCAGAAGTTGTCATTCAAGAGGGTGAATCTCTAGAGAATGCGCTCCGGCGTTTTAAGCGCAAAGTGCAGTCGGAGGACATCATCAAAGAGATCAAAAAGCACAGCTACTACATGAAACCAGGTGAACGGCGGCGTGCGAAAGAAGCCCTCTCGCGTAAGCGTCTCCGAAAAAAGCAACGGCGTGAGCAAGACTAGTGACCAATTTGTCTGGGTCCACTCAAACAGGTTCGGGTCAGGCGAGATTGGAGAAGTGCGGGTAGTAAGGCACTTTCCATTTCGTCTGGCGTGGACTGTTCCGCTGCCATACTCCAGTAGGGTTTGCCCGGGAGCAGCGTATGGAATACCACGATAGGGTCTTGAAGTGCGCCGAATGTTCGGCCGAGTTTGTTTTTACTGCGGGCGAGCAGATGTTTTTCGCCGACAAGGGTTTCAAAAACGAGCCCAAGCGGTGTAAAGCGTGCAAGGCAAGCCGGGCGGCGGGAGGAAGCGCTTCCGCAGGCACAGCCCAGCGAGTGGAGACGAAGACGGTCTGCTCGCAGTGCGCGAAGGAAACGACAGTTCCATTCAAGCCCACTCAGGGGCGCCCCGTCTATTGCCGGGAATGTTTTCAACACCGGCGAACGACGAGCCCGACTGCGGCGGCGGCGCAACAGGCGTAAGTTCGCCGGGTTTGAATCGAAGCGAGATCATTTCAGGTCTCAGCGGTGAGTGAAATTGACCCGCCCGACATGAAATAGGCCCGGAGGTAGAGTTCTGTGTCAGAAGGCTCTTCGCAGCGCGTGAGCGCGGTGAAGAGCTTTTTTTTTGGGCGAGTGGCTTCTCTTTTACGCTGCTTTGGAGGCTCGGGCCGGGGCGATCTGGCCAAGAGCGGCGACGAATGCTTCCGTTTCGGGCTGAGTGCCGATGGTGACGCGCATGAAATTGGGCATGGAGGCGAAGCGGCGGCCGACCAGAATATTTTTGGCTTTAAACTGGTCGATGAAAGCCTGGACGTCGGAGCCCATATCGATCATTACGAAATTCGCATGCGAGGGAATGAAGGTGCGGCCGTCGTGGGTGAGTGCGTCGCAGAGCCAAGTGCGGGTGGCGACGAGACGGTCGCGGCAGGCAGCGACATTTTGGTGATCGGCGAGGCTGGCTAGACCAGCGCCGACGACCGCGGCGTTGCAATTATCCTGCAGGAGATTACCGGAGATGCGCTCGATTTGTTCTTTGGCGCCGATGGCGTAGCCCAGACGCATGCCGGCCATGCCGTAAATTTTGGAGAAAGTGCGGGCGACCAGAACATTGGGATATTTCGGGATGAATTCGAGGGCGCTCGAGTAATGTGGATCGGTGACGAAGTCGTTGTAGGCTTCATCGACCAGGACGAGCGTGGTGGGCGGAACGGCCTGGAGGCAGGCGGCCATTTCGTCGCGAGTCACGAGGGTGCCGGTGGGATTGTTGGGATTGCATATATAAAGGACGCCGGTTTTGGAGGTGCAGGCCGCGGCCATCGCGGGAAGATCCTGGCGATGGCCGGAGGTAAGCGGGATTTTGACGGCGTTGGCGTGCATAGCGCGCGCATATTCGAGCACAGCTTCGAACGTGGGGTCGGCGGCGACGACCTGTTTTCCGGAATCGAGGAAGGTGACGTCGGCGACGCGAAGGATTTCGGTGGAGCCACAGGCCAGCGCGATATTGTTGCGAGTCAGGCTATATTTTTGGGCAATGGCGTCGGTGAGGTCGAGGAGGCTATCGTCCGGGTAGCGCGAGGTGATGGCGGCGCAGGAATCGAGCGCGGCGGCAGCTTTAGGTGAAGGGCCGTAGGGATTTTCGTTGAAATTCAGGCGAATGGCGCCAGCGGGAACCGCGTGGCGGTGGCGCGCATCGAAAAACGAGGGACGGGCTGGGGCGGCAAAGGCTAAGGCCAGCGATTTAGTGATTGCGCTGGAAAATTCGCGGCGAGAAAATTTGAAATTAGGCACGCTGGCTCCGGGAAGAAGAATTTCGGCGAATCATACTCTGCGGCGTCGAGGCTAACAACAGAGTTTGGGGAGAAGGGGATGGCAACTAAGGCGAAAAAGAAGCCGGCCAAAAAGCGGTCCGCATCGAAAACGGAGAACCACGATACGGCGTTGCGCCGACAACTTGCGGAAACGCTGACCTGGGAGGGCGCACACGTGGGCTGGAAGTCGGCGCTGGCCGATCTGCCGGCCGACAAGCGAGGCGAGGAAGCTCCGGGGCTGCCGCATACTCCGTGGCAACTGCTGGAACACGCCCGAATCACGCAACGGGACATTCTCGATTTCTGCATCGACCCTAAATACAAAGCATTGGAGTGGCCGGGGGGATATTGGCCGAAGACTTCGACCCCACCGGACAATTCCGCGTGGGAAAAGTCGGTGCGAGTTTTAACGGCGGATACGGAGGCGATGGTGAAATTGATTAAGGATCCGCGCACCGATCTGTTCGCGAAAATCCCGCATGGAGAGGGCCAGACGGTTTTGCGGGAGGCGGTGCTGCTGGCGGACCATAACGCGTATCATTTGGGACAATTTGTGCTGGTGCTGCGGGCCTTGGGTGCGTGGAAGGAAACCTAAACTCGCGGCTCGCCGGAACCGCGGCGGGACTATTATAATAGTGATAGCGACTAAGGACTCGAAATGAGCAGGCAACACGAAATTCTAGAAGCGGCGGCAACGAAAGACGGTCAGGAACGGATTTGGGATGCGTTCCGGCGCTGGGGATTCTTGCAGGCGAAGCTCGATCCGCTGGGCGACGTGCAGCCTGTAGCGATGCCGGACCTGGATGTAACCGGGCCGGAGGGCGACGCGGCGAGGCGGTTTTATTGCGGGTCGATCGGCGCGGAATTCATGCACATCGCCGACGCCGAAAAGCGCGAATGGATTCAGGCGAGGATGGAGGCGGAAGCGCCGGAAGTGGATCGCGCGCGGATTCTGGACTGGCTGGTGCGGGCCGAGATTTTCGAGCAGGTCTTGCAGACGCGGTATCTGGGGACGAAACGATATTCGCTGGAAGGCGAAGCCTCGCTGCTGCCGCTACTCGATTCGATTTTAGGCGCGGCGGCGAACCAGGGCGCGGAGCAGGCGGTAGTGGCGATGAGCCACCGCGGACGACTGAACGTGATGGTGCACATTGTGGGCCGAGCGGCGGCGGAAGTTTTCGCGCGATTTGAAGACGTGGACCCGCGCAGCGTGCTGGGCGGCGGCGACGTGAAGTACCACATGGGCGCGACCGGAAATTTCGTGACCGCCGACGGACGGAACGTGGCGATGCACCTGGTTTCGAATCCGAGCCACCTGGAAGCGGTAGACCCGGTGGCGGTGGGACGCGCGCGAGCAAAACAGCAACGCGCGGGCGACACGGAACGAAAAAAGATTGTGCCGGTGATCATGCACGGCGACGCGGCGTTCGCCGGGCAGGGAATTCTGGCGGAAACGCTGAACATGTCCGGCGTCGAAGGATTTACGGTGGGGGGCTCGATTCACGTGGTGGTGAATAATCTGATCGGGTTCACCACGATTCCGCGGGACTCACATTCGGCGCGATTCGCGACGGATCTGGCGCTGCGTTTGCCCGCGCCGATTTTTCATGTCAATGCCGAAGACCCGGAGGCAGTGGTGCGGGTGGGGCGGATGGCGCTGGATTACCGGGCGGCGTTTGGAACTCCGGTGGTTATCGATTTAATTGGTTACCGGAAACACGGGCACAGCGAAGTGGACGATCCGACGATCACGCAGCCGCTGCGTTACCGGAAGATTCAAGACCGCGCGCCGCTGTGGCAGATTTATTCCGAGAAGATCGGAGTGGATGCCGAACCCATTGTGGCGCAAGTGCGCGAAGAAATGGATGCGGCGCAAAAACAGGCGCTGGAATTGGAAAAGACGCCGCCGATGCGGCAGATGCCGGCGTACTGGGATGCGTATAGCGGCGGGCGGTACAAAGCGTCGTACGAAGTGGAAACCGGCGTAGGGAAAGAGGAGTTGGCGGAAATCGGCGAGGCGCTGGTGCGGTATCCCAGCGATTTTCACATTCACCCGAAAGTGAAGAAACTTTTGGAGCAGCGCGCCGAGATGGCGCAGGGCAAACGGGCTATCGATTACGGGATGGCGGAGGCGCTGGCTTTTGGTTCGCTGCTGAAGGAAGGCGTTCCGGTGCGGTTGAGCGGTCAGGACAGCCGACGCGGGACTTTCAACCAGCGGCATGCGGCGCTGATCGATATCGAAAACGAAACGGAATACGTGCCGCTGGAACATGTGGCGCCGGAAAAAGCGTGGTTTGAAGCTTATAACTCGACGCTGTCGGAAGCGTCGGTGCTGGGATTCGAATACGGTTTCAGCCGCGACTATCCGGAGGCGCTGGTTTTGTGGGAAGCGCAGTTCGGGGATTTTGCGAATGGCGGGCAGATCATCATCGACCAGTTTATTTCGGCGGGCGAAGACAAGTGGGCGTTGCTCGCAGGCGTGGTGATGCTACTGCCACACGGTTATGAAGGGCAAGGACCGGAACATTCCAGCGCGCGGATTGAGCGATTTTTGCAACTGGCGGCGCGAGACAATATGCAGGTGTGCCAGCCCTCGACCGCGGCGCAATATTTTCATTTGCTGCGGCGGCAGGCGTTGCGGAAGTGGCGGAAGCCTTTGATCGTGTTTACGCCGAAAAGCATGCTGCGAAATCCGGTGGCGAGTTCGACGATTGAGGATCTGGGAGCAGCGAGATTTCAAAATGTGATTCCCGATAGCGGGGATGGATCGGCGACGCGGGTATTGCTATGCAGCGGGAAGATCGGGCATGAATTGATCGCGGAGCGGAAACGGCGGAAGGACGATTCGACCGCGATTATTCTGGTGGAGCAGTTGTATCCCTTTCCGGAGGCGGAGCTGGCGGCGGAGCTGGATCGCTATACGAATGCGCGGGATTTTATCTGGGTACAGGAAGAGCCAGCGAACATGGGCGCGCTGTCGTACATGGTGCCGCATTTGGAGCGGCTGGCGCATGGACGCGGGGTGCTGACGGTGAAACGGTCGGCGAGCGCGAGTCCGGCGACGGGATCGCACAAGGCGCATGAGATGGAGCAGCATACGTTGATCGCGCTGGCGTTTGGTGGGGCGGAGAAGGCCTAGGCCGGCGCGGCGCAATGTTTTACGCTCCGAATGCCGGGATGGCGGATCAGTCTGCAAGAGAGCGTCAATCGAAGAGAGATCCCTCGTCGGGCTGAGAAGCGCTCTCTGTCGGGCTGACAACGAACCCCAAAGCCAGAATCAAAACCAACCCCGAGACAAACCCAACTACGAAGTCCGTTCTTCAAATAAGCTGCTTCGACAGTAACTTCATTTAGCGTGCTGCTGAGTTTTTTTCGAAACACCAGTGAACGAAATCAGCTTTGTAGGTGTCCACGACCGACGCGGGGATATCGGATTCGTTTAATTTGCGAAAGGTGAAGTCGATTTCGCCATTTGGTTTGGCGGTGGCGAGCAGGTAGCCGTAGACATTGGTTTCGGCGGCTTTGGCTTCCGTTTTGTTGGGCGGAAGCGCATAGCGAATGGCGCCGGCCGTGCCGATGATCCAGCCGGGAAGAACCCCTCCGTTGTTACGCCAGTATTCGGTGTTGAAAATTCCGTCCATGTAGTAGTGCGAGTGGCTGGCGAGAACGTAGACGCGTTTGTGCGAATCGTTCTGGAGCGCGAGTAAGTCGCGATAGACGCGGCGGCCGGAAACGATTCCGGGCTCGGATTCGTCCATGGCGTGATTGGAAGAGATGCTGTCCGGAAGGGCTTCGTGCATGCCGACTACGACAGTGTGGATGCTGGGATTTGCGGCGGCGAGTTTCAGAGTGCGTTCGAACCAGAGGACCTGGAGCGGATCGAAGGCGTCATCGGTGGCATTGTCGAGGCTGATGAAATCGATGCCACCTTGAATCCAGTGAAAATAAGCGACGAGTTTGTGATCATTTTTGTCGTCGGCGAGGCGTTGATCGCGCAGTACCGGGGTATCGAGCCAGTCAGCGAATTGAATGAGGTACATTTCGCGGGTGTGGGGCCAGACCAGTTCGTGATTTCCAATGCCGAGAAAAACCGGAGTGGGTGCGAAGGTGGCGATCTGGTTTTGCAGAAAATCATCCCAGGCGGTGGCGAGGTAAGTACTGATGCTGAGCGGGCTGGCGATGTTTTTCGGCTGGTGCTGCATGTCTTCATCGAAGTCGGAGAGCTTGCGGAAATCGCCGAGGTGCCAGTAGAAGCCGGCGTGGTCTTTGGCCACTTCGGCGGCGATGGCGGGCATGGTGACGTCGCCGCAATTGCGGGAATCGCCGGAAACAGCGAAATTCCAGGGGACTGATGGCGTTTCCGCCGCGGCGCTGGAGGGTGACGGGGTGGATTGCGCGGAGGCGATTGGCGACAGGCCTACGCCGAGCAGAAAACTTAAAGCGGCGAGAGAGCGTAGCACGAGCTGCTTCATCAAGCTTCCTCCGAGGAGGCACGACGGTTTTTTGCGACGGCGATCCAAAGCGAAGACACAATGTATCACTCGTCGCCGAAAAACAGACAGGCGGCAAGCGCAATTGTGTGGGAATTTCTCGGAAGTTCGCTTACATTTCTGGCGCGTGCATGACGCGACGTTTCTGGACACTGAGGGGCTACGGTGAAAATTGAACCGTTTGAGCTGGAGCGCTGGCAATCGGTTTGGGAAAACAAAGTGGAGCTCAACATTTCGGAGAGCGGTGTGCACCCGCTGACCACGGCGGAACTGGTTCCGGACGTGGAGCAGCTCAAGAAAATTCTGGATGTTCAGCAATTGTATCCACAGACCAACGGCAGCGAGGAATTGCGGACGCGGATTGCGGAGCTGTATCCGGGCGCGAAGATGGAAAACGTGCTGGTGACTTCGGGAGGGTCGGAGGCGAATTACGTTTCGACCTGGGGATTGATCGAGCCGGGCGATGAAGTGTTGTTCATGATGCCGAACTACATGCAGATCGCGGGATTGGCGCGGGGATTTGGGGCGACGGTGAAGTCGCTCTGGCTGCGCGAATCGCTGGATTGGGGAATTAATGTGGACGATTTGCCGCGGCTGGTGACGGCCAAGACGAAAATCATCGCGATCTGCAATCCGAGCAACCCGACCGGCGCGGTGCTGCGCGAGGATATGCGCGCGGCGATTTTGGCGGCGGCGGAAAAAGTCGGGGCCTGGGTAATTTCGGATGAGGTGTATCGCGGCGCGGAATTCGATGGGGAAATGACGGCGACGATGTGGGGCGGTTACGAGCGGGTGCTGGCGACGGCGGGACTTTCAAAGGCTTACAGCTTGCCGGGGCTGCGCACCGGTTGGGTGGTGGGGCCGGCAAAGATCATCGAGAAATTGTGGAGTTATCATGACTACACCAGCATCAGCCCATCGATGCTGACGGACCGGCTGGCGTCGGCGGCGCTGGAGCCGGCGCGGCGGGCGTGGATATTGAACCGGACGCGAGAGGCGGTGCGGGCGAATTATCCGGCGTTGCAAAAATGGCTGGCCGATCGAGGCGATATTTTTTCGCATGTGGCGCCGAAGGCCGGCGCGATTGCGTGGGCCGGGCTGCGGGACGGACGAGATTCGGCGAAGATGGCCGAGGAGCTGCGCGTGCAGAAAAGTGTGTTGCTGGTGGCGGGCGAGCAGATGGGGATGGAATCGTTTGTCCGATTCGGATTCGGCGGTGATCAGGGACATTTGCAGAAAGCACTAGGGCGAATTGACGAATACCTACAAGAGACGCAGGGCTGGCAGAGCCGGTCGGCTTAAAATTTCCACACTTAACGTTTTTAACTTTTTTACAATTGGCGATTCGTGGGCTCGGGTTCGTTGACTTGGACTTGCGGGCGGCCATAAACTTACGCGCAGCCGAGGCGAGAACACTCCTGCCATGAAAGCGCCACCACCTGAAAATGAAGCGGCGCGCCTCGAAGCCCTGCGGCGTTACGACATCCTCGATACCTTTCCGGAACAAGCTTTCGACGATCTGACCCGCTTGGCGGCGTTAATTTGCGATACGCCCATCGCGCTGGTTTCGCTGGTGGACCAGGACCGGCAGTGGTTCAAATCCAAAATTGGAATAACAGAAACGGAAACGGCACGGGAAATATCGTTTTGTTCGCACGCGATTTTGGAACCGAAGGTGCTGGTGGTTTCGGACGCGCTGGCAGACCGGCGATTTTCGGACAACAAATTGGTTACGGAAGAACCGCGGATCCGGTTTTATGCCGGGGCGCCGCTGGTCACGGAGCAAGGACACGCGCTGGGGACCCTGTGCGTGCTGGACCGCGTGCCGCGGACGCTGAGCAGCGATCAGAAGGACGCGCTGAAATCCTTGAGCCGACTGGTGGTGGCGCAAATGGAATTGCGACGCAGCGTTTCGGATCTGTCGTCGGCGATTCGGGAACGGCGGCTGCGGGAAAACGAGCTGGATCAGCTTTTCACGTTGTCGCTCGACATGCTGTGCATCGCGGGGTTTGACGGGTACTTCAAACGGCTGAATCCGGCGTGGGAAAAAACGCTGGGACGCACGGCGGCGGAATTGGTTTCGAGACCGTACTTCGAATTTATCCATCCGGACGATCTGGCGGCGACGCTGCAGGAAGCCAAAAAAATCGATGAAGGTGGACAATCCGTGGCGCTGGAGAATCGCTTTCGGTGCGCGGACGGAAGCTACAAATGGCTGCTGTGGAACGCCACGCCCAGCGCCGATCAGGGGTTGATTTTCGCGGTGGCGCGCGACATCACGCGGCGCAAACAAGCCGAGCGACGGCTTTCGACGGGATACGCGGTGACCCGGGTGCTGGCCGAATCGGAATCACTTAGCGCCGCCGCGCCGCTGATTCTGATGGCGATCTGCGAGGGACTCGATTGGGAAGTGGGAGCGCTGTGGCGGCTGGACGAAACGGCGAATCTGCTGCGCTGCGTGGCGGCCTGGCACGATCCGCATATGAGTTTTCCGAAGTTCATGGCCGCCACGCGATCGCTTTCTTATGCCAGGGGCGACGGGTTGCCTGGGCGAATCTGGGAAGTGGGCCAGCCGATGTGGCAGCAAGATTTGCCGACCGACAACACGTTTCCGCGGACGCCACTGGCGCAGGAAGAAGGTTTGCACGCGTCGTTCGGATTCCCGATTCGCAGCGGCGAGGAATTGATCGGCGTGGTGGAATTTTTTGGGCGGAGCATGCGCAAGATCGAAAGCGACATGCTTGAAATGTTCGATTCGATCGGCAGCCAGATCGGGCAATTCATCGAACGGCGGCACGCGGAAAACGAATTGAAGCTGTACGCGGATTATCTGGAAGCGGCGAGGCAGGCGCAGGCGGAGGACGCGCGGAGACTGGCGCAATTGGTGAAGGAACTGGAAGTCGCGAAATTGAAGGCGGAAGATGCGACCCGGGCGAAAAGCGAATTTCTGGCGAATATGAGCCACGAAATTCGTACGCCGATGAACGCGATTGTGGGCATGACGGATATGGCGCTGGAAACGAAACTGAGCCCGGAACAGCGCGAGTATTTGCAGACGGTGAAGGGGTCGGCCGGGTCACTGTTGAGTTTGATCGACGATATTTTGGATTTTTCGAAAGTGGAAGCGCGAAAAGAGCGGCTGGATAAGGTTGAATTCCTGCTGCGCGATACGGTGGAGGAGACGCTGAAGGCGCTGGCGCTGCGCGCGCAGCAAAAACACATCGAGCTGGCTTCGCATTTTCCGCAGGAAGTGCCGGACGTGCTGATTGGCGATCCGGAGCGGCTGCGGCGAATTGTAGTGAATTTGGTGGGGAACGCGATCAAGTTCACGGAACAGGGCGAAGTGGTGCTGCATGTGCAGGTGGAGTCGCAGTCCGCGAATGAGGTGCTGCTGCATTTTTCGGTGACGGACACCGGGATTGGGATCCCGCTGGAGCAGCAGCAGCGAATATTCGAAGCGTTTGCGCAGGCGGACGCGTCGACGACGCGAAAGTATGGCGGCACGGGGCTGGGTCTGGCGATTTCGGCGCAGTTGTGCGAATTGATGGGCGGGTTGATGTGGGTGGAAAGCGAAGTGGGAGTGGGCAGCACGTTCCATTTCACCGCACGATTTGCGGTGCCGCCGCGGGCCAGCACGGACGGCAAAGAATTCGTGGCGCCGGTGAAGCTGCGGGATCTGCCGGTGCTGGTGGTGGATGACAACCGGACCAACCGGGAAATTCTGGAAGAAATGATTTTGAATTGGAGGATGAAGCCGGTGGCGGCGGAGAACGGCAAGGCCGCGCTGGAAATGTTGAAGCAGGCGGCGATGCAGGGGCGCCCGTTTCGCGTGGTGCTGCTGGATGGGCACATGCCGGGGATGGACGGTTTTGAAGTGGCTGCGCGGATGAAGCACGAGCCGAGCATGAAGGGTGCGGCGGTAATTTTGCTGACATCAGCGGGGCTGGGTGAGGATGCGAGTCGGGCCAAAACGGTGGGAGCGGCGGCGGCGCTGACCAAGCCGGTGAAGCAGTCGGAGCTGTGGGACGCGATCGTGAATGCGCTGCATCTGCCGGCGCCGAATCGAACTGCGGCGAACGCGGCGACACGACGTAAGCGCGGGGCGCGACAGAAGCTCCGAATCCTAGTGGCGGAAGATAACCCGGTGAATCAGGACCTGGCATTGCATATGCTGCAGCGCCGTGGGCACTCGGTGATCCTGGCGGAAAACGGACGGCAGGCGTTGGACGCGGTGGAGCGTCACAAATTCGACCTGGTACTGATGGACGTGCAGATGCCGGAGATGGGCGGGCTGGAAGCGACGCAGGCGATTCGCGAACGGGAGAAAAGTACGGGCGGGCACGTGCCGATCATTGCGATGACGGCGCACGCGATGCAGGGGGACCGGCAGAAATGCCTGGACGCGGGGATGGACGGGTATTTGTCCAAGCCGCTCGACCCGCGAACTTTTTTGCGAACCGTGGAGGAAAGCGTTGCGGAACCGAGCGCGGCTACGTCGAGTGCGAATGACGACGGAGAGGCTCCGAGCCAGGAACTGGACGTTAAGGGATTGATGGAGCGCTTCAGCGGAAACAAGAAATTACTGCGGACGATTGTCGGAACATTCCGCGAAGACTGCCCCAAAATGATGGCGCGGATACGCACGGCGCTGACCGCGCATGACCCGGCGCAACTGGCGGACGGCTCGCATGCGTTAAAAGGATCAGTCGGAAATTTCGGCCCGTCGGCAGCACTGGAGACGGCGCGGGAGATGGAAAAAAACGCACGTCAGGGTAAACTCGAGGGCGCCTGGGAGCTCTACGCGACGCTGGAAGACCAAATCGCGTTATTGTTACCGGCGCTGCAGGCTATCGGCGAGAAAAAAGCAAAACCGCGGCGGACGGCCCGTCCATTACACGCTCAAGGAAGGAAACGATGACGCGCATATTGATTGCTGACGACGACCGCACCACGCGATTGCTGCTTTCCGAGACGCTCCGCGCACAGAAATTCACGGTGGTGTCGGTGGCGGATGGAGCGGCGGCGCTGAAGAAGTTGAAGGCCGGGAAGTTCGATCTGGCGCTGCTGGACGTGTGGATGCCGAAAATGAACGGGCTGGAGGTGCTCTCGAAGCTGCGCAACGTGAAGAACCGGCCGAAGATCATCGTGATGACTTCGGATGACACGCCGGAAACGTTGCTGAGCGCGATTCGGGAAGAGGCGTACACCTATGTGGCGAAACCGGTGGACCCGCAGGCCCTGACCGGGCTGGTAAAGGAAACTTTAGCGAAGCAGCCGGGGCAGCGAACGATCGAGGTGGTTTCGGCTACGCCCACCTGGGTAGAACTGGTGGTGCCGTGCTCGCTGGAAGAAGCAGAGCGAATCGAAGCGTTCATGGCACATTTCAAGAGCGGATTACCGGAGGACGTGCGGCGGGCGGTGGGGCAGGCATTTCACGAGTTGCTGCTGAATGCGGTGGAGTGGGGCGGGAAACTCGATCCGAACCGGAAAGTGCGGATATCGTATTTGCGCGCGAAGAAAATGTTGATGTACCGGATCGCCGATCCGGGGACTGGATTTAAATTCGCCGACCTGGAACACGCGGCGATTTCGCACATGCCCGATGAGCCGACCAAACATGACCAGATCCGGCAGGATAAAGGATTGCGGCCGGGCGGGTTTGGGCTTTTGCTGACGCAGGCGACGGTGGACGAGCTGATTTACAACGAGAAACAGAACGAAGTGGTTTTCGTAAAATATTTGACGGAGTAACGGCGCTGGTCAAACGTGAGCCGTCACGAATGAAACGCTCCTATCCCCTGGGACGAGTTGTCGACCTGTCAGCGTTTTCCTCGGCTTTACCGATTGGGTATTTGGGCGCCCGTGCGACGGCCCTATGTGCTAGATTCGAGATTCGGCCAAACCGATGAAGACACTGGTCCTATTCTCGCTGGTTGTCGCGTGTTTGCTGGTTCTGGTGGTGTTCGTGCTGCCTCGGACGCCGCCGAACGAGCCCGCGCAACCGCCGGCTGCGACTGCCGCGCCGGTGTGGAACGCGTCGGCGGTGCAAAGCAGTTTTGCGGGCGTGCAAGTGAAAGAAGTGGACGCGACGCACGCTGCGCTGATTTTTTCGTACGACCTCGACAACAATACGGACGTGGATTACCGGTTGGCGAAAGGCCCGGCGACGGTGGTGATGACTCGTTTGAAATCGAGCGGCAGCGTAAGTTCGGAGGAGCCGGTGGAGCTGGATAGTTCCGTTTTTCTTCCGGCGCGAAACCGGACGCGTATCGCGGTGGAGGTCACACGCAATTTCAATTGGCCCACCGGGCTGCCGGGCACGCAAATCGGGCCGGTGAATCAGGAAAAATTCAGAGGGTTGGTGGCGCAAGAAGTCGCGAACCTGAGCGGCTTTGTGGTATTCGACCAGGCGACACATTTTCAAATTGAACTGCCCGGCGGATGGCCGGAGCTATCCGCCGGGAACACGGTTCCCGGGGGGTTTTAGGGCCGGCATTCGCGCCGGTGAATGCTTAGGGAACAAGTATTTCTGCGTTTCGTTGTGGGTGCTGAGACGCGAGGGTATACTTTTTGAAATGAGGTTCGCTGCGATCCCGCTCGCGGCCATTTAGGCATGGCTGACAACCCCGAAAAATCCGGCAATGCGCGTCCTGAGAAGGACCGGCGGCGTCACGCCCGACAGAGAATCCACTCGCTTTCCTACGTAAAGATGGGGGATTCGAACGGCGGAATCGTCCTGAACATCAGCGAGGGCGGAATTTCGGTGCAGGCGGTAGCGATGCTGGATCCGCGCGAGCCGGTCACGCTGTCACTGGAAATTCCACGGGTCCGGCAGCGGGCAGAAGTGAACGGCGAAATTGCCTGGCTGAGCGCGTCGAAAAAAGAGGCGGGGATACGGTTCGTCGATTTGCCGGAAAGCACGCTGAAGCAGATTCAGAAATGGATGGCGCGGGAAGCGTCGCCGGAACAGTTTGAAGACGAGACCGATCCGGTGGAAGAAGAGCGAGAGACGCCGGTGACAGTTGCAGCGGCTAAATCGCCGGCGGTTGAAGGAGCAGTGATCGAAGCTGCGGTGGTGGAAGCCGCGCAGGACGACGGGCCGGATGCTCGCGAGCTGAGTGAAGCGAACATCATGAGCGCGGACGAGATCAAGAGGCTGGCGTCGGAGCAGAAGGCTGAGCAGCGAACGGCGGTGGCGGAGAGCGAAGAAGAAATCGAGCAAGAAATTCAAGAGGAAGCCGGTACCGAGGATGAAGATGAGACCGAAGTTGCCGACGCAGCAGAGGTTGCTGCGAACTTCGACGAGGAGAACGAAGAGGAAAGCGACATCGAAGAAGAAGCTGAGGTGGAACAGCTCGCTGCGCAAAATGCAAAGGCGGGCGCTGACATCGAAGCAGTCGAGGAACGGGACACGAAGGTCGAATCCAGTGACGAGGGCCAGACGGACGAGGAGCCAGAAAACGAAGACGAACTGATTCAGGCATTCGGGCCGCCGGTAGTGCCGTTCGAGCGGCGACCGAATATGCCGCTTTCGTCGATGAACGCCCTGGCGGGTGGTGCGCGTAGTGCGCAGAACCTGGCGATTGCTCCGGCGCTGCTACATGACGTGCAAAAACCTTTCGTGGAATCGTACGTGGCCCCGCAGGAACCCGCACCCGAATCGGGGTGGAAAGTTTTCACGATTCAATTGCAGACTGGATGGTTTCTGGCTGCGCTGGTGTTGCTGCTGGCGCTGATTTCGTTTATTGCGGGCATGGCGGTGCGGCGCGGAGCGTTGAATGGGGTCATGGGCGAACAACAAGACTCACTGGTTCCCCGGAGCGCGGCGGCGCCTGGCGCGATTCCGCACGTGACACCGCCGACGAGCGGAAGCGCAGTGGATGGAACGAACGCGGCGGCGGCGAAACCGCTGTCGATCGAGATTGTGGATTTGTCCAACCATCGCTGGGTGATTCCGGCCAGCACGGGAATGAACCGCGCGAACGTCGCACAGCCAGCGGAGACGGACGGCAGCTCCGCCGCGGGGGCCGCGACTTCGGCGAAGGCGAATGCGGAGCCGTCGCAAGGTGGCGCGACTGGAGGCGGCGTGGCAACAGCGAACCTGGCCACGAATGCAGAAAAAACCGGAGTGCCGTTGGTTTTGAGTTTGCCGGAAACTCCGATCAGCGCAACCGGTTCAGTCGCGATCAGCTCGCAGCGATCGGTTCCGGTGCCGGCGGATGGATCGAAAGCCGCACAAAATGGAAGAAACCTCCAGGTGGGGCAACTGCTCAATTTGGTGGAACCGGTTTATCCGGCGGAAGCGGTACAGCAAAAAATCGAAGGTACGGTGAAGCTGCACGCAGTAATCGGAGCCGACGGCGCGATCGAAAGTTTGGCGCAAGTGAGCGGGCCGCAGGTGCTGGTGAATGCTTCGATGAGCGCGGTGCACAATTGGAAATACAGTCCGACGCGGATGAACGGGCAGGCGATCGAGACGCAGGAAGACATCAGCTTCGTTTTCCGGCTGCCGAACTAGAATCGTAACGCTAATGCAACATGGTTGACGGTCGCGCATCGCGACGGTTAGGATGACTGCGGTTTTATCTGGAGGAAATCATGGCTAAGAAAACCAGATTGACGAAAGTGGCGACGAGCATTGGCGCGGCGGTGGGCCGAGCGGATCGGACGGCGCATAAGATGGCCAAGGCCGGAGCGCTGGCGAAGAAGGAACTCGACGCGCTGGCCAAGGATGTGGCGGCGCTGAAGCGCCGGCTGGAAAAGGCGACGGGGCATCTGCGTCACGCGCTGAAGTAGCGGTAGCGCCGAAGCCGGCGCTTGGGGCATGAGCTGAAGAGTTTCGGCTTGAGTTAGGCCTGCTTCGCCGGAATGGAAGCAGGCTTGAGGTGGGCTTTTCCAAAGATTTTGTTGCGGCAGTGTCGCACGTATCGTATCCTTCCGCGTTGTACCGGCAGTCCTCCCCGTGTACTCCAGATCGTGATATCCCGCTTGGATCTTTTTGCCTGAAGGGATGCTTGTGCTTGAAGCGAGGGGACCTAAGCTCGAATGGCGTCGATGAACCTGACCCCGGAGGTGTGCGGAAGACGGCGTTTGAATTCGTGGTCCGAGTTTTCGGCGGCGCGCACGGCTTTTCAGTTTGCATTGAAAACCGCGGGTGGGATCGCGAACAAAGATGCCGAGGCGAACGCGTTGCTGCACTTCGGAGATTTCGAATATCGAGCCGGGCACGCAGCGAGTGCGCGAGAGATGTAATGCGCGCGGAAGATTTATGGACGCAGGAGTCGAACCGGGCGCAGGCGGCGACGGCGCTGGCCAGTCTGGCGCGTTTGCATTCCCAGGCGGGCGAGCTGGAGAAAGCGCGAAAGGAAATCGAGGACGCGCTGGGATTTTTTGAAGCTTCGCGGGCGACGCTGGCGAGCCGCGAACTGCGGACTTCGTTTTTTTCGTCGAAGCATGCGTATTACGACCTGGCGGTTTCGGTGTTGATGCGTTGGCATGAAAAGGAGGCTAAACGCCGGGCACGACGCCGAAGCCTTGGCGATAGCGGAGCGAGCCAGTTCGCGCGGGCTGCTGGACGAATTGGGCGGCGGAAGGGTTCCGGCGCTAGCGCATGCGCCGGATGATCTGGTTCGCGAGAAAAAGAAGAATCGAGATCAACTCGATGCGTTATTTGCGCGGCTGCGAACGCTTTCCGATGAGCCACAGAAAAATTCGGAGCAGATTGCAAAAACTCGAATCGAAATCGAGGAGAGGCTGCGGGCCAGCGATACGCTGGAGGCGCGGATGCGCGCATCGAGTGGCGAATATGTTTTGCTGTCGGGGGCGCGGCCGGCAACTTCCGCCGAGATCGCGGAACATATGGAGCAGCGCTCGGCTCTGGCAAAATACTGGGTGGGCGACGATGCAATTTATCTGTGGCTGATCACCCACGACGGATTCCACAGTTTCGTCATCCCTGCGACGTTGGAACAGACCCGTCTCTTGGTGGCCAGTTGGGTGGAAAACTTAGAGGCGCGCAGCGAACAGAAACCGGGCGAAGGGTTGGCTGAACGGGCGAGCCGAATCGCGCGAGCGGATGCGGTGGAAAGGAGCGGAGCAGAAGAGTTAGGAAGACCGCTGCTCGTTCCGGTCGCCGAGCTAAAAGATATCGATCGCATTTATGTGGTCCCGGATGGTCCGCTTTCGTCGGTTCCATTCGCCGCGCTACGGATTCCAGCGAGCGCTTCATCCGGTCCTGCACATTCCTCGAAAGTTCTTATTTCTCGATTTGAAGTGCTGATGGAGCCGTCGGAATCGATGGTGCAGGTTCTGGAGCAGTCTCGTGCGGAGACGGAACGGCACGGGGCACTGCACATCGCGGTGTTTGCCGACGCGGTTTATTCGAGCAGCGATCCGCGGGTTCCAGGATCGCATCGGCGACCGACGGAGTCGTTGAGCGCGGCAGAGACGCTGCGTTTGGCGACAGAAGCGGGCATGGCGCACTTGCCGCGGCTGGTGGGCTCGAGGGAAGAAGCGCAGCAGATTGGAGCACTGAATGGCCTGGCGAATACGGATATACGCTTGGGTTTTCGAGCGGAGGCGAAGGCGGTACGCGAACGCGACTGGAGCCAATTCGCCATCGTGCATTTCGGGGTGCATGCGCTGCTAAATACAGACCGGCCGGCATTTTCGGGCGTGGTGCTGACCAGGGTGCAGCCGAATGGCTCGGCGCAGAACGGCGTGTTGTGGCTGAGCGATCTTTACAATCTGAGAATGCGGGTGAATTTAGTGGTGCTGAGCGGATGCCACACGGCGAATGGGCGAGAAGTCCCGGGCGAAGGGCTGGAAGGACTGTCGCGGGCGTTCTTTTTTGCCGGAGCGCGCAGCGTGGTGGGGAGTTTGTGGAGCGTGGAAGATCGCGAAACAAGTTTGCTGATGGAGAAGTTTTACGGCAACCTGATTCGCGAGAAGCAGGCTCCAGCCGAAGCCTTGAGACGCGCGCAACTGGCGACGGCGAGCGCGGCAAGCACGTCGGCGCCGTATTATTGGGCGGGCTTCACGGTGCAGGGAGACGGGGCGAGAGCCCTGCAGTCTGGACCATAGAGGTAAGAGTTTGGAACGTTCGAATGCGGAGAGAAAACCCTGGGCCTTGGATGCCGGCTCGTTCGACCGCCTGCTGACGGCGTTGCACGGCGATCGCGCGACTGCAGCGGCGGAATACGAACGAATGCGGCAGCGGCTGATTCGTTTTTTTTCGATTCAGCAGGCACGTTCTCCGGAAGAACTGACCGACACTGCGTTTAACCGTCTCGCCCGACGCATTTCCGAAGGCGAAGAAATCCGCAATGCGAAACAGTATCTTTCCGGAGTCGCGCGCATGCTGCTGCTCGAGGACCGTTACCAGCGGAGGCAAGAGGAATATGCGCTGCGCATGGTGGCGAATGCCGGGAACTATTCGCGCTCCGATCAGGAGCTGCCCGCGACACTGGAAGCGTGCCTGGAGACTTTGCCGCCGAAGAGTAGAGAACTTTTGCGGCGGTATTACAGTGCGGAAGGCCGAGCGCGGATCGCGGCGCGCCAAAAGCTGGCGGACGAGATGGGGATGGAGCTGAATGCGTTGCGCAACCGAGCTTTACGCCTGCGGGGGCGGTTGGAGGAATGTATCCGGAGGCGCTTGGGGCGCGAAAAAAGAGCGTGATATTCGGCAGGAATTCGCCAGTAAAGAGTGAGAGCTGAAAGAGATGTTGCAAATTGAGCCAAACCGGGAGTGGTTGTTGCGCTATGTGCTCGGAGAACTCTCCGAGGATGAAACGCGGCAGGCCGACGAGCGTTTTTTCGCGGACGACACGTTTGCCGGGATGATCGACGAAGCGTACCGGGACACGCTCGACAGCTATGCCGCGGGAGAAATCAGGGGAAGCGACAAGGAACGCGTGGAGCGAGCTTTCTTCAGCGGACCGCATCAGGCGGGGCGGCTGAAAATTCTGGAGGCCATGCAGACGATTCCGGAACGGACGCCGGAAGTGGCAGTTGCTGCAGTCGGGGCTAAGGTGAACTCCTCGCCCTGGTTCCTTTCGTCTTGGCCGGTGGCGGCTTCGGTGGTGGTGCTGAGTGTGGCGATTGCGCTGGTGGTTCATCAACGCAGCGGGAAGGTGCCGGAACCGGTGAATCAAAGTGCGCCGACGAGCGAAGCGGTTCGCGGCAATGCACCTGAACCGGCGGCCGAGACTCCCGCGGTTTCGACGCCTGGTGAAAAGCTGTACACCATATTGTTGTTGCCCGAGGTGAGTCGGGGTAGCGAAGAGGCCAAAGAATTTGCGATACCGTCGTCGACGAACGAGGTTGTTTTTCAAGCCGTGCTGCCTTCAGGCCAGACGGGCGCACGATTTCAGATTCGATTGCAGGGTACGAAGCAGGCGGAGGCAAAGATATTCTCCGGGCTGGAACTGCGCACGATCGGTAATCAAAAGTACGTGGAATTTCGCGTGCGGGGGGCCGATCTGCCCGCTGACGATTACGATGTAGACGTATCCGCGGAGCCCGCCACATCCCGCCCCCTGGCGCATTTCGTGGGTCGCATTGTCCGGGACTCCACACCTCAAAATTAGAATCGAGTTTTTTATATTTCCCGGACCCACTTGTATCGGCGAGGCGAAGCCTGCAAGATTGTTGCGGTAGATTACTTTCCTGAATTGATCTCCCATCGTCAATTTTACATCTGTTATTTTTCGTCCTGGAGGACACCCCCAAATGATTACGTTGAGCGATGCGCGCCGAGTGATTGCGGCCGCGGAGCAGAAAGCGGCGGAAATAAAGCAGCCGATGAATATCGCGGTGGCGGACGGAGGAGGGAATTTGATCGCGCATGTGCGCATGGATGGCGCGTGGCTGGGCAGTATCGATATTTCGATCAAGAAGGCGTATACCTCGCGAGCATTTGATATTGCGACCAGGGATTTGGCGACGCATTCGCAGTCGGGCGGGCAATTTTTTGGAATTCACGCGTCGAACGACGGGAAGATCATGATTTTCGCCGGCGGAATTCCGTTGAAGAGGGACGGGAAGGTGGACGGCGCGATCGGAGTGAGCGGCGGATCGGGCGAGCAGGATCACGCGGTGGCGGAAGCGGGCGCAGCCGCGTTCTAAAGCGCCGGCGTCATAACTGACGTAACGCTTCAGAGTGGGCAGATTCGTTGATTGGCGAGGAATAGCCGCGATTGACTGAGATGGTGGGCTCGCCCGGACTTGAACCGGGAACCGGCCGATTATGAGTCGGACGCTCTAACCAATTGAGCTACGAGCCCGTATCTTTTGAGCATAGTACAAGACCCTAGGTTAATGCACAAAAACGATCATCCCTGAAGTGCGCACTCTGCCTGCGGGCGAACGGGCGATGGCGTTTTAAGGAGTGGCGCGACGCAAGACGGCGCTGGATTTTTCGGCAGCGGCGACTTGGTGAAAAAAATCGCGAACTCCAGGGAGTTTATCGGTGGGGACTATGACGCTGCTGATTTCATAAGTGCGCTGGTAATGCAGAATATTGTCTTTCACCTGAATATCGCTTTTGTAGGCGGCGTAGGCGCAGTGTACGTCGACCGCAGCAGGAAGTTCGTCAACGACGTATCCTGCGGGCAAGGTGATGTCAAAGACATCGGATTGCAGGGAAGTACCTGAGAATTCGATAGGGTATTTGCGATCTTTACCGGTGAGAATGCTCGAGCCTTTCTCGCCGACCACGCGGGGCCGAAGAATGAGCAGATTGCCGGCGGGTTTCGCGTAGCCGTCCGCAACGAAGTGGTAATCGACGGTCAAACTTTCGTTGTATTTTTCTAGGTTGCCGATCGACGCTCCGGTGAGTTTGAAATTATTTAGAAAAGTGCCCAGAAAGCTTTCCAGGATTTTGGCGCGGTCGGCGGGCAGAGAGCCCAAGAACTGGGCGCGGCTTTGTTCCGCAGGGCCGCCCGAGCGCAACTCCTGAACCTGACCACCCAGATTGCCGGCGACTGAGAGCGAGAGAGTCCCGGTGCGGAGCAGTCGATTGGTAGCGGGCGACTGTAACGGAAGCAAAATCAATTTGCTGGTATCGGCTGAAATCAGCAGCCCGTAATTCTGCTGGAGATAATCCGGCAAACTTCCAAGAGCCACATATTCGTTGGTCGGATCAAAAAAAAGCAGTCGACCAAGCTGCGGATCGTTGACCACACCATTTAAGCCGACACTTTGGACAGAATCGGGAAGCTGAATGGCCATGATCATGTGATTCCCGCGGAGCGAAGGAAAGTCGGGATTCACGATGCCGCGATCGGTATCGATCATCACGTAGTACGAGTCGACTCCGATTTGCTTGAGCATGGTGCTGAGCAGAGTCGCCTTGTCTTTACAGTCGCCGTATTGGTGCCTAAAAACGTCGGCGGCAGGATGCGGTTGGTAACCGCCGATGCCGATCTCAATGGCAACGTAGCGAATCTGCTGCTGAACATAGTTGGCGAGGACCTGCATCTTCTGGAAAGGGTCGGAGATGCCGGCGGTAAGCTGCGAAACCTTTTGCTGCAGTTCGGGCGAGGCCACGCGACTGGCATTGGTGAGGCTGGCGTACCAGATGCCGATGTCGTTCCAACTTCCAGAAGACTTGGCGCGAAGCTTGGGGTCACGAGGGAAATACTTGATGTCCATGCGGCTTTCGATGGCAGCAAAAGGAGGCATAGCCGGCTCTATTTCCACCGCAGGAATGTTTTCGACTTCCCAAGTGGAGGTGTTGCCAGCCGCAGATTGCGGGTCCTGCTTCGGGAAATTGGCCCAATGATTCGAAAATTCCCAGCCGGATGGCATCTGCAGCGAAAAACGCGCGCGGCGAGTGGGGATGGCACTTTGGAAGGACCAATTATCTTCAAACATGAACGGGCGCTTTTTCTGGACGTATTCGTAACCGACAACGTTGCCGGGGTCGGCGGCCGAAAATTTAATGGCTTTCAAGCGAAGATCACTGAAAACTTCATAGCTGGTCGCGCTGGCCTCGATCGCATCTTTTTCCTTCAGTTCCATTTCCCGCCCGTCGGCGGTGATGGTCCAAGCCTTGAAGAAGGATAGCTTTGTATCGTTACTGAAAGAGACGACAACGCCGCCGTACTGATCTCGGCCTTCCGGCCGAAGAATTTTGTAAGCGCGGCGATACTTGGTTTCAATTTCTCCATTGTCCTTCACCGTGGTCTGCTGCTCGTCGAGAAGGACGACCGCGACGGTGTCCTTCGAGTATTCCGGCAAGGTTTGATGTGCGGCCGCCCGCATCCACTCCGGTGCGGTATCGGCGTGCACCCGCGGTGAAAACCAAAAAGCGAGAGCAAGCATGGCCGCAACGAGTGCGGAGGCTTGAACCGGTCTAATTCGTTTTCGCCGATTCGATAGTTTGCAGAACGATTTGGGCGTCGTCATTGGTTTTGACCTGGTTGAAAAAATTCCGGAAGGCACCGTAATTTTTGATGGGAAACATGAAACCATCAATGACGAGCAGGCGTTTGACTTCAAACGTGCGGCCTTGCTGCGAAGCAGAAATCTCATAGGAAACCACACCTGGTTTGACTTGTTTGGCCGGAGGAACGGCTTCGATTTTATATCCGTCGGGAGTAGTGAGTTTCGCGTCGTCAATTTCCTGATATGGAGAATTAATGCAAACGGGATACAGACGTTTTTCCGGCTGGAAGGATGCCGGCTGGCGAGCTTGAAACACGGACGCCGGAACCAGCATGCGGTGTCCAGCGGACGTGCCCAAACTCGGAATTTTTACGGTACCTTCAACGTGGATCGGCAATTCGTTCTTTTCCCAATTGGTGAGGGTAGTCACCTCAAAGGTAGAGCCGGCTGGCAACCAGCCTTTGATTTCGTCCCCGATGGTCTTCATCCGCCCGCTGGCGTCCTCGCTGTGGTTTAGCTCACGCCGCTCAGCGCCCAAATTCCCGGTGAAATCGACTTGTAGCTTGCCGGTAGCCTGGCCGTCGGAATCTATGGTGAGCTCACTATTGCGAACGATGGTGCCTTGGGCAGGAGAAGAGCCCGGAATGGTGACGATCTCACCGGCGTCCTTGGTGAAGCGAACGCCGCGCGTGGACGTTTCGTACCAGGGAAGCAATCCAAATGGGTAGGTACTCGAGGAGGGGTCCAGGAAATAGTCCTGAGTTCCGGCGTGCACCCAGACGAGGCCTGCGTTTAATTGGGTAGTATCCAACATTTGAGGATTGAAAAAATTAAGATGACGCGCCGCGACCAGGACTCCAGATGAGGAAAATCCGGCGGTGCGCACCAGACCAATGAACGTGTAATTCAGCTGATTGGCGGTTCCGTAATTGTGTTTGAGAACATCTTCGACGTTGAGGTTGGGCTTAATTTGTTCCTGTTTTTGTTCTTTTTCGGTTTTGGCGTCTTCCATGGAAAGATTGCGAATGGTTTGCACGCGAGCATAAATCTTCCGTAGTTTTTCTTCCGGTGCGTCATTTGGACTAATGGTGCGGGATAAATCGGCTTCGAGCGCTTTTTTGTTGTTCACGTAATGATCGAGGTCTTCCGCCCAAACTTTTGCATGACGATTCCAAAACTGGTCCTCGGTTTCATTCGGGGGGTCATTGCGACCCCGATAGTAGAAATCGACGCGCACCTGGAGGGCGCGTTCCGGAGGCATGTAATCCTCCTTTTCCAGAGCTGCGATATTGTGGACATCCATGGCAAAAGTCCCGTTCGGTTGCTTGACTGGGACGGCTCCAGCCGGAAGACCGAACTGCCGGTACAAAAGCGGGAGAGAGAAATCACCGGAGTCCGGTTTGATGGTGAAGCGGGCATCACGCGTAAAAAGCGAATTGCTGATCACCCAGCTTTCGTTGATGTAAAAAGCGGGATCGCTTTGTTCGCGGAACTTGTACTCGATGATCGAACCGGGATGAACGTCCGGTAGGGTAAAGGTTTTGGCCAAGAATTTAATTCCGCCGGCCTTGACCAGGGTCTTTTCGAATACTTTGCCATCGAAATTGACGATGCTGCCGTCCGGCTGGATGGTACGGCCGCGAATGTCCTTGATATCCGTCTGCTGCTTGAGAAATGGTATTTCGATGTCTCCTTGCTTGGTTCCTTCCTGGGTGAATATCTTGATGCGGATGTATTCGCGAACCGAGGATTCCTTGGAATCCATATCGCTGCTGCGGTAGAGGATCATGGCGTGGGCGCCGGGGCCGGCGGGATTGTCTTTGAGGGCGAGATCTTCCGGCGGGATGGGGAGCCAATCATCGGCGGCGGAAGAGGAGTGCGGCAGGGCGGCAAACAAAATGGCGACGAGCACAGCCGAAAGACAGACGAATCGCTGGGTTCGATTCATGTCTCAGATCTCTCCGTGTTCACAGAGAAAGGGTTACCGAGAGGTGATGCTGCCCGGCGGCGGAGCCGCGGGCGCTGGGCCCCAATTCTCAGATGGTGAAGTGAAGGTCACGGTACCCCGAAGTAAAGCTGCTGTCAACGGGCCATAAGATTGTCTGTCTGGTATTCGTCACTGGTTACTTGCGAGGTGAGCTAAGCGAAGCTGCAGCTAGGTGGTTGGCGATGGCGACTGGCCGAAACGGGCGGCGTGGCGCTCTTTTCCCAAGGCGGTCATCAGGATGGCCAGGGTGAAGACGATCGCTGTGGTGGAAGCCACGGCGACGCTGTAGGTCAGGCGGCGGGCCAAGAGGGATTGCAGTACGCCGATGTAGCTGGCGAGAAGGGCACCGCATTGATAGCCGAAGCCGGGAAGGAAGCCGCGGATGGCGTCGGGCGAAAGCTCGGAGAGGTGCGCGGGGATGACGCCCCAGGCGCCTTGCACCAAAAATTGCATGACGAAGGCGCCGGCGATGAGCGCAGTGGTGTTAGTGGGGAAGGCCCAGAGGGGAATTACGAGCAGGGCGACGGCGAAGGCCAGCATGATGGAGCGGCGACGGCCGAGGCGATCGGAAATCAGGCCGAATAGGGTGCCGCCTAAAATGGCGCCGAGCATCGAGATGGCGGTGACGACGGCAACTTTGTGGACGGAGAAGGACCACTGGCGTTTGAGGAGTGTTGGATACATGTCCTGCGTGCCGTGGGAGGACATGTTCATGGTCATCATGAAGATCGTGATGTAGATGAAAAGTTTCCAGTTGGAGGCGAGAGTGCGGCCGAGCGAGTGCCAGTTGGGTGCTTTGCTTTCGTGCCACACCGAGGATTCCTTGACTTTCAGGAGGACCACTCCGGCAGCGAGCAGCGCCGGCAGACTGCCCAGGAAAAATAGCGGACGCCAGCCCCAGCGATCGAAGAACAGGAAATAGGCGACGGCGGCGAGCAAATAACCCAACGCATAACCTTCTTGCAGGATCCCGGAAAAGAAACCGCGCTTTTCGGGAGGGACTTTTTCCATGGCGAGCGAAGCGCCGACTCCCCATTGGCCACCCATGACCAGGCCGAAAAGGGCGCGGAGGACGAGGAAAGAAAGAAATGTGGGCGCGAGGCCGGTGAAGAGTTGGACCGCGGCGGAAAGCGCGAGATTGGCCATGAGCGGAACGCGACGGCCGTAGCGGTCGGCGAGAAGTCCGAAGACCAGAGCGCCGACGGGACGCAGGGCCAGCGTGATGGTGAGAGCGAAGGCCATGCTGACGTCGGATTTATGGAATTCGCGGCCGATGTCGGTGAGGCAGAAGACGACCAGGAAAAAATCGAAGGCGTCGAGAGTCCAGCCGGTGAGTCCGACTAAAAAGGCGGTATAGCGATCGCTGGTGGGTGCGTTGATTGGGCCGGTTTCGATCGAAGACATTTTTTGCCGCGCTCTCCGTTCCCCAATATTGGCCGTAGCGGCCACCGCGAAAAATGGCGCGCTCGCGACTCTACCTCAGACTGCGGGGCCTTGGTGTAATGTTATTGGTGATGAGGCGTTCGTGAAGATTTAACTTCCGGATTTTTGGAGCGCATCGTGAGCGTGAAACAAATTGCGGTGGAACGATTCAGCGTTACCTCTTCCAAGCCGTTCGACGAAATCGTCAAGGCGCTGGAGGCGACGATTGGGCGTTCGGACTTGAACGCGTTCGGGAGTCGTTTGAAATCGGCGAAAAGTTTTCAGGATGTGGAAACCATCGTGAATGAGGCGGTGGGGCCATCCGGTTTCATGGAATTTTCGCGATTCGATCTGGGTGCCATTTTGCGCAAGGAGCGGGGAAGCGACCAGCCGCGGATTTTGCGGCTGGTGGTGGGGAATCCGCTCATCATGAAAAAGATGGTCGAGCGGGTGGTAGACGCGGGGTCGTATGCGCCGGTGACGATTTTGGTGGATGAGCGAGCGGACGGAGTGCATCTTTCGTACGACCGCATGGCAAGTTTTCTGGGTTCCTACCAGAATGAGGAAGCGTTGAAGGTGGCACGAGAGCTGGACGCTAAGGTAGAAGGCCTGCTCAACGCAGCGGCCCAGTAGCCGAGAGGCTGGCACGACACGCGCAGGATAGCGCTGGGTGATTTCACGGGAGATCGATGACGGAACGAGTGCTGGTGACCGGCGGCGCGGGATATATCGGCGGCGTGGTGGTGGCGCAATTGTTGCAACGGGCCTATGACGTGGTGGTGCTGGACGATCTTTCGAATGGCTGCCGGGCCGCGGTGCCAGAGGGCGCGCGGCTGGCGGTGGGAGACGTCGGGGATCGAGCGGCGCTGGACCGTTTGTTCCGCGAATATTCGTTCGATGCGGTGATGCATTTTGCGGCCTTCATCGAAGCGGGCGAATCGATGAAGTTCCCGGCAAAATATTTCCGGAACAATACAGCGAACGCGCTGACTTTGCTGGACGCGGTGACGACGCATAAGGTTCCGCGATTCGTATTTTCGTCGACGGCGGCTTTGTACGGCACGCCGGAGCGCACGCCTATCGAAGAAACAGATACGCTGCGCCCGACCAATACCTATGGCGAAACGAAGTTGCTGGTCGAGCGGATGCTGGAGTGGTTCAACCGCATCCACGGGCTGCGCTATGCGTGCCTGCGGTATTTCAACGCCGCGGGAGCGGCCGGCGCGCAAGGCGAGGACCACCATCCGGAATCGCACCTGATTCCGCTGACGCTGCAGGTGGCATTAGGCCAGCGCAAGGAACTTTCGATTTATGGCACGGATTATCCGACCGCGGACGGGACCTGCGTGCGGGATTATGTGCACGTTTCCGATCTGGCTAGCGCTCATGTGCTGGTGCTGCAGGCGCTGAAAGAAAAAGACAAGTTGATCTACAACCTGGGGAACGGCCACGGATTCAGCGTGCGCGAGGTGATCGAAACGGCGCGGCGGGTTACGGGCCAGGCGATTCCGGCGCTGGAAACGCAGCGAAGGCCGGGAGATCCGGCGGTGCTGGTGGCCAGCGCGGAAAAAATCAAAAAGGAATTAGGTTGGCAGCCGGAATATGCGAGCCTGGAAGCGATTGTGCGCAGCGCGTGGGATTGGCGGCGGGCGCATCCGGCAGGATATTCCAGCGACTCTTCTCAGAAGAACCGGTCGTAACTCTCTACATTTTTTCGGCTAATTGCTTCAGTTGCGTTCGCCAAGGTTTGCGGCGTAGGCGAGTAGGCGCGCGTCGGCGCCCCGGGCGGCGATGAGTTGCACGCCAGCGCCGGTCGCAGTGGGCAACGTTACAACCGGCACGCCGGCGAGGCTCATGGGGACGGTGTACCGGAGCATCATGCGGCGCGTGTTGCTGTGGTCGGCGCCGGCGATCAGCTGGTGAACCGGGGCGCATGGGGCGATCAGGAAATCGTATTCACGGAGAAGTGCATCGGTTCGTTCGCGAAATTTCGCGTGGCTTTGGCGGAGCGCTTCGATTTCAGTGAGCGGAATGGAGGCGCCCCAGGTGAGTCGCTCGGCGATGGATTTTTCGAAGTGCGAAAAATCGCCTTCGGTAGCTGCGGTGTGAATGGCGGCAGCTTCGTGAGCCTGGATCGGCGCGAAGATATCGATCGCGCCTTCCCAGAATTGCGAGTCTATCGGTGAGATCTCCGCGCGGCGTTCGGACATTTCGCTTTTCCACTTTGCAAAACTGGTCAAAACCTCCGGGTCGCAATCGTGCAGGAAATCCTGAGGTACGGAGCCGATGCGGACTTTCATCTGCGCGCTGGGCGGGACGCGAAGATCGAACAAGGCTTCGGCGAGAAGCGGGGCGTCGCGCAAATCGCGAAAGAGCCAGCCGAGAGTGTCGAAGGATGGCGCCAGGTGAAAGCCTCCACGCCAGAGACCGCACTGATGCGCGAGTTCGATCGATGCGCGATAACCGGCCAAGCCGCAGAGCGCGGCAGGAACGCGGATGGAGCCGCCGGTATCGGTCCCGATGGCGGCGACGGCTGAGCCTTCCTGCACACCGGCGGCGCTGCCGCTGGAAGAGCCGCCGGTCAAGCGGCTTGGATCGCGGGGTTGGACGCAGTCACCGTAGTCCGGATTTTCTCCGGTGATCCCGTAGGCGAGTTGATGCAGGTGCGCTTTGCCGACGATAACCGCGCCTTGCGAACGCAGGCGCGCCGCAACAGAGGAGTCCGCGCGGGCGATTCCATTTTTGGCGGCATAGAATTTCGATCCACAACTCGTGGAGAACCCTTCGAGATCGAAACAGTCTTTCAGCGAGATGGGCAGGCCGTACAGCGACGGCTTTGGATTTGCAGCGAAGCGGCTCGGCAAGACGGATGCGTCTTTGAGGGTGCGTTCGGCATCGAGCGAAATGTAGACATTGTGGCTGGTATTGCTGTTGGCGCGGACGAGCGCATCTTTGGCGACGGATTCGGGCGAAGCATTCCCTGCTGCGAGCGCCTGGCGCAAGTCTGGAATTGAATCGATATCGATCATGACCGGGTATTTTAACCGGAGGAGTCGAACCTGGTAACGGAAGTTGTGCGGCGCGGGAATTTCAACGCGTGAAATTTACGGCTTCGTGCGAATTCCGTCCGCAGGCGGAGATGCTTTTTGAGGCTTGCCCTCGGTTTGGTTAAGGATGATGCGCACGCGTTGCCAGCCGAAGTTGATCGCGCTGGCGAAATCCGCAAAGCCGATGCAACGAGTCAAGGCTTTCGGGTTGTGACATTCCTCATAGACCGGTACGTCGGCTGACTGCAGCGGCAGCGGGCCGAGAATCTGGTGATGCCAGCGGCCCTGCGCGTCTCGATAGGCGTTAACGTCAAAGTCCATTTTTTGGTTCGCACCGCGCGGAAGCTACGTCCGGGGAGGCCCCACAGTATGCACTTCCGGCCTTACTGTCAACGGTGTAGGCGAATTTTGCTAATGCAATTTTCAGGGTCAGATACAGGCTGAGAGGTATTCGAATTTTCCGCTGAAAAAGCTACGGTGGGAATTGCGATGCGAGAAGCTGGCATCGACTCGAACTGGCGACGAATAGGTTCACGCAAAATTGGAGGACACGTTCATGAAGCTGAACACACTCATCGGGTCTGGAATTCTAATGTTGGCGTTAGGTATGGTCGCGCCCACGTACGCCCAAGAACAGCAGGATCATCCGACCAAACCGGAAGAGGGAAAGCCGGAGGACAAGCCCCAGCAGCAGGCCGAACCGCCGAAGACTCCGAGCGACCAGCCGCGCTCAACAGAGCGAGAGGCCAAACCGCCGGAAGAGAAGCAGCCGCGACCCGAGAAACAAGAAGCACCGGCCAGGCAAGCACAGCAAAACGAGCAGAAGCAAACCGCGCCACAGCACGGTCGAATTCCAGACGACAAGTACAAGGCCAATTTCGGAAAGGAACACAGATTTCACATCGGGCACCCCGTAATCGTGGGAGGCCGGCCGCGATTTGAATATGGCGGCTACTCGTTTTTCATTACCGAAGCGTGGCCCAGCGGATGGAGCTACGACGATTACGTCTACATCATAGACATAAACGGCGTCTATTATCTGGTGGACGACGCGCATTCAGGAGTGCAACTGGCGCTGACCATCGGCTAATGCCGGCGAAGCACGATCGCGGCGACCAGCTACAAAGTGTTTCTGCTCGAAGCCTGACTGCGCATGGTGCAGTCAGGCTTTCGTTTTCTTGGTTAGGGCTCGACCAGCTTCACGGAATCCATCAGGCCGAAGAATCCTTCGATCATAGTGGGATGTATGAAGACCGCGCCCTTCATCAAGGTGTATGGCGCATTCGCCAGTATCATCATGCCGAGGACTTGCACCAGCTCGCCGCCTTCATCGCCAAGGATGCCAGCACCCAGAATGCGGTCAGTGGCGGCGTCGACGATGATCTTCATCAAGCCCAGCGTTTCACTTTTTTCGATGGCACGGGAGACGGACGTCATGGGGAAGAGCCCCATCTTGAATTTTTTTCCGGAGGCGCGCGCCTGAGCTTCGGTGATTCCAACTCGCCCCAGTTGCGGGTCGGTGAAGAGTGCGTAGGGGAGATAACGGTTCTCGATGGTTTGATTTTTCCCTTCGATCAGGTTGGCGTAGACGATTTGGTAGTCGTTGTAGGAGATGTGGGTGAACGCTGGGCCACCCTTGATGTCGCCCAAGGCCCAAACTCCCGGGACGTTGGTTTCCATGCGCGAATTGGTCTTGATGTAGCCGCGATCGTCAGTGGCGATTCCGGCTTTAGCGAGCTCCAGATCGGCCGAGGTTGGCTTGCGGCCGGTGGCGACCAGAAGATGTGAACCGATGATCGTTTGGCGGCCCCGCGGCGTGTCGATCGTTAAGGATATTTCACCGTTGCGATTCTCGACTTGCTTGGTTTGCGCGGACAATTGAAATTTTAAACCGTCGGCTTCGAGGATTTTTTGCAGCTCCGCCACGAGGTCTTCATCTTCGCGGGACAGCAGGCGTTTGCCGCTATGGACAACGGTGACCTGACTGCCGAAGCGGCGAAACATCTGGCCGAATTCGAGGCCAATGTAGCCGCCGCCGAGAATGAGCAGATGCTTGGGAACTTCCTGTAAATCCATGACCGAGGCGTTGGTGAGGAAAGGCACGGAATCGAGACCGGGGATGGAAGGGATTTGTGGGGCGGTTCCGGTGTCGATGAAGATCTTTTCGCTTTCGAATGTTTCGGTACCGACTTGCACTTGATGCGGACCGATGAAACGGGCGCTGCCCTGAACCAGGCGAATGTTCGGCCGGCGATCGACTCCTTTTTGAATGGCGTCGCGAAAACCCTGCACGATACGATTTTTTCGGGCGACGACCTCAGGGAAGTTGACGGTAACTTCACTTACATGAATGCCCCAACGCGCGCCCTCGCGTGCGTAGTGAGCGACTTGCGCCGAAGCGATCAGGGATTTGGTGGGGGTGCAGCCAGTGTTGATGCACGAGCCCCCGAGTTGGGCGCGCTCGATGAAGGCGACTTTCCAGCCGAGGTCGGCGAGGGCATAAGAAAGCGGCTTGTTGGCCTGGCCCGCGCCAATGGTGATGGCGTCGAATTTCATATTCGTCTCCCGGCGAATGCCTCTGCGGATGAGCGAGTAGTGTACCCGGATTTTTGCCGGCGCAAGGGGGAGTGGAAGAGGAAACCGCAAGTAAGAATTGAGTCACGTTTTGGAGCGCAGCAAATTAGAATCTAGGCATGGCCAGGGGATGGGAAAGCAAAGGGGTGGAAGGGCAAGTGCAGGAACGCGAGACGAAAGAAGACCGCAAAAATAAGAAGCAGGTCTCGCAAGATCAGGTGGAAGTGCGCCGGCAACGCGGAATTTTGATGTTGTCACGGGCGCGGGTAGAGATTCAATTGCAGGGCGCGCAGGCGGAGCGGTATCGCGAACAATTGACGCGGGCGTTGGCGGATATTGATTCGCAGTTGGCGAAACTCCCCGAAGAAAAGAAGTAGAAGTTCTCCTCGCCTCAATTTTAGTCCGTTTAGATTTTCACACCGATCAAATGAACCAATCTAATCGCGGGGACGGCCGGGGTCGGGGTCTTCAATGAAGACTACGCCTACGCCGTGTTGGTCTTTTTCGCGGCCGGGCTCGAAGTGAACGACCGTGGCGCGCAGCGAGAGGATGCTGGCGCGGGACGGTTCATCGGAGGCTTCGATCACGACGCGCAGCTCGGATTGCAGGCGGGGCCGGGATTTCAGCGCGAGATAGGCGCCCTGCAAGCTGATGTCGCGGACCGTCGCTTTTTCCTCGAACGCCTTACCGTCTTCGGTGTGACCGGTGACGATGGCGACAAAGCGCAGGCGGCGGCGCAGGGCGAGACGCGATTCGCGCATGGCAACGTCTACGCCGCGTTCACTGAGCGAAATGGACATTCCTTCCGAGGCGGCCCAGGTGGCCGGAAACTCCTGACGCGCGGCGGATAAAAAGCCGTCGACATGTTTATCGGTGGAATCGGGATCGTGATGGAACAGGATCAGGTTACGAACTTTCGCGGCGCGCGCGATTTTCACGCCTTCGAGCCAGCTGGAATGTCCCCAACCTTTGCGTTCAGAGGCGAGCTGTTCAGGGGAATATTGGGCGTCGTAGATGAGCACGTCGGCGTCATGCGCGAGCTGCAGAAGATTTTGGTCACATTCGGCGGCACCGGGTTCGTTGTCGGTGGCATAAACGATGGAACCACCAGTGGTATCGAGCCGATAGCCCAGGCAGCCTTGCGGATGATTTAGGTGACTGGCGGTGATTTTGGTGCCGTTGACGTCCCAGGTTTGGCCCCCGGAAATCTCATGAAATTCGCGCGAGGCGGTCATCATGGTCACGTCGATCGGGAAATAAGGGCTTGATAGCTGCGCTTCGAAAACCTGCTGCAAGCTGTGCGGGCCGAGATATTTGGACTGAAAACTGTAAAAGTGGAAACGATTTTGCGATTCGAAGAAGGGATGGAAAAACGGGATGCCCTGGATGTGATCCCAATGATAGTGCGTGACCAGAATGTGAGATTCGATGCCTGAGCCATTCTGCTGGGCAGTGAGCTGATTGCCCAGGGTACGCAGGCCGGTGCCGCAATCGAGTATGAAAGAGGTACCGTCAGGCGCGGTGAGTTCGAGGCAGGGAGTATTTCCCCCATAGCGCCAGGTATCGCGCTCGAGCGTGGGCGTCGAGCCCCGAACGCCCCAAAAAACCAGTTTGGCAGGTTGTTGGGTCATGGCTGGACGAATGGGACGCCGCCCGCGTGCACTCCGCCTAGAGGTAACTTCAACAAAACTGATGCCATGGTAGGCGGGGCGGAGTGGGGAGTCAATTGAGTTTCGGCTGGCAGGTTCGTTGCGGTGTGGTGGCGGGGCGGTTGGGGAAAGGCGGATGATTTCGGCTGTGAATGTTCGGACGCGTTGCTGAATCGATGCTGTTGCAGTTGATTAACTCCAGTTAGAATTGGGCAATGTACGACGACGCACACGGCCCGGCAGGGCACGCTCACGATCATGCTCATGGGCATGACCACAGCCACGGCCATAGTCACGGGCTGGGCGGACATTCGCATGTGTCGCTTCCTGCGGAGGGCATGACGCTCATCCTGGGCGGTGCGGTGGTGGCGACGTTCGCGCTGGTTGGCGTGGAACTGATTGCAGGTTACGCCGGGCATTCAATCGCGCTGGTCAGCGATGCGGTGCATAACTTGACCGACGTTCCGACGCTGGTGCTTTCCTGGTTCGCGACGCGCTGGGCGAAAAAACCTCCGACACCTCAGAAGACGTACGGATATCACCGGGCAGGAATTCTGGCGGCGTTTGTGAACGCGATGCTGCTGTCCTTGGTTTCGGTGGGGCTGATTTACGAATCGCTGACGCGTTTGCACCGCCCGGTAGAAGTGAAAACCAGCCTGATGTTATGGGTTTCGGTTTTTGCACTGGTCATCAACGCCGGGATTACGTTCGCGGTAACAGGCGGGCGGCGCGATTTGAACGTGCGCAGCATCTGGATCCACAATTTGGGCGACGCGCTTTCGAATGTGGCGATTATTTTGGGCGCGATCGCGATTCACTACACGGGTTGGTCGTGGGTCGATCCGGTGATTGGCATTGCGATTGGCGCGATGGTGTTCTGGTCCGGCATCGGCATACTGCGGGAGAGCACGCATATATTGTTGGAAGGCTTGCCGCGCAGCATCGATCTGGAAAGCGTCGCGCGAGCGATGCTGCGTGTTCCGGGCGTGCAGGAAGTTCACGACGTGCATATCTGGACGCTGGGTACAGATTTGAATGCATTGTCGTGCCACATCTGTATTCCGGATATGCATATGGAAGATAGCGAGAAGGTCCTCGCGCAGGTACGCGAGATTCTGGAAAAGGAATTCAAAATTACACACACCACGATTCAATTTGAGCGCGCGGGGCTGGCAGCGGACGCGAATTTGTACATGCCGGAGCCGGTGCAGCGTTCGGGCTCGTAAGACCGATCAGCCTCGAAAGATGAAAGGCCCCACCCTTCCAGAGGCGGGAAGGATGGGCCACCCGCAAAGGCTGACGTCAGAAACTTAGACCACTTTAATTAGAGATTTCGGCGGATGGCTTGGACTTTGGCGTCGCTGGGGGCGCGGGGTCGTCGGCCGGAGGAATGGTGATGGGCGTGCCGCGTTCGGTGTTGAGGCGCTGGGTCTCGTCGACGTCGAGGTCGCGGAAGGCGAGGGTGCGGCGGCCGCCATCGGGCGTGATGTAGACGAGGCGATCGCTGGAGCGGGTGAAGGCTACAGCGTCGAGCAGGTTGCCGTTCCGGGTGACCAGGGTGAAGGAGCCAACGTCGGGAATCGGAACGGCAGATTCACGTTCGGCGGCAGCGGATGGCTCGGCTTGATCCGCAGCAGATTGCTTTCCTTGCAGGCGAGGATCCGGGACCTGCTGAACAAAAATGTACTGGGGTTGCTGTTGGGCGCCGGACTGCTGGCCGCCGGATTGCGCATCTTCGTAGTTCGCCGACGATGCATCTTGCGATTGATCGGAATTCTGATCCTGGCCGGAGTAATCGTATCCGTAGCCACCGCCGAACAGGATGATGGCACCGGAACTTCTGAGGCGTTTCTGCTGATTTATTCCTTGATTCGTCGCGGCCAGCGGGTTTACAAAGCCGCCGGGAGAAACTGGGCCAACGAAATTCGAGCCGAGCGGCGCATTATCGAGGTTGCCGAAATCGAGAGCGCGCACTTTTACGCCATTGACGATATGGGTGCTGCCCGAACCGGTTGGGCCGGCTGAGTGATGAAGCGTTGAAGACGAATGAGAAACCGGCTTGGCGGTCGAAGCCGCAGGTGGTGGGGTGGCCGGCGCGCCGGCACGCGGAGCAACGGGAGCGGGCGCAGCGGCAGCGTGGGGAGCTTGCGCGAGCAACGGAAGAGCCAGTGAACTTAAGGCGAAAAGCCCAATCACCAGTTTCATTCTCATGACAACCTCGCTTCGCCCACATAATATCAGACGCGGCGAGTAGCCGGTTAGTTGCGGAAGTTTCAAGGCGTAGCGCGGTGGCGGTTATCCGCCTGCTTTTTCGGGCACTAACGGGCAAACGGTGGTGTCTATAGGTGCTGGTTTGGGGTGAGCGGGGAAATGCGGTTTGGGGCCTTGGGCAATTTTCAGGTTTGCTTTTCCCTGTGGGTGGGATGTGCTATAAACGTCAGTCCGAAGGGCGACGCGAGATGGCCGAGACGGAAGGCGTGGTTTTCGCAGGATCGGCAGCAGACGGGAAGGCTAGCGGCCGCCGCCAAGTAGCGGAGCCGGATGTTCCTTCGCAGTTTTGCCCGCGGTGTTCGTCGCGGCTGGAGCCCCGGAAATGCAAGATGATTTGCGAATCTTGCGGATACTATATGTCCTGCTCTGATTTTTACTGAAACGCCGGCGTGCCGCAGACCGGGTGGCGATTCAGCTGAAATGATGCAAATACAGATTTGAACTTTCCAGGAGGCGCGAACGTGGCATTAAAAATGGTGGACAAGGAAGTCGGAGACGTGACGGTGGTGGAAATCGAAGGACGCATCGTCCTCGGCGAAGAAAGCAACGCGTTTCGCGAGCAGGTCAAGAATTTGCTGGCCGCGGGAAAGAAGAAAATCGTGCTGAACCTGGCGCAGGTCGGTTACATCGACAGCGCGGGGCTGGGCACGCTGGTGGCGACGTTCCACAGCGCGCGCTCGCAGGGCGCGGTGTTGAAGCTGGCGAACCTGGGATCGAAGTTCAAGGAAGTGCTGCAGGTCACCAAGTTGATGACCGTGTTTGATACCTATGACAGCGAAGCGTTGGCCGTAGAAAGCTTCAACAACAAGTAACTCGTCGACGAATGGGAAGCGAGGGGCACGCGAGCGTGCCCCTTTTTGTTTTACCGGTTTAGCTTCCGCCCAAGGCATTGGACTGCTTTTCGATCGTCCCTTCCACTCTGAAAATCGCGACTCCGCTGAGAAGCTTGGGGTAGAAGTCCGTGGATTTTTGCGGCAGCACGTCACCGCCAAGGGCGATGTCGGCGACTTGTTGCACGCGGGCGGGATTCAGCAGGCAGGCCATCTGGGCGTCACCTTTATCGACGGCGGCGATGGCACCGTCCATTTCACGTTTGTAGGAGACATTCTTTTCGCTGGCGACGTCCTCCTGACTGATCCCGAGGCCTTTTTCAATGATCAAGCGATGCAGGAGCACTACGTCGAGGCCGCGCTGTGCTTCGGAGATGTCTGGAAGAATGGTTTCGAGATCAGCGTCGCGACGAAGCAGGAAGAGATAATAGGCTCCGCCGCCGGAGGCATTCGCGCCAGGGTAAATGCCCACGCCGCGGCGGCCGTGGTTCACGCCTTGAAAATCCTTGAGGAAATCGGCGTAGGCGGTGACGCGCTCTTCGGCGTTGAGGAATGGATAGGAATACCAGTCGAAGTACTGGCCGACGTTTTTGCGAAACTTCTCGAAGTCGAAATTGTCCACGTTTCTGATCAGGCGATGGGTGGCGAGGATCGTCAGGCCTTTGGAGTGGGTGTTGATGAAGGTCATCATGGCAAATTCGTGCGCGGCGTCGGGGGCCGGTTGCTGCAATTTGGCGCGGCCTTCGTTGCGGAAATTCAGCGCGGTTTCGTAGCGATGATGGCCGTCGGCGATGATCAGCTTCTTGTCGGCCATGGCGCTCTGGATCCGGCGAACGGTGGCCTGGTCGGAAACGGGCCACAAGCGGTGGGTTACGCCATACTCGTCTTCCATCTGCTGCGGCTGGGATTTGCGCGCGACTTCTTCGAGCAGATTGTCGATGCTGCGCGGGGCGTCGTTGTAGAGCATGAAAAGTTGGCCGGTTTGCACGTGGGTGTTGCGCAGCAAGTCGATGCGGTCGGCCTTGGGCGCGGAGAGGGTCCGCTCGTGGCGGAAGACGACGTGGGCGTCGTAGTCTTCGACGCGGCCGAGGGCGATAAAGCCGATGCGGGTTTTCTTGGTGTGCGTGCCGGGCACCAGATATTCCTGGGAGTAGACGTAAATATTGGGCGCCGAATCCTGGAGCAGGACTTTTTCTTTGATCCACTCGTCCACTTTTTTGCCGGCGCGGGTGTAGACGTTGTCCTGCGGCGAATCGCTGGGCAGCACGCGGCCTTTTTCGATGGCGATCAGGTTGTAGGGGCTCTTGGCGTAGTAGGCTTCCTGCATCGCGGGGCTAATCTTGTCGTAGGGCTGGGTGAGCACGTCACTGAGCGGTACGCGGTTGGTGTCGTAGCGGAAGGCGCGAAACGGTTGGATTTCTGCCATGAGGGCCTCGTGTGGTCGCAACTGATCTGGTCGAATTTCCAATTGTAGCAGCGAGCGGCGCGCAAATACACGGCGAGCATCTTGCAGGCGAGAAGGAATTTGCGGTCTGGAGGGTTCTAAGAGTTCTAGGAGCAGGGCCGTTTGCGAGGGCCGGCCGCGCGCGAACTCAAGTACACTGGAAATCGTGAAAAATAATAATGGGTTCTCGAAAATACGCGCCTTGATATTCGATTTGGACGGCACGCTGATTGATTCGAAGCTGGACCTGGCGTTATCGGTCAACGCGATGCTGGATCACATGGGGAGTCCGCAGCATGTGCACGAAACGATTTTTGGTTTCGTCGGAAATGGGGCGGAAGTGCTGGTGCGTAAATCGCTGGGCGACGGCGCCACCGACGAAGACGTGAAACGCGGGCTGGGCTATTTTCTGAGCTACTACCGGACGCACATGCTGGATAACACGGTGTTGTATCCCGGCGTGCAGGAGGCGCTGGACGAATTTCGGCGGCAGGAACGATATTCGATGGCGGTGTTTACCAACAAGCCGGTGAATTTCAGCCGGGCGATTATCGAGGGGCTGAATTTGTCGAATCGTTTTGTTGCGGTCTATGGGGGGAACAGTTTCGAAAGAAAGAAGCCCGACCCGATGGGCATTGAAGTTTTGTTGCGCGACATGAACGTGACTCGCGAAGAAGCCATGATGGTTGGCGATTCGCAGGTGGATGTGCTGACTGCGCGCAATTCCGGGATATTCGCTTGCGGGGTCACGTACGGGTTGGGTTTGGAGGGAATGCGGGCTCATCCGCCGGATGTGATGGTGGATAATTTGACGGAGCTTCCCGAGAAATTGAACGGCAAGTAGCGGGACGGCGGGAAGAAAAGAACTCTGGCTAGGTTTTATGGTAGGTGGACGCGTACCAATCCCAGGTAAGCTTTAAGCCCTCTTCGAAATTTACGGTCGGCTGATAGCCGAGTACTTTGCGGGCCAGCGAAATGTCGGCCTGCGAGTCTTTGATGTCGCCGATGCGCGGCGGATCGTATTCCGCGGTGATTTTCTTTCCGGTAATTTTTTCCAGGAGCTTGATCACTTGATTCAAGGTGACGCGCGCGCCGGTCCCGCCGTTCATAACCATTCCCGAAGCGCCAGGGGTTTCGCAGGCGCGAAGCGTGACGTCCACCACGTTGGCGATGTAGGTGAAATCGCGGGACTGCTCGCCATCGCCGAAGATTACCGGCGATTCACCGCGAATTACCGCCAGCATAAAACGCGAAAGCACTCCGGAATATTGGGAGGAAGGATCCTGCCGCGGGCCGAAGACGTTGAAATATCGCAGGCTGACATTTTCGAGTCCGTAGGCGCGGCCGAAGACCTGGGCATACAGTTCGCCGGCGAGTTTGGTGACGCCATAGGGAGAAATGGGAGACGCAGACATCGATTCGGTTTTGGGTAATTCCGCGGTTTCACCATAGGCCGAAGAAGAAGCGGCGAAAACCAGGCGGCGTACTTTGGCGTCGCGTGCCGCGACCAGAACGTTCAGGGTGCCGTCGATGTTGACGCGATTCGTTTCCAGCGGATTGGCCACGGACCGGGGAACCGAAGTGCGGGCCGCAAGGTGAATCACATAATCGATTCCACTGCAGGCGGATTGCACGGCGGCAAGATCGGCGATGGTTCCGATGCGCAAGTCAACCTGGCTGCGAAGCGCGGCCAGATTTTCTTCCTTGCCGGACGAGAGATCGTCGAGGACGACGACGTCCTGGCCGCGGCGCACGAGTTCATCGACGATGTTCGAACCGATGAAGCCGGCTCCGCCGGTAACGAGATAACGCATGCCTGGTGTTCCTCCGTTGCAGATGTGCCTTGGAAATTTGACGGAATCAAATCGTTTTCGCAAGCGCCAAAGGCAAGCATGGCCAGGGTTTTTCCTTTCGGGTACGCTGACGAGGAGTTGGCGCAAGCGTCGCAACTCAGCGGTGAACGCCGGAAATCGGAATGCTACGAGAACCAAAATTCGGCCGGGCCGGTGATTTCAGCAGCCCGGTGTTTATCGCGGTGCTGCTCGTGATGATTTTGGGTGCGCCCGAACTACGCGGCCAGAGCGAGAAGACATCGCCGGCCGGGTCCGTTCCGTTTGCCGTCGGGGACGTGTTGGACTACCGGCTCTCCTGGTCGGTGTTTTCGAATGCGGCGGCGGTGCAGCTGGCAGTGGTCGAGAAGCGCGATTTATTCGGGATACCTGCGTGGCATTTCCGGGCCTCGGCGCATACACAGGTTCCGTTGCGTTCAGTGGCGGAGATCGACGACCAATTCGATTCGTATGCCGAGATAGCCACGCTGGAGAGCCGGCAGTATGAAAGTTATCTGAACGAGCTGGGCGAGAAACAAAACACGGTGTTGCAGTTGGCTGCGGCGCGCCAGGCAGCCCGAGGCCGAGCTTCGGTGGTCCTAGTGAAACCGCACACGCGGGATCCGCTCGCGGCGTTGTATATGTTGCGCGCGGTGGATTGGCAGCGAACCGCGGAGATCCGAGGCCCGGTCTATGACGGGGAGGACTTGTACGAGATGCGAGCGCGGCTCGAGCTGCCCAACGACACGCTTAGGGTTGCCGGACAAAACGTGACGGCGACGAAGATTGCGGTGGTGCTGTTTCGCGGTGGGTACGAATCACGAACGAGATGTTGGATTTGGCTTTCGCAGGATGCGGCGCGTGTGCCGCTGGTGATCCTTGCGCAGGTACCTTACGGAAGCGTGCGGGCCGAGTTGGTTTCGCGCCGGTAAGGGAAAATGCGAACCGTTGCAGGACCGCAGGCGATTTAGTTTTCGGGAACGACCCAGTCGTCGGGCGGAAAATCGATCTGCCAAAAGGATGGCGAGGGCTTCAAAAACTCGATGCCGATTTGCGATCGTCCAGCCTGCTGGCTGCCGACGTGAACGATGCGGCATTCATGAGCATGGCGAGTGAACTTGTTGGAAATGGTAATGGTTTGGCCCACGGCTGCGGGGGCGGCGAGCGAAACCAGGGCGCCGTGAGCGTTGACCACCAGGGTGCGGGTATCTTCAGCGAAATCCTGATTGTTCAATTTCCCGGCAATGGTCACCGGCACGCTGAGCAGCACGCGCATGCTGCGGCGGCGCCCCGTATCGGCGATCCACGATTTCTTTTCCGGCTGCGACAAAATTGATGAACTCATGGCTGAATGGAAGATAGCGCGCGGAAAGTACCGCGGCAATGGAACTACCTTACCAGTCGGGATTTTGCATGCACCTGGACGAGGGGACGGGAACGAAAACTGCCCAGGGGGACAGGCGAAACCATTCGCCTGCGTCTCGCGGATGGCGGTGAATTTCAGCAGTGCACGATTTTTTCGCGCTGGCCCTGGATGTGGCGGGTGGCGTTGCGGGTATCGATCACCAGTGTCGAATTTTTCACGATCGCCGGGTAATCGTATTGGGTGTGATCGGTGGCGATCAGCACGCAATCGTACGCGGCCAGATTCTGGGGGGTGAGCTCGACCGATTTCATGTGCGAAAAATCGTAGTGGCGCATTTTGTGAAGTGCGGGGAAGTAGGGATCGTTGTAGTCCAGTTTGGCGCCGCGGGCGGTAAGTAGCTCGAGGAGTTTCAAGGAAGGCGACTCGCGCAAATCGTCGACATCTTTTTTGTAGGCGACGCCGAGGACGAGAATCTTCGAGCCCTTCACGCTTTTTTCATGGTCGTTTAGCGCCGCGACCAGCGCGTCGACCACGTGATAGGGCATGGCGGTATTGATTTCGCCGGCGAGTTCGATGAAACGAGTGGCGAAATCGTATTCGCGCGCTTTCCACGAAAGATAAAACGGATCGACCGGGATGCAGTGGCCGCCCAGGCCGGGACCAGGATAAAACGGCATGAAGCCGAAAGGTTTGGTGGCGGCGCTATCGATGACTTCCCAGATATCGAGATCCATGCGCAGCGAGAGCTGCTTCAGTTCGTTGACCAGCGCGATGTTGACGCAACGGAAAATGTTTTCAAGCAGCTTGACCATCTCCGCCGCGCGGGTCGACGTTACCGGCACGACTTTCGAGACGATTTGGGCGTAGAGGTTCACGGCGGCCTGGCAACTGGCGGGATTGATACCGCCGACGACCTTCGGAATTTGGGCCAAGCCGAAATGCTTATTGCCGGGATCTTCGCGCTCGGGAGAAAACGCCAGATAAAAATCGGTTTTGGTGGTCTCGGCGCCCGGGCCTTTAGCCAGCGGGCATTGCAAACCGCCTTTTTCCAGGATCGGCAGGACCAGTTCTTCGGTGGTTCCGGGATAGGTGGTGCTTTCCAGGACGATCAGCTGATTTTTTTGCAGGTTCGGCGCGATCGACTGCGCGGTCAATTCAACATAGCTCAGGTCGGGCTCGCGGCGTTCATCGAGCGGCGTTGGCACGCAGATCAAGACTGCGTCCATTTCGCGGAGCTTCGAAAAATCGGTGGTGGCGTTGAAGCGCTTTCCTTGGACGTGCTGATTGATTTTGTCCGCCGGAATATGCTGAATGTAGGACTGGCCGGCGTTGAGCTTGGTGATCTTTTCCTGGTCGGTGTCGAAGCCGGTGACGCGCTGGCCGACGTCGGCGAAGCGCAGGGCCAGCGGGAGGCCCACGTAGCCGCAGCCGATGATTCCGATTTTAAGATCTTTCCCCGCGAAAAATTCCGGCTGGCGATCCGCACTCATTCCCAGTTCCTCACTTTGAACCGCTGACTCACGAAGGTTCCGTACAGAACTGCCTGAAGTCCTTTTGCACGAAAATTAATTGTAACAACAATTAGAAATGCCAGGAAGGAACGGAGAGCATCGCCAGCGAAAGCACACCCAGAAACCTGAAATTCTACGAGTTCAGCAATCGAGGGCGTGGCGGCCGGCGCTGTCGATGGTGAAGGGAGTGGGCAGCGGCACGATCAATTTTCCGCCGCGGCCGAGAAAATCGCGCTCGCGCATTTGAATTTCGTTCAGGAAGTGCCAGGGTAGAACCAGAAAATCGTTGGCAGGGGCGCGAGCTTCCGCTTCGGAGATTATGGGAATCCAGGTGCCGACCGTAAAGCGGCCCCATTTTTCAGGGTTGCGCTCCGCCGCGGAACGAATCAGGCTGCGGTCGAGCCTAAAGACTTGCAGGAGCGTGTTGCCTTTGGTGGATGCGCCGTACACGGAGAGCTGATTATTGCGGGCGATCTCGCTTTCGACAAAGGCGCGCAGCCGTTCGCCAATTCTGCGAATGCGGCTGCTGAATTTGGCATAGGTCCGAATTTGGGCGAGGTTGGCAAATTGTTCTTTGGCGCGCAAGGCTTCAGTTTTTTTGCCACTACGCTCGAGCCTCTTCGTTGTCATCTTTTTGCTCGTGCGCTATCCTCGTTCGCAATGATCGACATTCATTGCCACATACTTCCCGAGCTTGACGACGGGTCCGAATCGCTCGAAATGTCGGTCGAGATGGGAGAAATGGCCATAGCGGATGGCGTCACACACGTTATCGGCACACCGCACGCACATCCTAAGTACCCTTTTGTTCCCGAATTGGTACAGAAGCGGCGGGACGAGCTGCAGGCGCGGTTCGAGGGGCGGCTAACGATTGCTACGGGCTGCGATTTTCATCTGAGCTACGAGAATTTGCAGGAGATCCGGCACTCACCAACCCGGTACACGTTAAACCAGAAAAAGTATCTGCTGGTAGAGTTTGCCGACTATTCCATTCCGCCCTCAACGGACCAGACGCTGCACGAATTGCACCTGGCGGGAATCTGGCCGATCATTACGCATCCGGAACGCAACCCGCTGATTCGCTCGAAGCCGGAAAGGTTCTTTCGCTGGCTGCGACAGGGATGCTACGCGCAAGTAACGGCGCAATCGCTATCTGGAAAGTTCGGAAAACCGGCGCAAGAGACGGCGGAGCAGTGGATCGGGCTCAACGCGGTGCATTTTTTGGCGAGCGATGCGCACAACGTGACGACCAGGCCGCTGAAACTGAAAGAGACGTTCGATCGGGTGACGAAAACGTGGGGCGCGGATGTGGCCCAGGCGCTGCTGGTCGACAACCCGCGTGCCGCGTTCGACGGGAAGTCGCTGCCGTGGGTCCCGGAACTGGATGAGGACATCGGCCTCGCACCGGGCGGGACTTCCACGCGGAAGCGCAAACGCTTTTGGTTTTTCTAGAGAGTTTCGCCTACTTAAACAATTCCAGAATTTCTTCGTAGCGTTTGAAGGGCGCAATCAAATACGCACCGGCGATGCTTTCGCTGCGGGCGCCGTGGGCCCATTCGAGCATGCGACGGGCGAGCACAAACCCGCGCTCGCGCGCCGCTTCACCGGCTTTATCCATTTCGTGCAGCGTGGCTTCGGGGATGACGATTCCGGGGACTTCGTTATTCAGCCGCAAGGCTTGTTTGTAGCTGGTCAGCGGCCACAGGCCGACGATGATCGGGATGGGTGATTTTCCGCCCAGGCGTTTCAGAAACAGCCTCCAGTGTTCCGGATCAAAAATCGGCTGGGTCATGGCGAAGTGCGCGCCAGCAGCAACTTTTTCCTCGAAGCGGCGGAGTTCTTCATCGATATTTTCAGCGACGGGATTTACGGCGACGCCGATGGTGAAGTTGGTTGCGCCGCCGAGACTTTTTCCAGCCCAGTCGGTGCCTTGATTCAGTCGCGATAAAACTTTCACCAAGCCGATGGAATCGACTTCGTAGACTCCGCTGGTTTCGGGATGATCGCCGAGCGAAGGAGGATCGCCAGTGATCGCGAGAATATTCCGGACGCCGCCGACGGCCCAGGCGCCGAGCAGCATGGCCTGGAGGCCGATGATGTTGGCGTCGCGGGTGGTGACGTGCGGGATGGTTTCGAAGCCGTGGGCTTCGAGCGCTCCGGCCAGGACCATGGCATCCATGCCGACGCGCGCGAGGGTGCCGCTGTTGATGTCGATGGAGTCGACTTCGGAATGGGCCATGACCCGAGTGACTTGATCGAGGATACGCTCGATAGAGACGCCTTTCGGCGGATCGACTTCTACCGAGGTGACAAATTTTCCGGCCTGAATTCTTTTCCAGAGTTTGCTTTCCGGCTCGCGAGCTACCGCGCGACGCAGGCGCTCGGCGGGATCGGCGACTTCCACGGTTTCGGTGACCGCCCGGGCGCCCCGGGCGCCAGAAGATGCGGGAGTAATCTTTTTCACGGCCTCAGCCATGGCGTGGATGTGATCCGGCGTGGTGCCGCAGCAGCCGCCGAGAATGCGCGCTCCGATTTGGGCCGCTTCTTTGGCGAAAAGCGCGAAATATTCCGGAGAGGATCGCGGGTAGACCGTGCGATCGCCGATACGTTTGGGGAATCCGGCGTTGGGCATGGCGGACAAGGGAATCGTGGCGTTGGCGGCGAGACTCTGCAAAACCGGCAGAAGAAGCTGCGGACCGATGGTGCAATTCGCGCCGATGGCTTGAATATTTTTCTCTTTTAGTTTTTCCCAAGCGTCTTGGGGGCGAGTGCCGCCGAAAGTGGTGCCTTCATCGGAATAGGTGAGCTGGGCAACGACGGGGAGCCGGGAAAACGAACGGATTGCGTCGACCGCGGCCGCAAGTTCATCGAGGTCGCTGAAGGTTTCGAGGACGAAAAGATCGACGCCGCGTTCTTCGAGCGCTGCGGCCTGCTCCTTGAAAATGGCCACGATTTCGTCGGGCGGCAGGTTGCGCACGTGCTGCTGAATTCCCAGCGGGCCGATGGAGCCGGCGATGAGGACTTCGTGTTTGGCGGCTTCGCGTGCTTCGCGCGCAATTTTTACGGCGCGATGGTTCAATTCGGCCACGCGTTCGGCCATGCCGAATTGGGCCAGCTTGTTGCGGTTGGCGCCAAAGGTATTGGTCTCGATGATCTGTGCGCCAGCTTCAATGTAGGTCTGGTGCACGTGAAACACGGCTTCGGCGTGCGTGGAATTCAGTTCGTCGACGCAGCGCTGGGGTCCGACGGTTTCGTAGAGCAGGGAACCCATGGCGCCGTCGGTGACCAGGATTTTTTGGGCCAGGCGCTCGTTGAAATCTTCAATCCGCATGTCCGGTTAGCTCGCCTCGATTCGATCTGAAATGCACCCGGCCCGCACAGTTAAGAAGGCCGTATCAAAAGTCACCCATTATATCATCCGGGCGACTTTCTCCCACGATGCCATGCCGGGCGTTATCCGACCGCTACCTCGCCAAGATTGAAGAGTGACGTGCCGATTTCAAGGACGTTGTCGCGGAGGACGAGGCATCAAAAGTGTAATTGCGAGGTATGCGCCTCAGCGTTTTTGCGTGGCCAGACCGGCGATGGTGTCCATCAAGTCAAACTTGGTCAGCACTTCGAGTTTGGCGTCGGGCATTTCCACGAAAACGGCGGGACTGTCGTGGCTGAGAATGTAGGTGACGCGCTCGATGGGTGAATTCGCCGGGACTTGCGGAAGCGGGTTGCCCATGACTTCGCGAATGACGAGTTTGCGGAGATCTTTCCCCTGCAGCGCCAGATTCAGAATTTGATCTTCAAATACCGAGCCGATCGATTTTCCTTCTTCGAAAACCGGAAGCTGCGAAATGTCCTGCTGCTGCATGGTCTGCAGCGCGTGAAATACCGTTTGATAAGGACCGACGACAATCATGTCGCGGGTTTTGCCATTCTGACGTTTGACGCGGATGACGTCGGCGGCGGATAGCGCTACTTCAGCGTCGGTGTAGCTGTGCTCCCGCATCCAGCCGTCGTTGTAAACCTTCGACATGTAACGCGAGCCGGAATCAGGCATGAAGGCGACGATCATGTCGCCCGGTTGGCAGGTCTTGGCCAGCTTCAGCGCAGCAGAAATGCAGCCGCCGCCGGAACCGCCGGTGAAGATGGCTTCCTGTTTGGCGAGCCGTCGGGCCCAGACGAAACATTCTTCGTCGTTCACCTGGTAGACGTCGTCGAGGATTTTCATGTTCATGGTGCCGGGAAAAAAATCTTCGCCGATGCCTTCGACCACGTAGGTCAGAGCTTTGCCGGTCTTGCCGGTTTTGAATGCTTCGTAATACAGCGAGCCGACCGGATCGACGCCGATGATTTTGACGTTGGGATTTTGTTCCTTGAGATATTTTCCCACGCCGGAGATGGTGCCGCCGGTGCCCACGCCGCAAATGAAGTGAGTGATTTTGCCTTCAGCGTCTTTCCAGATTTCGGGGCCAGTGGTGTGGTAATGCGCGTCGGGGTTCGCCGGATTTTCATACTGATTGGGGTAAAAAGAATTTGGAATTTCGCGGGCGAGTTTTGCGGCCACGGAGTAATAGCTGCGCGGATCTTCGGGTTCGACGGCGGTGGGGCAAACGATTACTTCGGCGCCGAACGCTTTGAGCAGATCAATTTTTTCGCGCGATTGCTTGTCGGTGATGGTGAAGACGACTTTATAGCCGCGCACGCAGGCGACCAGCGCGAGTCCCATGCCGGTGTTGCCGGAAGTTCCTTCGATGATGGTGCCGCCGGGTTTCAGTTTGCCGGTACGTTCGGCTTCATCGATCATCCACAGGCCGATGCGGTCTTTCACCGAGCCGCCGGGATTCATGTAGTCGGCTTTGACCCAGACTTCGGCGGGAAAGCCTTTGGCCAGTTTATTCAGGCGAATGATCGGCGTGTGGCCGATCGCTTCGAGAATGTTGTTGCACTTCATGTGGGCGTGTTCGCTCCTGCTGATGCGCGAGTGGGAACAATCAAGAGTAGAGAAATTGGCAAAATGAGGCAAGGGCGAAGGGCTGGGAAGTTTCGGTGACTGGCGGGCCAGCGCAAGCGCGGCGGTAAAAGGCTCAGTGCCCGGCGTGCTATGCTTTTTTTGACGGCGCCAAATTTGTAGGCACGGGAGATCACGGCCGGTTGTGAGCGACGCAAATAGGCTCGATCTGATGTTTTACGATGGACACTGCGGGCTCTGTCATCGAGCAGTTCGTTTTGTTTTGGCTGAAGACCGCGAAGGCAAATTGTTTCGGTTTGCGCCGCTGCAGGGCGAAACCTTTCAACGGCTGGTGGCCGCTGAACAGCGGAAGACGCTGCCGGACAGCGTGGTGGTGCTAACCGCAGATGGGCGGCTGCTGGTGCGATCCGAGGCGTTCTTACATATTCTGCGGCGGCTGGGCGGAGCTTGGACGGTTGTGGCGGTGGTGCTGGGTGTCGTGCCGCGAGGGTTGCGCGATTTTGTTTATGATTTCGTGGCACGCGTGCGGTTTCGCGTTTTTGGGCGGCGGGAAGATTTGTGTCCGGTGATGCCAGCCGAGTTGCGCGCGAGATTCGATTCGTAGGGGAGGCCGAGATGCAGGAGAGGCTGAATATTTCTTCGGGATCGCCGTTTGAGCCGCAGGTGGGGTACTCGCGGGCGGTGCGCGTGGGACCTTATATATCCGTTTCGGGAACGACGGCGTTCGATGCCAGCGGGGCCATTGTGGCGGTGGGGGATCCCTATGGGCAGACCGTGCAAATTTTGAAAAATATCGAGTCGGCGCTCAGCAAGGCCGGCGCAAAAATGGGCGACGTGGTGCGGACGCGGATTTTTGTGACGAATATCGCGCAGTGGAGGGAAATTGGGCGGGCGCATGGCGAGGTGTTCGGAAGCATCCGGCCGGCGACGTCGATGGTCGAAGTGAAGAGCCTGATCGCGCCGGAGATGCTGCTGGAAATTGAAGCGGATGCGATTGTGCTGTGAGAGCCTGGCAGCACGGCTGACCGGCGTAACTTGTGAAATAACAAGGTTCCGGGCAGCGATGTAACCAAATATTAACAATGGCGTGGCGGGTATTTCGCTAAAATCGGCGGCCATGGCGAACGACACGCTGCAGATTGTTTCGAGTGACGGCAACCGGGCCGGGCAGAAGATTTTGAAACTGACTGGGTCATTGACGATTCATTCGGTTTTCGCGTTCCAAGAGGCTACGCGTGAAGAAACGGCGCAGCAGGTTATTTTGGACTTTAGCGGCGTTCCCTACATGGATTCGGCGGGGCTCGGCGCGCTGGTCGGGGCGTATGTAGCGGCGCAGCGAACCCAGCGCAAGTTGGCGGTCGCGGGAGCGAACACGCCGGTGAAGACACTCATCGATATGACCCAAGTGGGCACCCTGATCAAGTGCTACGACAGCGTCGCCGCCGCGCAAGCGGCGTTGGGATAGTCAAACAGAAATCACTTTTTTCCGAAAGTAGAAACGATCAGGGCGGCGAAGTTTGCCGCCCTTTTTTTGTGCAGCGATTTTCTCAATGAGCCGGGGCAGGCTTTGGGGCGACTGGAGTTGCGGCATGCTCGGCGTCGAGCTTCGGTTGGATCCACTTAAATACTACGCGGACCAGAAGCACGTTGATGAATATGGAGAGGAGTGACGCGGCCAGCGTGGTGGTAAATACTTCGTCGCCGACGAGGTTCGCTTTTCGCGCGACTTGCACCAGGATGAAGGACAGCTCGCCGATTTGAGTCAGGCCGACCGCCACTGCAATCGATGTCCAGGTGGAATACCGGAAGAGTTTCATGACGCCGAACCAGATGGCGAATTTGCCGAAGATGATCAGGGCCAGCATCACTCCGAGCAACGGCAGGTGATCGACGATGACCTGCGGCACCACCAGAGTTCCGAGCGAAACAAAAAACAAGGCGACGAAGGCGTCGCGGAGCGGAATTAGCGTGGTGTGCGCGTGATGCAGGTCATCCGCGCCGCTGATGGCGAGACCGGCGAGGAACGCGCCGAGAGCCACGGAGAATCCACAGGCTTGGGCCACGCTGGCGGAGACCAGGCAGATCGCGATAGCGACGAGCAACAAAAGCTCCGGGTCTTTGGTGCGCGAAACGCGGCGCAGGACGCGCGGGACCACGGTCATCGCCAGAAACGCGAGCGGTATCAGAAGCAAGGTGGCTTTGCCGAGGGTCCAAGCCGCCGTCTTCAAACGTCCTTCGGCCGGGCCGCTAAAGATCGGAATGACGATGGTCATGAAGACCACCGCGACGTCCTCGACCAGGGTAATACCAATCATCACCCGGCCGTAATTGGTGCCCATGGCGTCGCGGTCGGCGAGCAGGCGGGCGAGGACCATGGTGCTGGCGACTGAGATGGTCGCGCCCATAACGAGGCCTTGAATCATGGTCCAACCAGCAAGCCAGGAAGCGCCAAGCGCGATGGCCAACGAGAGCAAAATTCCTAGTGTGCCGCCACCGAGAGCGATCCACTTCACCCGCATCAGGTCCGGGATGGAAAATTCCACGCCGATGGAAAACATCAGCAGGACCACGCCGACTTCGGCGAAAACTTCGAAGGCGTGATGATCGGAAATCTTGATGCCGGGAGTAAACGGGCTGATCAGGATGCCGCCGAGGACGAAGCCCAGGATCAACGGAAGCTTGAGCCGCCAGGCCAGCAGGCCGCCGGCGATGGCGGCGACGAAAACGTAGGTTAAATCGCGAAAGAGAATTGGATCGGCTTCCATGTTTCGGCGGCGTCCTCGGTTTCGGTTTGCGGCCAAATAATAGCGCAGTAACGTGACCGGTGGCGGGAAATTCCTCGATGGTTTTTGCGACCAGTTTGAGAACACGGACGCAACACGCGCGGTTTGCGTCGATTGGTATGCGATAGAATGACGGGGCAATGGAACGATTTTATCGCGCGACGATGAAGATCACCGGCGACACGGTGTTTGGCCGCCTGGCCTTCACTTTTTTGCTGGTTTGCGCGATCGCGGTGGGCGCGGCAGTGGGGCTGCTGTTCGTGTACAGCAGCGACCTGCCGGAAATCCGCGCGCTGCAAGATTACCGCCCCAACGTAGTCACCGAACTGTACGCCGACGATGGACAATCGATCGGCACGTTCGCGCTGCAGCGAAGAATTCTGGTCACTTACCAGCAAATCCCCAAAGTCCTGAAAGACGCGGTGCTGACCACGGAAGACCAGCACTTCGAGGAACATTGGGGCGTGGATATTCCGCGCGTGCTGGAAGCGGCGTGGCATGACATTGCCAAGCACCGGCTGGCCGAGGGCGCGAGCACGTTGACCATGCAGCTGGCCGGGGGATTGTTTTTGAATCGCTCCGACCGCAGCGCGCAACGAAAAATCCAGGAAACGCTGCTGGCGATACAGATCGAGCGGCATTACACCAAAGAACAGATTTTCACGATGTACTCGAACCAGATTTATCTGGGTTCGGGCAACTACGGGTTCGAGGCGGCGTCCGAATATTATTTCAGCACGCCGATCGAGCGGCTGACGCTGAGCCAGGCCGCGACGCTGGCCGCGATTATTCGCGGACCGATCTATGCCCCGGTGAATCATCCGGAACGGGCCAAAACGCGGAGGAACCTCGTTTTGTCGTTGATGCGGCACGAAGGAAAAATTACGCGGGCGCAGGCAGAAGCAGCCGCTGCGGAGCCTCTGGGATTGAAGCTCGCGTCGTTGCGCAACGATCTGGCGCCGTATTTTATCGAAGAGGTGCGCGAGTATTTGGAGCATACCTACGGCACGGCCGCGGTACATGAGCAAGGACTGCGTGTGTACACAACCTTGAATATTGGGATGCAGAGGGCCGCAGATTTAGCGGTGCGCGATGGGCTACATTCTTACGATCGGCGGCACGGATGGCGCGGAAATCTGCCGAACATCCTGCAGCAGAATCTGGGGCCGCTGGAGAAATATCAGAATGACGATTGGCGCGGCACGGTTCAAAAAGGCGATTACGTTACCGGCTTGATTACCAGCGTCGCGCCGACTTTCGCGTCGGTGAAAGTTGGACAGTACCGCGCCATGCTTACTCCCGCGGACTTTGCCTGGACCGGCCACAAATCTCCGGAGCAATTTTTGAAGGCGGGCGACCTGGTGTGCCTGGCGGTGAAAGAAGTTTCGGGGATCACGATTCGAACGGAGTTGGACCAGGTTCCAGAGGCGCAAGCGGCGCTGCTGGCGATCGATAATCCCACAGGCGACATTAAGGCGATGGTGGGCGGATACGATTTCGAGACGTCGAAATTCAATCGCGCGACGCAGGCGCTGCGGCAGACCGGAAGCTCGTTCAAGGTATATGTGTACGCGCAAGCGCTGGAGACGGGGCTGACTCCTTTCGACGTGGTGGTGGACGAGCCAGTCTCGTTCCGCAGCGGCGGGCAGAATTATTCACCGCGCAACTACGACAATAAATTCGAAGGACGAATCACGTTGCGTCGGGCGCTGGCGGATTCGCGCAATGTGCCGGCGGTGAGGCTGCTGGAACACGTCGGGGTGCAGAACGTAATCGATCTGGCGCGGAAATTTGGAATCGAGAGCCCGCTGCCGCCGTATCTGCCTCTGGCGCTGGGCGCGGCGGACCTGACTTTGATGGAGCACGTGTCGGCGTTCACGGTGTTCCCGGATGACGGAATTCATATCGAGCCGCATTACATTAAGCGGGTGACGTCATACGACGGCGCCGTATTGGAAGAGCCGCGGCCGAAAGTGACCGACGTGATTCCGCCGGAGACGGCGCGAACCATGGTGGCGATGCTGGAAGAAGTGGTGCAGTTCGGAACCGGCGTGCGCGCGAAGGAACTGGGCAGGCCGTCGGCAGGGAAGACTGGGACGACCAACGATTTTACGGATGCGTGGTACATCGGATTCACGCCGCAACTTACCGCGGGCGTGTGGGTGGGGAACGACGACAAGCGCGTGACTCTGGGAAAAAAGGAAACTGGCGCGAAAGCGGCGCTACCGATCTGGCTCCAATTCATGCAAATCGCGACGCAGACAACGCCGAGTGAGAATTTCCCGAATGTTTTGCCGCTGGAAAAAGTCGCGATTGGAAAACAGGTCCAGGTCGACGTAGCGGATACAGCGCCGCCGGCGGATGCGGCAGAACAAGGGCTGCAGGAAAAGGCCGTGCCGGTGCAAACGCCGGCGGTTCCCAAGCCAGCGCCGAAATTGCCAGACCCCACGCATACGGGCGCGCAAAACGGTGGGCCGCCACCTTCGTAGAGACTTGCACCGAGAGTTAGCGAATTGCTGAACAATTGAAATTCAGAAAGGATCCCACCCCAGTGGTTTCAATGGCAGTCTTCTGCCCGCATCGACCAACTGCAATTTGCGATTGCGGGTAATTTCGCCGATCGCTACCAAATGCGAATGATGGGGGGCTTGCCGAATCTTCTTTTCGTCGCGAGGTGAGACCGTAAAGAGCAATTCGTAATCGTCCCCGCCGTGCAGGGCCATTTGCAGAGGATCGAGTTTACGTTTGGCAAGCTTGGTCGCAGCGGCCTGAGGGATGATCACGCAGGGAATTTTGTCGGCCCAGACCCGGGCGCCGCCGCTGCTCGCGGCGCAGAGCCGGGTCAAGTCCGTAGAAAGGCCATCGGAAATATCCATCATCGCGGTGGTGAGATGATTTTGGGCAAGCCATTCGCCGAGGGCGAGCTGAATTTTGGGATACAAATGCGGTTGCACCGCGGCGCGAAATCTAGGATTTCGTGCTTCGCCGCCGAGCACGAGTTCGAGGCCGAGTTGCGCGCGGCCGAGTTTTCCGCTGACATATATAAGGTCGCCGGGCCGAGCGCCGGAACGCGGTATGGCGCGACCTCGTGCAGCTTCACCGACGACGGTGATGCTGATCGAGACCGCTGCGGCTGTGGTTGTGTCGCCTCCGATAGCGCTGATCCGGAGTTCCCGAGCCGCACGCGCCATGCCCTTTAGAAAATCATCGAGCCAATCGGAAGTCAGATTCTTAGGTAGAGCTAACGTCAGCAGAAAATAGCGCGGAGTTGCGCCCATGGCGGCCAGATCGCTGGTGGCGCGCGCGAGTGATTTGTAGCCGACCGAATCCGCAGGATGCGTTTTCAATCGAAAATGGGTGTTTTCCACGAACGCGTCGGTGCTCAGCACCAGGTCGGTTTTGCCCGACGGCGAAAGTATCGCGGCGTCGTCGCCAGGTCCGAGGCGAACCCAAGAGGAAGCCGGAGCACGTCTAGGCTTACCTGTACTGGCAGGACCACGACGGGAGTTTTTCGGTGGCCTCAAGTCTGACCGCTTGAATGACGAAACATCAATAGAAGGTAATGCGCGAAGGATTTTTTCGACCAGTTGGCTTTCTTGTTTCATCCTGAACTTTCGGCCAGTTGCGCCGCCCACAGACATTAGGTAAATTTCAGTAGAGAAGGAAGAGGAATCGTGGCCATGGGTCTTAGGTAAGTCTTTTCGATTCATGGCCAGCCTGTGGAAAACGTAAGTTAGCGGTTGACCATTGGAGCAGGCGATGGCTAGAATCCAAAGGTTTTGCGATTCGGTATCGAAGTGAGACACTGAGGAATCGGCGAGTTGCGGTCGGGGGACTGCAGCGTTCAGCCATAAAGTAAAAGTTCACCAGGAAAAATTAGGATGAAAGGGAAGTACTACACGTTTTTTATTGCTTCGAGCGCCTCTGGCGGGATGCGGAGGCTGCGTGTGCCGTTTTATGTCTTGCACGCGCTGGCGATACTCGCGGTGGTCGGCGGGGTAACCGTACTGGCGGCGACTGGATCGTATTCGCGCATGCTATGGAAGGCGTCGAGCTACAACTCGTTGCGGCGCGAGCAGGACGCGTTGAAGCAACAGTACAAGGTTTTGCAAGTGGAAGTGAAAGATACGAACCAGCGGCTCGATTCGCTGCAGTCACTCGCGAGCGAAGTGGCCATGGCTTACGGAATAACCCGGTTCAAGGAAACGCCCTTCGCGTTCAGCGATGACGGCGCGCAGAGCGAGGTCGACTACCAGGATTCGGTGGACGAATTCAGCTACCTGCAGCGCAACGTGGTCGCGGTCGCGATGTCGAACGGCGGCGCTCGATTGCTGCCCCAATCGCAATTGAGCAGCCTGGGCATTGTACCGACGCTGTGGCCGGTGGTGGGCGAAATTACGGGACACTTCGGCGAGCGGCTGGATCCGTTTAGCGGTGAAGGCGCTTTTCACGCGGGAATGGACATTGCGTCGCATTACGGCGACGGCGTGCGAGCCACGGCAGATGGCATTGTCTCGGTGATGGAACAGCGCGCGGGTTACGGGCGGCTGGTGGTAATTGACCACGGGTTTGGCGTTACGACCTGGTACGGGCATCTTTCCGGCTTCCAGACGCACGCGGGAACACGCGTGAAGCGCGGCGACATTATTGGATTTGAGGGCGACAGCGGACGATCCACTGGCCCGCATCTACATTACGAAGTTCGAATTTACAATACGCCGGTGAATCCGTGGCGGTATTTGAGCACGGCTGCTACGGCTACTGCTGCCGCGGACTAAGTCACGCTCCTCTTTTTTTCGGTACTTCTCTCACCTCGATATTTGGCGCTCGAACGTAAGAAGCAGATCCCTCGCTCCGCTTCGGGATGACAGCGCTTTTGCGATGACCATTGAGGTCTAACTCAGATTGAACTCCGCTTCGTTCATTTATTGGTTCGAAGTGTGGGCCGTTGCTGGAGGCTTTGCGGCTGGCGCGGACGCGGAGGTGGTTCGGGTTGGCGCCGCGGCCAGCATGTCGCGGGTGATGGTGAAATTAAGGCGGACGAGTTGGTCGCGGCGTGTGATTTTGGCATCGCTGAGCAGGGCATTGAGAAAGTCGATTTGTTCGCGGGTCATTTGGCGCTTCGCGTCCGGAGTGGAAAGCGCCAGGGAGCCGGCCATGCGGCCGGTTTCGAGCAGGAAGGAGATCTGCATGGCGTCCTTCATCGAATCACTTTCGGCGTCGACGCCGACTTTCAAATTTTCGCCATCCGGCTGGCCTGCCAGGGTTAGGGCTTGAATGCTGCGAATTAGTAATTCGAGCTGCGGCGCGTTGTGAAAATTCGCATAGAAGCTGGCAGGAAGCTGCGACGTACGGGCGACGGCGAAAATAGGCGCGCCGGCCACGCGTTCAATGCGCGATTGTAGAACTGGGTCGCGCGGAGCCGAACCGCTGGTATCAATGGCAGCGAGGAGGGCCGCGGCATTTCTGCCGCTGGCCAGCGCGATGCGCGTGGGCGAAAGAAACTCGACCGACACCGGAGGATTTCCCGGAACGTCCAGGACTTCATGCGCGCCGTTGGTGACGACTTTGCCGGTGCGCAGGGCATACGCTTTTATTTTTTGCTGGTCGAAGCGGCCGTCGGCGATGGAGAGGACGCGATCGTCGCCCAGCACGTTGGTTGGAGTGCCAAATCCCGCGGGCCACATGGCAATACCGGCGTGGTCTAGATCGCGCTGGTAGTCAAAACCGGAGTCACGGACAAAGGCCGCGTATTCGCGGTCGGCTTGCGGCCCGGGAGAGGTGAGGCCGAGAACGGCAGCCAGTGGCGAATTCTGTAACTTCCGAAGGGCGGCCACGTCTACATAGGCGATTACCGGAGCATCGGATGGAAGCTCGCTGAGGATGCCGGGCTCCGGGCCGGATACTGCGACGCCCGCGACCGGAGAAACCATGGGGGGCAGAGGGCGATGCTGCCAGTAGTAGAAACCAACAACAGCGGCGAGAATCAGTAGCAGGAGAACCGCGAGTACGATGAGGGCGCGCCTGGTTGAATTGATCGACATGTATTTTTTCTGCTCTCGTTAAAATGGCTTTATCATTAAGTTTCGACCACAAGTGTAATGTCTCCGACCCCCAGCGCGTAGCAGAATCCGGCACAACGGGACAGCCATGGTGATGACGATGAGAAATCCAGTAACGCGATTTCTGGTTTGGTGCGCCGCGAGCCTGTTCCTGGGAATGGGAGCGAGCGCCCAAGCGCCGGCACCGACGCCGGCAGCTTCTGCGAATTCGGCCGCGGCACTACCGACGGGCGACCAGGTTTACAAGCACTACGTTGAAGCGATTGGAGGGCGCGCGGCTTGGCAGAAACTGCATACGCGCGTGTCGAAGGGCACGATCGAAATCCCGGCGATGAACAACCTGAGTGGCACCATCGAAGTGCACATGAAGGCGCCGAATTTGATTCTGGTGGTAATCAACTTGGGCGGCGCCATCATTCAGCAGGGATTTGACGGGACTACGGCGTGGTCGGACGATCCGCGAAATGGCCTGCGGGTGCTGACCGGGGGCGAGCTGGAAGACGAACGCAAGGAAGCGAATTTTTATCACGCGCTCGACCTGCAGAAAATCTATTCAAAGTTCACCGTCACCGGCACCGAAAAAATCGACGATCACGATACCTATGTGGTGGAAGCGACTCCGATCGGTGGTGGCGACCCGGACAAGCTGTATTACGACATCGCGAGCGGCCTTGAAGTGCGCAGCGTGAATCACCGGCATACTCCCGATGGCAGCATGGAATTCAGCGCAAATATCGCGGATTACCGGGAGGTGGACGGGGTCAAACTGCCGTTCCGGGTGGAGCAATCGAGCTCGCAAGCGGCGTTTACCATTACCTTCACCGATATTCAGCATAACGCCGATTTGCCGGACAGCCTTTTCGCCAAACCGGCGGGAGAGCCTCCCCCGGGACCTTCGGCCGAGCCCCCCGCCGGCCCAGCGCCGAAATAGCGGGGACGGCGAAGAAACCTAATTAGGCGAATTGACGTCATATGCTGTATAATGGGACACGCCCAGACATCAAGAAGGCCGATAAGTGGCCGAGTGGCAATGGTTTTGCGGTAAGCCTGGAAACTTGCTTGCAATTCGATTGCCTCTATGATATTTTCGCTCGGTTTGCCAGTGCTGGCGTAGCTCAGTTGGTAGAGCATCTGATTTGTAATCAGAGGGTCGGGGGTTCAACTCCCTCCGCCAGCTGAGATCGACGTACCGGGAATATATTCAGCAGGGTTGCGGACGGAATTCCTCGCGACATGAGCGCTAGGGCTGGTGTCTCTGGACACGAGCCCTTTCTGCATTGCGAAGTGCCCCGTACAGCAGTCCGATCAATTCTGTCGCAGGAGCGGGATGCAGTTGTGTCCCGGAAGATTTTCACGGGACGGGTGGGTGAGTGGCTAAAACCAGCAGACTGTAAATCTGCCGCTCCTTGCGGGCTACGGAGGTTCGAATCCTCCCCCGTCCACCACTGCATCGCGACGCACGGCGAATGGTTGGACAAGACGCGAAAAAGAATTCAGCGCGAAGCTAGCGCAATACAGGTTCCAGCAAAAAAGAGAAGCGCGACGGCCCGGCGACGTTTCTGTTTAGATTTGAATGGTACGCGGGACAACCGGAACGCGCCTGGGTAGCTCAGTTGGTAGAGCGCGTCCTTGGTAAGGACGAGGTCACCGGTTCAATCCCGGTCCCAGGCTCCAGATCGCAGGAAGCGGAGCGAAGTTTTAAGGGAAGCGATTAACTTCGCAGATCGCTGGTGGTAGTGCACGGAATGAGCGGGGGTAACTCAGTGGTAGAGTCTCTGCCTTCCAAGCAGATGGTCGCGGGTTCGAGTCCCGTCCCCCGCTCCATGACGCGGCCCGCCGGGAAGGCTGGCGTAGTTTCTTAGAAGTGGCTGTGGCGAGTAACACTTGTTAAGTGCGCGGTCGAAAGCCGCGAAGTCCTTCTACGAGGGTGAGACCAGATGGCGAAAGAGAAATTCGAGCGGAATAAGCCGCACGTGAATATCGGGACGATTGGTCACATTGACCACGGCAAAACGACGACCACGGCGGCGAT
>Ga0209530_1000151_pt1 | contig 62130 bp, 48 predicted proteins | sample BlaSpr_A8_Ref_O1_FD_187987 | JGI IMG/M metagenome (GOLD analysis project Ga0209530, IMG submission 187987) | Forest soil microbial communities from Thunder Bay, Ontario, Canada - Black Spruce, Ontario site 2_A8_Ref_O1 (SPAdes) (version 2) | ecosystem: Environmental > Terrestrial > Soil > Boreal...
TGCTGAGCTGCCCGGGTACGGGCTGCTGGACCAGGACGACACGATGGACCTGCTCCACGCCGCCGGGCAGCACCCCGCCAGCCGGTGGTGCATCACCGCCACCGGCCCCGACGGCACCGCCACCGCCCACGCCTGCCTCCCCGGACGCCGCACCCTCGACGCCATCCGCGCCGCCAGCCAGGGCAGCGGGATGGCGGGTGCGGCCGGGCTGGCCGCGGCACTGAACGCGACACTGGAACCAGTCACCAGGGGTGCGTGCCAGCACGCGCAGGCCGAGCCGCACTACCGGCCCAGCCGCACGCTCCGCCACCTCGTGATGGCCCGCAGCGCCCGGTGCGTCGCCCCTGGCTGCGGCAGTCCCGCGACCAGCTGCGACCAGGACCATACCCGGGAGTGGGAGGACGGCGGCATCACCTGCGGGTGCAATCTCGCACCCCTATGTCGCCGGCATCATAAGATAAAGCAAGCTCAAGGATGGAAACTCGAACAACCGGAACCCGGCGTCCTGGTATGGACAACCCCGGCCGGGCTGACCAGGGTAACCACCCCCACCCGCTACCAGGACTAGCGCCCCGGGTCCGGGCGCGACGCCAGACAGCCGCGCATGACTCCGGTCATCCGCCTGGCCTGGAAGCGGCATCAGGCTCCGCGGACCAATCACCATTCCTGGCGGCATCCAGCGCCTGCAAGACTCGATGATCATCACCTACAACGCCGCCGGACAGGTTGTCAAGGAGGTCTCACTCGGCTCGCTGACCGCCAGCCAGGTCCTGTCGTACTAGTACCGATCTGAGTCAACTCTGGCCCGATTTGCCGCATTCTGTCAGACTTGATGCGGGGAAACACCGCATGAGCGCCCAGGTGCGCTCGGCCAGGTACGGGGAGAAGACTTGAACCATCGATTCCGCAGACATGGCTTGTTCACGTTCACAGCCATCGCCGTCGCGGCAAGCACGCTGGCCGCCGGCTCGGTCAGCGGCACCGCCTATGCCTCGGGCGGCGCGTCCGCACCAGCGCCGGCAAGCGTCCGGGCGCAGTATCCGATCACGGGCATTCCCGGGTGGCCCGATCCTGGCGACCTCATGCTCCAGGGGACGCCGCCGGATACCGCGGTCGTACGAGTCCACCTGACCGTAGGCGGACAGCCGGAATGGGTCTTCCTGTGGTTCGGCTACACCACCGGGCACCGGGACGAAGGCCTCCAGCTCTGCCTGGAGGCCTTGGTCGGCGCCAGCGAGGCCAGCGGCTATGCCTATGACAGCTGCGGAGCCGCCCGGCTGCCGGCCCACGCTACCGCAGCACTCGTTACCGAACCTGGCTATCAGGCTGAACCCGGATTCACAATCGGCGTGGCCACCCGGGAGGTCACATCAGTCACGGTGCCGCAGAGCTCTGGGAACGTTAACCCTTCCGGCCAGGTCGAAAACGGACGTGGCTTTCCTTATCACGTGTGGCTGAGCGACTTCTCGGCACTAAGCGGCCTCACGTTCGACTTCGGCGATGCCGCCGGACAGCAGGTCGGGCAGCTGACCCTGGGCTACAGCAGCTGGGGGGCATCACCCCCGGCGAGCGGCGGGATCACGATTCTGCGTGCCCCGGGCGGGCTGCTGAACGCCTACCTCCTCGACGGGTACATCGAGTTTTTCCAAATAGAACCAGGCCAGAGCACGGGATTCTCTTCACTGGTCACCGCCTGGCAGTCACCGCTCACCGTGTTCCTCATGTCGGGAAACGACGCCGGTCAACTCATCGCCGTCGGCTGGGCGCCCGCTGATGCGGCGCGCCTCGTGCTGCGGCTAGCGGACGGCAAGACATTCGCCGCGTCCACCATCGCCGGCTGGCGTGGCAGCGGCCTGCGGCTATGGGGAGTGAGCCGCCTGCCAGTCGACGTCAGCCCCTTCCCGGCAGTCGTCATCGCCTACAACGCCAAGGGCAAGGTCATCGGCGAGACCCAGCCGACATACAGCTAGGCAGGCACGGCCAACACTGCGAGCTGGCGGAAGGCGGCGGCGGTCGCGGAACCGGGAGCTGCGCAGTAGGCGATGATGCGCTGGCCGGACTCGGTGATGCGCAGTACCTGGCACTCGAACTCCAGCGGCCCGCCCTGCGGGTGGTTGACGTGCTTGAGCATCGGGCCGCGGACCTCGACCTCGTGTGCGGCCCACATGTCGGCGAACTCCGGGGAGAGCGCGAGCATCTCGGTGACCAGGCTGTCAATCTGCGGGTCGCCGGGATAGCGAGCGTAGGCGGCACGCAGGTCGGCGACGGTGGACCGGGTGAACCGGAGAAAGTCCTCGTCGCTCCAGATGACGTCGGCCGGGTCCCGGCGGAACGTCCAGCGGATCATATTCCGGTCCGCCTGCGCGGCCAGGTTGCCGATGAAGAACGTGGCGAGCTGATTCCAGGCAAGGATGTTGTACGCCGCGTCGACCACGTAGGCCGGCGTTTCCGGCATGGAGTCCAGCAGGTACCTGATGCCGGGCGTGATCTCCCGGCCAGGGCCCGCCACCACCGGCGGGGACTCCCCCGCTATCCGGAACAGGTAGTCCCGCTCGTCCGCGGTCAGCATCAGCGCCCGGGCCAGCGCCGACAGCACCTGCCGGGATGGGTGCGGGCCACGGGCCTGCTCCAGCCGGATGTAGTAGTCCACCGACATGCCAGCGAGCTGGGCGACCTCCTGACGGCGCAGCCCCGGCGTCCGGCGCCGCCCGGTCTCGGGCAGCCCAGCGTCTCGCGGCGACATCCGGGTGCGCCGAGCCCGAAGGAATTCGGCCAGGTCAGGACTGTTCATGATTCCAGTCTGCCACCTGGCACGGCAGGCAGGGTGGTACTGCCAGTCCCAGGCTAAGCCGGTCTCTCCCGGGTCAGCGTGCTGGCGGATAGCTTTGCGGCATGACAGCGAAGATTGCCCTTATCACGGGTGCGAACAAAGGCATTGGATACGAGACAGCGCGTCAGCTAGGCACGCTAGACACAGTCGTTCTGATTGGCGCGCGGGATGCGGAGCGGGGCCGAGCGGCCGAGCGGGACCTGAGGGACAACGGCGCGGAGGCGCGCTTCCTCGAACTCGACGTCACCGACGACACGTCAGTGCGGAAGGCGGCCGAGTGGATAGAGGCGGAGTACGGCCTGCTGGACATCCTGGTCAACAACGCGGGCACGCCGAGCCTGTCGCGGCAGCGGGCGGTACCGAGCACCACTGACCTGGACGACATGCGCGCGGTGTACGAGGTCAACGTGTTCGGGCTGGTGCGGGTGACGAACGCGATGCTGCCGCTGCTGCGCCGCGCCCCCGCCGCGCGGATTGTCAACGTGTCGAGCGAGGTCGGCTCGATCACCTCGATGACGGACCCCGCGGGGCCGCTGTGGCAGATGCCCGCCTCGGCGCAGTACCCCTCGTCCAAGAGCGCGGTCAACATGCTCACCGCCATGTACGCGAAAGAGCTGCGGGACACTCCGATCAAGGTGAACGCGGCCAACCCCGGCTACTGCAAGACGGACTTCAACGGCAACAGCGGATTCCGTACCCCGGCCCAGGGCGCCGATGTCAGCGTGCACCTGGCCACCCTGTCGGAGGACGGCCCGACGGGGGTCCTTTGGGGCAACCTGTGGACCGCGGAAGGCGCCGATTCCTACGGCGCCCTCGCCTGGTAGCCGCCAGCTAGACCGCCTGGCGCGCGGCGAAGGCCGCATACACCGCGGCGCGGCCGGCCTCGAAGGCAGCGAGCAGCAGCGGGCCGCCAGTGGCGAGGCGGCTCACGGACGGCGAGCCTTCGGCGGGACGGATCGAATGGACCCACGGCGGACCAGCCGTTTCCTGGTCGTAGCGGGCAAGGCGAGCATCGTCGGCGGCCAGCCGCGCCTCGCGGACCAGGAAGGTCGCGCGCAGAGCCATGCTCTCCCGCCGCAGGGCGGTGCTCGCGATCACCCGCGCCTCACGGGACGGGGCGGCGACGGTCACCGGCTCACGGCGGGAGCGGAGCACGAGCACGTGCGTGGCGCCCTGGGCGAGCGCCATGCGGTACGGGACCGACTCGGACACGCCGGCGTCGTAGAACCGGCGGCCGCCCAGTTCGACCGGCGGGCCTGCCAGCAGCGGCATCGCGGCACTGGCCCGCAGGGCCAGCCGGAGCTCCGCGGCGTCGCCGATCAGCGGGCGCAGGTCCGTCGACTGCCCGGTCGCCGCGTCGGTCGCGAGGGGGTGGTACTCGACCTGGCTTGCGAGCACGGAGCCGAAGTCCAGCGGGAACTCGGTCAGGTACACCTCTTCGACCAGTGCGCGCACGTCGGCGACCGGCTTGCCGTGCAGCGGGCCGTACCGGCGGATCAGCGTCCGGGCGAAGGCGGGCTCGGTCCAGCCGCGCAGTCCTCCGGGTCTGGAGCTGAGCAGCCACGCACCGCTGATCGCCCCGGCGGACGACCCGTAGACCGCGTCGAAGGCGCCGGCCAGGCCGAGCTCGTGCAGCGCGAGCGCCATCCCGCCCGAGATCGTGCCGCGCATTGCGCCGCCCTCGATGGCCAGCGCGACCCGTGCCCCGTCCCTGCCCCGGCTGCCCGCGCGCGCTCGCTCGGTCAGCGCCCGCAGTACCTCATGCTGTTCGGCCCCCATGGCAGGAGCCTAACTCGGCTGACTGCGCCGCCACATCCAGGGTCCGAGCGTTTGCTAGAACACGTTACATAGACTCAGCGCAGCCCACGACCCCTACCCCGTATTAGGAATCTCTTACACGAAAAATTTAGGCCCCCCGAATAGCTAGAACACGTTCTATTAACCGGTTATGTTTCTTGCCAGACCCAACCAAGCGCATGCTTGGTTAGCGCGGAAGGTGTCCCCCGCTACCGGAACGAGGGCGCCGCGGTTACGGGTCAGCGCATCCGGGAGAGCCGATGGAGCCTCACCAGAACCGACCACGAGACATTTCCCGGCGCGGCCTGCTGGCCGGGGCCGGAGCCGGCCTTGCCGCCGCCGCTACCCTGGGCTGGTTGCCAGGGACCCGGATCCCGGCGGGCAACGCATCGACGCTCGCGTCGCCGCCGAACTTCCCGTCCGGCATCTCGCTCTACCAGCAGACCTACACCAACTGGGCGCAGCAGATCAGCATCGCCGACGTCTGGACCTGCACCCCGGGGTCACCAGCGGACGTCGTCACGCTCGCCAACTGGGCATACCAGAACGGCTACAACCTGCGCGCCCTGGGCTGCGGCCACAACTGGTCCCCGCTCGTGCTCTTCCCCGGCGAAAGCGCGTCGAACGTCGTCCTGGTCAACACGACCGACAACCTGACGGCGGTGAGCATCAGCACATCAGGCAGCCCGGTGACGGTCACCGCGCAGGCGGGCATCACGATGAACTCGCTGATGTCCGCCCTGCAGAACGCCGGGTACGGCTTCACCGCCACGCCGGCCCCCGGCGACATCACCATCGGCGGCGCGCTGGCAATCGACGGGCACGGGACGTCGATCCCTGGCAGCGGTGAGGTACGGGTGCCAGGGACCACGTACGGCTCGCTCAGCAACACCATCCAGTCCATAACGGTGGTCGCCTGGAACGGTAGCGCCTACGCGCTGCAGACGTTCGGCCGCACCGATCCGGCGATCGCGCCGTTCCTGACCCATCTGGGACGGACGTTCGTTACCGAGGTAACCCTCGAGGTGGGCGCCAACCAGAACCTGCAGTGCCAGAGCTGGGTCGACATCTCTGCCAGCACCCTGTTCGCCCCGCCGGCCTCGGCGGGCTCGAGCTCGTTCGCCAGCCTGGTCGACGGGTCGGGCCGGGTCGAGTCCATCTGGTTCCCTGGCACCACGTACCCGTGGGTGAAAGTCTGGTCCCGCCAGCCGAGCCAGCCGTGGTTCTCCAACCACATCACCTCTCCCTATGCCTATACCTTTGCCAACTCCATCACGACCGAGGAATCCAACCTGATCTCGGAGATCGTCAGCGGCGATGCCTCCGCCACCCCGACGTTCGAGACCCTGGAAGAGTCCATCGTCATATCCGGCCTGGTCGCGACCGGGACGTGGGATCTCTGGGGCCCGTCAATGAACACGCTGCTCTACGTGCTGCCGTCCACGCTGCGGGTCACCTCAGGCGGCTGGACGATCATCACCGCGAAGTCCAGCATCCAGCAGGTCGTCAGCGACTTCTACACCCAGTACAACAACCTGGTGAACTCCTACGCGAGCGCGGGGAACTATCCGATGAACGGACCGCTCGAGATCCGGGTAACCGGGCTCGACAACCCGAGCGAGGCCGGCGTGAGCGGCGCGGTGACCCCACTGCTGTCCGCGCTGACCCCCCGGCCCGATCAGCCCGAATGGAACGTCGCGGTCTGGATCGACATGCTGACCATTCCCGGCACCCCGACCTCCAACGCCTTCTACGAGGCCATGGAGACGTGGGCGTTCTCGCATTACACCGGGTCCTACGCGGCGATCAGGCCCGAGTGGTCCAAGGGCTGGGCATACACCAGCGCCGGCCCGTGGACTAACACCACGATGCTGACCAGCACCATCCCTGCCGGGGTCAACGCGGGCCAGGCTCAGGACAACTTCCAGGTCGCATCGGCCGCGTTCGACACCTACGATCCGCACCGCGTGTTCAGCAACAGCTTCCTGAACACGCTGCTGCCGTAACCCGCGTCACAAGGTGAGCGGGCGGCCGGCCTGGACCGCCCGCTCACCTTTCCTCAGCCGCGGAGCCTTGGCCGCCGATCCTTAGCCACGGAGCCTGTGCAGGACCGCGGGCAGTTCGCCTTCGTGGACGACCGTAAGGCGGTGGGTGCCGCGGGTGAGCGCGACGTACAGGTCGTGGCCGCCAACCGGGGACTGGGCGATGACGCCGGCCGGATCGGCGATCACCACCCGGTCGAACTCCAGCCCCTTGGACTGGAACACGGTCAGCAGCGCGACCTGCGAGTCGAGCACGTCCGGGCTGTCGCCGCGCACCGCACCCGGAATGGCCGCCGCCAGCTCCGCGATCCGCGCGCCGGGCGCGATTACCGCCAGCCGGCCGCCGTCCGCCATGTCAGCGATCTCCTCGGCGACGATGCGCGCGGTCTCGCCCAGGCTGCCCACCTGGACCGCGCGCGGCAGCACGTCCTCGGAGCGGACCGACTCCGGCGCCTTCTCGGCGGGCGCCACCGACGCCAGCACGTCGGCCGCCACCATCATGATCTCGACGGGCGTGCGGTAGTTGACCGTCAGCAGCTCCTCCCGCCAGCGGCCCTTCACGTAGGTGTCGAGCATCTGCGCCCAGGAGGTGGCGCCGGCCGCACTGCCCCGCTGCGCCACGTCGCCGACGACGGTAAGCGACCTGGTCGGGATCCGGCGCATCACCATCCGCCACGCCATCGCGGACAGCTCCTGCGCCTCGTCCACGATCACGTGCCCGTACGCCCACGCCGGGTCCGCCCAGGCCCGCTCGGCCGTGGTGAGCTGCGGGCCGGCGTCCCTGTTCCAGTCGGCGAGCGTCGCTGCGTCCACGAAACCCTGGCCGGCCAGGCCGGTCATCTGCAGCACTCCCTCGGCGTACCTTTCCTCCGCGCGGCGCTGCCGCTTCTCCGCGCGCTGGCGCGCCTTGTCCGCCGAGTCGTCGATGCCGAGCAGCTGCGCGGCCTCATCGAGCAGCGGGACATCGGACACGGTCCACGCGTCCGGGTTATCGGAGCGAAGGAGCGCGGATCGCTGTGCCGGAGACAGACCCGGTGCCGCGCGGCGGATGGCGGCCTGGTCGGCGAGCAGCGCGGCGAGCAGGCGCTGCGGGGTGAGCAGCGGCCACAGGTCGTCGAGCGCGGCGCGGACGGGCTGCTCGTCCCACAGGCGTGCCCGGGCGTACGGCAGGTCCTCGGCGTCCAGCGGCCGGCTCAGCTCCTCCGCCTCGGCGCGGCTGATCGCGGTCAGCATGTCCGTGACGAACAGCTTCCGCGCGACATTGTGCGGCTTGCGGATCCCGCGGGCCCGGTCCCTCGCGCGGATGCAGAGGTCTCTCGGCACCGTTATGTGCACGCCGTCGACCACTATCTCCAGGTCTTTCGCAGGAGTGTTCTGCCGGTTCCTTATCGCCTGGCGGATGACGTTGACCATGCTCAGGTCGCCCTTGACGACAGCCGCTTCCTGATCGTCGTCCGGGGCTGCCTTCACGCCGGGGACGATGTCGGCAACCGAGGTGAGCACCACGTCGGTCTCGCCGAGGGACGGCAGCACCTGGCTGATGTAGCGCAGGAAGACCGCGTTCGGGCCGATGATGAGGATGCCGCGGCGCTCCAGCGTCTGGCGGTGCGTGTACAGCAGGTACGCCGCCCGGTGCAGGGCGGCGACCGTCTTGCCTGTGCCGGGGCCGCCCTGCACCACTGTCACGCCCTGGAGCGCGGCCCGGATGACCCGGTCCTGCTCGGACTGAATGGTGGCGACGACATCGGACATGCGGCCGGTGCGGGCCTGGTTAATGCTCGCGATGAGCATCGCCTCGCCGGATAGGCTCTTCTTGTCGTCATCGCTCATCCGGTCCAGGTCAAATACTTCATCATCAATGGCGGTTACCGTACGCCGCTTGGTGTAGATATGACGACGCCGGATAAGGCCATTCGGGTCCTTCGGCGTGGCGGCGTAGAACGGGCGGGCTGCGGGAGCGCGCCAGTCGATAAGCCGCGGCTCGTGCTCGTCATCGCGGAGTCCGATGCGGCCTATATACAGCGTGCTGGCAGGCCCCGCCGCGTCTTCGGCGTCTGCTATTTCTGGTACGTCCTGGACTTCTGCTACGCCGGAGTCCGTGCGGCCGAAGCACAGGCCGTGCTCCACGCCCTCAAGCTGCGCCAGTCGCCGTGCCTGCTCAACCGCCGTAACCTCGCGTTCCACCCTGGCCTGGAACGTCCCTCCGGAAGTGCCAGTGGCATGCGTGGTAGTCAGAGCCTGCCGTGCCCGCTCGCGCGCGGTATCGAGCAGGCCATAGAGCATATCGACGTAAGCTTGCTCCTGGCCGACGGAATCAGTTCTCGCGGATTTCGCATCTGCGCCTTGGCCAAATGGCATATGTGTGATAGACTTTCACTAGTCGCGAACCGTCGTGATTATACCGAACTTCTCAGGCGACTAGTTTAGCATGCTTCGCGCCTTGCGGCGTGCCCCGCGTGGCTGCAGCGGGAGGTCGCGCATCCGTCGCATTCCCAGCTGGAAAGTGCATTGCTTTATTTGACGGAGCATAAATGCCTTGCTTCGAGTTTCCGAGTGCAATTGGCCGTGAGGTACCACGGCCGCGCTTCCCGGATGAGCACGCCGGTACGTTCACCAGCGGGCAATCCCCTCTCTGCAGTCCCCGCTCAAGGCGATGGAAGTTCCCAGACCGATCAGGAAGATAGCTGGGACACGTCGCGGTCACGGACTGTGAGCAGCGCGGCGAGGGTCGTGTTCAGGGCGATACTAAAGAGACGATCGACACTAAACTCATGTAATGAGTGCTCTGTACCATAGAGTTCGATTCAATCGTGCACCGCGATGGAGCCCCCCTGTCTAGCCAGCACAGCGTTACCTAGGATGTAGGCACGACTCAGGAGGAGCCTGACATGCCGGGAACAGAACGCGTGGAAATCACTGGCCCGTACGGCGACCGGTACGACGAGGTCCTCACCCCGCAGGCGATCGATCTCATCGCGGTGCTGCACGCCGAGCTGGCTGAGCGCCGCCAGGAGGCCCTGGCCGCCAGACGCAGCCGGCAGGCGCAGCTGCAGAGCGGCGCCATGCTGGACTTCCTTCCTGCCACGGCGGGCATCCGCGAGGACACCGGCTGGCATGTCGCACCGCCTGCCCCTGGTCTGCTCGACCGCCGGGTGGAGATAACCGGCCCGACGGATAAGAAGATGACGATCAACGCGCTCAACTCGGGTGCGAACGTCTGGCTGGCCGACTTCGAGGACGCCAACACGCCGCTGTGGGACAACATGATCACCGGCCAGCTCAACCTCAAGGACGCGCTGGACCGCACGATCGACTACACCAGCGAGGACGGCAAGGCCTACGCCCTGCACGAGGATGCGCAGCTGGCCACCATCGTGGTCCGCCCCCGCGGCTGGCACCTTGACGAGAAGCACATCCTCATCGACGGCAAGCGGGCGTCGGGCTCCCTCACCGACTTCGCGCTCTACATGGCCACCAGCGCCCAGAAGCAGATCGACAAGGGCAAGGGCCCGTACTTCTACCTGGCCAAGACCGAGAGTCATCTCGAGGCGCGGCTGTGGAATGACGCGTTCAACCTGGCCCAGGACTTCCTCGGCATCCCGCGCGGCACCATCCGCGCCACGGTGCTGATCGAGACCATCCCGGCCGCGTTCGAGATGGAGGAGATCCTCTACGAGCTCCGCGACCATTCCGCGGGCCTGAACGCGGGCCGCTGGGACTACCTGTTCAGCGTGATCAAGAAGTTCCGCACCCGCGGCCGCGAGTTCGTCCTGCCTGAGCGCAACGCGGTCACCATGACGGCGCCGTTCATGCGCGCCTACACCGAGCTGCTGGTCAGCACCTGCCATCGCCGCAAGGCGCACGCGATGGGCGGCATGGCGGCGTTCATCCCGAGCCGCCGTGACCCCGAGGTCAACGAGAAAGCACTCGCCAAGGTCCGGGACGATAAGACGCGCGAGTCCGCCGACGGCTTCGACGGGTCCTGGGTCGCCCACCCCGACCTGGTGCCCATCTGCAAGGAAGTCTTCGACTCCGTTCTCGGCTCCAGCCCGAACCAGATCGAGAGCAAGCCCCGCCAGGACGTGACGGTCACCGCCTCGGACCTGCTCGCGGTCAGCAAGACGCCCGGCGCGATCACCGAGGCGGGCCTGCGCTCCAATATCAGCGTCGCCCTGCAGTACCTGGCCAGCTGGCTGGCGGGCAACGGGGCGGTCGCGATCTTCAACCTGATGGAGGACGCGGCCACCGCGGAGATCTCCCGGTCCCAGATCTGGCAGTGGGTGCACAACGAGATCCCGCTCAACGACGGCCGCACGATCACCGCGGACCTGGTTGAGGTGTACATCGACGAGGAGCTGGTCAAGATCCGCGAGCAGGCCGGGGACACGTTCGACGCCGAACGCTACGGCCAGGCCACCGCGCTGTTCACCGAGGTCGCCCTCGCCGATTCCTTCACCGAGTTCCTCACCCTCCCCGCATACGAGCGCATGCCATGACCGAGACGGCCCTGACCCAGGCGGCGCTGACTGAGGCGGCGCTGACTGAGGCGGCGCTGACTGAGGCGGCGCTGACCGAGGCGGCCCTGCTAGCGCCGGAGCTCGCCCGGATCTGCGGCGCGGCCAATGTCATCACTGACCCGCTTGACCTGCGCACATACGAGTGCGACGGCCTGACCTCACACCGCTCAACCCCCGCCGTCGTCGTACTCCCCGGCACCGCCGAGGAGACCGCCCAGGTGGTCAGGGAGTGCGCCGCCCGCGGCATCCCGTTCGTGGCACGAGGCAGCGGCACCGGTCTGTCAGGCGGCGCGCTCGCCCGCGAGGACGGCGTGCTGATCGTCATGTCGCGGATGCGCACGATCCTGGAGATCGACCCGGTATCGCGCCGTGCGGTAGTAGAGCCTGGCGTCACCAACCTCGCCATCAGCAAGGCAGTCCAGCACCTTGGCCTGTTCTACGCACCCGACCCGTCCAGCCAGGTGGTCTGCTCCGTCGGCGGCAACGTTGCGGAGAACTCAGGCGGTGCGCACTGCCTCAAGCACGGCTTCACCGTTCATCACGTCACTGGCCTGGAAATCGTCACCCCCCAAGGCGAGCTCACCTGGCTCGGCAATGGCACCGGGACTGCCGAAGGCTACGACCTGGTGGGCGCGTTCACCGGGTCAGAAGGCACGCTCGGCATAGTCACGAAGGTCATCGTCAAGCTCATACCTATCCCCGAACAAATACATACTATACTCGCCGCCTACGAAACTACAAGCGAAGGCGGTCGCGCGGTTTCCGACATCATCGCAGCGGGCGTCCTGCCCGCCGCCATCGAGATGATGGACGCGCTGTCCATCGAGGCCGCCGAGGCCGCAGTGCACTGCGACTACCCGGCCGGCGCGGGCGCGGTGCTCATCGTTGAGCTCGACGGCCCCGCCGCCGAGGTCGAGGCCGAGCTCGCCACCGTCCGCGCGATCTGCGAGCAAGCGGGAGCGGGCGAGATCAGGGCAGCCGACGACCCCGAGCAGCGTGCCGTCATCTGGGCCGGCCGCAAGTCGGCGTTCGCCGCCGTCGGCCGGATCAGCCCGGAGTTCATCGTCCAGGACGGGGTGGTCCCCCGCACCAGCCTGCCCGCCGTGCTCGCCCGCATCGCCGAACTGTCCGAGCAGGCAGGCATCCGGGTGGCCAACGTCTTCCACGCCGGCGATGGCAACCTGCATCCCCTGGTCCTCTTCGACGGCCCGGAGCAGGAGGCCGCGGCCGAGGAGCTGTCCGGCGCGATCCTCGACATCTGCCTCGACCATGGCGGATCGATCACCGGCGAGCACGGTGTCGGCGTCGACAAATCGCGTTATATGCCGAAGATGTTCAACGCGGACGACCTGGACACCATGCAGCTGATCCGCTGCGCCTTCGACCCGGCCCACCTGTGCAACCCCGGCAAGATCTTCCCGACCCCGCGGCTGTGCGGCGAGGTGCCCGGCAATCACCGTAAGCGGCCGCCTCTCCCGCCCGGTGTGGAGATCTTCTAAAATGAATGCAGAACGGCCTGTGGTGCTCCCCCGCACGACCGAGGACGCCGCATCGGTGCTACGTGACGCGGCAGATCGCGGCCTGACGGTCGTGCCCCGCGGGGCTGGCCTGGGCTGGGCCAGCCGGGACGCTGACCTGATCGTGGACACCCGCGAGCTAGGCCAGGTGATGGAGCATGCCGCAGGTGACCTGGTGGCCAAGGTGCAGGCCGGGGCGACCATGGGTCATGTGGCCCAGGTACTCGCCGAGGCCGGTCAGCGGCTGGCGCTGGATGTACCCCCCGACGTGACGGTCGGGGGGATGATCGCCACCGGGCTGGCAGGCCCGCTGCGGTTCCGGTACGGCTCGCCACGGGACCTGCTGATCGGCATCACGGTGGTGCGCCCGGACGGGACGATCGCGCATTCCGGCGGCAAGGTGGTGAAGAACGTCGCCGGGTACGACCTGGGCAAGCTCTACACGGGGTCCCGCGGCACGCTGGGCCTGATCACCGAGGCGACGTTCCGGCTGCATCCGCTGCCGCAGGCGGTCGCCTACCTGATCGCCGACGGCCTGGGCAGGGCAGCCGCTGTCGAAACGGTCATTGCCGCTGCCAACTCGCCGCTGCAGCCATCCGCGGTCGAGCTGAGCGCAGACAGCGCCGGCGTGCTGCTGGAAGGAACCACGGACGGCGTCGCGGAACGCGCGAGGCAGCTGGCTGGCCAGCTGGGCGGCATGGCGGTCTCCGATGTGCCGCCGCCCTGGTGGGGCCGGCTGCCGGAGCCGCCAGGGACGGTCATCAGGGTGACGTTCTGGCTGGCACGCCTGGCGCAGGTGCTGGACATCGTGGCGAGCTCAGGTACCGAGTGCACGGTGACCGGCCCGGCCGGGGCGGGGATGCTCTATCTATGCACGAATACCGACGCCCGCGAGCTGATATCGGTACTGCGCGCTGCCGTCGCGGGCCGAGGCAGCGTCAGCGTGCTGACGGATCCGTGGACGCCGGCGGATCCGCTGATGCGCGCGGTCCGCGACCAGTTCGATCCGACGGGGAGATTCGCGCATGCAGGATGACGATGCCCTCAGGGCAGTGGCGAAGGACTGCGTGCACTGCGGTTTCTGCCTGCCAGCCTGCCCGACGTATCAGCTGTGGGGCGAGGAGATGGACTCGCCGCGTGGCCGGATCCACCTGGTTAACCAGCTGCTCGACGGCGCGGAGCTGACGGACACGGCAGCCGAGCATTTCGACCGCTGCCTGGGCTGCATGGCCTGCATGACCGCCTGCCCGTCCGGCGTCCAGTACGACCAGCTGATCGAGGCCGCCCGTGTCTGGACCGAGGAAGCCCACACGGCGCCCCACGCCGACCGCACTAGCCACGCCGACCGCACTAGCCCCGCCGACCGCACCACCCCGGCGGATCCTGCCAGCCCCGCGGACCGCTTGAGCCCCGCTGGACACGCGAGCCCCGCTATAGGCAAGCGCTCGCTGCGCGACCGAGCGGCGCGCGCGACGATCTTCGCGCTGTTCCCCTACCCTCGCCGGCTCCGTGCGGCCGCCGGTCCGTTGCGGTTCGCGCAGCGGACCGGGCTCGACCAGCGCCTGGCGCACAGCAAGCTGCCGGGGAAGATCTCGCCGGCGATGGACGCCATGCTCAGGCTCGCGCCGCCGGCCGCGAAGGCGGTCAGGCTGCCCGAGCGTGTCCCGGCGATCGGTACCCGCCGGGCCGTGGTCGGCATGCTCACCGGCTGCGTGCAGTCGGTCTTCTTCCCTGGTGTGAACGCGGCCACCGCACGCGTGCTCGCCGCCGAAGGCTGCGACGTGATCATCCCGCGCCACCAGGGCTGCTGCGGCGCGCTCTCGGCACACTCCGGCCGGGAGGCCGAGGCGATCGGTTTCGCCCGCCAGACCATCGCGGCCTTCGAGCGGACCGGCGTGGATGCCGTCATAGTCAACTCGGCGGGCTGCGGATCGGCGATGAAGGAGTATGACCGCCTGCTCCCCGAGGGCGCCGGCGCGCTCGCCGGGAAGATCCGCGACTTCTCCGAGTTCCTCGCCGAGCTCGGCCCGGTGGCGGAACGGCATCCGGTGCCGGCGAAGGCCGCGTATCACGACGCCTGCCACCTGGGGCACGCGCAGGGGATCACCCGGCAGCCGCGCGACCTGCTGCGCGCCATCCCGGAGCTCGAAGTGGCCGAGCTGCCCGACGCGGGCACCTGCTGCGGCTCGGCCGGCGTCTACAACCTGCTCCAGCCGGAAGCCGCCAGCGAGCTCGGCGCCCGGAAGGCTGACGCGGTGCTGGCCACCGGCGCCAGGCTGCTCATCTCCGCCAACCCCGGCTGCTCCCTGCAGATCGCCTCTGCCCTCGCCGCCCGCGGCGAGCACATCACCGTGGCCCACACCGCCGAAGTCCTCGACGCCTCCATCAACGCCCGCCTCGGGCGGGCGGTTAGTGGTCCAGGCCGAGGGTGAAGGTCGGCTTGGGCGAGGTGTCCGGCAGTATGTGGGACTCCGACAGGCGGCGGATGGCGGTGCCGACGGCCAGGAACTCGGTCGCGTGCTCGCCCCAGACGTGGTTCTTGATCTCCATGTTCACGCCGACGATGCCGGATGCCCGCACCGCCGAGGCCTCAGCCTGCATGCGGGACAGCGCCAGCTCACGGGCCTCGTAGACGCCCTGGGTGAACTGCATCATCTCCTGGTTCTGGCCGGCCTGGCGCAGCGACTGCATGACGCCCTGGTGGGCGATGTGGTACACGCAGGTACCGAGCACGAATGCCACGGGTACCGCGCCGGCTGCCAGCAGCCGGAAGAAGTCCTGCGCGGACAGGTCCGAGGTAAACGCACGGCCGTCGGGTGCCCGGTGCGCGCCCTGGCCGGTCAGGTGGCGGACCGCGGTTCCGGCCGCCACGAACTCCAGGCAGCCCTGGCCCCACGCGTACATCTGCATCCGCAGTTGCACGCCGACGATCCCGTCGGCACCCAGCTGATCAGCCTCGGCCTGCATCCTGCTCATGGCCAGTTCCCTGGCGTTGTACATCGCCTGGGTCAGCACCTGCAGCTCCTGGTTCTGCTTCCAGCGACCGAGCTGCATGCCGACGTGGTAGATCGAGGACCCGATGACGAAGCCGAGCGGCTCGAAACCAGCCTCACCGAGCAGCACGTACTCCGACACCGACAGGTCGGAAGTGAACACCCCGGCGGGGTTGGCCCCGGCGGTCTTCGCGAGCCGGCCGGCAGCCGCCTCCGGTTCCCAAGCGCTTGTTGACATTAGTATCATCGCCTCCTTGAAAAGGGAGCGTACTCCAGCGAGCTATCAGCTGGTCCAGGCCGTACCGTCCGCAGAGGTCCAGGTGAGGATCTGCTGGTCGCCCGTCTCGCCGGTGGCGGTGAAACCGTCCGGGCCCGCGGTGAGTGCGATGATCTTGATGGCCGGGCTGGCCGAGGGCAGGGCCACTGGCTGCCAGGTGGTGGCGCCATTGGTTGACAGCAGCGCGAAGGGCTCCCCCGCCGCGTTCGTCCCGGCGATGACGATACGGCTGCCGTTCGCGGCGACCTGGCTCAGCGTCGCGCCGGCTGGCGACAGGTCGGCCAGCTTCCATGCCTGGCCGCCTGCCGATACCCAGACGGCGGGCTGGCCGCCCGCCGATCCGACGGCGACGAAGCCGCCCGCGTCGGCGGTGACCGCGCGGACCTGGCCTCCGGTGCTAGCACCGGTGCTGACGATACCGGTGGCAGTCGTCCAGGTGGCCAGGCTCGGTGAGAGCCAGACGGCCACCGGGGCCGGGCCGCTTGGGCCGTTCTGCTCGCCGACAGCGACATAGCCGGCCGGGCCGGCCGCCGCCGCCAGGAATTCGGCGGCGGCGGGCGCGGCCGTCCCTCCGATGGCGCGCCAGGTTTCGCCATCGGGGGAGGTCAGGATGAGATTGGTACCGACGGCTAGCCAGCCGGCCGGACCGTGGGTGATGGCGGTAAGCGAGTTGAGGCCTGTGGAGCCGAACTCCCCTGGCCGCGTGACGAGCGACCAGTCACCGCCCGAGCTGATCCAGATCGCCGGGTACCCATCGGCGCTGCCGACAGCGATCTGCTGGCCATTGGCCTGCGCGGTGGCGCTGACCGAGACTTCGGGAAGGCTGAGACCGGGCAGCGGAATCGGCTTGGCGCTGTCCGGGGTCGCCTCCAGCAGCACCGCCCGCTGAGCGAGGGGGGTAGCGGCCGTGGCGCCGATGGCGATGACGCTATCGCCCGGCACCACGGCCGCGCCTACGACGGACTCGGCTGCCGCATTTCCGAGTATCGCCGTCGGCCGCCAGGAGGCCCCATTATCCGTGCTGAGGTATGCGACAAGCTGGCCAGTATTATTCTGGCCCGCTACCACCAGGCCGTAACCGTTGCCCTTTACCACGCGCGGACGCAGGCCACTGGACGCTCCAATGGTTCCCGCGAACTGCCACTCTCGGCCGTTCTGAGAAAAGTACGTCACCGCATCGCCGGCGCGGCCGTCGCGTACCGCGAGCAGCCCGGCGGAGTCCCAGCCGATGCCGGCGATCTTGCCAGTCCCGCCGTGGCTGAGCGGAATGTCGACCGGGCTCCACGCCTGGCCGCCGTCGGTGCTCAGCCACGCGCCGTCCGCAGCGCCCGCCCGGGCGCCGATGATCACGATGTCGCCATCGTGCGCGGTCACGTACGACACGCTCACCGCGTCCGGTATCGTCACCTGCTGCCAGTCCGTGCCATTCGGCGAGATCCAGACGGCACCCTGGCCGTCCGCGGTCTTGCCGCCGACCAGGAAGCCGGCCGAGGTACTGGTCACCACGTCGACCGTGTCGCCCGGTACCTGGCTGACGCCATGGGCGGCCACGAGGGTCCACGACGTGCCGGCCTGGCTCGTCCAGATGGCGTCCGGGCCGACCGCGATCCAGCCGCCGGGGCCCCCGGCCAGCAGCGGCGCGACGCTGCCGACCGCGGGCTGCCCGCCGGCCGCGGACTGCGCGGGGGCGAGGCGCCAGCTGGTGCCGCCGTCGGTGGAGACGTAGAACTGCTGGTGAGCGACGCCCGCGCTGGTCTGCTGGGCAGTCGCGACCACGGTCGTACCCGACGCGACGACCCGGTTCATTGACTCGAAGACGCCACGCTGTCCCTGCCCGGGATAGGCGGGGAAGCTTGCCGTGTTCAGGCTCTGGCTCTGGGTCGGTATCGGCTGGCCCCAGGAAGCCTGGGATGCCTTCGGACCGTGGCCGGTGAGGAGTGCGACCGCCATCGCGCCAACGAGCGCTAGGACTAGGACAGGCACGCCCATCGCCATCACCCGGCGGCCGAACACCATGCGCGGATGCGTGTGCGGCTGGGCATTCTCGTAATCGGCTGCGTCGTAGTCTGGCGCGTCATGGTGGGCCGCGTCGTAGTGGGCCGCATCGTGGTAGGCGGTCCTGTGGCCGGCCGCGTCGAGGAGGAAGCTGTCGTCTTCCCTGGTCCATTGCGTGGTGTCACCGAGCTGGACGGGAGCGCCCAGGAAACCGGTGAAGCCCGGCTCGGAGGGCTCGGCGGTGTGGCCGCTCTCGCTGTATGCCCCGCGCTGCCGCGGAACGGCGCCCGCATGGGCCAGCTGCCGGTCGTACTCGTAGTCGGGCAGTGGTTCCAGCATGGGCTCGGACTCCGGGCGCGATGCGGGATGCTGCCACTCGATGCCGGATTCGGTCCACAGCTGGTAGGACCGCTGCCACAGCGTGGGCAGGCCGGCCTTACGGTGCGGCACCAGGTTGTCAAGCAGGATATTCACCGCGGGCGGCTCATGCGCGGGCACCGGCTCCGCTGGCCGCGGCGCGGGCGCCGAGTCCACAGGGAACCGCCAGGCCGGGCGTTCCTGGACTGGTGGCCGTTGCATCGGTACCGACAATGGCTGCACCGGCTGGGGCACTGCTGGCCGCGGCACTGCTGGCCGCGGCGCTGCTGGCTGGGGCTGGTGTGCTGGCTGTGGCGCAGCCGGGCCTGGTGCAGGCGCTTCATGCCCAGGCCCGGTCTCGCGCGCTGGTTCCCGCGGGGCCCGACTCCCGACTGACGGCGCGGAGGACAGGGCAGCCGACGGCGCGGCGGGCGCCGGAGCTGTCAGAGGGACTGTCGTGCGCGGCGCCTTGAGGAACCATCCAGCCGGAGGCGTCACGCCGGGCCAGGGTTCATCGGCTGGGCTGACTGCTGCTTCCCGATCGCATGACTGGTCGCCATCGGGCAGTTCTGCGTCAACCGCGGCAAGATCAACGCTTTGACTACTCAGCTCATCCAGTAGATGACTGTAAGTGTTCATTGCGGACCTCGCTGACCCTTCGATTACTATCCGTTACGTGTCGTCCTCGTGGTTTGATGTTACCCAAAGAGAGCGTCTGTGTACAGAGGGCGATTTATCAGATTCTTGGCTGACTTGTGGGATACCAGAGGTAGCTGTGCGTGAAGTACTGAGACAGCAGCCGGGATAGCGGCATTTACGCAGGTCAGCGCGCCGTATCGGCGGAGGAGCCGAAGGGGTTACCGACGGGAATGCGGTCTGGTCCGGCAGCAAGAATTACTGAGCGTGCAGCCGCTCTCGGCCCCTGATCGGCCGCGGTCCTCGTGTAGTCGGCCGAGGTCGAGATGTCAGCGCGTAACTGCCCTGATCAGGGGTCTTCGCGGGTTATCTGGTCCTGGATCAGGCCGTAACCGACGGCCTGGGCGGCTGTCAGCACCCGCCCGCGGCGAGCGTCCTCGCGGATTTCATCCGGTTCGCGGCCGGTGGCTTCCGCGAGGCGATAGTAGAACGTGTCCATCATCCGGAGTACCTGCTGCTCGCGGGCGGCGATCGCGGACGCCGTGCCATCGAAGCTCACGCTCGGCTCGGTAAGCGTGAAGGTGGCGTTGGGGTAGGCGGATCGCTGCGGGCAGCTGGCAAGCAGGGCGAGTGCCGGGCCGGCGGTCTCACCGCTCGCACAGCCGTGCACCGTCGCGTGCATCACGTCGAGGATGCCCATGACGGTGATGGCTGCGGGTAGTTCAGCGCGCAGGTTCTGCAGTTCGAGCCTGATCGGCTGTCCGCCGTCCGCGTCGAGGGTAAGCAGCTGAGCGGACAGGCGAGTCGCCGCCTGGTCGTCAAGAATTCCGGCAGCCAGCACGATGCGCTTGGCCAGCAGCTGCTCGTAGAGCTTCGCCTGCCAGCCAGCTTGCGGGTCAGTCTCGCTTGGCTGCCAGATCCGGGTAGGCGGGAGCGGATCATGCAGGGGCCGGTACGGCTCGCCCGGCCGGATCGGCAGACCGGGAACGAACGGCCCGGCTGGACGAAACGGATCCCCTGGACCGGACGGCTCGCCTGGCGCTCCCGGCCGGCCTGGGATGTGCGCGCGTGTGGTCATGCGATCGTCCCTCTCCAGTTGAGCTCGCTGCCGATGGCCGCCGCGTAGCGTTCCAGCGTCGACGCCCGCACGTCCGCCGTGCCGGACTCCAGCCGGGCAACGGCGGACTGAGAGGTGCCCATCATGGCCGCGACCTCGGTCTGGGACAGGCCCGCTGCCTGCCGCTGGGCAGCCAGCTCGTGCACAAGCGACTGACGTTCCGCCGCCATCGCCGCGGTCCGCTCATCGGCCAGCTGTCGCTCCGCCCTCCGGCGCAACGCCATCTCCCGGAACCCCGGCATCACCGGCAGATCGTCTTCCATACCTTCAAAAGTATCCCATATTCGAGATATAACCACCGCGCAGACCGCTCCAGCCGCCGCCGGTGGCACCCGCGAGCATCATTGCGTGCCGAAATGGGGCGGATTCCGCCCCATTTCGGCACACGATAATTGCGGCCCCCGGGTAACGGCTGGCTGGCGTGGCTAGAGGGACAGTTGGGGCTATCTCGGCGCGCGGTGTTAGAGGTGCGCGGAGGGCGGGGTTTAGGGGGCTGTGGGGTCGGTGCCGGGGACGCCTATGGGCCAGCAGGCTTCGGCCCAGACGGTGCGGCCGGGGACGGAGCGGGGGGTGTAGCCCCAGCTGTGCGCGAGGGCGGCCACCAGGGCAAGGCCTCGGCCGCCCTCGGCGATGTCACTGGCCGCGGCATCGGCGGTCGCCGCCGCGGGTATGTCGGGAGCGCCCTCGTCGGTTACGGCTATCCGGGCCACGCCTGGGCGCGGGCGGATGACCTCCACCGCGAACTCGCCGCCGTTGCCGGAGGCGGTGTGCACGACCGCGTTCGCGGCGAGCTCGGATACGCATGCCACGAGTGCCTCGCGGGCCGGGCAGGCCACCAGGACCGCCGCGGTGAACCGGCGAGCCGCGGCCACTGAGGCCGTTGTGCCCGTGAAGACACGCACGTACCGGGCGAGCGGACCATCCGGGCCGGAAAGCACCGGGAAGGCTGCTGTCATCGCAATCACCCCCTGCCATGACTTCGTACCCATAGTTACGGCTCTAAACGCCTGCCGGTTCAATCGACTGCTTGCGGACCGTGTGCAATGTGCGGGCGTCCCACATGCCGGGACGGTTGCGTTACGTAGGTGTAAAACCACTGTCGTTATGAAAAAATGCTGGTTATACCCCAAAAACCCGACACACTGCTGAGATGGACCCGGAGTACGAGGAGGGGATATGGCTGAGCCGATAAAACTAAGGCGGTCACTGTCTGTATGGCAGGCGGTGGGCCTGTCGGTGGCGCTGATGGCGCCCAGCATGGCCGCGAACATCAACCCGCAGGGCGCGAGCGGCGCGGGGCGGGCGGTACCGCTGGCCTTCCTCATCGCGGCGTTCGGCGTGCTGCTGGTCGCGTATACCTTCGTGCGGCTGTGCCAGTATTACCGGCACGCCGGGTCGGTGTACGCGTTCGTCGGCGCCACGCTCGGACCGCGCACGGGCGTGGTCGCCGGGTGGGGACTAGTAGGCACCTACACGTTCTACGCGGTGACCACCGCGGCGGCGGCGGGGATCTTCGGCACCGGGCTGCTCGATTCGCTCGGCATCTGGAAGAACCAGCCTGCCTGGTCCCCGATGCTGCTGGTCGGCGTCGTGCTCGCGCTCGCGCTGCTGCTCGCCGCTGTGCCCGCCAAGCGCGGTACCAGCGTGCTGCTGACGGTGGAGCTGACGACGGTCGCGCTGATCCTGATCGTGACAGCCGTCGTGTTCATCCGGCTGATCTCGCACAACGCGCCTGGTCACGAGCATTTCACGATGAGCGTGTTCAGCTTGCAGCACGGCATCGGAGTCTCCGCGCTGTTCCTGGGCGTAGTTTTCGGCTTCCTCTCGTTCGCCGGGTTCGAGGCTTCCGCCACGCTCGGCGAGGAGGCGCATAATCCGACCAAGGACATCCCGCGGGCGATCTTCGGCGTCGCGGCGTTCGGCGGCGTCTACTTCGTCGTCGTGACGGCGGCGGAGATGATGGGCTTCGGGACGTCCGCCAGCGGTATCACCAGTTTCGGGACCACGCCATCCCTGCTCGGTCACCTCGGCAGCACGTACGTCGGGTCGTGGCTCGGCAACATCATCACGCTGGGTACCACGGTCAGCGCGTTCGGCTGCTGCCTGGCGTGCACGGTCGGTGCATCCCGGATGATCTACGCGATGCACCGGGACTCGTTCGGGGAACGCGGGCCGGGCAAGGTGTCGCGCTGGGGTACCCCCACCTACGCGACCGGGGTGGTGACCGCCCTCGCCATCGTGGTCTACGTCGTGATCGTGGTGGTCTCGACCCAGCGGAGCTCCACCGCCCTGAATGCCTTCGCCTGGACCGGCACGATCGGCACGCTGGTCCTGCTGGTGGTGTACCTGCTCGCCACCCTCGGCATGACGCTGCTCGTGTTCGTGAAGCGGAAGATGCCGGCGGTGCCGATGTGGCAGATCGTCGTGCCGATCGCCGCGATGATCGTGCTCGGGTACACGCTGTACCGCAACGTCTACCCCTACCCGACCGGGGACGGGCGCTGGTTCCCGATCGTGGCAGGCGCCTGGCTGCTTGTGGCGGTTATCGCCGTGGTGGTCGCGCCGAGGACGGCGCGGAAGCTGGGAGCGGCGCTGACCGCCACCATTGACGCGGCCGAGCCCAGTACTGTCGGGGCGGCGCCGGGGCTCGCGGTCGACGAGGCCACGGCGTAACCGGTGGCCGCCGACGTCGCGGAGCAGCGGCTCGTTGACCATCACTGTCACGGGCTGCTGCTCCGTGCCGCCGGCCTGGCTGATCTCGAGGCGATGCTGACGGAGGGCGGTCCGTTTCCCGGCGGGTCGGTATTCGACTCGGGGATCGGGTTCGCCTTCCGGCGGCTGTGCCCGCCGGTCCTGGGGCTGCCGGCGTTCGCGCCGGTGGCGGACTACGTGGCGCGGCGTGCTGAGCTCGGCGTCGACGAGGTCGGTCATGCGTTCCTGCGGGCCTGCGGGCTCGGGGCGCTGTGCGTGGACACGGGATTCGTGCCGGAGCCGATCACGCCGCTGGCGTCGCTGGAGGAACTGGCCGCAGTGCCGGCGTACGAGATCGTTCGGCTGGAGGCTGTAGCCGAAGCGGTCACGGGGGTCAGCGCCGACGGGTTCGCGGATGCGGTGCGGGCGATGCTTGCCGCGCGGTGCGGCTCGCCGCACGTCGTCGGGCTGAAGTCGATCGCGGCGTACCGGACCGGGCTGGACCTGGATCCCTCCCGGCCTTCGGCGGCTTCGGTCGCCGGGGCGGCGGGAAGGTACCTAGCTTCTCCTGGGCGGATCGCGGATCCGGTCCTGCAGCGCTTCCTGATCTGGTGCGGCGCTGACCTCGGACTGCCGGTGCAGTTCCACGTCGGCTACGGCGACAGCGACGTCGATCTGCACCGGTGCAACCCGCTGCTGCTTACGCCGCTGATCCGGGCGCTGCCGGTGCCGGTGATGCTGCTGCACAACTACCCGTACCACCGGGAGGCCGGGTACCTGGCGCAGGTGTTCCCGCATGTGTACGTCGACCTGGGGCTGGCTACGCACAATGTGGGCGTGCGGTCAAAGGCGGTGCTGGCGGAGGCGCTGGAGCTGGCACCGTACGGGAAGGTGCTGTACTCCTCGGATGCCTTCGGCCTGCCTGAGCTGTATTACCTGGGGGCGACGCTGTTCCGGCGGGCATTGTCAGGTGTGCTCGAGGACGTGCCGATAGCTGATGCATCGCGTATCGCTCGCCTTATCGGCGCCGAGAACGCCGAGCGGGTATACCGGCTGAGCAACACGAGGTAGCGGCTCGCAGGGGCCTATAGACGCCGGTCGGGATGGGGATCCGGGATGATGTCGGAGGCGCCGACAAAGGTCATTGACGCCTCGAGGAACTGCTCGCGGATGTGGGCGGAGAGCCGTTCCCCGAAGCGGGCGGCGAGGTAGCGAGCGTGACGGGTGAGGATGAGCTGCGCCAGAGCGGACAGCAGGATCAGCAGCGCGAGCCGGTCGATGCCGCCGACGCTGCCGTGGGACTCGACGATGTTGATGATGCGGCCCAGCAGCCATGGCCCGACCAGCCCGGCCGCCGTGGCGAGCCCGTTGAGGACGAGAATCCAGGTCAGTGCGCCCCGGTCACGCTGGATGAGGCGGTACGCCGCCCGCCGTACCGCCGTCGGGCCGGCCACTGGCAGATGGTTGGCCTCCGGCCCGCTACCGCCGCTCAGGGCGTCTCCTCCGGTGTTGTCAGCGCATTCGGTGTTGTCGGCACAGTGCTGGCGCCCTCGGGCAGCTCGGGGTCGTGCTCCTCGTCCAGGCCGCGGGAGACCAGACGGCGGTATCCGGGCTGGCCTTCCAGCAGTTCGCTATGAGTCCCGGTGGCGGCCAACCGAGCGTCGACCAGGTAATGGACGATGTCCGCCCGGTCCAGGAGCAGGGGCGAGGTGGTCGTCACCAGCGTGGTGCGGCCGGACCGGGCGGCGCGGAGCCGGTCCGCGATTACCGCTTCGGTGTGCGCGTCGACCGCCGAGGTCGGCTCGGCGGCGAGCAGCACCTCCGGGTCGGCCAGTAGGGCGCGGGCCAGGCGGACGCGCTGTCGCTGTCCGCCGGAGAGGTTGCGGCCCAGCGATTCGATGGCCGAGGCGACTCCGCCAGGCAGTCCGTCGACGATGTCGTCGGCCGCGGCGGTGGACAGGGCCAAGGCAATGGCCTGGTCGTCCTGGTCGAACCGGCCGGCGACGACGTCGCGGAGGGTCCCGGCGAATATATCCGCCTCGTTGTCCGCGACCAGGACGCGCTCCCGGAAGCGTCGTGGAGCGACGCTGTCGAGCCGGATACCGCCCCAGGTCGCCTCCGACGGGACAAACTGGCCCAGGCGGTCGATGACCGCCGCAGCGTCCGCCGGTCGCGCGCTCGCCAGGGCGGTCAGCCGGCCGGCGGCAACCCCGCATCCGGACTCCGGGTCGTGCAGGTCCGCGGGCGCCTCGGGGCCGTCGCCGGTCGCGGTCTCGGTCGCGTCCGCCGCGTCCCGTCCTAGCCGCAGCAGCGCGATCACCCGCCGGGCGGAAACCACTGCCTGCGAGAGGTTCGATCCGCTGTCGATCAGCTCGGCGATGGGGATCACGAGGACGGCTACGTAACCGTAGACGGCGACGAGGTCGCCGACCGAGATGGTGTTCTCAGCCGCCATCCGCGCGGCCAGCCACGTGACGACGGCCAGAAAAATCAGCAGAAGACCGGCGCCAAGGAAGGGGATCCAGCTGGAAACGGACCCGACCCGAAAGCCCTCCTCGCGCAGCTCCCGGGAGCTGCGCCGGTAGCGCTCGGCGAGAAGCTCCTTCCCGCCGACTCCGTTGAGGACGCGCAGACCCTGCACGATGTCGACCAGAGCGGCCGTCAGCTCACCCTGCCGGCCGCGGTAGACGGAGCCCGCCCGCCTCAGCCGCCCGAGCGGCGGGCCTACGAGCACCGCGACCACGGGCGCCCCCAGCAGGACGACCAGTGCAAGCACCGGCGAGATCTCCAGCAGCAGCCCTGCCACCACCACGTAGGCGAAGACCGCGCCCACCCCCGGGCCGACGACCGTCAGGCTGGTACCGATCACCCATACGTCGCCGATGCCGATCGTGGTCACCTCACCGGCCGACACCTTGCGCGCCAGCACCCCGCCGAGCCTCGTCGACTGCTCGACCACGGCGTTCAGCGTCCGGAAGGCCCCGTCCTTGCGCACCTTGGTCAGCGTCCGGTGGCGCATAACAGCCACGTAGGCGTTCACCACACCCAGCGCCAGCAGCACCAGGACCCAGCCGACGAGCGCCGAGAACTTCCGGGGCTGCAAGCCGTCATCAATGGCGAGGGAGAGCACGTAGGGCGGCAGCACCAAGCCGAGCATCCACAAGGTGCCGAGCACCGCTGCGAGCAGGACCCTCCAGCGCTGGCTAGCCACCAGCCACCACAGGAACCGGCCCGGGCCGCTCAGATCGCGGTCCCCGGGGATCGTGTAGCCACTCACCATGGTGATTTTATTCGGCACAAATCCACACGCTAGCCGGGCGTGATCTGGGTCAGTGCCTGGGAGGCGCGGGCGCTTCAGGGTCCGCCCGCGACACTCGCCTCCGATACCTTGTTCTCCGCGAATATCTCCGATAGCAAGCCGAGCGCGCCATCTATTTCCCGCAGCGCCGCCCTGACCTGGCTTTGACCACCATCGGCGCCGAAGGCGACCGGGTGGTAGCGAGCACCTGGCCGGCGGCCTATCGCTCGCCGGACCGCGGCGATGTTGCCCGAAAGCGCACGGACCGAGGACGCATCGGAGCCGGCCTGCTTATCAGAGGCCGCGAGCACCCGGACCGGTCCCGTGCAGCGCTCGACGGCATCGATGGCGTCCGCGCCGAAACGGCGGTCTGGATACCAGCGCGAGAGCAGGAACCGCTGGGCCCGCAGCGGCTGGGCGAGCTGCCTGAGCTGGTCAACGCTCCGCTCGAATGCCGGCACCGCACTCGGGTGACTCCAGTCGGCGCTGAGCACGGAGCCGAGTGCAGCCACCGCGTCCGCGCTGCGGCGGCGGAGTACGGCCTCGGTCCGGACCGGAAGGACCAGCCACGATGCGGCGATCCCGAGCACGGCACCGGCCAGGATGCCTTCCAGCCGGGTGTCAAGCAGTCCGCCGGGCGATTCCCCGAACCAGCCATACAGCAGCGAGAGAACCGCGGTGACGATGCCGGCCCAGTACGCATAGCTGTATTCGCGCAGCCAGGTCGCCGCAGCCAGGCCGATGAACATCAGCACGACCGTCACGTCGGCCCGCGGTCCGAACATCCCGGCGATGCACGCCGCGACAACTGTGCCTGCCGCCGCACCGCCGGCCCGGAGAACCCCCTTGAGCAGGACGTCGCCGCGCCCCCGGGCACCGCTGCACACGATGAACGCGGTCAGTACCACCCACGACCAGTGGTCAGGCCACATGGTACGGCCAACGGTAAACGCGGCGGCCAGCGCCACGCCCAGCTGCAGCGCCATCCGGCTGCTGGCGCGAAGCCGCCTGCTGCGGGCAGAGCGGGGGGCAGCGGGCTGGCTGGAAGGCGCCATGCGCACCAGTCCGATGCGCATGGCGAGTAGCTGGAACACGCTCACCCACGCGCACGCGATCAGCGCGATGACCACCACCCAGCCAAGCGGCGCCTGCCCTGGGCCGCCCGCTCCCACGATGAGCACGGCGATGAGCGGCGACACGATCAGCATGCCCGCCCGGCTGGCCCGCGGCCCGAACCGCCGTACCCAGACGGACGCGGACATGGCGAGGACGAACAGCACATCCCCGGCGTCAGCGTCGGTGGAGATGAGATGCCCGATCCCCCACCCGGCCACGGCGACCGCGGGCAGCAGCACGAAGCCAGCTAGCCGATCGCGGAAATCGGCGGAGCGCTGGATCCGGGCCAGGGTCATCGCCAGCACGACGGCCTGGATCACGATGTCCAGCCGCAGTCCCGCTAGCCGCTCTACGGCCAGGGCCGACCCGTAGGTCGCCAGGATGGCGGCCATCGCTGTCATCGTGACGCTCAGGTCCCGCCAGCACAGCAATCTATTCAGCATTTGCTTACTTCTAACCGGAAGTTTACTGGACGATATCAATCAGATATTAAGTGATATCTTATAAATATGCCAACGTTGTCAGAGGAGCGCGAGCTAGCCGAGACCGCGGCTGAAGTTCGTCAGGGGGCCACCAGGCTTGCCCGGCGGCTGCGCGCGGAGCGATCTGCCCGAGAGCTGAGCCTGAGCAAGCTGAGCGTGCTCGCCGACCTAGCGCGGCAGAGCCCGGCCACCGCGGGCAGCCTCGCGACCGCCGAGAACCAGCGCCCGCAGTCGCTCACCCGGGTGTTCGCCGAGCTAGCCTGCGACGGGCTTATCGTCAGGACACGCAGCGAGCAGGACCGGCGGCAGGTCCTGCTGGAGATCACCGAAGCGGGCCGGGCGGCACTTCGCCGCGATATGTCCGGACGGGACGCGTGGCTGTCCGCCGCCCTGGCCGGCCTCAACGCGACCGAGCGGGAGGTGCTCCGGCTCGCCGGGCGCCTGATGGACCAGCTCGCCGACTCCGCACCCGAAGAAGGCATCAAAGTGGTCGCGCGGACAGGGCACCCGGAACCTGACAGCCTGTCAGCACCGCTTCCAACTCAGAACGGCCTGTGGAGCCGTCCGTCCCGGATTTAGGCGGAAAATCCGTGCTCCGCGGAAGAAAAGTAGTCGTTTTTGACGCTTTTTATTCCGTTAGGCACGGATCTTCCGCCTAACGGTCACCTCAGGAGTCACACTCGTAACCACAGCCCCTATGCGCGCTCTGGTCGGCTCCGGCGACACCGTACAGCCCTGGATCACGCCACTCCGCACCCGAAGAAGGCATCTAAGACCGGCCGTCTGGTCCTGGCCCGGGCTGCTGCCTGCTCCTCAGTTGATCTGTGTTAGTGCCTGGGCGAGGAGGTCCTGGGCGGGGTCCAGCCAGGTGATGCGGGGATCGCGGCGGAACCAGGATTCCTGGCGGCGGGCGAAGCGCTTGGTGGCCTTGATGGTTTCCTCGCGGGCCTGGTCCAGGGACCATTCGCCGTCCAGGTATCGCAGCAGCTGCTGGTAGCCGAGGGCACGGCTCGCTGTCCTGCCGTCGCGCAGGCCCTGGGCGGCCAGGGTGCGGACTTCGTCTTCGAAGCCGGCGGCCAGCATGTGGTCGACGCGAGCGGTGATGCGGGCGTCCAGCTCGGGGCGGGGCAGGGTCAGGCCGAGCTGGATGGCGGGGCGGGACTTGGTGTAGTCGGGCAGGTTCGCGCTGAACGGCTCGCCGGTCAGCTCTATTACCTCCAGGGCGCGGACTATTCTCCTGCCGTTGCTTGGCAGGATGGCGGCCGCGGCCGCGGGGTCAAGGACGGCTAGGCGGGCATGCATGGCCGGGGCGCCTGCCCGTGCGAGCTCCTGCTCTAGCGTGAGCCGGGTACCAGAGTCCGTTCCTGGAAACTGGAGATCGTCCAGGGCGGCACGAATGTACAGGCCCGAGCCACCCACCAGGAGCGGAGTACGGCCGCGGGCGGCGATACCGGCCAGGGCCTCGCGGGCCAGAGTCTGGTACTCGGCGGCGTTCGCCGCGCGGGTGACCGGCCAGATATCCAGCAGGTGATGCGGGATACCCCGCCGCTCGGCCTCGGTTACCTTGGCGGTGCCGATGTCCATGCCCTGGTAGAGCTGCATGGAGTCGGCATTGACCACCTCGCCGTCCAGCGCCCTGGCCAGCTCGATCGCCAGGCCGGACTTGCCAGCCGTCGTCGGGCCTACTACCGCGATCACGTGCATGACGTTAAGTCTGCCCCGACTGCCAGTTAGCGACGAAGTAGCTGACCTCGAAGGGGGCGCCCGCATACTGCAGGGCGCCGGTGAAGGCGGTGCTGGACGCCGCGGCCGCCCCGGCCAGGACCTGCCAGGCGGCGCGGCCGGCTACGAACAGGTCGGCGTCCTGGGCTGGGTCAAGGTCTGCGAGCCCGGCCGCACTGGCTCTGGCCAGCGCGGCGGCGACCCGCTCGTCGTAGCTGTCCGCTTCCGGGTCGGGAGCGCCAGGGGCCTGCCGGGCGCGGCGAGCAGGACCGTCGCCCATCGCCAGGATGGCGACGGCCGGGGCGCTCTCGGCGATCTCCTTGCCTAGGTCCAGGCAGGCCGCCGGGGACAGGTCCGCCGCGACGCCTTGCAGTTCCGCACGGTGCTCATCGGGCAGCAGCCAGCGGCCGATCGTGAGGGACAGCGGGAGGACGGGCTCGCCGCTGCCGATGCTGAGAGGAACGCCGAAGCCGGCCAGCGTGCCCGCCGTGTCGGGCGGGTAGCGGGTGGTGTGCTGGTCTCCCCCGACGATGACGATGAGGTCAGGACGGGCTTCGGTGAGTGCCCTGACGGCGGCCGTGCACGCAAGACGGACGCGGGCTAGCTCGGCGTCGCCCTGGCCCGCGCCGCCGCCGGTGGCCACGGGGACCAGCAGTGGAGGGTGGGGGCAGACCGCCGCAGCGGCAAGGGTCATGCGCGGTGCGGCATGCCGAGCAGGACAGGTACCGGTGTCGGGTCAGGTGCGGCGGCCGGCTGGGTAACCGCCGGGTCGGTAGCCGCCAGCTGGCGGGCCACGGCCACATCGCCGGCGTGGGTGCGGCGCACGGACAGGGGGGCGTCGTCAGCCAGCAGGTAGTGCGGGGCGCCGCGGGTGACCCGCACCGTGACGACGTCACCTGGACGGGGTTCCGTGCCGTGCGGGGCGAAGTGGACCAGGCGGTTGTCGCGGGCCCGGCCGGACAGGCGGTGAGTCGCGGTGTCCTTGCGGCCCTCGCCCTCGGCGACCAGGACTTCCAGGGTCGCGCCGGCCTGCTTCTGGTTCTCTTCGTAGATGATCGCGTCGGCTTCGGCGGTGAGCCGGTCGTAGCGCTCCTGCACCACGCTGGCCGGCACCTGCTGGTCCATGGTCGCCGCGGGAGTACCGGGGCGGATCGAGTAGCGGAACGTGAACGCACCCGAGAACCGGGCCTGGCGCACCAGGTCCAGGGTGTCCTCGAAGTCCTGGTCCGTCTCGCCGGGGAAGCCGACGATGATGTCGGTGGTGATCGCGGCGTCCGGGATCCGGGCGCGGACACTATCCAGGATGGCCAGGTAGCGGTCGCGCCGGTAGGCGCGGCGCATCGCCTTCAGCACGGTGTCGGAACCGGACTGCAGCGGCATGTGCAGGCTAGGCATCACGTTCGGGGTCTCGGCCATCGCCGCGATGACGTCCTCGGTGAAGTCCCGCGGGTGCGGCGAGGTGAAACGGACGCGCTCGAGGCCCTCGATGTCGCCGCAGGCACGCAGGAGCTTGCCGAACGCGAGCCGGTCACCGAACTCGGCGCCGTAGGAGTTGACGTTCTGGCCGAGCAGGGTGACCTCGATCACTCCGTCCCCGGCGAGGGCGGTGACCTCGTCCAGGATGTCGCCGGGGCGGCGGTCCTTCTCCTTGCCGCGCAGGCTGGGCACGATGCAGAACGTGCAGGTGTTGTTGCAGCCCACCGAGATGGCCACCCAGGCCGAGTAGCTCGACTGGCGGCGGGCCGGGAGGAGCGAAGGGAACGTCTCCAGGGTCTCCTCGAACTCGGCCTGTGCCTCCTCCTTCTGCCTCGCCCGCTCCAGGAGGGCGGGCAGCGAGCCCATGTTGTGCGTGCCGTAGACCACGTCGACCCAGGGCGCGCGCTGGGTGATCCTGGTCCGTTCCATCTGCGCCAGGCAGCCGCCCACCGCTATCTGCATGCCGGGCTTGGCGTTCTTCACCGGCAGCAGGTGCCCGAGATTGCCGTAGAGCCGGTCGGCCGCGTTCTCCCGGACCGCGCAGGTATTGAACACGACCACATCAGCCGGCTCGCCATCATGGGCGGGCTGGTAACCGGCTTCGTCGAGCACGCCGGCCAGGCGTTCGGAGTCGTGCGTGTTCATCTGGCACCCGTAGGTGCGAATCTGGTAGGTCCGGGGCACCCAACCAGGATATGGCCCGGGGAGCCTGTAGTGACCGCACCCGATGCCGTCAGGCATTATTTCGGTATGCCTAACACTTCAGCCGAAGTCTTCCCGTACGGCGAATGGCCCTCGCCAATTACCGCAGCGGATGTCGCCCGCGGGCATGTCACGCTCTCCTTCCCGACGCTGATCGGCTCCACCGTCTGGTGGCAGGAGACCAGGCCGGCCGAGGGCGGCAGGCAGACCGTCGTCCGGCAGGGGCCGGACGGCGTCATCCATGAGCTGCTGCCGGCGCCGTGGAACGCCAGGACCCGGGTGCACGAGTACGGCGGGCGTTCTTATCTTCCGGTGGGCGACGAGCTGCTGTTCGCCAACTTCGCTGACCAGCGGCTGTACCTGTACCCAGCGGACGGCGGGGCACCGCGCGTGCTGACGGCCGACGGCGACCGGTTCGCGGACTTCGTACTGTCACCAGCAAGTGACGAAGTATGGTGCGTCAGGGAACGGCATGCCGACGGGAAGATCACCAGGGCAATCGTCGCCGTGCCGCTTGATGGCTCGGCCGCTGCGCTGGACGCCGCGCGGGTACTGGTCAGCGGGTCGGACTTCTTCGCGTTCCCGACACCGTCGCCGGATGGCAGCAGGCTCGCCTGGATCTGCTGGGATCACCCGCGGATGCCGTGGGACGGCACGTCGTTGCGGGTCGGGCACGTTGGCCCGGACGGGGTCTCTGAGCCCCATGAGCTCATGGGCGGCACGGGCGAGTCGGCGATCGCGCCTGCCTGGCGGGACACGGACAGTCTCTATGCGATGTCAGATCGTTCCGGGTGGTGGAACCTGTACCTGTGCTCGCTGGACGGGAGCTCGCCCGAGGCGCTGTGCCCGCGGGAGGAAGAATTCGCCGCGCCGCTGTGGCAGCTAGGCTCCCCGTACTACACGCCGCTCAGCGGCGGGCGGATCGCGGTCACGCACGGAACCGGGGATGTGCGGCTGGCCGTGCTCGATCCTTCGTCAGGGTCACTGACCGATGTCGAGATGCCGTACCGGGTGTTCTCGCTGGCGGGTGCTTCCGGCACGACGGTGGCAGGCCTGGCCGGTACGCCCGCAATACCGCTGAGTGTCGTGACTGTCGACGTGACGGATGGGACCGTGCGCGAGCTGCGTGCCGAAGAGAACACGCTGCCCGACGCCGGCTACCTCCCCACGTCGCGGGCGGCGGAGCTGACCGGACCCGATGGATCGACCGTGCACGCGCTGGTCTACCCGCCGGCCAGCCTGGTCGCCACGGCCCCCGACGGCGAGGCGCCGCCGTACATCGTCTGGGTACACGGCGGCCCCACCTCCCGTGTTTTTCCGCTGTTCGACCTGGAGAAGGCCTACTTCACCAGCCGCGGCATCGGGGTCATCGACGTCAACTACGGCGGCTCTAGCGGCTACGGCCGCGCCTACCGGGAGCGGCTGAACGGCCAGTGGGGCGTCGTCGACGTCACCGACTGCGCCGTCGCCGCGCTCGCGCTCGCCGACGCCGGAGAGGCCGACAGCAAGCGCCTCGGCATCCGCGGCGGCTCGGCCGGCGGCTGGACGGCGCTCGCCGCGGTGACCAGCGGCCTGGGCCCGCTCCGCCGCCTCGATGAGCGTGCGGGCGGCAACGGCGTGTTCGCGGCGGCGGTCTCCTACTACGGGGTCTCCGACCTGCGCGGCTTCGCCACGCATACCCATGACTTCGAATCCCGGTACCTGGACGGGCTGATCGGGCCGCTGCCGGAAAGCAATGACCTGTACGCCGAGCGGGCGCCGGTCGGGCACGTCAGCAGCGCCACCTGCCCCGTCCTGCTCCTCCAGGGGCTCGACGACCCGATCGTGCCGCCCGCGCAGGCCGAGTCGATCGCCAGTGACCTGGCTGCGCACGGGATCCCCTACGCCTACCTGACGTTCGCCGGCGAGTCGCACGGCTTCCGCAGGGCGGAGACAATCGTCGCCTGCCTCGAAGCGGAGCTCTCCTTCTACGGCCAGATCATGGGCTTCGCTCCCCCAGGCGTCCCTCCAGTAACACTCAGGTGATCATCGCGGCGCGGGCCGCGGCGCGGGCCGCGGCGTGAGCCGCGGCGCGGGCCGCGGCGTGGGCCGCGGCGTGAGCTATGGCGACCCGTGGCCCACGAACCCCAGCTGGTAGGGGTTCGTGGGCCACGGGTTCCCTAGAGCCCGTTTTGAGGCCAGGTTTTAGCGGCGGGCGGCGGGCTTGAGGTTGATGAAGGTGACTACCGGGATGGCGGCGGCTAGCGTGATGATCGCGCCCCAGATCATGGCGACGGTGAAGCCGTGCACGGTTGCCGCGGCCGTTCCCGCACCGGCGGCGGCCGCGGCGATGGTGTTGAGCAGCGCGGCACCGATCGACGAGCCCAGCTGGCTGGCGGCGCTCGTTCCCGCACCCGCCGCTCCGCTGTCGGATGGCAGCACGCCGCGCAGCGCGGTGCTGAGGGCGACCGGCCCGGCAATCCCGGTGCCGAGCCCTTCGATGATGGTCGCGATGAGGATAAGCGGCAGGTAGTGGCTGTGGGGCGTCAGCCAGATAAGGGGCACCAGACCCGCGGCCTCGGCGGTGATGGCGGCGGCGAGCAGCCAGCGCGGCGATATGCGGACCATGAGCCGCCGGGCGAACACGGCGGCGCCGAGGCCGGCGGCGACGGCGAACGGGACGATGGCCAGCCCGGTGCGCAGGGCCGAGTAGTGCATGACCGACTGGAACTGGTAGGTGAGGATCAGCATCATCCCGAAGGTGCTCAGCCCGTTCACGATCAGCGCGATCATGCCCGAGCCGCGGGTGCGGTCGATGATGACCCGCAGCGGCAGCAGCCGGTCCGCATGGCCGACCTGGCGGGCCACGAAGCCGCCGAGCAGCAGCACCGCGGCGGCCAGCGAACCCGCGACCTGGGCGGAACCCCAGCTCAGCGACGAGGCCTCGCCCAGCCCGTAGATCAGGGCGACCATGCCGGTCGTCGCGAGCGCGGCGCTGATGACGTCGATCGAGATCCCCGGGCGGCCTGGCACCTCGGGCAGCAGCCGCGGCGCACCGAGTATCGCCACCAGCGACAGCGGGATGTTCACATAGAGGCACCAGCGCCAGTTCAGCTCGCTGGTGAGCACGCCGCCGAGGACGAGCCCGAGGGCCAGGCCGGCGGTGAGGGTAGCGGTGAAGACCCCGATCACCTTGGCTCGCTCATCGTCATCGCGGTAGACGGTGACCAGCAGCGACTTGGTGGAGGAGACCAGCATGGCGGCGAACGCGCCCTGAATGGCACGCGCGCTGATGAGCATCGCACCGTTGACAGCGGCGCCGCCGACGGCGGAGGCGCAGGCGAAGCCGATCACGCCGATCATCAGGGTGTTCCTCGCGCCGAACCGGTCGGCGAGACGGCCGCCGAGCAGAAGCAGGCCGGCGAGGGCCAGCGTGTAGGCGGTGACAACCCACTGGCGAGCCGCCACGGTCATGCCAAGCCCGTGCTGGACCGAGGGCAGCGCGACGAACATCACGGTGGTGTCCAGCACCGCCATCAGGTGCGCCGAGGCGATCACAACGAGGGGCCACCATCCGCGCTGCTGCCCAGGTGCGGCGGCAGGCCTGACCTTTGAAGACACGGACTGCATGACAAGCCTCCGGGTTAAGATCCGCATGTACCTTAATTAGGTACAGGTGCATCTTAAGTCGGCCGTGCGGTAAGATGCAAGCGTCTCTTAAGGACAGGCGCCTTAAGGACAGGCGTTTTAGGGAGAGATCATGAACCCAGCCGTCCCGCACAGCGGCGGCAGGACCAGGCGGCGCGGCGAGGCCCTCGAGGCGGCGCTGCTCGATGCCGCCTGGGCCGAGCTGCAGGCCGTCGGCTACGCCAGCCTGACATTCGAGGCGGTGGCCGACCGGGCCGGCACCAGCCGGGCCGTCCTTTACCGGCGCTGGCGTAACCGGCCCGAGCTGGTGATCGCCGCGATGCGCCGCCATCGCCCGCTGCTCTCCGGCGAGATCCCTGACACCGGCAGCCTGCGCGGTGATGTGCTCGCCCTACTGCGCCGGATGTCGGCCCGGCTCGCCGACGTCGGCACCGAGACCGTCTACGGCCTGATCGGTGACATCTTCGCCGACCCGGACCCGTCCCCGAGCATCCAGGACCAGGTGCTGCATATCGGCGCGGGCGTCATGATGACGATCCTCAAGCGTGCCGCGGACCGGGGCGAGGCCGGTGGCGACATCAGCCTCAGGGTCGCCACGCTGCCGACCGACCTGTTCCGGCTCGAGCTCTTCCACGCCCGCACGCCGCCCTCAGATCAGGTCCTGACCGAGATCGTCGACGTGGTTTTCCTGCCCCTGGTCCAGCCCGCGGCCTCTTAGCGCGCGAACTCGATCGCGCGGGACTCGCGGACGACGGTGATCCGGATCTGGCCGGGGTAGGTCAGCTCCTCCTCCACCTGCTTGGCGATGTCACGCGCGACGACCTGCGCCTGGATGTCGTCGATGTTCTCCGGCTTGACCATCACCCTGATCTCCCGGCCGGCCTGCATGGCGAACACCTTCTCCACTCCCTCGTGCGCGGCGGCGATCTGCTCCAGCCGCTCAAGCCTCTTCACGTACATCTCCAGCGACTCCCGGCGGGCGCCGGGACGGCCGCCGCTGATCGCGTCCGCGGCCTGAGTGAGCACCGCCTCTACCGTGCGCACCTCGACCTCGTTGTGGTGCGCCTCGATGGCATGCACCACGTCGTCAGACTCGCCGTACTTGCGGGCGATTTCCGCCCCGATCAGCGCGTGGCTGCCCTCGACTTCGTGCGTCAGCGCCTTGCCGATGTCGTGCAGCACCGTGCAGCGCTTGAGCAGCGTCGGATCCAGGCGCAGCTCGCTGGCCATCATGCCGGCGATGTGCGCGGACTCGACCAGGTGCTTGAGCACGTTCTGCCCGTACGACGTGCGGTACCGCAGCCGTCCGAGCAGCATGGTGAGCTCGGGATGCATGTCGGTGATGCCGAGCTCGACCATGGCGTCCTCCCCCGCCCGGGCGCACAGCTGCTCGATCTCGGCCCGGCCACGCTCGTAGGCGTCCTCGATGCGCTGGGGATGGATCCGGCCGTCGGCGACCAGCCGTTCCAGGGTGAGGCGGGCGATCTCCCTTCGCACCGGATCGAAGCAGGACAGCAGCACCGCTTCGGGAGTGTCGTCGATGATCACGTTGACGCCGGTCACCGCCTCGAAGGCCCTGATGTTACGGCCCTCGCGGCCGATGATGCGGCCCTTCATCTCATCGCCAGGCAGGTGCAGTACCGAGACGACCGACTCGCTGGTCTGCTCGGTCGCCACCCGCTGGATGGCGAGGGTGACTATCTTGCGGGCTCGCTTATCGCCTTCGGCTCGGGCCTCGTGCTCGATCTCGCGGACGATCAGCGCGGCTTCCCGCTTGGCCTGGTTCTCGATGGTGGCGACCAGCTCGGCCCTGGCCTGGTCCGCGGTCAGCGCCGCTATCCGCTCCAGAGCTTGCTGGTGCTGCTTGTCGGCCTGGTCGAGGTCGTGCTTGAGCTGGTCGATGACCTGTGCGCGGGCTTCCAGCTTGCCGTGCTCGGTGTCCAGGCGCTGCTCACGGTCGGCCAGGCGGAGCTCACGCCGCTCCAGGTCGCCGCGCAGCTCCTTGATCTCGTCCTTGACCGCGCGGATCTCGTCCTCGACCTCGCGGCGGCCCTGCGCGGCCAGTGCGGCCTCCTCGCCGGCCCTCTGGACCGTCGCCTCCGCGTCCCCTCTGGCACGGGTACGGATCTGGTCGGCGTCCTGCTTCGCGTGCGCCTGAACGCGGTGGGCCTGGGCGGTCAGGAATATGACGGCACCCGCCAGAGCCACCAACCCGACCACCATGAACGCGAGCGACATTGCGCCGGTCACGGTCACCCCTTTCCGTCCATGGCCCTCGGGGCACCTCTACGTGCTGTTGTGTTTCTTTGGGCGTGTGTCACCCGTTGCGGCTACCGAGCGTGGTTTCCCGTCCCTCCTTGGTGACTGCTTGTGCCGCAAAAGTCAACATCTCGCTGCCGTGAGGTTAAGGCTTGATCACGTTTTAATCAAGCAAACCGGGCCGGATTGGCCTGAACCGGTCCAGAAACCACCCATAGGGTGCAGTACGGCGCCCGGTATGGCAGGCCCGCGGACCTCAGTCGCCGTCGGGCTCAGGGAGGTCTTCGAGGTCCGAGCCTTCATGTTCCAGGGCCTCGCGGATCAGCCGGAACGCGAGGCCCGCCGGGTACCCCTTCCTGGCGAGCATGCCAGCTACCCGTCGCACGCGGGCATCGTGCGGCTGCCCATAGGTAGCCGCCAGCTTCCGTTCCACCAGCCCCCGGGCGGTGGCGACCTCCTGGTCCGGGTCGACGCCCTCCACGGCCACGCTGATGTCCTCGGCGTCCACACCGCGCTGCCGCAACTCGGCCGACAGCGACCGGCGGGACAGGCCACGGCCGTGATGCCGGGAGTCAACCCAGGCCCTGGCGAACGCGGCGTCATCGATCATGCCGGCGTCGGTGAACCTGTCCAGCACAGATTCGGCGGCCTCGTCAGGGATGCCGCGGCGGCGCATCGCGTCGCCGAGCTGCGCCCGGGTCCGGGGCGCGAGCGTGAGCAGCCGCAGGCAGATCTGCCGCCCCAGGGCCTCAGGGTCACACTCCTCTGTCGGCTCCGCCAGCTCCGCCAGCTCCGGCTGCTCCGGCTGCAAGGAAGGCGACCCCGAGAGGTCCCGGGCGCGGCTGTTCCTGGCCACTGGCTACTCCGCGGTGGCGCCAGCTCCCGGCGCGCTCACCCGCGGTGCTGCCGCGGGCCGCGGTGCTGCCGCGGGCCGCGTCGAAGCCGGCTTGGCACCCGCGCCCGCACCGCCGCCGACACCCGCACCGGCCGCTGCTGCCGCCGCGTCGAGCACCCCAGCGGCAGCGGTGGCGTCGGCGTCGAGCTTCGGCCCCACGCCGAGCTTCTCCTTGATCCGCTTCTCGATCTCGTTCGCCAGGTCCGGGTTGTCCTTAAGGTAGGTGCGCGCGTTCTCCTTGCCCTGGCCGAGCTGGTCGCCCTCGTAGGTGTACCAGGCGCCGGCCTTGCGGACGATCCCCTGCTCCACGCCGAGGTCGATCAGGCCGCCCTCGCGGCTGATCCCGAACCCGTAGAGGATGTCGAACTCCGCGACCTTGAATGGCGGCGACATCTTGTTCTTGACCACCTTGACGCGGGTCCGGTTCCCGACCGCGTCGGTGCCGTCCTTGAGCGTCTCGATCCGCCGCACGTCAAGGCGGATGGACGCGTAGAACTTGAGCGCCTTGCCGCCCGTGGTCGTCTCGGGGCTGCCGAACATCACGCCGACCTTTTCCCGCAGCTGGTTAATGAAGATCGCGGTGGTCTTGGTCTGGCTCAGCGCACCGGTGATCTTGCGCAGCGCCTGGGACATGAGCCGCGCCTGGAGGCCGACGTGGCTGTCACCCATGTCGCCCTCGATTTCCGCCTTGGGCACGAGGGCGGCGACCGAGTCGACGACGACGATGTCGATCGCGCCGGAGCGAATCAGCATGTCCATGATCTCCAGCGCCTGCTCGCCGGTGTCCGGCTGCGAGACCAGGAGCGCGTCGGTGTCGACGCCAAGCTTCTTCGCGTAGTCCGGGTCGAGCGCGTGCTCCGCGTCGATGAACGCCGCGATGCCACCCAGACGCTGTGCGCTGGCGACGGCGTGCAGCGCGACGGTGGTCTTTCCGCTGCTCTCCGGACCGTATATTTCCACGATGCGGCCGCGCGGAAGGCCGCCGAGGCCGAGCGCGACGTCAAGGGAGATCGCGCCGGTCGGGATAACCTCGACCGGGACTCGCGTCTCGTCGCCCAGACGCATCACCGACCCCTTGCCGAACTGCCGCTCGATCTGGGCGAGCGCGGTCTCCAGAGCCTTCTCCCTGTCGCCCGCTCGCTCCAGGCCGCCTGGCTTGTTGTTGGTTGTTGCCATGAGGACTCCCTGCCGGGTTTGGGGGCCTGCGGGCTCCTCCCGCACCGCCCAGGTCGTCGTGATTCACCGGGTCGCGCCGGAACCATCCCAGCGGCCAGTACTGCACACGCTACGCGGCACCTCTGACATTTTCGGGGACCACCGCGCGACACCTGCACAGATGATGCCGATATGGCCAGAAAATTATCGCAGCCGATCCGGGACCTCGAAGACCTCGCAGACCGCACGCCAGATAGTTTTCGCGTCCACTCCCTCGGAGAGCGCGCGCTCGACGGTTCGCCCGCCCAGGCCGGCGAACACGTAGTCCTTGGCTACGCTCTGCGCATACGCCGCGCCGAACTGCGCCGTCATCCGTTCCCAGAACGCGGTCAGCTGCACGCGACAAGGTTACTCGCCGCGCGACGCAACCAAACGGGATCGCGTGTCGTTAGGCATTTTGTGGGAAAGAGGGACAGTGACCCGGTTCAATACACCGGCCACGGGGGGCCGGAAGTGACGGGCATTGCGCATGATGGAGGACCGATGACCGCGCCTGTCACGACAGGTAACGGCACCGAGCCGGATCCCGGGCTGCCCGAGGAACCTGATCTCGATGACTACCTTGAGCCACGGCGCCGTATCGGCGTGCTCGGCATCACCGCCATCGGCGTGGTGGTGCTCGCGGTCGGAGCCGGCGCGTACGTCGTCGCCACGCATCATTTCAGGCAGAAAACCGAGCTCACGTACCACGCCGCCGCCGTATTCAACCTGCGGCAGGGTGACTGCTTTAATTCAGATCAGAACGGCCTGAGTGTTACGGTCCGGTCATGTACCACGCCCCATGACGGTGAGGTCTACGCGACGTTCCCGCTCGCGGCCTCCTCCTGGCCCGGCGTGGACGCGATCCAGACGCAGGCGCAGGATGGCTGCTCCGCCCGGGTCGCCGGCTACATGAACCCGGAACTGGTGCAGAACGCCTTCGCCGAGCAGGCCATCTACCCGAACCAGCTGACCTGGGACGCCGGCGTCCGCACCGTCATCTGCACCGTCCGCTCCACCGACGGCACCATCACCGGCTCGGTCCGGCAGAACCCCTGAGGGTTCCGCCGGCCCCTTAGGCCATGGCGTAGGTGAGGTGCAGGACACCGGTCCCGTATGCCTCCGAGCCGGTCAGCTTCAGCGGCAGCTTGCCGGTGGCGGCGCTGAAGAACCGCTTGCCGGAGCCCAGCACTACCGGGAAGACGAACAGGTGCAGCTCGTCCACCAGGCCCTGCTGCAGCAGCCAGCTGGTCAGGATGCCGCTGCCGGTCATGCCGATGTTCTTGCCGTCGCGCTGCTTGAGCTCGGTGATCTCGGCGAGCACGTCGCCCCGCAGCAGGGTGGTGTTCTGCCAGTCCGCCGCCTCGAGGGTGTTCGACACGACGTACTTGGGCGTGCCATTCATGGTGTCGGCCATCTCGCCTTCCTGCTTCGGCCAGTAAGCGGCGAGCTCGTCGTAGGTCACCCGGCCGAGCAGCATCGCGTCCTGGGCGCCCATGATAGACCCGACGGCCTGCCCGAGCTCAGGGCTGAACCACGGCCCCATCCACTCGTTGGCGTTCTCGATGACGCCATCCAGGGAGATGAGCGTGCCCGCTACGATCTGCCTCATCACGTTCTCCGTTTCTCGTGTTCCCTTTTCCTGCTGACGCTTCGAACGGGGACCGGCTGGATGGACACGGCCGGGGATTTATTTTTTGGAGGGGTTTCCTTATGCGTTTCCTCATGACGGTCAACGGCGGCGGCACCCCGCCGGACGAGCAGCTCTTCGCCGAGATGGGACGCTTCGTCGAGGAGCTGACCCGGTCCGGGGTACTGCTCGCGACCGGCGGCCTGGACAGCGGTACGCACCTCGTCTCGTCCGGCGGGAGCATCGCGCTGACCGACGGGCCGTTCGCCGAGTCCAAGGAGGTGATCGTCAGCTTCGCGCTGGTCGAGGTGCGGTCCAAGGACGAGGCGCTGGAGCTGGCCCGGCGGTTCTGGACCATCGTCGGCGACGGCGAGGGTGACGTCCGCCAGGTATTCGGCCCTGAGTAATCAGGGATACAGCGTGACCGCGGATACAGCGGCGGCGCACCGTGCTGTTGAGGCGGTCTGGCGGCTGGAGTCGGCCCGGATCATCGCAGGCCTGACCGGGCTGGTCAGGGACATCGGCCTGGCCGAGGAACTGGCGCAGGACGCGCTGGTCGTCGCGCTCGAGCAGTGGCCTACCGCCGGCATACCGCCGAACCCTGGCGGCTGGCTGATGCTGACCGCGAGGCACCGGGCGATCGACCGGATCCGCAGGAACGAGCGGCTCGGCGGCAAGCTCGGCCAGATCGGCAGGGAGCTGGCTCAGGCCGCCGAGGCCGCGGAGTTCGACGCCGTCCTGGACACCGAAGCCATCGACGATGACCTGCTCCGCCTGATGTTCATCTCCTGCCACCCGGTGCTGTCCGCCGATGCCCGGATCGCGCTTACCTTGCGGCTGCTCGGCGGCCTGTCCACCGAGGAGATCGCCCGCGGCTTCCTGATGCCGGAACCGACCATCGCGAAGCGGATCGTGCGGGCCAAGCACACCCTGGCCGACAGGAACGTCCCGTTCGAGGTACCGCCGCCGGCCGACCGCCCGGCACGGCTGGCGTCGGTGCTCGAGGTGCTCTACCTGGTCTTCAACGAGGGCTTCTCGGCGATGGCCGGTGATGACTGGATGCGCCCCGCACTGTGCACCGAGGCGGTGCGCCTGGGCCGTGTCCTGGCCGAGCTCATGCCGTCAGAACCCGAGGTGTGCGGGCTGGTCGCGCTGATGGAGCTCCATGCCTCCCGGTTCAGCGCCCGGCTCGGCCCGGCCGGCGAGCCGGTGCCGCTGCTCGAGCAGAACCGCGGCCGCTGGGACCAGTTGCTGATCCGCCGCGGCTTCACCGCCCTGCTGCGGGCAGAACAGGCCGGCGCCCCCGGCCCGTATGTGGTCCAGGCCGCGATCGCCGCGTGCCACGCCCGGGCGCATACCGCGGCGGAGACCGACTGGCCCCAGATCGCGGCACTATACCAGGTGCTGGCCGCGCTCACGCCGTCCCCGGTCGTAGAGCTCAACCGCGCCGTCGCCGTGGCGATGGCGTCCGGGCCTGCGGCCGGCCTGGAGATCGTGGACATCCTCGCGGCGGAGCCGGCCCTGGCCACCTATCACTACCTGCCCAGCGTGCGCGGTGACCTGCTGGCCAGGCTGGGCCGCCACGACGAGGCTGCCGCCGAGTTCCGCCGCGCCGCGGCACTCACCCGCAACGCCCCCGAGCGCGTCATCCTAGAGCGCCGCGCCGCGGACTGCGCTCAGTCCAGGTAACCAGGCTACTCACCGACTGGATCGCGGGCTCCACGTGCGGCGATGACTGCCGTCCCGGCCTCATCACCCCAGGCAGTCCAGGCCCGGCCGCCTCAGGCTAGGCCGGCTTTCCGGCGCCGTAGGCGCACAGGAACACGTGAACTCCGCTGGTGATGATCTGGTCGATCTCGGCCTGTTCAAGCAGGATCGTGCCCATCATCGACCGGCTGTTGATCTGGCCGAACGTCAGCGCCGACAGGTGGCCTGCTGCCTGCTCGGGGTCATCCGCGCTGAGCAGGCCGGCGGCCGCCAGCCGCGTGACCAGGCTAGTGAGGATGGGCGTGATGCCCCGGTTGCGCCACAACTCCAGCAGGACAGGCATGTGCGGCATCTCCGCGATCACCAGCCGGAGCAGGAGGGCGCGTTCCGGCGAGTGCGATACCTCCGCCACCGCCTCGCGGATAGTAGCGATCAGAGATTTCTCCGCATCGGTGACCTCGCCCGTCATCCGCCCGATGATCTCGGCGAAGCGCTCGCGCATCTGGTCGTAGGTGTCAGAGACCACCAGCAGGAACAGCTTCTCCTTGTCCCCGTAGTGGCTGTACACAGTCCGCTTGGACACCCCCGCTTCGGCGGCGATGGCGTCCACGCTCGTGCGCTCATAGCCGTCCCTGGCGAACAGCACGAGGGCGGCACGGGCTATGTCCGCGCGCTTGCGTTCCGATACCGAGAGCTGCATGCCAACGAGTGTACTACACCGTGCAGTTTACAAAAGTACACTGTACGGTGTAGGGTACTTTTCATGGCAACGACACAGACCCCGACCGCGCAGCATGCGGAAGAACGGCTTGACCCGGGGGTACGCAAGCTGGCCGCCATCATGATCATCGGAGCGGCGGCGGGGCTGCTGGACACCACGATCGTGAACGTGGCGATGAAGACCATCGGGCTTGACCTGCACAGCTCGCTCACCAGCGTGCAGTGGGTAATGACCGGCTACCTGCTCTCTTACGGCATGGTGATCCCGCTCAGCGGCTGGGCGCTCGCCCGGTTCGGCGCCAGGCTTACCTGGCTGACGTCGCTGACCGTGTTCCTGGCCGGCTCGATGGCGTGCGGCCTGGCGTGGAATATCGGCTCGCTGATCGCCTTCCGCGTAGTGCAGGGCATCGGCGGCGGCATGCTCATCCCGGTGCTGACCACCGTCCTGATCCAGGCCGCGGGCGGCAGGTCGCTCGGCAAGCTGATGGCCACCGTCAGCCTGCCCGTGGTGGTGGTGCCGATCCTCGGCCCGGTAATCGGCGGGCTGATCGTCGCCAACCTGGACTGGCGCTGGATCTTCTATGTGAACGTCCCGATCTGCGTCGTCGGCCTGCTGCTTGCCTGGCGGTACATGCCGCAGCAGCCGCCTCAGGCCGGTCCGCGGCCCCGTCCGGACATCACCGGCATCATGCTGCTATCCCCGGCCGTGGCCGCGCTGCTCTACGGGCTGGCGTCCGCAAGCGCTCACGGCGGGTTCAGCCGGCCGGACGTACTGATACCGGCCGCGATCGGCGTGGTGCTGCTCGCCGTCTTCATCATCCGGGGCCTGCACTGGCACAACGACGCCGTGGCGCCGGTTATTGACCTGCGGCTGTTCCGGGTCCGCTCGTTCACGGCGGCGTCCAGCCTGATGTTCCTGTCCGGGCTGTCGCTCTACGGGGCCCTGTTCCTGCTGCCCCTGTACTACCAGCAGGTGCGTGGCCTGGGCGTGCTGGATGCGGGGCTGCTGATGGCACCGCAAGGGATCGGCTCGCTGCTGCCCCGCACGCTGGCAGGCAAGCTGACCGACAGCATAGGCGCCCGTCCCGTGGTGCTGGCCGGGATGCTCGTCGCGGCGGCCGCGACCGTCCCGTTCGCGCTGGCCGGGACGCACACCAGCTACATCCTGCTCTGCCTCGTCCTGGTCGTCCGCGGCGCCGGTCTCTCGTCGGCGAACATCGCGCTGATGGCGGGCGCATTCACCGGGCTGCCCAGGCCGCAGGTGCCCGCCGCGACCACCGCGACGCGGATCATGCAGCAGGTCGGCGGCTCGTTCGGCACCGCCGTGCTGGCCATGATCCTGGCCGAGGCGACCTACCAGGATGCGTTCTGGTGGTCGGTGGGGTTCACCGCGCTGGCCCTGCTGCCCGCCCTGCTGCTACCCGGCCGGCGCCGGCCTGCTCAGGAGGTCGCCCATCCCGGGTCGCCAAAATAGCGGCGGGGCACGGGAGGCCGGGTAGGCACCTCGAGACCGTGGCTGCGCAGCAGGCCGGAAAACCAGTCGGGCTCGGCGAGGATCTGCTCGTAGATCCAGGAGTACCCCTCATGCCGCCTGAGTTCGGCCTCCGCCGCGGCGACGCCGAGGATCTGAGCAAGGCTCTGGTATTCAAGAGCGCAGACGCTCAGGTGCGTCCAGGTAGACCTAGCGTCGACCCCTCCGGCGGGGCGGGGCGGCGGGTCCGGCCATCGCCGGCTGAACTCGACTGCCGCGGCCTCGGTGCCAGGTCCTTCCATCCAGTGCAGCTGCTCATGCAGGAAAACGGTCAGCGCCATGGCAGGGCGGCGCACCAGCAGGCCGGCGCTGAGGGTCAGCGGGTGGCTGACGCCGCCGAATCCGAGGTTCTCATCGATCGTGACAAGGTCGGTGAACATCCAGCACCGCAGGTCATGCTCCGCGAGTACATCGAGCAGCGCGGCCCTGGCGTCGTTCTCGGCCGCCGTCCCGTGAGCTAGCCGGACATCCACTCCGCTCGCCGGCCCGGGCAGATCGCTTCCCTGGTCTGGCTGGCCATCCGCAGCAGTACAGCCACGGCAGCGCGGCAGATGCGGCAGGTAGCCGACCTGCCAAGGCTGGCCGGTCAGGGTCAGGTCCGCGCGGTCGCGGCCGCACAGCGGGCGCCCGGCACCGTCGATGGCGTGCAGCAGCACCCGGCCCGTGACCGACTCAATCTCGCGCCCGCGGAAGAGGTAGGGACGCGTCTCCCGGTCAACGCACTGCTCGGCGATGAGCAGGCTGTCTTCCGTCATGGGTCAACTGTAGAACCGCGGCAGATCGAGCAGGGTGGCCGTTAGCTCGGGGTCCTGGACGTGAGCGTTGTGACCGAGGCCGGGCAGCGTGACCACCGGAGCACCCAGCCCGGCTAGCTCCTCGTCGGTGTTCATCGGATCGAGCTCGCCGCGCGCGAGGGTCACCGGGGCCCGCGAGCCCGCCACCAGCCGCGCCACGTCGGGCACTCCGAGCGCGAAGGCGGCAGGATCGGCAGCCAGCCGCCAGCGCTCGCCCTGCTGTATCAGGCCTGCGTCCACGACCGGATCATCGGCGGCAAGCAGCCCATCCAGCCCGGAAACCCGCAGGTAGCGGGCGGCAGCATCATCCCTGGAGGCGAACCAGGCAACCGGACGCCTGGCCACGGCCTGGGCCCGGTCCAGGTCCGCATCAGTCCAGGCAACCTTGATCCCCAGGCCGATAACAGCCCGCACCGGCACCGGGCCGCCTGCCAGCGTCAGGCCTACCACCCCGCCCAGCGAATGCGCCAGCACGACAACGGGAGACTCGGCAGGGACCACGCCGGTGATCGCGGCGGCAAGGCCGGCGAAAGAATAGGCGGCCAGCGGCGGCGACCCGCCGTGCCCGGGCAGGTCCGGCGCCAGCCAGCGCCCCGGCCACCGCCGGATAAGCGGATCCCAGACATCGCTGGTCGCGCCAAGACCATGCAACAGCAGCAGGACCGCTCCCCCGCCGCTGCCACCCTCCCTCACCCGCACCCCACCGCTCACGACACCAGCTTTCATGATCATGGGTAGAAAACGACCAAATAGTGGTCACAATTACCCATGATCATGAACGTGGGCCGGGTGCGACGGCCAGTGTGATGTGGGGTGAGGCGGATGGGGCTAGCCAGCGCAGGATCTCGAGCAGCTCGCCCACCGGAAGCGTCACGCATCCCGCCGTGGGCATGCCGATGTTGATGTGCAGGAATATCGCGCTGCCCAGCCCGGGCGTGCGGGCCGTGTTGTACGCGATGACAGCGCCGAAGTCATATGCCGAGACGTCCATGGGCTCGGGATCGGCACCAGCGTCGGCGTACCGGTCATCCACCCACTCGTTGTACAGCGGGCTGGACGGGGCGTCGTCCCACACGTCGTACTCGTGGATCCGCCGGTAAGGGAAATGCACCCCCGGATCGGGGTCGACCCCGAAGAAGAACCCGAAGCCGAACGTCCCGGAAGGGGTACGGCCGTCGCCTTCCCGCTTGGCGCCGGCCGGGGCCATCCCGCGTCGGCCGATCCACGCGGTCCACGGCCCGAAGACACGGCGCCACCGTCCGTCTTCCCGCTGATAGGCGGTGAGCTTCGCCTGCGTCGCCCCGTACGACGCGGCGGTCACCGTGACAAGCTGCCCGCCAGCCTGCCGGACGGCGGATACCGCAACCGGCCGCACCACCGCCGGCCGCACCACCGCCGGCCGCACCGCCGCAGCCGAGGCATGGCTGGGCCCTGCCGAAGCGCACCCGCAGATGGCAAGAACAGCGGCAGCCACGCCCGCCAGGACTCGCACTCCAACCCACCTCCGCCCGCATCCCAGCCCAGCATGCCACGCAGGTGGCGGCACCGACGCAGAACGGGCTGTTGGTTCCCGCCTCACTGGTACTACAGCCGCGCGCGGCACGCCGGATTTGATCACGCTGGACACTTATCAACTTGACGGCAACGATGGGCCTATGGACACAGCTGAGCGCCGGGAGTTCGTACGCACGCATCGCACGTGCATCTTCGGGTACAACCGCAGGGACGACGGGCCCGCCATGACCGTCGTGTACTACGTCCTCGATGGCGATGACCTGCTGATCTCGACGATGGCGGCCCGGGCAAAGGCGGCGGCGGTACGCCGGAATCCGAAGGTGAGCCTGTGCGTGCTTGACGAGCAGTGGCCGGTGACCTACCTGCAGGTGTACGGCGACGCCGTCCTCGAAGAAGACTTCGGTCAGGCGGTGGACGTGATGTGCCGCGTCATCGACCTGATGGCGGACAGCGACGTGTCCTCCGCCAAGAGGGCCGAGGTCGAGTCCATGTGCCGTAAGGAGGACCGCGTAGTGATACGGGTAACGCCGTACGCGACCTTCGCCACCCCGCCCCGGCACGTCTACCAGGGCGAGGACATCGACACCCTGACCCACTTCACCAGCAGCAGCCAGCCCTGGTTATCAGATCTGGCCGGTGACCCACTGACCGCGAGACATGACGGCGCGGAGGGTGAAGTCCTCATTAAGCAGCACGAGGTCCGCGGCCAGGCCACGGCGGAGGGCACCGGTGACGCCGGCCAGGCCGACGATGCGGGCCGGGGTGGTGCTGGCCGCAGCGGCAACCTCGGTGACGGGCAGCCGGGCCGAGGTGATGGCGTGGTGGACCACGTGCGCCATGGTGGCGGTGGAGCCGGCGATGGAGCCGGCGCCCGGGGTTCCTTCGGCCAGGCGCGCTACTCCGCCGGAGACGGTGACCGCCTGCTGACCCAGGTGGTAGCCGCCGTCTGGCATGCCGGCAGCGGCCATGGCGTCGGTAATGAGCACTAGGTTGCCCGCTCCGGCGGCGCGGGCGATCAGCTCGATCGTGATGTCATGCAGGTGGGTGCCGTCGCTGATCGCCTCGCAGGTGACCTCGCGCGCCAGCAGCGCCCCGGCCGGGCCTGGCTGCCGGTGATCCAGCGGGCGCATGCCGTTGAACAGGTGCGTCGCGTGCGTGACGCCGTCACCGATCGCCGCGTCGGTGACCTCGGCGGTGGCGTCGGTGTGCCCGGCCGCGGCGACGACGCCCACGGCGACGACGGCACGGATCAGGTCGGCGGCGCCGGGCAGCTCGGGGGCGATCGTAATCTGCTTGAGGTGACCTCGCGCCGCGGCATGCAGCCGCAGAAACACTCCCACGTCCGGGTCGATCAGGTACCGGGGGTCCTGCGCACCGCACCGGGCGTGCGACAGGAACGGGCCCTCCAGGTGAATGCCATCGATGACCCCCTCATCGGCCAGGTCGGCCAGCATCGAGCAGCGTCCGGCGAGCTCGTCCACCGGGGCGGTGACCAGGCTCGCCACGATCCGGGTGCTGCCGTGCTCGCGGTGGAAGAGCGCCGCGCGGCGGGCGTCGTCGCTCCCGCCCTCGGTAAACGACGCCCCCCCGCCACCGTGCACGTGAATGTCGACAAAGCCGGGAAGGACCCAGCCGCCGCCAAGATCAGATCCCTCGCCTTCGGGGCCGCCCGCACCAACCGCTTCGATGCGGTCGCCGGCCAGCCGGATCCAGCCGGGCTCCAGCACGCCCTCCGGGGTGACGACCCGGGCGCCCGCGAGGGTGGTCACGCCAGGATGACCGAGCGGGACAGCGAGCGCGGCTGGTCGGGGTCAATGCCCTTGCGCGCGGCCAGCATGACGGCCATCCGCTGAGCGCCGATCAGGCCCGCCAGCGGATCCCCTCCGTCGTTGATGACCGTGGCGCCGGTACGGGCGGCGTCAGCGGCCAGGCTGTCCGGGATCTCGCCGATCCCCCACGTCACCGTGCCGGAGTCGCTCACGCTGATCGGGCCGTGCCGGTACTCCATGGCCGGATACGACTCGGCCCAGGTCTGGGAGGCTTCGCGCAGCTTCAGCGCCGCCTCGTCAGCGGCGAACGCCGCCCAGCCGCGGCCGAGGAAGGTGAACTCCTTGCGTTCGGCCAGCTCAGGCGGGAGCGGGCTCGCCAGCGCACGTTCGGCTTCGCGCGGCAGCCCGCCGAGATCCTCGCCTAGGTGTGCGCGCAACAGCACGATCGCGGCCGTAATGAAGCGACTCGACACAACTGACCGCTCATCGGCAAAGTCAAGGAGCACCACGCTGGACGTCTCATTTGCCAACGGAGCGCTTGTGCCGGCAGTAAGCGATGTCGTTCTGACGCCTTGCGGTATTTCCTGAAGTGCGGCGAGGACCTCGGATGTGGTGCCTGTCCGCGAGATGAGCACCATGTGGTCATAGCGGCGGGTCGCGGTCAGCTCTGACGCAGGATAGGCATCGGTTTCGCCGTGACCTGCGGCTTCACGGAGCCGGGCGTAGCAGCGGGCCACGTTGAGGGAGGAACCGCAGCCGATCACCGCCACCCGTGCGCCGGACGCGGGCAAGGCCGCGGCTGTAGACGATGCAGCGGCTAGGTCGATCGCTGTCGACCAGATCTCTGGCTGGCTGGCGATCTCATCCATCAGGTGGCTCATCACAGCTCCAAGCGATCACACGCCATGCGCGTTTATCGGCGTAAGTTGCCTCTTTGGAGCAGTATAGATCAGGCCGAATTGACATTGATGCCCCGCTCGGCGAAACCTGTCAGCATCGCCTCCGGTGCTTCGCGATCGGTGACCACGGTGTCGATCTCGTCGGCGGCGCAGATCCGGGCGAAGGCCCGGTGCCCGAGCTTCGAGCCGTCCGCCACGATCATTACCCGCTCCGCGCGGGTCGCCATCAGCCGGTTGATGTTCGCCTCGCCCTCGTGATGCGCGGTCGCCCCGCTGCGTACATCGAGCGCGTCCACTCCGAGAATCGCCCAGTCCAGCGTCAGCTCGGCAAGCACGAGGGTGGCGAGCGGACCGATCAGCTCGTACGACTGGGTGCGGGCCACCCCGCCGGTCACCACGATCTTGATGTGCTGGCGGACGGCCAGCTCGTTGGCGATGTTCATCGCGTTGGTCACCACCGTGATGGCCGCGTCGCCATTCTGCAGGTCCGGGCGCGTCGCCAGGGCCCGGGCGACCTCGCTGGTCGTGGTGCCGCCGTTGAGCGCCACGGTCGCGCCCGGGCTGATCAAGGCGGCGGCGGCGCGGCCGATCCGCTGTTTCTCCGCCGCGTGCCGGGCGGTCTTGTACCGCAGTGGCAGGTCATAGGACACGTTCCCGGCGATCGCCCCGCCTCTTGTCCGGGTCACCAGCTGCTGTTTTGCCAGGTCATCCATATCACGGCGGACCGTGGCGAGGGATACGCCAAGGGTCTTCGCGGCATCGGTGACGCTCAGCTGGCCGTCCGGCGACATCAGTTCGAGCAGAGCATTCCAGCGCTGGTACCTGGACACGGAGGCCCCCCTGGTGCTTGATACATGCACGTCACAATGTGGTCATTGTGCATCGTTATGCATGATTCAAGCAAAGCCTTCTGTGTGAATTTGCGCGATCGCGTTCAGCAACCGCCTGCGGGGCCAGGATATCCGGAGCCGGATTCGGGGTCGTCGACCAGGCCGACCGCTGGCCGGACCACCCCGCCGAAGTGCACCACATACCAGACTCCACGCCAGGAGATCAGCGAGGCGATGCCGATCGAGCGCTCCTGACCGTCTCTCTCGTAGACCAGGCGGGCGCCGTTGATGTGCCAGTATCCGGCCGAGTTGTAGCAGTAGCCGGGCGGCACCCAGGCCGCCTCCCAGTCTGGCGCCATCTCCACCCTCAGCAGGCGGGCGCTGCTTCCCGTGTACTCGTGCGCAGCATAGACATCTAGTTCGAAATCGTACCACAGGCGGTCAGTCCAGTCGGCGGCCGGGTACGGGATTGCCTTAACTTGCTCATAGGCGGCTTCGGGGAAGAAGGCCGGCCTGGCATAGTCCGGGCGATCAGTCGTGACGGCCAGCCACACGTCGTCCATCGCGTCGCGGAACGCGGCATCGTGCGTGCTCGGGAACTTCTCGTCCTGCGGCAGGCGGCCGGCACCTGGGGCGGCGACCGGAAGGACCTGCGGCTCGCTCGCCAGGGCGGCACGCTTCGCGGCCTCGGCCTTCTCGGCAGCCGCTCCGGCCGCGGACCCCGTGGCCGCGGACCCCGTGGCCGCGGACCCCGTGGCCGCGAGCTTTAGCGCCGCGGCCTTGACCGCCGCCGCCTTCGCCGCGCTGACGCTCTCGGCCGCAGCCGAGTTCGCCGCCGAGTTCGCCGCCGTCGCGCCGGACGGGCTCGCCGCGCACCCCGCCAGCAGCACCATTACGATCGCGGCCACCACGCCCGCTGGACCCGTCCGCCAGTTACGCCGGTTACGCCAGTAAGTCTGCACCCCGTCACCGCCAAGTTGCTTAAAGTAGTCGTGCGATCACCGAGACTACTCTCCCGACAGATACGAGCACTGTGCGTGACGCGCGCTGGGCTTCTCAGCCCCTTATCGGCCCTCGGCGAGCCCTCCGCTCAGATTCAGACGGAAATTCCATGCTCGACGGAAAATAAGGAGTCAGTCCAGACTCTTTTTCTTCCGCCAGACACGGATCTTCCGCCAAGATCCCCCGAACTCCGCACGAAAGCTCCCCGAACTCCGCACGAAAGCTCCCCGCGCTCCGCGCCAGAACTCCCCGAGCTCCGCACGAAAGCTCGCCGAGCCCCGCAGTGCTCCGCGCCAGAGCTCCCAGAACCCCGCAGTTCGCCGCAGTTCGCCGCGGGCGCAAGCCCCCCGGAGCTGGCACGGTCAAGAATGTCAGAGGGTCAGGGCACTATAGATCTCATGGCAGCAGATCAGTTCTCGGCCGCGACCCGGGCGTGGTTCGAGGGCGCGTTTGCCGGGCCGACCGCCGCGCAACAGGGCGCCTGGCGGGCCATCGGCGACGGCCAGGACACGCTCGTGGTGGCGCCCACCGGGTCGGGGAAGACCCTGGCCGCGTTCCTGTGGGCGATCGACACCCTGGCGGCGAGCCCTCCGCCACCCGACAAGGAGCGCTGCCGGGTCCTCTACGTCTCCCCGCTGAAGGCCCTGGCGGTCGACATCGAGCGGAACCTCCGCGCACCGCTGACCGGCATCAAGCACGCAGCGCACCGGCTCGGGCTAGCCGAGCCAGACATAAAGGTCGCGGTCCGCACCGGCGACACCACGGCCGACGAGCGCAGGAAGCTGCTCAGCAAGCCGGCCGACATCCTGATCACGACCCCGGAGTCGCTGTTCCTGCTGCTCACCTCCCAGGCCAGGGAGACCCTCAGGTCAGTCCACACCGTCATCATCGACGAGGTGCACGCGGTAGCAGGCAGCAAGCGCGGCGCGCACCTGGCGCTGTGCCTGGAACGCCTCGATGCCCTGCGCCCGCCCAGCGAGCCGGCCCAGCGGATCGGCCTGTCCGCGACCGTCCGCCCGGTCGACGCGGTGGCAACCTTCCTGGCCGGCTCGAGCAGCAAGGTCACCATCGTCCAGCCCCCCGCCACCAAGCGCCTGGAGCTCAAGGTGGTCGTCCCGGTCGAGGACATGGCCGACCTAGAAACCAGCGGAAGCCCAGACGACCAGGAGGCACCCCCCAAGTCGATCTGGCCGCACGTAGAGGAGCAGGTACTCAACCTCATCGAGCAGCACAAGTCGACGATCGTGTTCGCGAACTCCCGGCGGCTCGCGGAGCGGCTGTGCGGCAGGCTCAACGAGCTGGCCAGCGACCGGGCACAGGAGCCAGTAGAGATCGCCCGCGCCCACCATGGCTCCGTCTCCAGGCTCGAACGCGGCCAGATAGAGGAAGCGCTCAAGGAGGGCCGCCTCCCCGCCGTCGTCGCCACCTCCAGCCTGGAGCTCGGCATCGACATGGGCGCGGTCGACCTGGTGGTCCAGGTCGAGTCACCGCCAAGCGTGGCCAGCGGACTGCAGCGGGTGGGCCGCGCCGGGCATAACGTCGGCGACGTCTCCCGCGGCGTCTTCTTCCCCAAGTACCAGGGTGACCTGCTGCAGACTGCCGTCGTCATCTCCCGGATGCAGGCGGGCCAGATCGAGGAGCTGCGCATCCCGCGCAACCCGCTGGACGTGCTCGCCCAGCAGATCGTCGCGATGGCAGCGATGGACGACTGGCGCGTCGATGACCTGGAGGCCGCGACAAGGAAAGCAGCCCCGTTCGCCTCGCTCACCAGGCCGGTCCTGGAGGCCGTGCTTGACATGCTGGCCGGCCGCTACCCCAGCGAGGAGTTCGCCGGCCTGCGCCCCCGGATCATCTGGGACCGCATCGCGGGAGTCATCAGTGCGCGCCCAGGCGCGCAGCACCTCGCGGTGACCAGCGGCGGCACCATCCCCGATCGCGGCCTGTTCGGCGTTTTCCTCCCCGCCGCCGAGGGCAGCCAGGCGCGCCGGGTAGGCGAGCTGGACGAGGAGATGGTGTACGAGTCCCGCGTGGGCGAGGTGTTCGTCCTCGGCGCCAGCTCGTGGCGGATCGAGGACATCACCCCGGACCGGGTCATCGTCACCCCCGCCCCCGGCCAGGCCGGCAAGCTGCCGTTCTGGCACGGCGACGCCCCCGGCAGGCCGGCCGAGCTGGGCAAGGCGATCGGCGAGCAGACCAGGAAACTGGCCGCGGCCAGCCTGCCCGACGCAACCAGGGACCTCACTCAAAACGGCCTGGACGAGCTGGCCGCCAGGAATCTGCTGCAGTACCTGCACGACCAGCGCAAGGCCACCGGTTACGTACCCGACGACCGCACGCTGGTGGTGGAGCGCTTCCGCGACGAGCTCGGCGACTGGCGCGTGGTGCTGCACAGCCCGTACGGAGACCGGGTGCATGCCCCGTGGGCGCTGGCCATCGCCGCCCGGCTGCGTGAGCACTACGGCCAGATGGATGTGCAGGCGCTGCACACCGACGACGGGATCATCATCCGGGTGCCGGACGCCGACGAGCCGCCGCCGGCCGGCATCGCCTTGCTTGACCCGGACGAGATCGGCGACATCATCACGGCCGAGGTCGGTGCCAGCGCGCTGTTCGCGAGCAGGTTCCGTGAGTGCGCCAGCCGTGCCCTGCTGCTCCCCAGAAGGCAGCCGGGCCGCCGGACCCCGCTGTGGCAGCAGCGGCAGCGGTCCGCGCAGCTGCTGCAGGTGGCGTCCCAGTACCCGGCGTTCCCTATCGTGCTTGAGACCGTCCGCGAGTGCCTGCAGGACGTGTTCGACGTGCCCGCGCTGACTCAGCTGCTCCGCGACATCGCCAGCCGCAAGATCCGGGTCGTCGAGGTGGAGACGCCGACGCCGAGCCCGTTCGGCAAGTCGCTGCTGTTCCGCTACATCGGCGCGTTCATGTACGAGGGCGACGCACCGCTCGCCGAACGCCGTGCCCAGGCCCTCACCCTGGATCCGGCCCTGCTCGCCGAGCTGCTCGGCAGTGACGGCCTGCGCGAGCTACTCGACCCGCAAGTAGTCGCCGACACCGAACGTGACCTGCAGAAACTGTCGCCAGAAAGACAGTGCACCACGCTAGAGAACGTCGCCGACCTGCTCCGTACGCAGGGCCCCCTCACCGGAGCCGAGGTCGCCGAGCGCACCGCGGGACCGGCCGAGCAATGGCTGCGGGAGCTTTCGCTAGCCCGCCGCAGCATCACGGTCCGCGTAGCAGGCGAGCAGATGCACGCCGCGATCGAGGACGCCGGCCGCCTCCGCGATGCCCTGGGCACGCCGCTCCCGGTAGGCGTCCCCGAAGCCTTCACCGAACCGGTCCCCGACCCCCTCGGCGACCTGGTCGCCCGTTACGCGCGAACCCACACCCCGTTCCCGGCCGCCGCGATCGCCACCCGCTACGGCCTTGGCGTCGCGGTCGTCACCATGGCCCTGCGCCGCCTCGCCCCGAGGGTCACCGAGGGCGACTTCAGCCAGGGCGCGCAGTGGTGCGACGCCGAGGTGCTGCGCCTGCTCAGGCGGCGCTGCCTGGCCCGGCTCCGCAAGGAAGTCGAGCCGGTCCCGCCTGAGGTCCTTGGCCGCTTCCTGCCCGTATGGCATGGCATCGGCGGGCGAAGCCGCGCGGACGCCGCCGCGGTCCTCGAGGTGGTGGAACGCCTGGCGGGCACGCCGCTGCCGGCCTCCGCACTGGAGACCCTGATCCTCCCCAGCCGGATCCCCGGTTACTCCCCCGCCCTGCTTGACGAGCTGACCGCGGCGGGCGAGGTGGTCTGGTCAGGCGCCGGCGCGCTGCCCGGCGGTGACGGCTGGCTGGTGCTCGCCCCCGCGGACACCGCCCAGCTGCTGCTGCCCGCACCGCCCGAGATCACCATGACCCCACTGCACGACGCCGTCATGGCGGCGCTGGAACACGGCGGCGGCCTGTTTTTCCGCATGCTGAGCGACCGCGCGGGCGGCCCGCCGGACACCGAGCTCGCCACCGCCATCTGGGACCTGGTGTGGGCAGGACGGCTCACCAACGACACGCTCGCACCGCTCAGGGTCATGCTGAGCGGCACCCGCCAGTCGAGCCGCGCACCCGCTCCCCCGCGCCCCCGGCCCGGCGCCACCCCTGGCAGGTACCGCTTCGGCCGTGCCGCTCTGCCGGCCCGCTCCGGCCCGCCGACCGTGACCGGACGCTGGTCCCTGCTGCCGCCGCCCGGCGGCGACCAGACCGGCAGCACTCATACACTGCAAGCGCACACGCTCGCGATGGCGCTGCTGGACCGGCACGGCGTGCTGACCAGGGGCGCGGTCGCCGCCGAGCGCGTCACCGGCGGCTTCTCGGCCGTGTATCCGGTGCTGCGCGCGATGGAAGAGACCGGGCAGTGCCGCCGCGGCTACTTCATCGACGGCCTCGGCGCCGCCCAGTTCGCCCTCCCCGGCGCGGTCGACCGGATGCGGGCACTCGCCGACCGCCCCCTGGGCACCGCCCCCGACATCAAAGCAGAACGGGCTGTGGTTCTCGCTGCTGCTGACCCTGCTCAGCCCTACGGGGCGGCGCTCCCCTGGCCTGCGCGTCCGGAGGAGACGGCGGGCGGCCACCGCCCCGGCCGGAAGGCGGGCGCACTCGTCGTCCTGTCCGCCGGCGCCCTCGCACTCTACGTCGAGCGTGGCGGCAAGACGCTGCTGTCCTGGACCGAAGACCCCGAGGTGCTCGCCCCGGCCGCCGCCGCGCTGGCCACCGCGGTCCGCGGCGGCGCGCTGGGCCGGCTGACCGTCGAGAAGGCGGATGGCGGCGGCGTGTACGACTCACCGCTCGCCCTGGCCCTCGAGACGGCGGGCTTCCGCCCCACGCCCAGAGGCCTGCGACTTCGCAGCACTGCGTAGTTCATAGGTAGCACTTAGTTACCATGGCGGTCATGACTGGTGATCGTCGCGTGAACGCACCTCTGCTCGGCTGCCTGCTCGTCGCGGCGCTGGCCGTCGCCGGGCTGGTGGCGGTGCACTCCCTGCCTTCTCATACGCCGCCTTCCCGCACGCCACGGGTCGCCCGGGCGGCGCGGGCGGTGGTGACGGCGCGGCCCGCGCGGGCCACGGCGGCCCCGAGCCCGCGGGTGACCGGCGGCACGGTTGCCGCCCCGGGCGGCGGGCCGGGTGCGGCCGTCGCCGACCTGTCCCAGCTGACCCCGGTGCAGGTCTACAACGTCAGCGGGGTTTCCGACGGGCCGGTCAGGATCGGCGTCACCACCTACTCCGACAGCGTCCGGCTCACCTGCGACTCCGGCAGCCATAACAGCTCGGGCGACCTCGACTACGTGGTGACCGGGTACGGCCTGATGACCGCGACCCTCGGCATCCCCAGCTACGACACCGGCGCCGCGGGCGACACGATGACGGTGACGTTCAACAACAACGGCGCCGGCACGCAGGCGGCTGGCCCGGTGACCGTGACACCCGGCCATCCGCAGCAGGTCAGGGTCCGGTTCAAGGAAGCGTCGCAGCTGGTGATCTCGTGCGCCGCCGTCAGCGGGTCCGGCGCCGCCAGGTCGATGGACCTCGCCCTCGGCAACGCCGTCATCGGCCCCTAGAGCTGGACCGCGTACACCCATCCGCCCGAGTCGTTGTCGGTCGCGCTCGCAAGGCTCGTGCTGACATACGCCACGTCGTCGGCCACCTGGATTGCCAGGACCCCGCCGTCAAGCGGCAGCTGCCATTGCGCATCGCCTGTCGCCACGCTGAAACTGCACAGGGTCTGCCCGGTGCCGGCCAGCAGAGTCCCCGGCCCGAGCGCCAGCGCCGCGCCTACGGCCGAATTTCCTGACCAGTCGTGCCGCCATCCGGCGACACCGGTGCCTGCATTCCGGGTCATAATCGCGCTGCCGCCACCTGCCGGACCGGCTGTGTATACGACGCCATCTCCCGCGATCATCGTATTCGGAGCGCTCCCGTCGAGCCGACTGGTCCAGAGAGTGGCGCGGGTTGAGATGTCCGCCGCGTACAGGTAGTCCGGCCCGGCGCTATTCGTCTCGGTATCGGCCAGGCCACACAGGACCCCGCTGGTGACGACAAGCGGATCGGGCCAGGGTGCGGGCACGTTGAACTGCGCGAGCACCTTTCCGGCCGCGCTGAGCTGCCATACGTTAGTGAGAACGTCGGCGACGTAGAAGTAGCCGCCAGCGGTGGTGATGGCGGCCGGTGCATTGGCGGGCTGGCCGGGCACCTCGAACGTCCACGCCGTTACACCGGTACTGATGCTGTATGCGGTCACATCCGGGTCGGCCGTGAGAGTACTGGCGGCGACGACGCACAGGTCGCCGCCGATAACCGCATGCGCACCATTTGTCGTGCAGGTACCGCCCCACAACTGCAAGCCGGTCGCGGCGGCGAGTCCGGCGATGCTATTGCCCTGACCCACGCCGAGGGCAACGACCGTACCGTCCTGTGCCAGGATCTGAACCGGTTCACTGCCAATAGACAGGGTCCACAGATGGGCACCGGTCGCCGCGTCGGCGGCAGAAGCCGGGCCGCCAGCTGGCCCTACGAGCACCACGCCATCGGATACTGCAAGCGTGGCGGGCAGCACCTCGCTTTTCGCGGCGGTCCGCCACAGCACCTTGCCTGCCGGTTTCCCGCTTCCCGGCCGCGACACGTTGCCCGCCAGCTTCCCGGACGGCGTCTTCGCTCTTGGCCGGTCCAGCGCCCAGCCGATCGCCGCTCCGGCCACGACCAGGCCGCCGAGCCCGCCAGCCATGGTGAGCAGCCGGCGCCTGCTGGTCGACGGCGGTTCCCCGGGTGACGGCTGCTGGAGTCCAGTCAGGTTCCTGCCCTGATAGCCGCGGATAACCTCGGTCACCGCGGCCGTCCAGAACGTGCCGTCCCATTCCTCGGTCCGCGCCGACAGTGCCCTGGTGAGCTGGGGCAGCGTAGGACGCCCGGCGGGTTCCTTGGCCAGGCAGTCTGCGATCAGGTCATGGATGGCTCCGTGGACGCCATCCAGGGACGGCTCCTCATGCACGATCCGGTACAGCACCGTCAGCATGTTCGCGTCCCCGAACGGCGGCCGCCCGGTCGCGGCGAAGCACAGCACGGCCCCGAGCGAGAACACGTCGCTGGCCGCACCCACGTCCTGGCCTCGTGCCTGCTCCGGCGACATGAACGGCGGGGTCCCGAACGTCTCCCCGGGCCTGGTCACCGACGTGGCGTCAAGGGCCCGCGAGACGCCGAAGTCGATAACGCGGGGACCATCCTCGGCGACCAGGACGTTGTTCGGCTTAAGGTCACGGTGCACCAGGCCCGCGGCGTGTACCGCGTGCAGCGCCTCCGCCAGTCCACCTGCCAGCCGCCACAGCGCCGCCTCGGGCAGCGGCCCGCGTTCGTCGACCAGCTGTTGCAGAGTGGGGCCGGGTACGTACGCCGTCGCGAGCCAGGGCGGGCTGTCGTACAGACCGGTCGCGATCACTGGAGCGGTATAAACGCCGTTGACGGCCCGGGCAGCCGCGACCTCACTGCGGAACCTGCCAAGAAACTCGTCATCGCGCGCAAGCTCCGGATGGACCAGCTTGACCGCGACAGCCCGGCCGGCCGGGGACATGCCGAGGTAGACCCGCCCCATGCCGCCGGTACCCAGCCTGGCACGCAGCCGGAACTCACCTACCGCACGCGGATCATCCGCCGTTAGCGCGTCCACGCTCACCCCGTCACCCGTCGCCCGCAATCCACATATTAGAGCTGGACCGCGTACACCCGTCCGCTCTCGTTGCGGCCGTTCGCGGTCTGGATGGACGTGCTCGCATACGCCACGTCGCCTGCCACCTCGATCGCCTCGATCTCGCCGTCCAGCGTCACCTGCCACTGCTCCGCTCCGGTCCCGAGGCTCAGCGCGCACAGCGTCTGCCTGACGCCGGCCAGCAGCACCCCCGCTGCGAGCGCCAGCTGGATGGTCCCGTCGACGTAACTCCAGTTCCAGCTGTGCTGCCAGCCAGCCGCACCCGTGCGCGCGTTCCGGCTGGTGACCGCGATGCTGTTCCCGCCTCCGGCCATCGCGGAGACATACATGACGCCATCTCCCGCCGTCATGCTGACTGACTCGCTGTTGCCGAGTCCTGCGCTCCAGAGCGTGCGGCCGGTCGAGGCGTCCATCGAGTACAGGCTGGACGGCGGGGTGCCGCTGATGCCGTTGACGTTGCCGTTGCCGACACCGCAGAGGATCCCGTCGGTGACAGTGAGGGGCGATGGGCTGGGTGCGGGCGCGGTGAACCGAGCCACCTCGCTCCCGCTGGTACTGACCTGCCACACCTGCTTACTGGTGTCACCCACGTAAAAGTAGCCACCGGCAGCGGTGATGGCCGCGGGCCATGCAGCGGCCTGACCAGGAAATGCGAACGCCCATGCGTGTGCGCCGGTGCTGATATCGTACGCGATCACCCCGCCCTCGCTGGTCGCGCCAGGAACGACACACAGGCCGCCGCCGATGGCCAGCTGCGGATCGCCCGAACGGCAGGCGCCGCTCCACAGCTGCTTGCCGTTGCTGGCGGCCAGGCCCTGGACGAGGTAGGGCCCGTCAAGGCCGGTGACGATGATCGTGTCACCCTGGGCCTGTAGCAGATCCACGTCGTACGCCGACCAGGTCCACATGCGAGCGCCCGTGGCCGCGTCGAGGCCGTCAACCTTGCCGACGCCCGAGCGCACGGCCACAACGCCGGCGGCCACTCCCAGCTCAAGCGGATCGGTCCCGGTGGTCGCCGTCCAGAGCACAGTGCCCGCGGGCGCTCCGCGCCCCGATACCTCGTCAGGGGTCGTCGTCCCGCGCTTCGATCCGTCGCCAGCCAGCTGCCCCGCCGACGCCTTCAGCCCGGACCGGTCGAGCGCCCAGCCCACCACCGCTCCGGCCACGATCACGCCACCGATCCCCCCGGCCATCGTGAGCAGCCGCCGCCTGCTTGTTGTCCGCTCCCCTGCGCCATCCGCAGCCGACGCGGGCTCCCCCGCAGCCGACGCGGGCTCTATCGCTGCCAGCGCGGGCTCCCGTCGTTCGGGCGGCAGGGTGCGTCCCGTCAGCCCCGGCGAGGCGTGCGTGACCGCCCCCGCCAGGTCCGGCCGCATCGTCTCGTGCCGTGCGAGCGGCGTATCCGGACGCATCGTCTCAAGCCGTGCTGGCGGCGTGCCAGCCGCCAGCTGCTGGAGGCCGTTCAGGTTCATGCCCTGGTAGCCGCGGATCGCTGCGGTCACCGCGCTCGGCCAGAAGGTCCCGTCCCATTCCTCGGTCCGTGCCGACAGGGACGCGGTCAGCTGCGCGAGCGTGGGCCGCCCGGCGGGGTCCTTGGCCAGGCAGCCGGTGATCAGGTCACGGAGGCCACCCTGGATACCGTCCAGGTTCGGCTCCTCGTGCACGATCCGGTACAGCACGGTCAGCATGTTCTGGTCACCGAACGGTGCCCGGCCCGTCGCGGCGAAGCAGAGCACTCCCCCGAGCGAGAACACGTCGCTGGCCGCGCCGACGCCATGACCCCTGGCCTGCTCGGGCGACATGAACGGCGGCGTACCGAAGGTCTGTCCGGGCCGCGTCACCGAGGTAGCGTCAAGAGCACGCGAGACGCCGAAATCGATGACCCGGGGACCATCCTCGGCCGCCAGGACGTTGTTGGGCTTGAGGTCGCGGTGGACCAGGCCCGCGGCATGGACGGCGCGCAGCGCCTCGGCCAGCCCGGCCGCCAGTCGCCACAGTGCCGCCTCGGGCAGCGGGCCGCGCTCGTCGACCAGCTGCTGGAGAGTTGGGCCGGGCACGTAGGCGGTTGCCAGCCAAGGCGGGCTGTCGTACAGGCCGGCCGCGACGACCTGGGCAGTGTAGATGCCGTTGACGGCCTGAGCGGCCGCGACCTCGCTGCGGAACCTAGCGAGAAATTCGGCGTCGCGGGCGAGCTCCGGATGGACGACCTTGACGGCCACGGCCCGGCCGGCCGGCGACATGCCGAGATAGACCCGCCCCATTCCGCCGACACCCAGCCTGGCCCGCAGCCGGAATTCCCCCGCCGAACGCGGATCATCCGCACTCAGTGCTTCCATGCTCACCCCGTAACACGTCGCGCTCCCGTCTCTAGAGTGTCCCGCGCGAAACGAGCCAGAACCACGCAAAAACCACATTTGTTATGCATCCTTCAAGCCGGACGACCCGAGCCCACCACCCCGTCCCCACCTCCC
>Ga0209530_1000155_pt1 | contig 61330 bp, 58 predicted proteins | sample BlaSpr_A8_Ref_O1_FD_187987 | JGI IMG/M metagenome (GOLD analysis project Ga0209530, IMG submission 187987) | Forest soil microbial communities from Thunder Bay, Ontario, Canada - Black Spruce, Ontario site 2_A8_Ref_O1 (SPAdes) (version 2) | ecosystem: Environmental > Terrestrial > Soil > Boreal...
AGGCAGCGGCGTCATCCTCTGCCCACCGCAGCGCGTGGTCCCGCAGGCCATCGGCCTCCGCGGTGATCCGCCCCATCAGCACCGCGTCGTAACGGGGCCCGTCGCTGTACCTAGCCACCATCGCTAGCAGGGCGGCGGCCTGCCCCGCGTGCAGCGCCGCCGTCGCGCCGCCGCCAGGCGCGGGCACCCGGGCGGCGAGCTGGGTCAGGAAACTCTCGATCGACTCATCGCGCACCCCGTGAGGCTACCGGCATTAAGACCCGCCGTGCAGAGCCCGGACAAAGCACCTACAGTAGGTAGCATGCGTGGTTACACCCAGGACAAGGACGCTTACCTCAAGCGGCTCCGCCGCATCGAGGGGCAGGTGCGCGGGCTGCAGCGGATGGTGGAGTCCGACACCTACTGCATCGACATCCTGACCCAGGTGTCCGCCGTGACCAGGGCACTGCAGGCGGTGGCGCTGGGCCTGGTCGAGGACCACCTCGGCCACTGCGTGGCCGAGGCCATCGCCGACGGCGGCCCCGAGGCCGGCGACAAGGTAAAAGAAGCCTCAGAAGCCATAGCGCGCCTGGTCCGCTCCTAGGGCCGCAGAAGAAAACACGTCGGAAATGACTACTTAATTTCCGTCAAGCATCGAATTTCCGCTCAAGCCTGGTCGTATTCTGAGTTTTCCCGATAGAGGTTGTCCATCTGGGCGCCCTCGGTTCGTCGTGGGATCAGAAGCGTCCCCGGCCTGGAGGAGGTTACGGCGTTGGCTCTGCCCGATGTGGTCTCGCGTGAGGAATGGCTCACGGCCAGACGAGAGCTGCTGATCATGGAGAAGGAGCTGACCCGCCAGCAGACCGCCATCAACGCTGCGCGCCGCCGGCTGCCCATGGTCCGGGTCGAGGAGGATTACGTTTTCGAGGGCCGCGATGGCCGGTGCACGCTCAAGGACCTGTTCTCCGGCGGCCGCCAGCTGATCGTGAAGCACGTGATGTTCGGTCCGGACTGGGACAGACCTTGCCCCGGCTGCCAGGCGGACGTGGACGAGATGACCCTGGCAGAACTCCGGCATCTGTGTAGCCGTGACACAACCTTCGTTCTGGTTTCCCGTGCTCCTTACAAGAAGATCGCCGAAGCCAGCGAGGAACTCGGCTGGTTCATCCCCTGGTACTCCAGCTACGGTACCGACTTCAACTACGACTTCTGGGCCACGCTGGACTTCAAGCGCGGCCAGCTTGAGCACAACTTCCGTACGGACCCGGACGCGCTCGACGGCGAGGAATCCGCGGAGGTATCGGGTGTGAGCTGCTTTATCCACGAAGAAGACGGCGGTGTCTTCCACACCTATTCCGCCTACGCGCGCGGCACCGAGTTCCTCGGCAGCTCGTACACGTTCCTTGACCTTACCGTCCTCGGCCGCCAGGAGGACTGGGAGGAACCGAAGGACCGGGTGCCACCGGTACGCGGCGGCGATCCCACATTCACCAGCTTACAAAAGCGAGAACAGCCAGAAACAGGAGGTAACCCGACGATGGCTCTACCAGAGGTCGTGTCACGTGAGGAGTGGCTCGAGGCCAGGCGCAGCCTGCTCGAGCGGGAGAAGGCGCACACCCGCAGCAGTGACGCGCTGAACGCGGACCGGCGGCGGCTGCCGATGGTCGCGATGGAGAAGGACTACGTCTTCGAAGGTCCGCAAGGCCCGCTCGGCCTCAAGGACCTGTTCGGCGGCACTCACCAGCTCATCGTCTTCCACGTGATGTTCGGTCCGGACTGGGAGAATCCCTGCCCGTTCTGCTCCGACGCGATTCGCGTCATGCAGCCGAGCCTGTTCGAGGACCTGCGGCGCAGGGACACCGAATACGTGCTGACCGCCCGTGCCCCCTACGCCAAGATCGCGAAGGCCAAGCAGGAGCGAGGCTGGGAAGTCCCGTGGTACTCGGCCTACGGCAGCGACTTCAACTTCGACTTGAACGTCTCGTTCGACAGCGCCGCGGAAACGCCGCAGGTCTTCAATTACCGCGAGGAGCCGTGGCTGAGCGGGGATGACGCGCCGGGCGAGATGTCGGGCATGAGCTTCTTCCTCCGTACCGACGACGGCACCGTGTTCCACAACTATTCGACCTACGCCCGCGGGCTCGAGGGCACCATCGGCGTCTACCAGATGCTGGACATGACCCCCCTGGGCCGCCAGGAGGTCTGGGAGGAGCCGAAGGGCCGCGTAGAAACCCCCCGCCCGGCCTCCCCGAGGTTCGACACGTAACGTCCCGTCACATACAACCCGGGGGTGTCCATTTGGGCACCTCCGGTTCGTCGTGGGAGCAGAAGCATCCCAGGCCTGTAGGAGGTTACGACGATGACCCTTCCCGAAGTGGTCTCGCGTGAGGAATGGCTCGCGGCCCGGCGGGAGCTGCTGGTCACCGAGAAGGAGCTGACCCGCAGGCAGAGCGCGGTCACCGCCGAGCGTCGTGGGCTGCCCATGGTCCGGGTCGAGAAGGACTACGTCTTCGAGGGCCCGGATGGCCCGGTCACGCTCAGGGACCTGTTCGGCACCAGCCGTCAGCTGATCGTGCAGCACGTGATGTTCGGCCCGGACTGGGACCAGCCGTGCCCCGGCTGCAAGGCGGGTGTTGACGAGATGACCCCGGCTCACCTGCGGCACCTGAGCACCAGGAATACCGCCCTCGTGCTGGTCTCCCGGGCCCCCTACAAGAAGTTCGCCGAGATCCAGGAGGAACTCGGCTGGTTCATTCCCTGGTACTCCAGCTATGGCAGCGACTTCAACTACGACTTCTGGGCCACCCTCGACAGGAGCCGGGACCAGCTGGAGTACAACTTCCGGCCCGCGCCCGACCTGCTCCAGGACGAGGCGTCCACGGAGGTGCCCGGCTTGAGCTGCTTCATCAAGGAGCGCGGCACCATCTTCCACACGTATTCCACCTACGCGCGCGGCACCGAGCTACTCGGCAACTCCTACACGTTCCTCGACCTCACCGTCCTTGGCCGTCAGGAGGACTGGGATGAGCCGAGGGATCGCGTGCCGCTGATGCGCCGAGGCGATCCCACGTTCCAGTACTAAGCCCCAGGGAGAATACCCCGGCCGGGTTTGCTAATGGCGCATTTGGCACCAATTGCATACCCGGCCGGGGTCTTGTGGTCACTGCGAGATGCCTTTAACGTCAGTGTCGTTAAGGTCAGTGTCGTTAAGGTCAGTGTCGTTAAAGTCAGTGCCGGGAGGGGTGAGCAATGAGCCAGACCTACGCGGCCGGTTCGGTCGGCACGGGCAACGCCACCAGCCTCGCTGACCTGACGCCCCGCCGGAAGCTGCAGCTAGCCCTCGGCGTCATCTGGCTGCTCGACGGCATCCTGCAATACCAGGCATTCATGTACAGCAAGGCATTCCCGCAGATGCTGGCGAGCGGGGCTGCGGGCAATCCGGCGATCCTGGCGACCCCGATCACCTGGAATGCGGGCTTTATCGCCCATAACCTGACGGCCTATAACACCATTTTCGCCACCATTCAGGTGGCGATCGGACTTGGCATCGCCTGGCGCCCTGCCGTCAAGCCGGCCCTGGCCGCGTCCGTCGTCTGGGCCCTGGGCGTGTGGTGGTTCGGCGAGGGCTTCAACGGGATCCTCACCAGCAGCGGCTCCAGCCCGGTCGCGGGAGCCCCCGGCGCCGTGATTATCTACGGTCTGCTCGCCGTCCTGCTGTGGCCCGCCGACCGCGAGGCCCCCTTCGAAGCCGCACGAGCGGTGGGCCGCCGCACTGCCCAGGCCCTCTGGCTCATCCTGTGGACGAGCCTGGCCTACTTCGCGCTGCTCCCCGCCTCGCGCGCCCCGCACGCTATCAGCCAGACGATCTCCGGCATGGTGGCCGGAGAGCCAGGCTGGCTCAGCTGGATCGACAGCCATGCCGCCAGCGCCCTCAGCGGGCAGGGCCTGGCAGCCTCGATCGTCCTGTCCGCAGCCTGCGGAGTCGTCGCGCTCGGCACCTACCTCCCGAGCGGCGTGGCGAGGGCTGCCGTCGTGCTCGCCATCGTCGTCGCGGCCGCCCTCTGGCTGGCGGAAGGCCTCGGCGGCATCTTCACCGGCAGCGGCACCGACCCCAACACCGGCCCGCTGCTCGCCCTGCTGGCCCTGACCTTCTGGCCCGTGCACTCCGCTATCAAACAGAAGGCGATCAAACAGAAGGCGATCAAACAGAAGGCGATCACGCAGAGGGAAGGTGCCTGACGTGGGCGGTCCCGGCTGGCTTACTGGCATCCTCGCGGCCGTCATGCTGACCGTCGCCGTCTACTGCGCCGGCCGGCTGGTCGTTGCCCGCCGGACCGGGCGGCCGACCGAGGTCGACGCCGACGGCACGCACGTGTTCATGGGCGTGGCGATGGCCGGGATGCTGACCGCGGGCCTGAAGTTCCTGCCCGACGGCGCCTGGGAAGCGGTGTTTGCCCTCGGCGCCGCCTGGTTCGGCTGGCGTTTCCTCCAGGTCCGCCGCGACGCGCAGGCAACGACCAGCCCATGGCGCTGCCCGCACCCCCTCCCGCACCTGGTCGAGTGCGGCGCGATGCTCTACATGCTCGCCGTCGCGGTGACCGTCGTCGGCAAGAGCGGCGGAACCGGGATGGCGGGCAGTTCGATGGGCACTGCGGCGACCGCGCAGCGCTTCTCCATCGTGGCCCTGGTCCTGGCCCTGTTCATGCTCGGCTACACCGTCTGGCTCGGAGACCGGCTCACTGCCGCGATCCCGGCACCCGCGCTGGCGCTGCCGGCAACCCTCAGGGCGCCGGTCTCGGCCCAGCCCGCACCGGCCGGTGACCTCGCGGCGGTCCAGGATGCGGACACGCCGGGGCCGACGGCACACGCATGCCGCTCGCGGCTGGCCCCTCGCTGCGCCGCGCTCTGCAAGATCGCGATGGGCGTAACCATGGGTTACATGCTCATCATGCTGCTTTAGCCGGCGAACTCATACCCGGCTTCATCGATGGCTTCCCGCAGCGCAGCGTCGTCGAGCGGCTGCGACGCGGTGATCTTAACCTTGCCGCCGGTGACGTCCACGTCGACATCGGTAACTCCGGGCAGCTTGCTGACCTCGGCGGTAACCGCACGGGCGCAGTGGTCGCAGGTCATACCCGCGACTGAGATGTAGCGTGTTTCCACGTGACCGATACTAGTCTGATGACGGCGCAGATGACGGAGTACCAGCTCGCCGTGGGCGGCATGACCTGCGCCGCCTGCGCGGCTAGGGTCCAGAACCGACTGAACAAGCTGGACGGCGTCACGGCTTCTGTCAATTTTTCATCAGAACGGGCTGTGGTGCTCGCCCCACGCACCATGACGGCCGCACAGCTGACTGGTGTCATCGAGGCAGCCGGCTACACCGCAGCGCCGGTTACCGAGCAGACCGAGGCTGACAATGAGGCGGCGGTGCGGGCGCTGCGGCGCAGGCTGTACCTGGCGCTGGCGTTTTTCATACCGCTGACCGACGCCTCGATCGTGCTGTCGCTGTTCCCGTGGGCGAGGTTCCCTGGCTGGCAGTGGGTGCTGGTCGCGCTGGCCGCCCCGGTGGCGACCTGGGCGGCCTGGCCGTTCCACCGCGCCGCGCTCAAGAACGCTCGGCATCTCTCCTCATCGATGGACACCCTGGTCTCGCTGGGAATCGTGGCGGCGTGCGGCTGGTCGGTGTATGCGATGTTCTTCCTCGATCGCGGCCGGACCGGGCTCAGCGGCCTGAACGCGGTACTGCACGCCTCCGGCGGCGGCATCTACCTGGAAGTGGCCGCCTCGGTCACCACGTTCCTGCTGGCAGGCCGCCTCTACGAGGCGAAGGCAAGGCGCACCGCCGGCCAGGCAATGCGCCTGCTAGCGGACGCAGGCGCCAAGGAAGTAAGCGTCCTGGCCGACGATGAGACCGAGCGGCGTGTTCCTGCCGCCATCCTCCAGGTCGGGCAGAGGTTCGTCGTGCGTCCGGGGGAGCGGATCGCCGCCGATGGGGTGGTACTGTCCGGCCAGTCCGCCGTCGACCGGTCGATGATGACCGGGGAATCTGTTCCCGCCGACGCCGCCGAAGGCGACCAGGTGACCGGCGGCACCATCGCCATCACCGGCCGCCTGATCATCCGGGCCGGCAAGGTAGGCAAGGACACCCAGCTAGCGCAGCTGATCCGCCTGGTGGAACAGGCCCAGGCCGACAAGGCAGGCATCCAGCGCCTGGCCGACCGCATCTGCTCGGTGTTCGTGCCGTGCGTCCTGGCTTGCGCCGCCATCACCCTGGGCGGCTGGCTGCTAGTAGGCAGCACCCCGGAGCACGCATTCAGCGCCGCGCTCGCGGTCCTCATCATCGCCTGCCCCTGCGCTCTTGGCCTGGCTACGCCCGCCGCGCTCGTGGTCGCGTCCGGCCGGGGGGCCCAGCTGGGGATCTTCATCAAGGGCTACCAGGCACTGGAATCCTCCCGCACCGTCGACACCGTGGTACTGGATAAGACCGGCACTCTGACAACCGGCGAGATGACCCTGGTAGCCGTCATGCCCGCCGACGGCACAGAAAAGGACGACGTCCTCCGCTACGCCGGCGCCGTGGAACACGCCTCCGAGCACGCCGTGGCCCGCGCCATCGCCGCCGCGGCCGGGGTCGCCAACGCGGGCGCAGTCCCAGCCGCGGCCGTCGAGGATTTCGCGGCGCTGCCGGGGCTCGGGGCGCGCGGGAAGGTGGCAGGGCGCTCGGTTCTCATCGGGCGGCCGGTCCTTTTCGATGACGTGCCAGCGGAGCTGGCTGATTGGTGCGCCGACCAGGAGCGCTCCGGCTGCACCACGGTGCTGGTGGGCTGGGACGCGGGCGTCCGGGGGGCGCTGGCGGTGGCGGATGCCGTCAAGCCTTCGGCGGCGGGGGCGGTCGCGGAGTTGCGGCGGATGGGATTGCGGACCATCCTGCTGACCGGGGACAACGAGGCGACGGCGCGGGCAGTGGCGGACGCCGCCGGGATCGACGAGGTTATCAGCGGGGCGCTCCCTGGCGACAAGGCCGAGTTCGTTGTGCAGCTGGGCTCAACAGGGCGTTCTGCGATTATGGTGGGGGATGGGGTGAACGACGGGCCGGCCTTGTCCAGAGCCCAGCTGGGCATGGCGCTGGGGTCGGGCACCGATGTGGCGATCTGCGCGGCGGACATGATCCTGCTGCGGGATGACCTGGGGGCCGTGCCCGATGCGATCAAGCTCGCGCGGGCGACCTACCGGACGATCCGGCGCAACCTGGCGTGGGCATTCTGCTACAACGTGCTCGCGCTGCCGCTTGCGGCGCTGGGCTTCCTGAACCCGCTCGTCGCCGCCGCGACGATGACGCTGTCCTCGGTTTTCGTGGTGTGGAACAGCCTACGGCTGCGAAATGCAGTTGAATGAGCAGAGCCTGCGCTAGCCCATGGTCTTGGCTCCGTCGAGGGACTCGCGGATGATGTCGGCGTGGCCGGCGTGCTGTGCGGTCTCGGCGAGGATGTGCAGCAGCGCCTGGCGATCCGACCACTGCTCGCCGGGCGGGAACCACGGGGCCTTCGGCAGCGGGTGCGCGGCGTCCAGGTCGGGCAGGCTCGTGATCACCTCGTCGGTCCGGCGGGCGGCCGACTCGTAGTCGGCAAGCACGCCGGCCAGCGTATCGCCGGGGAGCAACTGGAACTCCGCCGCTCGCTTCGCCCAGTTGTCCTCGGTCATGGCGGTGTAGTCGGTCAGCGCCGAGGAACCCTCGAGGATGAAGTTCACCCACTCGTGCTCGACGGCCGTGACGTGCTTGATCAGGCCGCCGAGGCATAGCTCGCTCGCCGTCGTGTGCAGCCTGGCCTGCTCGTCGGTGAGGTCCCGGGTGGTGAAGCGGAGGAATCCCCGGATCTTGTTCAGCTCGGTGAGCAGGTCGGCGCGCTCGCGGCCGGAAGCAGTTGAGGTCATGAATCCCAAGGTAGTAGCCATAGCGGCCACTTTCTGACCTCAATTGGGCGACGATAGATTCATGGCGAACACCAGCGCACGCACGCTGCGGCTGCTGTCACTGCTCCAGTCGCGCCGCTACTGGCCGGGCGCCGAGCTGGCCGGGCGGCTGCGCGTCTCACCACGCACCCTGCGCCGCGATGTCGACCGGCTGCGTGAGCTGGGCTACCCTGTCCAGGCACAGCGCGGCGTCGAGGGCGGCTATCAGCTGGCCGCTGGCGCCACGATGCCGCCGCTGGTGATGGATGACGAGGAAGCGGTCGCGCTGGCCGTTGGCCTGCAGGCGGCCGCGCAGGGTGCCGTGGCCGGGATCGCGGAGTCTTCGGTGCGCGCGCTGGGCAAGGTCGTGCAGGTCATGCCCGCCCGGCTGCGACGCCGGGTGGAGGCTCTGAGCGCGATGACGGTACCCGCGAGCTGGGAGAGCGGGAGCCGTGCGAACGTCGACCCGGCCGTTCTGACCAGCCTCGCGCTGGCCTGCCGGGACACCGAACGGATCCGTTTCGCCTACACCGGAGCCGACGGCAAGCGAGCGGAGCGGCACGTCGAACCGCACCGCCTGGTCCTGCTGGGGCGCCGGTGGTACCTGGTCGGCTATGACCTCACCCGCCAGGCGTGGCGCAGCTTCCGCCTTGACCGCTTCGGGGCGGTGCTCGAAACCGGGACACGATTCCGTCCCCGCGAGCTGCCCGCCGCCGACGCCGCCGACTTCGTCCGGGCCGGCATCAGGAACGTGGCTGCTGCCTACGATGTTGACGTCATCGTCGCGGCCTGCGCCCAGCTGGTCCGCGAGCGGCTGGGTGGGTGGGCCGCGGTCGAGGACATCGACGGCACCAGCTGCCGGGTCCGGATGGCCGCCGACTCGCTGGACTGGGCCGTCATCGCGCTGGGTTCGGTCGGCGCGGATTTCCAGGTGATTTCCCCTCCGGAGCTCGTCGACCGGGTGCATGACTGGGGCCGCCGCCTCACCCGCGCATCCGTCACCGCCCCGCCCTAACCGTCACCGCCCCGCCCTCACCGCTCAGCCCTCGCCGCCCCGCGCACGCCTGAACCGCCGGATCCTGCCGGAGGATTCACGCTCGGCGGAAAGAAAGGTGCCAAATTAGACTCTTTTTTCTCCGTCAAGCGCGAATACTCCGTCAAAATCGAGCGCGGTATCCCCATCTTCGCCCTCAGCTGGCGGGGCGGCGGGGCGGCGGCGGATCGAGATCATGGCCAGTGCGGCCAGGAGGGGTACGATGCCGCATACGGCCATGCCGGTCCTGGCGCCGAAGTGGCTCGTGATGACCCCGATGATCGGGGCGCCGATGGGCGTACCGCCGACGAAGACCAGCATGTACAGGCCCATCACGCGGCCGCGCAGTCCGGGATCGGCCGCAAGCTGTACGTACGCGTTCGCCATCGACTGGAACGCGAGGTTGACCAGGCCCATGGCGACCAGCAGCACGAGAAACACTGCCATGTCCGGTGCGACCGCCCCCGCCGTCTGGAAGAGCCCGAACGCGCCGGCCGCGATTGCGAGCATGCCGAGCCTTGACCGAGCGCCGGCGCCAGCGAGCAGCGCGCCGGCCGCCGAGCCTATCGCGAGCATGATGTTGAACAGGCCGTAGGTGCTGGCGTCGCCGTGGAACGTCGACTTCGCCATCGCGGTCAGCACGATCGGGAAGTTGAGGCCGAAGGTGCCGAGCATCCCGACCAGGAAGATCGTCCACGCGATGTCCGGGCGCCTGCGCAGGTACCGTACGGCCGACCGGAACGCGCCGCGCTCCCGGCGGGCCGGGGGAGCGGGCATGAGATCGGACGACCGCAGCCGCAGCAGGCCGATGGTCGGCCCGATATAAAAGATGGCATTGGCCGCGAACACCCAGCCCGTGCCCGCGCTTACGATCAGCAGGCTGGCGAGGACTGGCCCGATCAGCCGGGTCGCCTGGAACACCGCCGCGTTCAGCGCGATCGCGGCACGAAGCTGGCTGGGCGGCACGACCTCGGCCACGAACGCCTGCCGGGCCGGCCCGTCGAACGCGAAGATCAGCCCGCTCAGGAACGCGAACGCGAACACGTCGGCCGCGTGCACCCTCCCCGCGATCGTGATGACGGCCAGCGCGCCGGTGGCGGCGGCGTTCAGCGTCTGCGTGATCAGCAGGATCCGCTTCTTCGGCAGCCGGTCGGCGACCTGGCCGGTGTGCAGGCCGAAGATCAGCAGCGGCAGGAACTGGAGCGCCATGGTCACGCCGACCGCCGCCGAGTTGTGCGTCAGGGCGAAGATGAGCCAGTCCTGGGCGATGCTCTGCATCCATGTGCCGACATTGGCCAGGCTCTGGCCGGCGAGGTAGATCCGGTAGCTGCGGGTGGTGAGGGCGGCGAGGGCTCCTCTTGGCTGCCGAACTGCCTCGGCGGTGGGCACTGGATGAGCCTCCCTGTCGCGGATGTCCCTCGCTATTCTCGGCCGTCCCAATGCTTATACGGAACCACAATTGATCATCTAATAGTTATTATGATTCGCTATGGCCATGTACGATCCGCAGCTCCTGGCGACGTTCCTCGCCGTCGAGCAGACCGGAAGCTTCACCCGGGCCGCGGTCCTGCTCGGCATCCAGCAGCCGACCGTCAGCCAGCACATACGGCGCCTGGAGCAGCAGACCGGCCGGACCCTCGTGCTGCGGGACACGCATTCCGTCTCGCTCACCGCTGACGGCGAGGCGATGACCGGATTCGCGCGCAACATCCTCGCCGCTAACGAGCAGGCAGCCGCCTTTTTCGGCGGCCCTCGGCCGCGCGGGCGGCTACGCATCGGGATCGCGGACGATCTCGCCCTCACCCGGCTGCCGCAGAACCTGCGCGACTTCCGCCGTGACTACCCGCTCGTCGACTTCGATCTCACCGTCGACCAGAGCGGCCTGCTGCATCAGCAGCTGGAGGGCGACAAGCTTGACGTGTTCATGGGCAAGCGCCCAAGTGGTGAGGGGCGCGGCCAGCTCATCAAGCGGGACCGGCTCGTCTGGGTGGGCACGCCGTCGACGAAGATCGACTTCACCAGGCCGCTGCCGCTCGTCGTCTACCCGACGCCGAGCCTGTCGCGCACCGAGATGCGGCGGGCGCTGAACCGGGCCCGCCTTCCTTTCCGCAGCGTCTGCGTCTGCCGCGGAGTCAACGGCCTCATCGCCGCGGTCGCCGCCGGCATCGGCATCTCGGCTCTGGCGGGCAGCCTCGTCCCGGCCCAGCTCGCGACGCTCGGGCCGGGACACCGGCTGCCGGAACTCGGCACGATCGACCTGGTGCTGATGACCAACCCGCGAACCGACCAGCGTCCGGCGGTGCGGGCGCTGATCTCCACCGTGCTGGCCAGCGGTTCCCGGTCACTGACCACCTAGAATCCGATGGCCTCGCGGAGCAGCAGGACGGTGCCGCGCCCGGGGAAGGGCTCCGCGTTGAGGATGAGCAGCCGGTTGACGGCGCTGGGGTACCCGTATGCCTCCTGGGTGCGTGCGCTTTCCAGCGGCAGGGCGTGCTCATCGACGCGGCGCAGCGCCGTGCTCAGGTCAGGTACCACCTTCTGCGCCCCGACAATCCAGATCGCCCGGCCGGCGCCGCCCGCGTAACCGGGCAGCTGGCTTCCGCTGCCCGAGGCGATCACGAGGGAGCCGGTCTCGGTGACCGCGGCGACGCTGCCCACGGCCACGTCGGGGCTGGCGAGCAGCCGCCGGAACTCGTCGGCGCGGGCGACCCGGTCCATCGCCAGCAGGCGTGGCCTGATGGCCTCATACCGCTCGCCGGTGTTGATGTCCTTGTCGATGCCAGACTGGCGCAGGGTCTCGCTAGCCGCGGTGAAGACGCTGGCACCCTCGGGTATCAGGTCCGGGATGCGGGTGCGCGCGGCCGCCGCGTCATCGAGGATCTCTACGACGAAACCGTGTGCTGCCAGCGCGGCGGCCGCCCGCTCCAGGCGCTGGGCGGGTGCCGGTTCGGTATACAGGGCAGTCATAACGCTCCTTCTCATATGGTCATCTCAGGAGTACGACGACGTTGCGCTGCCGGATGTGATGCCATCACATTCCGCCGCGCTGTCTCGTCGGAAGGGGTGTGGGCAGATACGGCCAAGGGGTGATCATGAGCGAGCGGCGCCAGTTGCTCAACGTCGCGTACCGGCTGCTGGGGTCCCTGGCCGATGCCGAGGATGTCGTCCAGGAGACGTACGCCCGCTGGTACGCCATGTCCGCGGAGCAGCAGGAAGCCGTCCTATCCCCGGGCGCCTGGCTGACGACCGTCGCCAGCCGGATCTGCCTGGACCTCCTCGGCTCGGCGAGGGTCCGGCGGGAACGCTACGTCGGCGAATGGCTCCCCGAGCCGGTGCCCGATCCCGCGCAGCTCGGCGGGCAGGCGGCGGACCCGGCCGACCGGGTGACGCTGGATGAATCGGTCCACATGGCCTTCCTGGTCATGCTGGATTCGATGACCCCGGCCCAGCGGGTCGCGTTCGTCTTGCACGATGTCTTCGGCTATTCCTTCGCCGAAGTCGCCGAGATCACCGGCCGGACCCCGGCGGCCTGCCGCCAGCTGGCTACCTCCGCGCGCCGCCGGGTCCGCGTGTCGCAGGCTCCCGTGACCCCGGCTGCCCGGCAGGCCGGCCTGGTCAGGGACTTCAGCAAGGCGTGGGAAGCTCAGGACATCAGCGCCCTCATCGGACTCCTCGACCCCAGCGCCGCGATGACCGGCGACGGAGGCGGACAGGTCGGCGGCGCGAGGCTCAGCCCGGTCGAGGGCGCCGAGCAGGTCGCGCGCCATCTAGCCGGCCTGCTGGGCTCGGGCCGGGCACCCGGCCTGAGGTTCCTTGAGCGGACGGTCAACGGTCAGCCCGGCCTGATCGCCCAGTATCACGGTGCCACTGTGGCGGTATACGCGTTCGAGTTCGCCGGTGACCGGATCAGGCACATCTGGGCGGTGCTCAATCCCGGCAAGCTCCGGCCCTGGACGACGGCTGATGATCAGTGAACACGGCCCTGATCCAGAACTGATCCTCAGTATTTTTCGGCTTTAGTAGTCCCAGCTCAGGTCCATCCCCGGCTACGGGGACGGATCAGATGCGTCACTCGTTGTGGCATCCGTGGTGATAATCTACGCTCTGATGACCCCCATTGAACTCGAACGGCTCGCCCGCATCGCTTACGAAGCCCACCGCGCCGCCAGTCCGGGCTCGTACCCCGAGTGGGAGGACGCCAGCGACAAGGAGCAGCGCGCCTGGCAGGCGGCCGTGTCCGCTGTCAGCAGCCAGGGCGATGTGACCATTTCCGAGATGCCGCCGGCGCACTCGCTCATCGTCCAGTGGGAGGACCAGACCCACGTCTTCCAGAACGACTTCACCGCCGGCCGTCAGGGCGTACTGAAGGTCAATGACGATCACGCCTCTGGCCACCACGCGGTCTTCCAGTTCGCGCACGGCCTCTGGTACGTCGAGGATCTTGACTCGACGAACGGCACCTGGTTGAACGGGCGCCGCATCTTCTCCGGCCAGCGGCTGAAGAAGGGCGACAAGGTCAGGATCGGTCACACGATCGTCCAGGTCGTGTCCGCCTGACCCTCGATGCCCTAGCGGACCATTCTCGTCAGCACGGGGATGCCTGCCAGCACGGCTACGAAGCCAAGCGAGGCAACAGCATCGCGTGGCCCACTCAACTACCGCGCTAATCACATTCCGCAGCGCCTCTTTCCCGAGCCGCACCGCCAGCCAGCCAGCCGGGCGAGTTCGATGGCGCACGGTTACTGGGGGGAGGTGTGGTCCGCGTCGGCTGGGCGCACCGACCACTCTTGCTCGATCTGGACCAGGTCGCCGGTGATTTCCGCCAGGTCTTCCGCGGCTGCGGCCTGGCGCCGCAGGCGAGGGAAGTCTTTAGCCTGGTATCTCTGGTGGTCCGCCGCCGACCTCCACATGGACAGCACCAGGAACTCGGTGTCGGTCGCCTGAGCGAACAGGCCGCCCAGCATGCCCGGCGCCGTTGCCATACCCGGGTTCCACACGGCTTCCTGTGCTGAGACGAAGTGCGCGGCGCGCGCGGGACGCACGTGGCAGTGCGCCAGTCGGAGCAGGCTCGCGTCCGGGAAGCCTGCTCCGGCCGGGCGGGCGATGTCGAGAAGATGCTCAAGCAGTCGGACCCGGATCGAGGCATAGGTACCGGCCTGCGATCCGGCGATGGCATCGTGCTGCCCGTCCATGAACGCCTGGTAGCTGGCGCGGTCTGCCCAGGACGCGAATATGTGCGCCGTGCCCGGCGTCCGAAGGCTCCAGCCTCCGCCCTGGCCAAGGAGCCCGGGGGCGTCCCGCGGCGCTGCCCAGGCCCGCTGCCCGCGGTCGAATCCCCGCCTGTCCATGACCTCGCAAGTGATCCACTTCACCAGCACCGTGTCATCGTAATGCAGGAAAGACTTTAATTGGTCTTTATCGCCCCTCGCGAACTTGATCCACACCCAGTGACAGGCACATTCGCCTAAGGGCGATGAAATACGGTGACAATCGTAAACTGGGTGCAAAGGATGCCTGGCGATCCCCGTAGTCGGGGGTTGACGCGGCATGCGGGGAAATTTAGCTTTGGGATGAGCCGTCATGCTATGGGTGGGGACGGCCCACGTTATCATGCACACACTTCGCGTCGAGGGTGTGCTGCTTACGTGTTCGCGCTTATCACGTGGGTGCGGTTACGGCCGCTTTCCTTGGCGTGGTACAGGGCCGAGTCGGCGGCGGCCATCAGGTCGGTCAGCTCACGGCTGACGCCTTCCAGGGCGGCAACCCCCACTGAGATCGTGACCCGGACGGTGGTCGGGCAGTCCGGGTTGCCGTCGGCGGGCACGTCCATGTCGGCGATGCGGGTGCGCAGCCGTTCGGCGACATTGCGAGCGTCGGCCTCGTGCGCCTGGGGGAGCAGGATGATGAACTCCTCGCCCCCGAACCGGCCCGCCAGGTCGTAGCCGCGGAGCTGACCCTGGAGCGCGTCGCTGACGGCTCGAAGGACATGGTCGCCGGCGAGGTGCCCGTAGGTGTCGTTGACCACCTTGAAGTGATCGATGTCGACTAGTGCTACGGCCAGCGGTGTCCCGGTGCGGATGGCGCGGGCAACCTCGACGGTCGCCTCTTTCTCCCAGGTCGCCGCGTTGAGCAGGCCGGTCTTGGAGTCGATCCTGGACTGGGCGAGCAGCAGCGGATGGACCATGTAGCGGCGGACAAGGAGCCACAGCGGGGCGACGAAGATGGAGAACAGCGGATTCACCGCGACTATGAGCGTGATGATCACGCCGAGGTTGAACTCGGTGAGGTCGGCCTGCAGTGCTTCGCGGCTCAATGCCTCCCTGGCCAGCCGGGTGCTGCGGTCGGTGATCTTCATGGCGCCGAGGATCAGGAAGCGGTGGGCGCGGCCGCCGGCGATCTCGCAGATCGAGACGGCCAGCAGCCAGCGGAAGGCGTGGGCTCCGGTGCCGACGGCTGTCCCCGCCATGGATGCGGGGAACGCATGGAACAGCGCGGAAGCCCCGCCATAGCCCAGGCTCAGCGCGGCGGCGGTGAATACCCGGCGGAAGACGGCGCCCTTATGGATGTGCACCTGAGTGAGGATCAGGAGGGGGACCGGCGCGATCATCGCGTATACGGGCGGAAGCAGGATCGCGACGGGCAGGATCCACGCCGTGATGAAGTCCCGGACCAGCGTCCCTTGCGCGTAGGCGGTCTTCGGCGTGGCCGCGACCGATGCCAGCCCGCAGGCGACCAGCAGGAGGAACGTCGCCAGCTGCGCGGTGTGCCACGTGGTCTGTGAGGCAGCGTATCCGGCCAGGGCCAGAGCGGCGAGGGGGACGGCACCGACATAGAGGCGCAGCGCCGTCGGCAGCTCCCACCAGGCCCAGCCGGTGACGTTGGCACGTGCCAGGATCCGGTGAGTGATGGACGAGGTTTCCATGTGCCACCGCTCTGGCTGGGGCGCAACGGATCACCGTCTAGTCGGCAGCTCACCGTAAAGGACTACGTGCGTATAGCTACGGTAACCCATCTTGGCGCACTTGGGCACTATTCGCTGTATTTCCCCTTTATCTGTGCGTTTTTGCGGCGCTAAATGGTGTTTGACAAGCCACGATTACACGGCGTGATCGCGCCGGGTGGTCGCAACACAACTGCATGTGACTGCCGGAGGGAGGGGCGGAAATGCGCGCTATCTGGGGCTGAAGCACCACCGCATGATCCAGCCGAACGATCTTCAGGGAGGCATGTGCGATGCGTGACACGTGGACCTGACCGAAGTCCGCCGCATGGGGGACGCCCCCTCTTTATGACCCTGCGGCGCCTTTATGACCCTGCGGCGCCACGCTGCAACGCCGCCACCGCATTGGGGTAGTCGGCTAGCTGATAAGGCTTGTTGCCAGGCTCAGGCGGGCCCGAGTACGACTTGACCGCCGGCGGCAACGGCACGATCGGCACGCTGAGGACTACCTGGTACCCCGCGTGCTCCCACGGGGCGAGCACCGACTGGTCGATGCTGGCGTCTGCCCACTGCCCGTCTGGCAGGTAGACCCCCGCGTACTGGAGTCGCCCGCCCATCAGTTTCCCCAGGTCGTTCACGTCGAGGGGACTGTTGCCCTGCGCCGAAGCCCCTTGATTGGCCAGCAACGGACCGCTGGGCGGACGAGCATACTTGACGTGCCCCTGCTCCCAGTAGAGGCCGACAGCGTCATGGGCCTTCAGCCAGCTCATCATGTTCGTGATGAACAGCGTATCGTCGCCGCCGCCGAACGTATGAAAGTCCAGGCCCCACTCGGGGATGATGATCGGTTTAGCGACGGCCCGCGCAAAGGAAGTCATCCAGTCCAGGCCGCCAGGCTCGGCGGTAAGTATCTGCTGCCACTTTTCCGCATAATCGAGCGCGCCGGAAGCGGTGTGCGGGTAGGTGCTATTGGGGCCGCCGTACCAGTCGAAGACATCTGTTCCGATGTAGTCAACGTAAGCGCTGCCAGGCCAGGCTTCGGCTACCGACGCGCTAGATGGGTACACATCCCACAGGAACTTGAAATGCTGACCGGGTACTGACCGCATGGTCGTGACTATCTGCCGCCACGCAAGGATGTAAGCATCTGGCTCGGATTTAGGCGCGCGCTGCTCGCTCCACTCATACCACGCGCCATTCATCTCGCGGCCCAGGTCAATGATGGTATCGCTGAGTCCGTCCTTGACCAGCAAGGTACCAAGACCGTAGAACTTCGAGTCGTACTCACCCGCTGCCGCCCCGACGAGGGCCGAACTGGTTGCCTCGAAGTAACCCGCTGTCGTTACGCCGTCACCCTCTTTTAGCAAATTCTTTATCTCGGCGTTCACCGCGCCCGTGGAATCGCCGAAGGATGCCGTGGTTCCGAGCGTCCCGGCAAGGGCCAGCACCAAGACGGCCACAATAGGAAAGATCTTCCACAAGATCTTCTTCAGAGCGGGCACGCGGTTCCTTTAGAGGCAACGTTAAGCTGTGACTCCTTGTCTTGATTATCTACGGACGATCATATGGCGGCAGGAAAGGACCACGGCCAGCGGAGCACGCCCCACCAAGGAACGTCCCGCACAGCCACCAACCTGTCGGGCGGCCGGAACCCCCCCCGTATCCATCAGGCCCCGAGGGCCTCGGCCATGCCCCGCAGCATCTGAGCCGACGCGGCCGGGCTGAGCGCCGATGCTTGCAGTTGCTCGAACAGGTCGAGGTAGCTGGCGCGATCGACGTCACTCAGCAGGTACTGGCCGCCGACCCTGACCACGTCGAGAGCGGGTGCCTCGCCGAACCGGAGGAAGGCCAGCGACCCGACACCGCACCCCGCCGCCCGCGCGCCACTGGAGAAAGGCAGCACCTGAACCACGGCCTTGGTGGCTGCCAGCGTCCCGAGCTGAGCGTGCATGACGCCCGCACCGCCGACCATCTGGCGCAGCGCTCCCTCGCTCACAACCGCCGTGACCTGCGGTACCACGCCCGCGCATGGAGTGCCGCCAGCGGTGCCAACCTCCCGGGCATACTCGGGGGTCTGCAGCAGCAACGGCACCTGAAGCGCGTCGTAGAGCAGGATCTGCGAGGCGGTCATCCAGATGCTCCGATCGGGGGGACACGCAGTCACCTCGCTGTGCTGACTTCGCCCGAGCTGTGCGAGCTGCAGCAGCGTGGCCTGCTCCCGGGGCGGGACACCGTAGTCAGAAAGCAGCTCGCGCAGCTCTCTGGGCCGGATGCCGCGCTGCCCGGTCTCGACCCTGCTGATCTTGGAGGGGCAGCAGTCGAGGATCTTGGCCGCGTCATCAAGGGCATACCCCATTCCTTCCCGGTATCTGCGCAGTGCCGAGCCCGTCATCAGCCGCCAGAGCGGAGGCGTGTCCACCATGCCACCCATTGTGCTGGATTATGGTCGTGCATGCACCACCATTCCCACGACCCGTGCCTCCGGGCGCTCGCGGAGCAAGCGGCTCAGGCGGCGGGCTCGGCCTTGGCGCTTGCTGGCGGTGCGGCGGCCTGCTTTTCCTGGTTGCGGGCGGCGCGGAAGCGCTGCTGGGCGCCCTGCTTGGTGAGCCCGTAGCACGCGCCGATCTCGATCCAGGTGGCTCCGGACTTGCGGGCAGCCTGAACCTGGGCGGCCTCGAGCTCATCCGCCGCTTCCCGCAGGCGCCGGGCGGCGTCGAGCCGGCTCATCGGGCTGGCGGCGACCTCGAAGGCGCTGAGCGCAGCAAGGATTCGCTTGACGGGACTCTTAGCGGCCACGGCCATAGCCTAGTCGACAACTGCTGCCGGTCAATGATACGTTGACGTCTGGTCAACATTTCGTTGACCCACGAGGTCGGGAAGTGGGGTGATCCGCATGGCTAAGAAGAGCAAGAAGGACAAGAAAAAAGGCAAGAAGAAGAACAAGAAGTAGTAGTAGCCCCGGCTCGGCGGCAGCGGTGCAATGACGGATCGCTGCCGTCGACAAGCCGACGAGAAAAACTGAGTGCCTCAGCGCGCTGGCTTCCCCTACGATCCGAGCATGGATCTGCGCATCGTGACCGTCGCCGAGCGGCTCACCATGAAGTCCTCGTTCGTGAACGAGGAGAACGAGCCGTGGCCCGCGTTCATGAATGAAGACCCCATATCCCTGCTCTACTACAGCGACAACCGGACCGCACACCCTGAGTACGGATTGATCGCCTATGACGCCGACGCCCCGAACCAGGCGATAGCCCGCGCGTTCTGCGTACCTTTCGCCTGGGATGGCGACCCGGCTCTCGGCGAGCTGCCGGTCGACGGCTGGGACGGCGTGATCTGGCGCTCGGCGCGCGATCGCCAGGTCGGGCGGAAGCCGAACCTGGTCTCGGCGCTGGAGATCACCATTCCCACGGACCTGCAAGGCACCGGCCTGTCCGCGAAGATGCTGGCCGCGATGCGGGACAACGCGGCACGCCTCGGGTTCGAGCATCTGGTTGCCCCGGTGCGGCCGAACCGCAAGCACCTGGTTCCGGATGCCCCTATCGAGGAGTACGCGGCGCTGGTCCGCGAGGACGGCCTGCCGCAGGATCCGTGGCTGCGCGTTCACGTCCGGGCCGGCGGCCGGATCGTCGGCACCTGCAAGCGCGCGATGGTCATTCCCGGCACGCTGGAGGAGTGGCGTTCCTGGACCGGTCTGCCGTTCGACGAGTCGGGGCCGGTCGCCGTGCCCGGTGCGCTCGTGCCCGTCCAGTGCAGCGTTGAGCACGACTACGCGGTCTACGTCGAGCCGGCGGTGTGGGTGCACCACCGGCTGTGAGCCGGGCTAGCCGTTGCGATGATCGAGGTCTACCGGCGGCAGGTCCTGGACGTCCTGCTTGCTGATCTTGAGCTGTATACCGTCAGCGCTGTCGGCTACCGCGCTGATCGGGATGGCTACTTCCTTGCGGCCCCATAGGTGGCCTTCCTGGAGGAGCACATGGGTGACATGGTGGCTGCTCGGGTCGACGACCAGGCCCTGGACCCGGCCGATGTCCCCGTCGGTGGCCTGCACCTGCTGGCCGCGGCGCACGGCCACCTCTCCCAGCGGGACCTTGTCGTAGGTGACCGTCTGCGAGACGGTCTCGAGTTCCATGTTCATACCGCCGAGGCCGTAATAGGGCCAGGACAGTACTTGCTCCGGGCCATAGGCGGCGTAACCGGCGGTTCCCGGCACGAACTCTGTCTCCTCGGCGGAGTCGAGCCTCTCGAACTCCGCGATGGTGCAGCTGAGGCGGATCTCGCCTGTGCTCGCGTCGACAAGGCTGAGCGGGACGAGCCGGCCCAGGCCCTGCCGGTGCGTAGGTTCGACCACGAGATCCGTGAGTTCCTCGGCGACGGGGTTGAGCACCACGCGGATTACCGTGCCGCAGGGACCGTCGGAGCAGCTTACGTCGGCCCCGATCGTGAACTGCGTTGTCTCTGGCATGTTCATCCTTCTCGTCTGTCCTGGTCGTAGGTACTGAAACATATCCCGGCGGGCGGGTCTACCTCGGAAAGGGACCGCTCGTTCGCCGTTAGGTTCCCTCCCAGGGGGGACGTGGGCGGGACGTCGATGAACGCTCAACGGCTCATGCTACGCCTGGATATGCCCCTGTCTCCTCGGGGCCCGCAGACCGACCCGATAGCCCTCATCCAGCGCGAGCTGGCTCGCTAACCGCCCCGCGGCGCCCCGCGCCGAGCCGTGGCCTAGCAGTGTCTCTGCGCCCCTTGCTCTGCTTCCTCGGGGGAAGCGGTATCGGCCGAAACTGCTTCCTGGTGGGAAGCAGAGCAAGGGTTTCAGGAAAAGGTGCCGCGCCCCGTCTAGGAGGCGGGTCGCCAGCGTCAGCGGACACCGGGACGTGCTAACCACTTGCGCAGCGAGTCCGGGGGATCTGCCCGTTGCCGTGACCAGCTTGTTTGCATGGACCGGGCGGTGTGTGGCCAATCAGTTACCGTTCGCGTTGAACCGGTCTGTGGCCAGGTCCGTTCCAGGAGTAGTCAAGGGCACGGAGGAATATTGCATGAGCCAGCGACAACCCGCACGCCCGATCTGGATAGGTATGGCCCTGGTGCTGGGCGCACCAGTGCTGATCGGCGGCCTGGGCCTGGCCGCTGCGCTTCAAGCCCCGCATGCCCTACTGTTCACGCTCGCGCTCCTCATGGTGCTAGGCCCGCTAACCGGCCTGATCGTCGTTGCCTCCGGCGCCGCAGCCATCCATGTGTCCCAGGACAGGCAGCAGCCGGCCCTGCGTGAGCTGGAAGAGACCTTCCGCCAGCTGTCCCAGTACCGCTAGACACCCACCAGCGGCGCCGCGCCGCTCGGACCTCCGTCAAAATGTCGGCCGCCTCCTTAGGATGGGACCATGAGCCTCCAGCCGGCCGGATATTCCGACCACGACAGCGGCGCTTCCTTCGGTGGCCCGAACGCCGTGGTTGTCCCGGTCGATGAGTACCGCCGGCTGCGCGCGCTGGAACGCCGGGCAACCGAGGCGGACCTGGACGTGGCCGAGGCCGACGCGATCATGCAGGGCTACCGCGAGTGGACGGCCGCTGGCCGGCCGGGTGCGCTCTCGCACGGTGAGGCCATGGCGCAGCTCCTCGACGGCTCTCCCCGCAGGCCGCCCGAAGTCTAGAAGGCCTAGAAAAGGTCTGGCCGGGGAATGATCAGCAGGTGCACATCGAGTGGTCACCTGCTGCCTGCGCGTCGGCCGGCAGGTTCATGGCCGATCAGGACGGCATGCTCGAGATCGGGATGGCGGTCGTAGCTCTCGCTGCTGACCCGAGCCCACCCGAAGCCTTCGTCCGCGGTGACTACCGGCGGCTGAAGGTCGGGCCGTACCGGGTCATGTATATCCTCGGGAGTGGACTGATCACGGTCGAGCGGGTAGACCTAGCCATCTGATAACTGCGCCATCTGATCAATGCGGAGGGCGCAGGCCGTCGAGTGCGGTCGCCAGGATCGGCTCCAGGTAGCGGCTGTCGCCGTGGATCCTCCCGATGGCGATGATCATGTCGAGGACCTGCTCAAGCGTGACGTCGTCGCGCACTTCGTGAGCGCGCTGCGCGGCGGTGAGGAGCGGGCGGCCCGCGGCGATCACCCGGGCACGGCCGCCGCCGAACAGGGGGTTGCTGGGGTCCGTGTGCTCGAGCAGTTCCGCGGCGATGTGATGTTTGCCAGTGCCAAAGGCGAAGAACCGGCGCAGCCAGGCCACCAGATCGCCGTCCACGGTCTCGGCGGCCTCGCAGATCGCGTTGACCTCATCCATGTAGAGGGCCTCGAGAAGCTCCCGGCGTCCGGGGAAGTTGCGGTAGAGCGTCGCCATGCCGACTCCCGCGCGTCGCGAGATCTCGGCCATCGACACGTCGGCCCCTGGATCGGCGAAGGCGGAACGGGCGGCCGCGAGGATCTTGCCGCGGTTGCGTTCCGCGTCGGCTCGCCTGGCCGCTGCTGGTGGCATCGGAAACTCCAAGTGGACAGGCTATCCGCTTAGTCGGTACAGTGAAGTGGACAGGCTATCCGCCTGTCGACGTACTCATCCTAAAGGACCCGCCATGGAATACCGACCCCTGGGACGCACCGGCGTCTCGGTTAGCCAGATGTGCCTGGGCGCGATGATGTTCGGCGCGTTCGGCAACTCCGACCACGACGACGCGGTCAAGATCATCCACCGCGCGCTGGATGCCGGGATCAACTTCATCGACACCGCCGATGGCTACTCCGCCGGCGAGTCAGAAGAGATCCTGGGCAAGGCGCTCGGGGAGGGGCGGCGCGAGAGCGTCGTGCTCGCCGTCAAGTTCGGCGTTCCCTTCGGCGACAGTGACCCCAACCACCGGGGCGCGTCCCGGCGGTGGATCACTGAGGCGGTCGAGGGCTCGCTGCGCCGGCTGCGGACCGACTGGATCGACCTCTACCAGGTGGGCGTTCCCGACCCGAACACCGATATCGACGAGACCCTCGGCGCGCTGACCGATCTGGTCCGGGCCGGCAAGATCCGTTCCTTCGGCGCTTCGAAGGTGCCCGCCTCGCAGATCGTCGAGGCCCAGTGGACCGCCGAGCGCCGCGGCCGCGAGCGGTTCCGTACCGAGCAGCCGCCCTACTCCATGCTGACCCGCGCCATCGAGCATGACGTGCTGCCGACCTGCCTGCGCCACGGCATGGGCGTCCTGGCGTACAGCCCGCTGGCCAGCGGCTGGCTGTCGGGCGCGTACCGCAAGGGCCGGGACATCAGCGGGCCGGGCTCAGCCGCCCGGCTGCAGCGCTTCCCCGAGCGCTTCGACGTGAGCGACCCGTCGAACGCCGCCAAGCTCGACGCCGCCGATGCGCTCGGCGCGCTCGCCGACGAGGCGGGGATCACCCTCATCCAGATGGCGGTCGCATTCGCCACCCGTCACCCCGCGGTCACCTCCACGATCATCGGCCCGCGCACCATGGAGCACCTGGACGCCTATCTCGCCGCCGACGGAGTCGAGCTGTCCGGTGACCTGCTTGATCGCATCGACCAGATCGTTGCCCCCGGCGTAACGATCAACATGGCCGACAACATGTGGAACTTCGGCACGCCGGTGCTCAGCGCGGCATTCCGCCGCCGGTAACAGGGCGTCCTCCACCGAAACCGCGGGCTCCAGCGCGTCCATGGCCGCGTCGTTCGCCACCAGCAGTCCGGTGACGGTGGTCAGGGTCAGCAGGCCCATGCTCGCGAACACCCACCGCAGCCCGATCGTCGACCCGAGCACCCCGGCGAGGATAGTGCCCAGTGGCATCGTCCCCCAGGCGACGAGCCGGTAGCAGCTGTTCACCCGCCCGAGCAGCCGGTCCGGCGTGATCCGCTGCCGCAACGACACCATGATCACGTTCAGGATGACGATCCCGACCCCGCCGGCGAAGAAGGCTGCTCCCACCGCGAACACATTCGCCGTCACCGAGGCGATCCCCACCATCAGCGCAACGCCCATGCACGACACCGCGATCGACCGCGCCCGGCCGAAGAGCGTCTCTACCCGCTCGGCGACAAGCGACCCGAGCACGCTCCCGGCCGGGCTGACCGCGAGCAGCACGCCATACTCCGGCCTGGACAGTCCCATCGCCGACGTATGCCCGACTGCGTACAGCACGAACACGGCGAACACCGCGTTGGTGGCGAAGTTCGATACGCCCACCATCATCGCGAACGTGCGCAGCACCCGGTTCCGCCACACGAACCGCAGCCCTTCCGCGATCTCGGCCCGCATGCCCGCGCTGCCGGAAGCGGGCACCCTGAACGATCCCCGCACCAGCAGCAGTGCCCCGATGGCCACGGCCCACAGCCCGACCGGCGTCGCGAACGCCGTCACCGCCCCGCCCGCCACCAGTAGCCCCGCCGCCGGCGGCCCGATGAACTGATTCGCGGTCAGCTGCGCCGCGTACAGCCGTGCGTTGGCCCGCGACAGCTGGTTCCGCGGCACGAGCTGCGGGATGATCGACTGTGCGGACGTGTCATACAGCGTCTCCGCGGTCCCGACGCAGAACGCGATGAAATACAGCGCCCAGATCGACTTGGCCCCGGCCGCCACCGCCACGACCAGCACCAGCATCAGCGTGCCCCGGACACAGTTCGCCCCGAGCATCGCCCGCCGCCGGTCCAGCCGGTCGGCGAGCATCCCGGCCGGCAGCGCGAACAGCAGCCACGGCAGCGTGAACGCGAACGCGAGCCCCGCAATCAGCACGGGGGAGCGGGTGTACCCGATCGCCACCAGTGGCAGCGCCACCTTCACGATCCCGTCGGACATGTCGGACAGCCCCGCCGCCAGCCACATCCGCCAGTAGGCAGTCCCCAGTGCATCTGTCATGATTTGACCATTCCACATCGATGGAAAAAAATCAATCAATGCAAAACGACAAATCGGTTTGTTATGCTGAATCCATGGAGTCCATCGTGGAGACGGTTCGCCGCGAGGCCACCGCCAAGGAGGCCAAGGCGCTCGGTCATCCGCTGCGCCTGCGCATCCTGCGCCTGTGCATGCAGCAGGAGCTCACGAACAAGCAGCTGGCTGACCGCCTTGGTCGCGACCCGGGAACGGTCCTGTATCACGTCCGCCTGCTCACCGACGCGGGCCTGCTGGACCAGGCGGAAGTCCGCACCGGAGAGAGCGGCGCGCTGGAGAAGCCGTACAGGTCCGGCGGCAAGACCTGGTGGCTGGACAGCCCGCTGGCCGGCGAGGACGCGGACGTCAGGTTCGCCCCGATCCAGGCGTTCCAGGAGGAGCTTCGCGAGGCGGGCCCGGACTCGGTTCAGTTCTTCGAGCGCTTCGCCCTGCACTTGTCGCCCGAAGCCGCCGCCGAACTGGACCGCCGGATCTGGCAGATCCTCGACGAGTACGTGGCCACCGACCCCGACCGCGAGGACCAGCCGCTGCTAAGCGGCCTCTTCATCCTCCACCGCCTACCCTGACCCGCCCCGCGCCGCCCTATGAGCGAAACGACTGCTGGCTCCCAGCCGCACCGCGCAGGCATTCAGCGAGGTGGCGGGCCGGCGCTGCCGCGGCGGATCAGCTGCGGCTCGAGCAGGGTCGACGTCGGCTGCTCCGATCCGGAGATGAGCCCCGCCAGGCGTTCGACCGCGAGCCTGCCGAGGTCGGCGGCGGGCAGCGCGACGTCGGATACCGCGGGCACCATGTGCTCGGCCTGGTCATCGGGACACATCGTGACCACGGACATCTGCCCGGGCACGCTGCGGCCGAGCTGGCGCAGCCGGTCCAGGACGAACGGCAGCGCCTGCTCGTTGTACACGATCAGCCCAGTCAGCCCTGGGTGCTGGCCGAACAGCTTCTCGATAGCCTCCGCCGCTCCGGCTGGGGTGGCGTCGGCAGCGGTCCACACCGGGGCCAGGTCGTGCTCGCGCATCGCGGCGAGGGCGCCGTCCCGGAAGCGCATGGCATACCCCAGCTCGCGGGCATACGTCCGTTCGCTCTGGCCCAGTAGCCCGATGTGGCGGTGCCCGAGGTCGTAGAGGTACTGGACGCACATCGTGCCGGCCGCCGCGAAGTCGAAGTCGACGTGCACCAGCTGATCCGCATCGGTGGGGGTGCCGATGAGCACGGTCGGCCGGTTCAGCGCGCGCAGCGCCGGCACGCGCGGATCGTGCACCTGGACCTCCATGACGATCACGCCGTCCACCATGGCGCTGTCGATCAGGTTGTTGATCTCCGCGACGCCGTCCTCGGCGGTGAGCAGCAGCAGGTTCAAGCCGTTGGCACGGGCACTGGAGAGCACCGAGAAGACGAACTGCATCTGCACCGCGCTCTGCCCGTCGGCGGGCAACGGCAGCACCATGGCGATCACGTTGGTGCTCTGCCGGCGGAGAGAGCGGGCTCCCGCGTGCGGCCGGAACCCAAGCTCGGAGATGCTGTCCAGCACTCGCCTGCGGGTTTCGTCCGAGATCGGCCGATTACCGCTGAGAACGTAGGAGACGGTGCTGGGCGAGACGCCGGCGTGCCGGGCTACGTCGATCAGCTTGACAGCCACGACGGTCCTTTCGGATCGTTATAGACCACGGATTCTACTCAGACTCGTCGGCGCGAATGATCGGCAGCTGCGCGCCGTCGCGCAGGAAGAGCGGGATGCGCTCCAGCGGCGCCGCGCACTGGTGCGCCTGCCCGCCGGGCAGGCTCTCGCCGGTCCAGGCGTCGGTCCACCGCGCTCCGGCCGGAAGGTAGACCTCGCGGCTGGTCGCGCCTGCCTCAAGGACGGGGGCGACCAGCAGGTCGGGGCCGAGAAGATACTCATCCGCTACGGTCCAGCACGCCGGGTCCCTCGGGAACTCAAGGAACAGCGCCCGCATCGGCGGCAGCCCGCGCTCAGCGGCAGTGGCCATCTGCTGGTGCAGATAGGGGCGGAGCCGCTCGCGCAGCGCGATATAGTCCGCCATTATCTCGTAGGCCGCCGCGCCGTAGGACCACACTTCGTTCGGCCCGCCGGAGATTTCCCGGCCCAGCGGAGTGCGGGGATCCCGGTGGCCGTGCATCCGGAAGATCGGGCTGAGCGCGCCGAACTGGAACCACCGGATCATCACCTCCTGGTAGGCCGGATCACCGGGGTCACCGCCATGGAACCCGCCGATGTCGCTGCACCACCACGGCAGGCCGCTGATCGCGGTGTTCAGCCCGGCCGCGATCTGCCTGCGCAGTGCGGGAAAGTCCACTCCGATGTCGCCTGACCACAGCGCCACGCCGTAACGCTGGCTGCCGGCCCAGGCCGAGCGGCACAGGCTCACCGACACCTCCGAGCCGGCCGCGGCCGCGCCCTCGAGCAGTGCGCCTTCAAAGAATGCTCTCGCGTGCTCGCGGGGGTACAGGTTGGCGACCTCCGCGCCGTTGCCAGCCCAGAAACTCAGGTTCGCCGGCTGCAGCGGCACGATTTCGGGTTCGCACGCATCCAGCCAGAACGCCGAGATGCCGTGCGAGCCGTAGTTACGGGCTACCGTGTCCCACACGAATGCCCTGGCCTCCGGGTTGGTCGCATCGTAGAAGGCCACCGGGGTGGGCGTGGCGGACGGCTTGTCGATCCACAGGCTGTGGGTCGCGGGACCTGACTGGTTGCCGATCAGCAGTCCGCGCGCGCTCAGCTCATCCCAGTTCTCGCTGACCGGGTTGACCGACGGCCAGACGGAGACCATGAGCTTGACGCCCATCGCGTCCAGTTCGGCGACCATCTGCTTGGGATCGGGCCAGTCGGCCGGGTCGAATGCCCAGTTGCCCAGCGCGGTCCAGTGGAAGAAGTCGGCGACTATGACGGACAGCGGCAGGCCGCGGCGCTGGTATTCACGGGCGACGGCGAGCAACTCGTCCTGGGTGCGGTAACGCAGCTTGGACTGCCAGAGGCCGCTTGCCCAGCCGGGCAGCTCCGGAGTGTGACCGGTCGCGTCGGCGTAGCGGCACAGGATCTGCGCTGGCGTGTCCGCCGCGGTCAGCCAGTAGTCGATCTGCCGGGCCTGGTGTGCGCTCCAGCGGGTGCCATTGCTGGCCAGCTGGACGACTCCCACGGCCGGGCTGTTCCACAGCATGCCGTAACCGCGGCTGGACAGCAGGAACGGGACGCTCACCTCGGTGTTGCGCTGGACCAGGTCGATCACGGCGCCCTTCTGGTCGAGCAGCCCGTGCTGGTGCTGCCCGAGCCCGTAGATGCGCTCTCCCTCGTACGCCTGGAAGTGCTGCTCGATGCGGTACCTGCCGTTGCCGAGGGGGTCGAAATGCCGCGCGCCCGGCCACCAGAAATGGGCCGGCTTCTCGGCCAGCAGCTCCGTGCCGTCAGCCCGCGCGAAGGTCACGGTCCCGGCCGGAGTGACCTCGACCCGCAGGCCGCCGTGGCGCAGCACCGCCGGCGGGCCGGCCACGCCGATCGCCGCACCTATCGCGGCTTCGGGTGCACGGCTGACCGACGAGGGAGGCGGCAGTTCGACGTCCGGTTCCGGATAGCTGGCGCGATCCGGCTCCAGCAGCGCCCCGGGCAAATCGTCGAGCAGTCTGCCGACGCCGGAACGCACCCGGACCGAATCCGGGCCCCAGGCCTCGATCTGGACGAACTGCTCGGCGCTACGCCACGTCAGGCCGCCGGAAACCATATGAAACGAACCCATCCAAGTCACTCCCGTCGCGTGCCAGGGCTAGGTGTCCGTCCACATGGCCCGGCGCATCACACTAGTCGAATTGTTTCGACGCCGCTAGAGGGTCAGCGGATCCGGTTCCTTGCAGCGAACGGCGCCAGCGGCTGCGTCACCTTGGTATCCTCTACCTGCGACTACAGGAATATCTGCGACATGCCCGGTCACATATTGGTCACTGGACACCGACGTTGGTTGACAGTCGCGACTCCGCGCGTTTAACTTCATCGAAACGTTTCTACGATCGTCGGAAACACCTGCCGCCTCGGTCAAGGCCTGCCGGACGGCGTCGGCACCCCGTGCGCACCATCCGCAGTCAAGCATTCACGTAAAGGCAGGCAATGATGAAGACGGAGACTACCGCTCGCACCCGGCGCACCGTCCTGGCGCTGGCCGGGACCGCGGCGCTGCTCGCCGCGGCGAGCGCGTGCAGCTCATCGGCGAGCTCACCAGCGGGCTCATCGAAGGGCGGGTCGTCAGGGACGATCACGCTCACTGCGATGGACTACTTCACCTCCGAGCCCGCGCACAGCGCGGTCGGGGACATCCTGAACAGCTGCGCTGCCAGCGTCGGGGTGAGGATCACGCACGAGAGCGTGGCCAATCCGCAGCTGATGCCGAAAGTCCTGCAGGAGCTGTCCTCGCATACGCTGCCCGACCTGCTCATGCTGGACAACCCGAACCTGCAGCAGATCGCGCAGACCGGCGCGCTGACCCCGCTGGATACCGCCGGGGTCGACCTGTCCGGCTACTATCCCTCGATCCTGGCGGCGGGCAGCTATCAGGGCAAGGCCTACGGCCTGGCCCCCGGAGTGAACTCGATCGCCCTGATCTACAACAAGTCCATGCTGGCCGCCGCGGGCATCGCCCCGCCCGCCACCTGGGCCGAGCTGACCACGGATGCGAAGAAGCTGACCACCGCGCAGCACGAGGGCTTCGCCCTGTCCGCCGATAACGACGGCGAGGGCGCGTGGCAGTACCTGCCGTTCTTCTGGTCCAGCGGGGCGGATTTCGCCAACCTCGACTCCGCCGCCGCGGTGCAGTCCCTGCAGCTGCTCACCGGTATGGTGAGCGACGGATCGATGTCGAAGTCGGTAGTCAACTGGGCGCAGAGCGACGTCAACGACCAGTTCATCGCTGGCAAGGTGGCCATGATGGTCAACGGCCCGTGGCAGTTCCCGCTGCTGAACGCGGCCACCAGCCTGCACTACGGCGTCGCGCCGATCCCGGTGCCGGCCGCAGGGGACACCCTGAAGGTCCCGCTGGGCGGAGAGGTGTGGACCGTGCCGGTGACCAGCACCGCGACGGAGCAAGCGGCCGGGAAGGTGCTCGCGTGCATGAACAGCAGTGCCAACCAGCTGTCCTACGCCAAGCAGGTCGGGTACATCCCCTCGCTGGAGTCCGCGGCGACCCAGCTGGCGGCGAGTGACCCGTCCATGGGCCCGTTCGTCGCCGAGGTCGCCACGGCGCTGTCGCGCACCGCGGAGGTCGGCACCAAGTACCCGGCGATCGCGACGGCGATCGAGACTGCCGAGCAGTCCGCACTGACCGGCGCCTCCTCTCCGCAGTCCGCGCTCGCTACCGCGCAGACCACAGCGACCCAGGGTTCCTGAGGAGCTCCCCGCGATGACTCACACCGCCTCGCCTGCGGGCCACTCGCCCGCATCGCGTGCCCGCAGGCGAGAGCGGGCCGCCCAGTGGCTGTTCCTGACCCCGGCGCTGCTCTACATGGCCGCGTTCTTCGGCTATCCCATTATCAAGAACATCGTCATGAGCTTCCAGGACTACAGCATCTCCAGCCTGTACACGGGTGCCGCCCCGTTCGCCGGCCTGCTGAACTACCGGGCGATCTTCAGCTCAGGACTGTTCGGGCAGCTGGCCTGGAACACCGCCGTGTTCACCGTGGTATCGCTGGCCGGGCAGTTCACCATCGGCCTGGTCCTCGCCGTCTTCTTCGCCAGGAACTTTCCCCTCAACGGGGTGATCAGGGCCCTGCTGCTGCTGCCCTGGCTGATCCCGCTGGTCGCGTCGGCCACGGTGTGGCGCTGGATGCTCGGCCAGGACGGCGTCATCAACACGATGCTCGAGTCGCTGCACCTGGCACCCAGCACCGGCGTGCAATGGCTCGCGAGCACCAGCGTCGCCCTGTTCGCGGTGATCCTGGTCAATATCTGGATCGGCATCCCGTTCAACATGGTCATCCTCTACAGCGGCCTGCGGGAGATCCCCGCGGAGGTCAATGAGGCGGCCGCCCTGGACGGGGTCGGGGCAATCACCCGGTTCCGCTACATCACCTGGCCGATGCTGCGCCCCGTCGTCACCGTCGTGGTGGTACTCGGCTTCATCTACACCATCAAGGTCATCGACATCATCCTGGTCATCACCGGTGGCGGCCCCGCCAACGCCAGCCAGACCCTGGCGGTGGAGTCCTATCAGCTGTCGTTCAGGACATTCCTGTTCGGCCAGGGCGCGGCGATGGGCAACATCCTGATCCTGATCTCCATCATCCTGGCCCTGGTCTACCTGCGCTTCAACCGGGCCGCACTGCGTACGGAAGGTGAGCTGTGAACCGTTCCGCCAGGAGCTGGCGCTCGACCGTTCTCGCCCTGCTCATCCTGGCCGTGCTGCTCTTCCCGGTGTACTGGATGATCAACGTCTCGCTGCAGAAGAACGCCACCTCGTTCACCACCACCTGGTTCCCGGTGCACCTGAGCCTGTCCGGCTACCGCCAGGCCCTGTCCGACCAGGGCGGCCACATGCTGGTCAGCCTGATCGTGGCGCTCGGCGCCACCGCGATCAGCACCACGGTGGCCACGCCCGCAGCGTGGGCACTGGCGAAGTTCCGGCTGCCAGGCCGCGGCTGGATCATCTTCATCGCGCTGGCCACGCAGATGATCCCCGGCATCGTCATCGCCAATGCGCTATACGGCACCTACAACAGCCTGCACCTGCTCAACTCGCTGCCCGGCCTGATCCTGGCCGACGCCTCGCTCGGCATCCCGTTCTCGATCCTGCTGATGCGCTCGTTCATGACCGCCGTGCCCGGCGAGATCCTGGACGCGGCACGCGTCGACGGTGCCGGGCGGCTGCGGGCGTTCCTGCGGATAGCGGTGCCGGTCAGCCGTAACGGCATCATCACCGCCGCCCTCTTCAGCTTCCTGTTCGCGTGGAGCGACTTCCTGTTCGCCCTGACCCTGACCACGACCGGCTCAGTCACGCCGATCACGCTCGGGATCTACCAGTACCTCGGCGCGCAGACCGAGCAGTGGAGCCCGGTGATGGCCACCGCCGTGATCGCCTGCGCCCCCTCGGCGATCCTGCTCGTGCTCGCCCAGCGCTTCATCGCCTCCGGCATCACCGGCGGCGCGGTCAAATGAAAGGCATGGTCATGACGCGTACCCCGACCCGCGACGACAGGTTCAGCTTCGGTCTGTGGACGGTCGGCTGGCAGGCCCGCGACCCGTTCGGCGATGCGACACGACCGCCGGTGGACCCGGTCGAGTCGGTGCGCCGGCTGTCCGAACTCGGCGCCTACGGCATCACCTTCCATGACGACGACGTGATTCCCTTCGGCTCGACTGCTGGCGAGCGCGACAAGCACATCGCCAGGCTCCGCGACGCGCTCGCCGAGACCGGCCTGGTCGTCCCGACCGTGACCACTAACTTGTTCACCCATCCGGTGTTCAAGGATGGCGGCTTCACCAGCAATGACCGCGGTGTCCGCCGATTCGCGCTGCGCAAGGTGCTCGCTAACATCGACCTCGCCGCCGAACTCGGCGCCCGCACCTACAATTTCTGGGGCGGACGCGAAGGCGCGGAATACGACGGCGCCAAGAACGTGCAGGCCGCGCTGGACCGCTACCGTGAGGCCATCGACCTGCTGGCCGGCTACGTCAAGGAGCAGGGATACGACATCCGGTTCACGATCGAGCCGAAGCCGAACGAGCCGCGCGGCGACATCCTGCTGCCCACTGTCGGGCACGCCCTCGCCTTTATCGCCGAGCTGGAGCACGGCGACATCGTCGGCGTGAACCCCGAGGTCGGCCACGAGCAGATGGCCGGCCTGAACTACGCGGCAGGCATCGCCCAGGCATTGTGGGTAGGCAAGCTCTTCCACCTCGACCTCAACGGCCAGCGCGGCATCAAGTTCGACCAGGACCTCGTCTTCGGCCACGGCGACCTGATCAACGCGTTCTTCCTGGTCGACCTGCTCGAGCACGGCGCACCCGACGGCGGCCCGAGCTATACCGGTCCGCGCCACTTCGACTACAAGCCGTCGCGTACCGAGGACATGACCGGCGTATGGGACTCAGCCGCGGCTAACATGCGCATGTACCTGCTGCTCGCGGAGCGGGCCGCGAGCTACCGCGCCGACCCGGAGGTCGCCGAGGCGCTTGCCGCCTCCGGCGTCGCGACGCTGTCCGAGCCGACACTGGCGCGCGGCGAGTCGATAGGCCAGCTGCTGGCCGCCCGCGAGGCGTACGAAGACTATGACTATGAGGCGGCCGGGGCGCGCGGATACGGCTTCGTCCGGCTCAACCAGCTGGCCATAGAGCACCTGCTCGGCGCACGCTTAAACCCACTTAAATCATAACGTCCGGTGGTTTTGACGGAAAATCGAAGTTCGACGGAAATAATGTGGTCGTTTTTGACCCTTTTTCTTCCGTTGAGCGCGGATTTTCCGTGATACCGGGCCGCTGTGGCAACCGCCGGCGCCGCATGATCGCGACATATCTACCATAGGTAGCGTGCTGACGATTGAGCTGTCCGACCACCCGGGTGACCTGCTCAGCGCCGCCACGCAACGCCGCGTATCCGCTGCCTCCAAGGAAAGCGGCCAGCTAACCTCGATCACGAAGCAGCGTGACGAGGCCCGCGCCAGGCACCGCTGGCTGACCTGGCTCCGCCTGGCTATCAGGGCCGCCCGCTACAAGCGCACCCAGCTCTCCGCGGCAAGCCGCCCCACCGACGACGAGGAGATCCTGAAGGCAGGCATCGCAGGCGAGCAGCGCGTCGCCAGGGAACTAGGCGAGCAGCTCAACGACGACTGGACCCTCATGCACGGCTACCGCAACGGCCGCGGCGAGATCGACCACCTGCTCCTGGGCCCCAGCGGCCTGTTCGCCATCGAGGTCAAGAACAACAATGCCACCGTCAGCATCAATGCCGACGTCTGGGCGGCGGACAAGTTCGACCGGTACGGCAACCACGTCGAGCATTATCCGATCGAGGACCGCGGCGGCCGCTCGCCGAGTGCGCAGCTCAACCAGCCGGCCGACGCCCTGGAGCGCTTCCTCGGCACCCGCGGCCAGACGCTGCCCATCATCCGCATCGTGGCCCTCGCCCATGCAAGGTCACGTCTTGGTGCTCACAAGAACCTGACCGTGCACGTGGCCGTCAGCACCCAGGAGATCCTCCGGGTGGTAAACGCCCAGCACGATCACCTGGACGCCAGGCGCCGCGCCGCCATTTTGTCTCATATCCAGCACGACCACGCCTTCCACGAGACCCGCCGCGCCAGCCGCCGCCCCGCCAGGCGCCGCCGCTAGACCCCCGCTGCGAGGTAGCGGTTCCCCTATACCGGCCTCCGGGCCATAACCACTTCGGTGTCACCCGGCCAGTCCCAGAAAATCCCGTCGGCGGAGCGTCTCGCGAGGAGCGCCCGGACCTCCTCGGCGAAGTCATCAAGACGATCACCGAACAGGTGCGGCGCGGCGAACGAGGTAGACAGGTAGCCGGACAGGACGCTCTCCATGTCTCGCTGGAGGTCGGGGATGCCCGGGACGAAGAACTGCTGCGGAACCCCAAAACGGGTCCGGACCAGCACGTCCTCGAAGCGAGGACCTCGAACGGGTGCGGTGCCCTGGCCGGCCCGGCGAGTAGCTCCAAGGTACTTATCCACCAGTACCTCGATCTCGTCGTGCGGGATTGGCGGCCGCCCGGGGCTAGCGGGCCGTGGCCGCCCCGCCACGGTGTGGGCGACGAGTGCCAGAGCCCCGCCAGGCTCCAGCATGTCGTAGACGGTCTCGGCCACTCGTAGCTCGTCGGTCCACCAGAAGGACTGACCGAAGGTCACCAGCCGGTACGGTCCTGGCGCGACCGCGGGCAAGTCCTCGGCCAGACCCCGGACCCACCGGATGTTCGTGACCGAGTTTTCCTCAGCTGCACGACTGCCCTCGGCAAGCATGTCGGCGTCAGGATCCAGGCCGACCACCTGGTCAAACAGATGGGCAAGACGGACGGTAAGCACGCCGGGGCCGCAGCCGGCGTCCAGCAGCCTGCCGCTTCCATCCAGGCCTGCCTCAAGCGTCAGCGCTGCTTCGAGTTCGGGTGAGTACGCGGGGCGCCCATGGAGATAATGGGCAGCAGAGCCGAGGTAGATGGTCGGGTCATACGGCATGTCACCAGTCTCCCCCGTTCGCGGGCGTGCCGCGGACAGCAGCGGGGATGATTGCAGGATCCAGCTGGAAGGACACGTAACAATGGACAAGCGGTTCGCGGCGCTGACCACGGCACACGTCGCCGACGCATGCGTCCGCACTCGGCTGCCGGTGCGTTGCGCGCCGTCCGTGGTGCAGGCCGTGCTACCCGGCACTCGCGTGGCTGGGCGGGTACTGCCGGCCCGGCACGTGGGCAGCGTGGACGTCTTCCTGGAAGCCATGGAGGGAGCCCAACCCGGCGACGTGCTGGTCGTCGACAACGGCGGCCGTATCGATGAGAGCTGCGTCGGCGACCTCATCGCGCTGGAAGCACAGGCTGCCGGGCTCGACGGCATCGTCATCTGGGGCCTGCACCGGGACACCGCCGACATCACCGCGATCGGCCTGCCCGTGTTCAGCATGGGCTCCGTCTCGGCCGGCCCGCTCAGCGTGCGCGACCGCGCCGCGGACGCCCTGCATGCCGCGGCCGTAGGGGAGTGGACCGTCAGCCGCGACGACCTGGTCCTGGCGGACGAGGACGGCGTGCTGTTCATCCCGGTCGCACGCGCGGACGAGATCGTCGCGCAGGCCGAGACGATCCGCGACACCGAGCGCCGTCAGGCCGCGCGGATCCGCGGCGGCCGCAGCCTGCGCGAGCAGGTTCAGTTCAGTGCCTACCTGGCCGGCCGCGCCCAGGATCCGGCGCTGACTTTCCGCGATCACCTACGCGCCGTAGGCGGCGCGATAGAGGAGTAACTACGGCGCTAAGACTGAGCGCGCAGGGCCTTGACCGTCGTCGCGAGGGCAGGATCGGAGGCGGCGAGGTCGAGAGCGGCGGCGAGATGGTCGCGGTAGGTAGAAGCGGCGGCGGCAAGCTGAGCCCGCCCCGCGTCAGTAATGAAGGCGTAGACCCCGCGCCTGTCGTCCTCGCATACGCACCGCTCCGTGAATCCGGCCTGCTCGAGCCGGTCGGTCAGGCGGCTGACCGAGCTCTCGTTGAGGCCGAGTGCCTCGGCGAGCTCGGAGATCCGCATGCCGCCCTTCTCCGCGACCGCGAGCTGGCCCGGCCGGCGTGGCGGTAACACCGAGACGCTCGCCCGGATCGCGGCCGGGCAGCTGCCGCCTGACTTGCCGCAGCGCTGGATTCACCTGGGTGACCTGGAGATGCCTGCTTTCCGCGATACCCAGCAGCGTGACGAGCCGGTTGCCGAGCCGGCCGGCGTCGAGCGCCTGCTACTCGGCGAGACGCTGGCGGCCACCGACCTGGTGCTCGTCACGCCGCTCTACTGGTACAGCCTGGCGTCCAGCGTGAAGCTGTACCTGGACTACTGGGCCCGCTGGGAGCGGCTGCCCAGCGTTGACTTCAAGGCACGTATGCGAGGCAAGACCCTGTGGGCGGTCACCGTGATGGCCGACGAAGATCTGGCGGTAGCGGATCCGCTGCTGCGGGTCCTTGAGCTGTCCGCCGGGTACCTCGACGCCAGGTTCGCTGGCGCGCTGCTCGGCAGCGGCAGCTGGCCGGGTGACATTACCAAGGATGAAGTCGCTGTGGCCCGCGCCCGTAGTTTCTTCGACCTCGAGAGCAACCTCGTTCCCCGGTAGCGCGTGTAGTTGTCATGCTCACTGGAACGGGCCGCCGAGTGGCGGCCGGGATGGCCACGCTCGCGCTAGCGGCAGGAATAGCGACGGCAGGGATAGCTGATCAAGCCGGCCACCGCCCGCTACTACCTCCCGAACGTGCGTTATAGCAGGAACAGCGGACCCGGCGGCGTGGTGCCGGTGACCACGGGGCCGCACGTGGCCAACAGCGCCTATACGGAGGGCGTGTTCCTGCCCGACGGCGACCTGCTCGTCGACCGGATCTGCCCGGTCGGCGAGGGCTATCACGTCACGCCCTCCAGCCTGCTCTGGGAGATCACCCCGTCGGGTCGGCTGCTCCATCAGGTGGCGGCCACGCCGACCGGTACCCAGACCACCAGCCTCCAGGTCGACCGGTCAGGCCACTGGCTCCTCTACCTGTCCGGCAGCGAGCTCCTGGTATCGCACAACGGGACCACTCCGGTCAGGCTCGCCGCGAAACTCCTCGCCGCCGCCTGGCTGCAGTCCGCAAGCCGCAGTGCGCAAGCCGCGCAGTTGTGATATTTAGCTCTTTGACATCAATGGAGGGGTGCATGATGAAGCGCGGCATCGTGGCGGCAGTGACTCTGGCGCTGGCGGCCGGTACCGCCGCCATCAGCAGCGGCACCGCGGCGTACGCGACGGGATCCGGTGAGCCGGGCATCGTCGCGGTGACCAGCAATGGCGCGCTGGTCGTGCTGAACCCGGCGACCGGCGCGACCACCAGGACCCTCGTGCACGGCGGCGTCCTCGGCGACGAGCTGGCGGTAAGCCCCAGCGGCAAGACCGTCTACTTCGCGACCACCCGCTGCGAGATCGACTCGGTGCCGGCCGCAGGCGGCAAGACGAGGCAGATCACCTCCGGTTCGCTGCCCGCCCTCAACCCGGAAGGCACCGAGCTCGCGTTCGCGCGCGAGCCGTCCGGCGGCTACGCGAACCAGGACCAGGGCTGCTACAAGGGCGGCACGCCCGAGGCGAAGGACTTCAGCGTCGTCGTCCAGACCCTGGCCACGGGTGCGCAGCGAACCTACCCGTCACCGCCCGGCGTGCCGGCGGCCCTTCCTTTCCCGATCACCCACCTGTCCTGGGGCCCGGGCGGCCGCCAGCTCGCGGTGTCGATCGGCACCGTGCAGGACAACGACGGCCAGGGCCTGACGCTGATCGACCCGGCGACGTCCAGGTACTACATCCCCGCCACCTACGCGACGACGGGAGCCGGGACGGTACAGGTAACGTCCGGGCCGTACGCGGACGACAGCGAATACGTCCAGGGCGCGTTCCTGCCGGACGGGAACCTGTTCGTGGACAGGAACTGCTGCGCGGGGGTGCCGCCCCAGCATCCGTTTTCCAACCTCTTCTGGATCGTCACCACGTCGGGTCACCTGGTCGCGCAGGTCGCACCTGCCTCCGGGTCGAAGCTGTACAGCAGCCTCGGCGCCGACCAGAGCGGTCACTGGCTGATGTACCTGTCCACCAGCTACAACGCCAGCGGCACCAGCCTGCTCCCCGGCAAGCTGTTCATTTCGCACAACGGCGCCGCCGGCGTCCTGCTCACTACCGGCCTGGCAGCCGCAGCCTGGCTGTAATCCGGTTGCTGCCTCACCCCCCGCGTCCATTACGCTGCTGGACTAGCGGATAACGAAGGGGAGTACGTGGCAGCGAGCAAGGCGAACGAAGACTGGGTGGCCCGCACCGCGGCAGAGGTGATCGCGGAAGCACAGCGCAGGAACCAGCCGCCCACCTGCGCCAGCGGCATCAGCCCGTCAGGGAACGTCCACCTGGGCAACCTGCGCGAGCTGATGACGCCGCATCTCGTCGCCGACGAGGTCCGCCGCGCGGGCACCGAGTGCCGCCACATCCTGTCCTGGGACGACTACGACCGCCTGCGGCGCGTGCCGCCGGACCAGCCGCAGTACCTCACCGAGTACATCGGCCGCCCGCTCACCAGCGTCCCCGACCCCCAGGGGGACTGCCACCCGAACTGGGCCGAGCACTTCAAGGCTCCGCTGCGCGACGCGCTGCGGCAGCTCGGCGTCCGGGTCACCGAGGTCAGCCAGACGCAGATGTACACCTCTGGCGCTTACCTGCAGCAGATCATCACCGCGATGCGCCGTCGCGCCGAGATCGGCGCGATCATCCGCCGCTACCAGACCAAGCAGACCGAAGCCGAGCTTGCCGAATCTGGCGACGAGGAACGCGCCCCCGAGTACTTCCCGTTCAAGCCCTACTGTGCCAAGTGCGGTCGCGACTTCACCACGGTCACCGCCTACGACGACGCCACCGACGAGATCAGCTACACCTGCGCGTGTGACACCACCCACGGCCCGACCCCGATCGCGCAGACCGCGGGCAAGCTGGTGTGGAAGGTCGACTGGCCGATGCGCTGGGCCTACGAGCGGGTCACCTTCGAGCCGGCCGGCGTCGACCACTCGTCACCCGGCTCCAGTTACACCGTCGGCGAGCAGCTGGTGCGGGAGATCTTCGGCGGCGAGATGCCGCTGCATTTTATGTATGCCTTCGTGGGGGTACAGGGCCAGGCGAAGATGAGCAGCTCCGCGGGCAGCGCGCCGACCCCGGAGGACGCGCTGGAGATCCTCGAGGCGCCGCTTGTCCGCTGGCTGTACGCCCGCCGCCGCCCGGAACAGTCCTTCAACATCGCCTTCGACCAGGAAGTTCTCAGGACCTACGACGAGTGGGACGCGCTGCGCCGCAAGGTCGCCGACGGCACCGCGGACCCCGCGGCAACCGCGATCTACCGGCGGTCCGCCGGCACGTCGGACGGGGAACTGCCGCAGACGGCAACGCCACTGCCGTTCCGGACACTGTCTTCGGTTGTTGATATTACGGCGGGAGATGAGGAGCAGGAGCTGCGCATCCTGCGGGACCTGACGCCGGACACGCCGGTCACGGGGCTTGCCGAAGTACGGCCGCGCCTGGACTGTGCGCAGGCGTGGGTGACCGGGTACGTGCCCGAGGCGGAGCGGACCCGGGTGCGCACCGAGCCGGACCGGGAGCTGCTGGGCACGCTGTCCGAGCAGGACCGGGAGGCGCTGAACCTGCTCACCACGCGGATGGGCGACAGCTGGTCGCTGGACGGGCTGACCACGCTGCTGTATGGCGTGCCGAAGCTCATCAGCGGGTTCCCGATCGAAGCGGCGCCGACGCCGGAGCTGAAGCTGGCCCAGCGCGCGTGGTTCATCCTGCTGTACCGCCTGCTGATCAGCAAGGACACCGGCCCGCGCCTGCCCACCCTGCTCCTCGCCGTAGGCCAGGACCGCGTCGGCGCTCTGCTCTAACTTCAGAACGGCCTGTGTGTTACGTCCCAGGGCAAGCTCGACGGCCTGCATCCGGGTGAGCTGTGCCCCCGAGCGGTACGCCGCCTCGAACGCGGCGTCGCCAAGCAGCTCACGGAGCCGGTCCTGGGATGTGCTCCGCAGCCCCTGTTCCAGGTCTGACCAGGTGACGATGGAGCCGTCCGCGAGCGCGGCCTGGATTTCCGCGTCGACGGCGCCATGCAGCCGGGCCGCCTTCTCACCCGGGTCCAGCCAGCTCGCGCAGCAGGCCGCACAGAACAAGACCGTGGCGACGCCCTGCCCGTCCCCAAGGCGATGCGCGATCCGCAGGTTGCGCCTGACCACCGGCGCCGCCTCGTTGACCTTGCCCTCTATCAGCAGCGTGATGCAGAGGGCAGCCTGCAGGAGATAGACGAAGTGGTCGGCCCCGAGTTCGGTCGCGATGGCGATCGCCTCGTCCAGGTAGGGGCGGCCCTCGCCGAGCTGGCCTTCGAGCATGTGCCAGTCGGACACCCGGTACAGCGCGGTGGCCACGGACAGCTGGTCACCGGTCCGGCGGTAGTAGTCAAGCGCCTGCTCGGAGAGGCGACGGCGTTCGGCGAGGGGGGTGTCAGGGACGAGCTCGAGGGTGTTCAGCAGCGAGGCAAGCCGGTCCAGGTCCCCGATCTGGCGGGCGATCTCCGTCGCTTCCTCGCAGAGCCGCTTCATAGTGACCGGGTCGTGGTCCCAGTAGGCCGCGCTGCTCAGATGGTCGAGCGCGCGGGCCTGGAGCTTGCGGTCGCCGAGGGAGCGCGCTATCGCGTGCGCGCGCTCGATCATCTGCCTGGCGGTGGCACGCGCGGCGGGGTCCTTGATCAGCAGCAGGCTGGTCAGGCTGCTGCAGGCGAGCAGGGCACCAGCCAGCAGGTCATCAGGCACCGGGTTATCCCGTTCGATGGCGTCTCGCAGCCAGTACATAACCTCGATATGTCCCCGGCTGAAGGTGAAGCGTTCCAGCGCGACACCCAGCCGCAGCACGTCCGCGGTGCATTCCTCGTCCGCGAAGTAGCCGAAGGCAGCGCGCAGGTTCTCCCACTCCGGATCCAGCCGCCGCAGCCAGGCAGCCTGCGCTGGCCCGGTGAGCTCGGGCGCCGCCGTCTCCGCTAGCACCAGGTAATACCCGGCGTGCCGGGTCCTGATCGCGAGCACCGCCTCGTCTCCGTCGGTCCGCAGCAGGTCCTCGATACAGTACTGCCGGATGGTTTCCAGCAGCCGGTACCGCGCCGCGCTCTCGGAGCGATCCGCGATTACCAGGCTCTTATCCACCAGGGAGCTGAGCAGGTCCAGCACCTCGAAGGCGTCGAGTGAGCAGACCGCTTCGGCCGCCTCCAGCTCGAACCCGCCGGTGAACACCGACATCCGCCGGAGGGTCTCGCGCTCCGGCTCGCTGAGCAGGCCGAAGGACCAGTCCACCGTGGCCTGCAGGGTCTGCTGCCGCGGCATGACGTTCCGGCTGCCGCCGGTGAGCAGCCGGAACCGCTGATCCAGCCGGGCGCTCACCTGGCTCAGCGACATCGACTTCAGCCGGGCCGCGGCCAGCTCGATCGCCAGCGGGATGCCGTCCAGGCGCCGGCACACCGACGCCGCCAGCGGTGTAGTCACGTCGTCAAGGACGAAGCCTGGATCCTGCGCCCGGGCCCGGTCCGCGAATAGCTCCACCGCTTCCGAAGGCGTCTGGCTATCACCATCGGGCAGCGACATCGACGCCACCCGGTAGACGCGTTCGCCGTCGATGCCGAGCGGCTCGCGTGATGTAGCCAGGATCCGCACTCGGCGGCAGTTCTTGGTGATCCGGTCGCACAGCTTTGCGGCGTCCTCGATCATGTGCTCGCAGTTGTCGAGGACCAGCAGCGTGTCCTGCTCGTGCAGCGCCGCTAGGAGGGCGGACTCGCTGCGGGACGGCAGCCCCAGGACGGCGGCCATCGCCGTCGGGATGGCGCCTGGTTCGGTGAGCGCGGCGAGCTCGACGAGCCAGACCCCGTCCGGTGCCTGATCGAGCTGGTCGACCGCCGTGTGCAGGGCGAGCCTGGTCTTCCCGCAGCCGCCGGCTCCGGTAAGCGTCACCAGCCGGGATTCCGCCAGCTGCCCGCGGATGGCCGCCAGCTCGGCGGACCGGCCAACGAACGTGCTGAGCAGGCCGGGCAGGTTGTTCGGCAGTTCCGGGCTGTCCAGGGACTCCAGCGGCGGAAAGCTGGCGGGCAGGCCAGGCACGTCGACCTGGAACACGTGCTCGGGGCGGCCCAGGTCGCGCAGCCGGTGCGTGCCCAGGTCACGCAGCCGCACCCCTTCGGGCAGCGAGTCGTCGACCAGCTCAGCGGTCGTGCCCGATACCACCGTCTGCCCGCCGTGCGCGATGGCCTCAAGCCGCGCTACCCGGTTGACCGTCGGGCCGAAGTAATCGCCATCGCGTTCCTCGCATACGCCGGTATGAAGCGCGATCCGGACTCGCACCGGCGGGTCGGTCGGCCACGACTGGGTGTTCAGGTCCAGCTGGGCCCGCACCGCCGCGGCTACCGCGTGCTGCGCCGTCTCGAACGCCGCGCAGAAGGCATCGCCCACCGTCTTGAAGACGTACCCCTCGGCCCCCTCGATGGCGGACCGCATGATGTCGTCGTGCCGCCGCAGCGCGACGGTCATCGCGTCCGGCTCGGTCTCCCACAGCCGGGTAGAGCCCGCGATGTCGCTGAACAGCAGCGTGATAGTTCCTGACGGTATGCGCTCCACGCCGAGAGCATAAGCCCTGCCGCGGCCCTACGCCGAGCGCAGAAAGCTGTCCATGATCTCCACGCCCGAGTCCAGCGCGGACAGCGGGATCCGCTCGTCCACCCCGTGGAACATCGCGTAGTAGTCGTAGCCCGCGGGCAGAACCAGCGGCGTGAAGCCGTAGCAGGCCATGCCGAGCTGGCCGAACTGCTTGCCGTCCGTCCCGCCGGTCATGCAGTACGGCACCACGTGTGCCTCCGGATCCGCGGCCAGCAGCGCGGCCTTCATCGCATCCACGATCGGCGCGTCAAGCGGCGCCTCAAGCGGCCGCTCAGAAAGTGCGTACTCCCAGCTCACGTCCGGCCCGCACAGGTCGTCCATGGTCGCCGTGAACTCGTCCGCATACCCCGGCAGCACCCGCCCGTCCACGTAGGCGACGGCCGTCCCCGGGATCACGTTCACCTTGTAGCCGGCGGACAGCATCGTCGGGTTCGCGCTGTTCCGCATCGCGCCCTTCACCAGCGCCCCGGCCGACCCGAGGTCGTCCGCTGAGCCCGAGACCGCCTCTGCGATGGCGTCAATGGCCGCCCGCACGGTAGGGATGAGCCGCACCGGCCACTCATACTCACCGATCCTGGTCACCGCCGCGGCCAGCCTGGTCACCGCGTTTTCCGCGTTCGGCTTGGCGCCGTGCCCGGCCCGCCCGTGCGCCGTCAGCTTCAGCCACGCCGTCCCGCGTTCGGCCGAAGCCACCGGGTACAGCCGCTGCCCCCCGTCGGCGTGGAACGTGAAGGCGCCGGACTCGCCGACCGCCTCGGTGCAGCCCTCGAACAGGTCGGCGTGCTGTTCCACCAGGTAGCCCGCGCCGTCCGCCGCGGTGTCTTCCTCGTCGGCGGTGAACGCCAGCACGATGTCCCGCCGCGGCCGCCACCCCGCGCGCGCCCACGCGCGCACCACCGCGAGGATCACGGCGTCAGCGTTCTTCATGTCGACGGCGCCGCGTCCCCACAGCACGCCGTCCCGTATCTCGCCGCCAAATGGCTGCACCGACCAGTCGGCCGCGTCGGCCGGCACCACGTCCAGGTGCCCGTGCAGCAGCAGCGCGGGGGCGGACGGATCGGTACCGCTGACCCGCGCGACCACGTTGGCCCGCCCGGGCGCGGACTCCAGCACGGCCGGCGCCAGCCCCGCCTCGGCCAGCAGCCCCGCGACGTATTCCGCCGCCGGCCGCTCCGCCGCGTCCCCGCCGCCCCGGTTAGTGGTGTCGATCCGGATCAGCTCCGTAGCGAACTGGACGACCTCAGTCACGGAATGCCCCTTCATCTCGCCGGCAGTCCCGCTGCCCGGTAGGCGGCGTCGATCAGCCGCATGGTCCCCAGTGCGTTCCCTGCCGAGGTCTCCACCGGAACCCCCGTCTTGACGGCCCGCGCAAAGGCCCGCGCTTGCCAGGCAAACGTGGTTTCCCCGCCCGCAACCTCGCCCCCGTTGAGTCGTCCTTCATGCGCGAGGATGAAGTTCTCTACCCAGACGGTGCCGCGCTCGCAGACCACGTGCAGGTCGGCGCGGAACTCGCCGTCGCGGGTAAACGCGGAGTCGATCCAGGCGGTGGCGCCTTCGGGGAAGGCGAGCCGCACCGCCATCGCCCGGTCGATCAGCCCGCCCGGCTCGGTATCGGCCATGGCTCCGGTCACCGCGGGCTCCCCCTCACCGAGCATCCGGACGCAGTCGATCGCGTAGCAGCCGCCGTCCATCAGCGCACCGCCGCCGAGCGCGTAGTCATAGCGGATGTCATCGGGATCGCCGATGCTGAAGCTGGTCCAGCACTGGATGTGGCGTACTGCCCCGAGCGACCGGACCGTCGCGCGAAGCTCGCCGATCATCGGGTGGTACCGGTAATGCATGGCCTCCATGACGACCAGGCCCGAAGCGGCCGCCGCATCCGCTACCAGCGCCGCCGCCGTGGCGTTGGATGCGAACGGCTTCTCGCACAGCACATGCTTGCCGGCCGCGATCGCCTCCAGGGTCCACGGCGCGTGCAGTGAGTTCGGCAGCGGGTTGTAGATGGCGTCGATGCTCGGATCGGCGAGCAGGTCGTCGTAGGACCCGTACGCCCCAGGGATCCCGTACCGCGCCGCGAACGCCTCCGCTCGCTGCGAGTCCCGTGCTGCGACCGCGGCCACCGTGATCTCAGGGACCGCCGCTGCCGCTTTTATCAGCGCATTCCCAGCGATCCGCGCCGTGCCCAGTATCCCTATCCGCACCACGTCCATGCCAGGAGCCTACTGGCGGTCGCCCTAGGCGTGACAGGTGAGCGGTCGGCCGCCGTTGTAGGTGATCATGTCGGCGAACGCTGCCATGATGTCGATCGGCGCGCCGCGTTCGGCGCCGTTGATCTCGGCGTAGGCGCGGTGCAGGTTGCCGACGATGCGCTCGGGGTCCAGGAGCTCGGCGTACTCGCCTAGGTCGGTCCCGCGCGCGGCCTCAAGCGGCGTCAGGCCGGCTGCTGTGCCGCGGCTGGCGACATCCTGCACGAACCGCAGGTAGCCGAGTGCGTCGTCGATGAGCGACGGGCCGCAGACCGGACCGTGCCCGGCCACGATGGTGGTCGCGCCGAGCGGCCGGATGACCTGTTCCAGTACCTCGATTGCCCCGGCCACCGACCCCATGAGCAGGAAGGGCGTTCCGCCGTTGAACAGCAGGTCACCGGCGAACAGCACGGACCGGGACGGAACGAAGACAATGGAGTCGTTGGTCGTGTGCGCTGGCGTCCCGACATAACTGACCTCACAGCGCAGGTCGTCCACCCACAGCGTGACGCCGGTCTCATAGGTAAGGAACGGCGGCGTCACCGTGAGCTCGCCCCAGTCCACATCGGAGAAGATGCCGGTGTTCACAGGTGGCGGGCCGGCCAGCACCTCGTCCCGGCAGCGGGTCTGGCCGATGATCGTCGCGGCGGGCAGCAGGCAGTTGCCGTAGGTGTGGTCGCCGTGGTGATGGGTGTTGACCAGGGTACGCACCGGCCCCGGCGTCACCGTGGCTACGGCGTCGAGATACGCGCGAGTCCGCCGCTCGGTTGAGCACGTGTCGATGCTGACCACGCCGTGCCGGCCCGCGAGGAAGCCGGTGTTGTTGATGTACCAGCTGCCGTCCGGCTGCAGGTACGCGTAGATGCCCTCGCTCACCTCGACGATCTCGGGATTCACGGTCTCAGGCCTCCAGCTGGACGGGGGACATGTTGGCGCCGCTGATCACGACGGCCACCCGCTCGTCCGCGGCCGGCTTGTACGCGCCCGCCAGCAGGGCCGCGACGGTGACCGACCCGGCGGGCTCGGCGGCGATCCGCACCGCCTGCCAGAGCGCCCGCTGCGCATGGCGGATCGCGTCGTCGTCCACCAGCACCACGTCGGCGACGTAGGACTGGGTAATAGGGAACACCAGCTCCCCGATCCGGCGCGGCGCGAGCGCGTCCACCGCGATGCTGCCGGCCGGCGCGTCGACCGGTTCGCCCGCGGCCCTGGCGTGGGCCAGAGTGGGGGCGCCGTCGGGTTCCACCCCGATGACGCGGACCGTCCCCGCGAGGTAAGCGGCAATGCCGGCGATGAGCCCGCCGCCGCCGACCGGCACCAGCACCGTATCGAGATCCGGCGCCTGCTGGAGCAGCTCCAGCGCGAGGGTGCCCTGGCCAAGAATGGTCTCCCGCTGGTCGTACGCGTGGATGGTCAGCGCGCCAGACTCGGCGGCCCAGCGCTGGGCCGCGTCGTAGGCGTCGGCATACCGGTCCCCGCCGATGACCAGGTCCGCGCCGAGCTCCCGGATCCGCTCGATCTTCGCTGGCGCCGAGACCGTCGGCACGAAGATCTTCGCGGGCACGCCGAGCCGGTGTGCGGCGTACGCGGTCGCGACGCCGTGATTGCCGCCCGACGCGGCCACCACCCCGGCCTCCGGCACGTCCCGCAGCAGCAGGTTCGTGAACGCGCCACGTGCCTTGAACGACCCGCCGCACTGCAGCTGCTCCAGCTTGAGGGTCGCTGTCCCGTGCCCGTTCAGCTCGCCGAGATCGACCTCGATCACCGGCGTCCGCCGCAGGTAGGGGCGGATCCGCTGATAGACGTCATGAATGGCCTCACGCGTGATGTCACCAGTCACTGCTCAGTGCCTCCTTAGCGGTCGGCCAACGTGCCGATGGTGCCAACGGTATGGCTCGCTGGCTGTTTCTGGGGCTTGAGCGGGCCCGTTGGCGCCATTGACACGCTGCGGGCAGCGTTGCTGGGGTAAGGAGAGGGGACCGGTGACTGCCTCGGCGGCCCGGACGGCGCCGCCGGTGGCGACGAGCTGGACGGTGGCCTCGATCTCGGGGGCGAGAAAGCGGTCGGGACCCGGGCCGGGGGCGTCGGCGCGGAGAGCGGCGATGACCGCGGCGGTGGCGGGGGCCGGGGCGAGCGGGGCGCGCAGCTCGATGCCGCGGGCGGCGGTGAGCAGCTCGATGGCGAGGACGCGGGTGAGGCCGTCGACGGCGCGGCGCAGCTTGCGGGCGGCGGACCAGCCCATGGACACGTGGTCTTCCTGCATCGCCGAGCTGGGGATCGAGTCGACGCTGGCGGGGACGGCGAGCCGCTTCAGCTCGGACACGATCGCCGCCTGGGTGTACTGGGCGATCATGTGCCCGGAGTCCACGCCCGGGTCGTCGGCGAGGAAAGCGTTCAGGCCGGCGTTGCGGGACACGTCGAGAAAGCGGTCGGTGCGCCGTTCAGACATGCTGGCCACGTCGGCGGCGACGATGGCGAGGAAGTCCAGGACGTAGGCGACCGGGGCACCGTGGAAGTTCCCGTTGGACTCCAGCCGTCCGTCCAGGGTGATGACCGGGTTGTCGATCGCGGCGGCCAGCTCCCGATCGGCGACCTGCGCCGCGTGGGTGACGGTGTCGCGGGCGGCGCCGGCTACCTGGGGTGCGCAGCGCAGAGAGTAAGCGTCCTGGACGCGGGTGCATTCGGGACCGCGGTGGCTCTCCATGATCTTGCTGCCAGCAAGCAGGGCGCGCAGGTTCGCCGCTGAGGCTGCCTGGCCGGGATGGGGACGGAGTTCCTGCAGGTCCGCCGCGAACACCGCGTCCGTGCCGAGCAGGCCTTCCACGCTCATCGCGGCGGTGATATCGGCCGTCTTGAGCAGGCGTTCCAGGTCGGTGATGGCCAGCACCAGCATGCCCAGCATGCCGTCGGTGCCGTTGATGAGGGCCAGGCCTTCCTTCTCGCGGAGGGTGACCGGATCGATGCCGGCGTCCTTGAGCGCGTCGACGGCGGGGCGGAGCTGGCCGTCCGCGTCGCGGACGGTTCCCTCACCGGTGATGGCCAGCGCACAGTGTGCGAGGGGGGCAAGGTCGCCGGAGCAGCCCAGGCTGCCGTACTCGTGGACGACCGGCGTGATGCCGGCGTTGAGGGCGGCGGCGTAGGTGGCGGCGATCTGCTCGCGCACGCCGGTGCGGCCGGTGGCCAGGGTGGCCAGGCGCAGCAGCATGAGGGCGCGGACGACCTCACGCTCGACTTCCGGGCCCGAGCCGGCGGCGTGGCTGCGGATCAGGCTCGCCTGCAGCTGGGCACGCCGCTCGACGGGGATGTGCCGGGTAGCCAGCGCGCCGAAGCCGGTCGACACGCCATAGTGCGGCTGGGTGTCGTCGGCGAGGACCTCGATGATCTCGCGCCCCCGCCGGATCCCGGCCAGGGCCTCGAGGGTCAGGGTTACCTGGGCGCCGTGCCTGGCTACCGCAACCACGTCCGCGAACGACAGCGGCCCCGCGCCGACCTGCACTGGCTCGTTCATCGCAACTTTTCCTGCTTTCTGGCTCCATGCGCGTCATATAGTCGCGAATCCTAATCTATTGCGAATATTTTGCAGTAAGCCGTTCTGCTTGCTGTCCATGCTCTGCTTGCTGTTCGTGCCCGGCCTGCTCATACCCGCTGCCTGCCGGGCTAGCGCCTTCCGGGAAGGTAGATGATGGCAGGGTGGACGACCTCACCGGGAGGGTAGCGGCCTTCGGGCCCTTCTTCGAGTTCGGGGTCCATGCCGCTGGTACCAGCCCGGCGCCCCCGTGGCACGGCATGGATGAGCTGCTTGCGGATCCGCTCAGCCACGTCATGCTGGTGCGGACCCGGCTCGCGGCCGCGTCCGGCCGGGAGCCCACGGCGGTCGAGGTGCGGGTGGCCGCGTCAGTGGCGCATCTGGGCCTTGTCGCCCGGCTGGTAGCGCCGTTCCTGGGCGCGGTCGCACTGGCGGGGGAGCCCCCGTCCGCCGGACCGCTGGACATACCGCCGGACATATGGTGGCAGCCGGAGCGGGGCGGCGCGTTTCCGCTCTCCATGTCCGAGGATGCGCTGTCCGAGGATGCGCTGTCCGAGGATGCGCTGTCCGAAGATGCGCTGTCCGGGGATGCGGGGCGTCCCGCCGGTGTCGTGCGCCTGCTGGAAGGCCCGGTCCAGGAACTGTCGGAGGCGTTCGCTCGCCTGCGGGTCTCGCCGCTGATCCTGCGCGGCAACGTCGCCTCGGCGGTCAACGGTGCGGCCACGGCGATTACGCGCGCGGCGCCTGCCCAGCCGGCAGGACGGCGGGCGCTCACGATCGCCGTTTCTCTCTACGAGCATCCGGCCTTGCGCGGCGCGGCCACCGTCGCTCCGGACGGCACATCGTTCCGACGCCGGAGCTGCTGCCTGATCTACCGCGCCGCCCCGGGCACTCTCTGCGGCGACTGCATTCTCAGACCGCGCTAATCACCCGTCCTTCATGATCGTGGGTATTTCTGACCAAATACTGGTCACAACTACCCACGATCACGGCGCCAAGCTCCCGGGTGGTCCGAAAGTTCCAGGTCAGCGCTGATGGCGCCCCGCCATTGCTGGTCGAGCCTCGCGTTGTTACCGGAAGTTGGCTAGCTTGTCTCGGTATGACCTGGCAACCGGAACTTGACGACATCCGTCGTCGGCGGGAGCTGGCGGAGCGGATGGGCGGCCCCGGCAAGATCCGGCGCCAGCATGGCGCTGGCCGGCTCACGGTACGTGAGCGCATTGCGGCGTTGCTCGACGAGGGCTCGTTCCAGGAAATAGGGACGCTGGCGGGAACCGCCGTCTATGACAGCGAAGGTGACCTGGCGGACTTCACTCCGGCGAACTTCGTCACCGGAACTGGTCGCATCGACGGCAGGAAGATCGTGGTCGGAGCTGATGACTTCACTATCCGCGGCGGTGCGGCGGATGCCGCCATCGCGGGCAAGCAGGTGTATGCCGAGCAGCTCGCGAACCAGATGAGGCTGCCGCTGGTGCGGCTCGTCGAGGGTACCGGCGGGGGCGGCAGCGTGAAGATGCTCGAGCAGATGGGCTACACCTACGTTCCTGCTAATCCCGGCTGGGACTACGTCATGGACAACCTCTCTACCGTGCCCGTCGTCGCCGCAGGGCTGGGCCCGGTCGCCGGGCTCGGTGCCGCCAGGCTGTGCGCCGCGCACCTGTCGGTGCTGGTTGACGGCGTAGCGCAGCTCTTTGTCGCCGGGCCGCCGGTCGTCCGCAGCGGCGCCGGGGAGCAGGTCACCAAGGAACAGCTGGGCGGGTCAGCGGTGCACAGCCGCAACGCGGCGGTGGATCTGGTGGCGGCGTCGGAGCAGGATGCATTCGGATTGATCAGCCGCTTCCTTTCATACCTGCCGCAAAGTGCCTATCACCTGCCGCCCGTGCTCGCCTGCGAGGATCCGGCCTCGCGGCGCGAGGACCCGCTGCTGTCCGCGATACCGCGTGACCGCCGCCAGCCATACCGGATCCGGGACATCCTGCAAGCCGTGTTCGACGTCGGCTCTGTCATGGAGGTGCAGCGCTATGGCGGGTCGGTCGTTACCGCGCTGGCTCGCCTGGACGGCCATCCGGTAGGCGTGGTGGCGGGTGACCCGTATGCGGCCGGAGGCTGCCTCACGGTGGAGGGCACGGAGGCCCTGACCCGGCTGGCCGACTTGTGCACGACGTTCCACCTGCCAGTCGTGACGTTCACCGATCAGCCTGGGCTGCTGATCGGCACTCGCGCCGAGCAGCGCGCCACCATCCGGCACGGCGTGCGGGCGATCAGTGCGATCTATCAGGCAGCTGTGCCGGGGGCCGAGATCATCGTGCGCAGGGTATTCGGCGTCGGGGGAGCGGGCATGACTAACCGGCACCGCCTTATCCGCCGCTGGGCGTGGCCATCGGCCGACTGGGGCTCGCTGCCAGTCGAAGGCGGGATCGAGGCTGCTTACCGAGCTGAGCTGGAGACTGCGGAGGATCCCGCCGCCACCCTGGCTGACATCCGGGCGCGGCTCGACGCCGTGCGCAGCCCGCTGCGGACGGCGGAGCGGTTTGGTATCGAGGAGATCATCGACCCTCGCGAGACGAGGCCGCTGCTGTGCGACTGGGTACACGATGCATACGCCGCACTGCCAGCCGTCCTGGGCAAGCCTTCATTCGGCACTAGGCCCTGAATCCTCGAGGTAGCGGACGGGTGTGCAGTATCGTGAATCACACTGCTGTACGTATCAAGCACGACTTAGGCGCCCCGTCCGTCTCCTAAGCACCCATATTGAGTGCCGCTCCTGAGGCCCGGAGGATTACCGCAGGTTTCTGGGGGCCGAAGGGAGCGCGGGGCAGTTCCAGGTCAAGGCCATGCTGGATTTCCTGACCGGCCGTGCTGCCCCCGCCCAGCCAGGTGCGCACCAGGACGCGCAGGAGAAGAACGGGCGCGGCGGCGGGCGGGGTGGCTGGCGGTACCGAGAGCAACGCATCGGACGGGAAACAGGGTTCCTTCGTTAAGACCAGGTGCTGTGGCGTCGGCTTACGGTCTCGCCACTAGGCACGGTGCAGGACAAGGTACCCGTCCTGGGCGAAGACGAGCTGCCACCCTGTCTTCCTGAGAGCGGCGATAGAGGCTAGCTGCTCCGCCTTGCCAGGCCAGGGAAAGGTATACCAGGTCTGCCCGACGACCCAGGACGCGCTATGCGCGGATGGTCCCCAGAGCAGCACGGTATCGCGGCCGGACAGCGCTGGCCCCAGCATGTCGGCGACATCGACGTTCACTCCGGACGGCACCAGGGAGACGGCTGCTGCCTGAGCGCGCATCCCCGCGTCGCGGACGTAGAAGGACGGCCGCAGCATTGCCCCGAACGCGAACGCAGGCACCAGTGCGACCGCGGCGAGGCACAGCGCGCCGCAGGCGGCGGTATACCAGCGCCGTACCGTGCCCAAGCGAGCAAGCCGCCCCACACGGAGCGCCCCGTCTAGTGCCGCGCACACAAGGACCACGATCAGGAACGCGTTGTACTGGAACCCGGTAACCCACCAGTTTGACTGCGACGAAGCGAGCATCCGCTCCAGCAGCAACGGCAGCACGGCCAGCGTCACCGGCGAGAGCAGCGGCAGGAACAGCAGGGCGCCGGCCAGCCAGGCCATGGTGGACAGCTTCACAGAAGGCGTACCGAGCAGGCGCAGAGCGAACAGCGGGTTGCTGAGCGCGTGCCAGGCCGCCTGCGCCGGATCCGGCCCGAGCGCCCAGTAGGACCAGTAGTAGGACGCCCGGCCGCCGAACGCCGGCCGCAGCACGAACGTCGCGACCCAGGTAGCGGCGATGCCCCCGGTGATCAGGCACAGCCCGAGCAGCCGCCGTGTCCTGGGCGGAACCGGCGTGATCCGCCCGTAGAGCAGCAGCACGAGCCCGAGCCCGGCGACCAGCAGGCCCGTGTCCTCCTTGACGAGCAGCAAGACGCCGGCGGCCAGCATTGCGGTGCGCGTCCGCCCGGCTAGCAGCCGCTCGAAGATCACCGCCGTCGTGACCGGCACGAACGCGACCTCATGGAACCCGACCTTGGTCGCCTCTGCTATTGGCCACGAGAGGGCGTACGCCGCGCACGCCAGGTAAGCAGCCGCCGCTCCGCCAAGATCGCCGAGATCGCCAAGGCCCGCGAGCCGGAGGGCGAACAGCCACAGCGGCGGGATGGCGAGCGCGAACAGCACGCCCTGCGCGACCTCCAGCGTCACCGGCTGGCCCGCCACCCAGTACAGCGGCGCGAGCACGGCGATAATCGGTGACCAGTGGTCCCCGAGCACGGAGAAGTCAGGACCGAACCCATCCTGGACGCCTTTGGCAGGCGAGATCCCGTCCCGGAAATGACTATAGGACCGGACGGCCTGATCGAAGATCACCAGGTCGTAGGTTCCGATACGGAATGTCCGCAGCGCGGTAATCCCGTACAGCACATAAACAAAGGCAGCGGCAAACGTCAGCACCCCGACCCAGAGGCGATGGCGCCGGACAACGAACCGCATACCCGTAAGCCTGGAGCGCGCATCGTTATGCAGTACTCCAGCCGCCGCGCCACCTCTGCCCAGTCCGGCGCATGAAAGTCCAGGTGGCAGCCGACCGGCCCGTCGAAGATTCCCGTCACCCACCCCATCGTCATGCGTCAAGCAGGGGGCGGTTCAGGCTGGCCAGGGCAGAGTTCAGCACCTCGATGGTGGCTGCGCGGTCGGTACTCAGGGGACCGTGCTCCGCACCGCCAACGGGGCTGCCCAGCGCTCGTGCGATCTCGGCGGCCCGGCCCTCGAGCTTGTAATAGTGCGGGTTAGGCGACAGCGCCCCGTCAGAAGTCGGCCTCATCTGCACATGCTAAGGCTGACGGTGCTGCCCCGCGGTCCACGCCGCTATCTGCGCCCGCGACGTGAAGCCCAGCTTGAGCATGATGTTGGCGACATGCCGAGCGGCGGTAGCCGGGCTGATGTAGAGCTCTTCCGCGACGGCGCGGTTGCTGCGGCCGCTCGCGACCAGGGCGGCTACCTCGCGCTCACGGGACGTCAGCATTCCAGGCGGCGCCTGCACCGTAACCGCAGCTCCAAGAACCTCCGGCACATCAGCAGGCACCGCGAGAGCCCGAGCGACCGCCGCGTCGCTGCTCATCGCCTGCCCTTCCGCCCATAGCTGCGCGACCGTCCCCTCGCCAAGGTGACGCGCCGCCGCCAGGTACCGCTCGGTCTGCGCCCCGGTGAATCCGGGCAGCCCAGCCGACTGCCGCAGCGCGGCCGCCGCGCCGGTCAGCCGCACAGCAAGTCCGGGATGCCGTGATGCCAGGGCAAGCGCCGCAAAGGCAGCGAGCCCGCGCGCGACGCCGATCCGGGCGCCGGTGCGCTGGCTGAGGCGCAGCCCTTCGCTCAGATGCTCCCTGGCAAGTTCCAGCGCGCCCAGGTCCATGGCCACCCGGCCCAGGCCAGACAGGCAGCGGGCGATCTCTGGCCGCGAGTCGATTTCCCGCAGGACCGGCAGCGCCTGAAGGTACTGCCGGCTGGCATCGTCGGGGTCGCCGCGTAGCCTGGCCAGGTCACCCAGGCCGAGCAGGGTCCGCGCAACTCCCCATTGCTGGTCGATCGCGATCATGACCGCCAGCGCCGAGCTCGCGAGCTGCCCCGCGTCACGGAGCCTGCCCCCGGCCGCCGCGACCGCCGCCGCGGTGCCAAGCGCGTATCCCTCATTCCAGCCGTCACCCGTCGCACGGGCGATGGCGAGCGCCTCGTCGGCGTATGCCCCGGCCTCATCGACACGCCCGGTGTGCAGGGCGATCTCGCTGACCAGGTTGAGCGCGGACGCTAGCCAGAAGGGATCGCGAGCCGACCGGCACAGTTCCAGCCCCTCGCGAGCAACCGGCTCGGCGGCGGCCGGATCGCTGGACAGGATCAGCTGCGCGCGCCCCACCAGCGCGGGACCTCGCAGGGAATCAGCCACGTTCGCGATGCGCAGGAACCCATCCAGCCAGTCGCCGCCCTCCGTGAAGGTGCCCCGGACCAGCCAGCACGGCCGTACCGCGGTGCACAGCCGCAGTCCCGACTCCGCGTCGCCATCGGCGAGGCACTGGTTCAGCACCTGCGTGATGTTGCCGTTGTCCACGTCATACCTGCGGAACACATCGACCCGGGCGGACCACGGACCTGGTACCTGCGCCATGCCGAGCGCCGCGTTCTGCTCCGCGAGCCGCACGGAGTAGTCGCGAAGCCGCCGCCGGAACATGACCTGCTCGTCCGCCTCGGCCAGCCGGGCCGCCGCGTACTCGCGGATGGAGTCCAGCATCCGGTACCGTGCCTGGCCGAGTACCTCGGGCTCGCGTACCACCAGCGACTTGTCTACCAGCGCGGCGGTGAGGTCGAGGATGTCGATGTCCTCGACGACTTCGTCCGAGCACACCTGCTCCGCCATCTCCAGCGACCAGCCGGCGAAGACGGACAGCCGTCGCAGCAGGACCTGCTCCGGAATGGTGAGCAGCTCATGACTCCACTCGATGGCCGCGCGCAGTGTCCGCTGGCGAGCCGGCGCGGTGCGGTCGCCGTTGGTCAGCAGGCCGAAACGATCGGCCAGCCGGGTGCGGATCTGGTCCACCGACAGCGCCCGGACCCTGGCGGCGGCCAGTTCGATCGCCAGTGGCATGCCGTCAAGCGCCAGGCACAGTGCCGCGACGGACGTGGCATTGGCCGGCCCGACGGCGAATCCTGGAAACGAGGCGGCCGCGCGGTCCGCGAACAGCCGGACTGCCTCGTGCGCTACCGTGAGCGGCGGCACCTGCCATACCGTCTCGGCGGCCACATGCAGCGGCTCCCGGCTGGTGACCAGCATGTGCAGCCGGGGCGAGCGTGCGGTCAGGTGCTGGCACACCTTTGCGCACATGTCGATGAGGTGCTCGCAGTTGTCGAGGGCGAGCAGCAGCCGGCGTTCCCGCAGCGTGTCGGCGAGGGTCTCAAGCAGCGGCCGGCCGGGCTCCTCGGCAACGCCCACCGTGGCCGCGATGCGCGAGATAACCAGGTCGGGCTGCCGCAGGTCGGCCAGCTCGACGAACCAGACGCCGTCGGGGAACTCATCCGCCACCGTGGCGAGGATCCGCAAGGCCAGCCGGGTCTTCCCGATTCCCCCCGCGCCGCACAGCGTCAGGACGCGTGTCCCGTGCACAAGCCCGTGCAGCTTGCCGAGTTCGCTCTCGCGCCCGACAAAGCTATTGGGCTCATACGGCAGCGTCGCCTGGATAACTGCTCCCTCAGTTGTCTCGGCAGACCTTCCGTGCTTTTAGATTGTTCGCTAGCACGTATCTACACAATAGCGCTCACGCGCCTGCATACCCAGCTACATAGCGGCTGCATACCCAGCTACATAGTTCTGCCGATGTGCCTGCGTACGCCACCGGCCTACTGTCCTCACATCGGCCTTCAGATCCCTGGGCTGATCGCCGGCCGCACGGCCGGATCGCGCTGGAGGGGAGTGGCAGAGCGATGGCTGGAGCGGACCATGATCGCCCTGCCGCGACTGCGCGGTCAGGAGCAGTGCGGCCGGCGTCTCCAGCCGTTCAGGCGCAGGCGCCCGCGAGGCACTGGCGGCACTGGAAGCACACGGGCCGCCTGGCCGCACTCCGCGGCCGGTCCCGCCGGACCTGCCGTGGCAAGCGATTCGGGGGAGCCGCGAGAACAGGGCGTCGCAGGGCCATCAGGGCGCAGGTCGCCGCGGCGTACCAGCGCAGGCTGCGCAGGTCGCGGCAGCGTCTGCGTCCCGCCCCGTCAAGCCGTCCCGCCCCGTCAAGCCGTCTTGACCGCGTGCCTCGGCACGCCCGGCCGGCCGACCGGCCGGTCCAGAGCGCGGCGGCGGTGCAGGTATTCGTCCGCCACCTCAGGCGCGCGAACCTGGCATTAACCCGGCCAGCACGGCGACGAAGTCCCTCGACCAGCCGTACAGGTACTGGTCGGCCGGCCTGTACTGGCCGTATACCTGCGCCCGCAGTGCCCCGCCCGGGTGGCGTGCGACATCGAGCTGCACCCACGCCGGGTTGATGTCGAGTTCCATCGCCGTCCGCGCCCCGTGATCCGCCAGCGCCCGCGCGAGATCGTAAGGCGATGCCGACATGCTCCCCGCGTACATGAGGTCGCCATCCGCGGCCTGCCCGACCGCGCTGCGGGCCACGTACTCGCCGCCGCCGAGCGTCGCTCCCCACAGTCCCCAGTCGTAGGCCGCTCCCGTCGGCTTGCCATCCAGGACGAGCGGCTGCAGGTTCTGCCGCACGCTGTAAGCCGCTTCACCGGCGGAGGGCCACACTCCGATATGGGCCTGCCCGTCACGTGAGATAACCAGGCTGGTCAGCCCCGGCCGAAGCGCGTAGAAGACGTGGCCTTCCTGCTCATAGCCGCCCGCGTACGCGGCCATCTTGAACCCGCCGTTGAACGCGGCGAGCAGGTGCGAGCGGGCCGCCCCGGTGACCTCCGACTGGTCGCGCACCTCGCCGGGCCGCACGTACGGGTCCGAGCTGCCGTCATAGAGCGCGTACCGCACCGGCCCGCTGAACCTCGCGACGGTCACCAGCGACCCGTCGCCCGTGGTCGTCCGCGATACGCTGACCGCCGGCTGTGGCGCCGGTGCCGCTATGACTGGCTTCGCGACCACGCGTGCCGCCTGCTGCGACCCTTCCTGCACCGCGTTGGCCGCCGGCATCGCCGGATATGCCCCCGGAGCCGCAGCCCCGCACCCCGCTACCACCAGGCAACCCGCGGCAGCGACCCCCATCAAGAACCTGCACGTCATGACCACAGAGATTACACACAGTAATCGGACGTCCCACCACCGCACCCTTATATCCTCACCCACGACCCAAATATCATAACGACAGTGGTATTTCCCCTGCCAATATGCCACGTGCCAATTTTCAACGGAAAATCCCCGTTAACCGGAAGAAAAAGCGTCAAAAACGACTACCTATCTTCCGCCGAGCAGTGAATTTCCGTCATCTCAGCGCTGCGACCCGGCCGATCAGGCGGAGGGCGAGCGTGGCCAGCGAAGGTCGGGCGGGCGGCGATGCGCTGCTGCTGGTCAAGATGAAGACGAAGACATCCGCTCCGTCCACGGTGAACAGCGTGAATTGGTGCAGCGGAGGTCCGGAAAGGCCGGACGTGGTGAAAGACTGAGCGACCTGGTATGCGTCATATCTGCCGGTATGCGTCTTGGAGACAGACTTCGTGGTCATGTGGAGCGCGTTGGCGGACCCCTCCGCGGAGTCAGTGAATGAATGGCACGAGCGGTACTTGGCGTAGGTCTGGCCGTAGAACGACGCGGCGGTACGGGAGTCCGGGAACTGATAGATGATCTGCTGGTACGACAAAATCGTGCCGCTGGCGCCGTTGAGAATAGCCTGTGTATTGGCGACATGGTCGAATGCGTTCGCGGTCTCGCCGAAGAAAGGACCGCCGAGGGTGCCCCAGAAATTGACGCAGCTCATGCCGGGTATGTTTTGGGCGATGGCTGTCGGTTCGAGACTGCCGCCCGTGTCGGATTCTTCGCTTGCCTGGAAGTGGGAACCGAAGTCAGAGGGTGGCAGCAGCGCCGGCTTGAGCTGGCTTCCGGTGACCTGGACGGTGCCTAGGGGAGGGGATGCGGCCAGCGCGGCCGGTCCGAGCAGCAGTCCCACGGCAGCGATAGTAGTGATGGCGAGAAGACGGGACCCCATGCCGCACTCCATGTCCGCGCGGTTCGCCAGCCAGGCCCCCTGGTAGTCCGCGCGCGCAATCAGGGCATCTTAAGCCGCAAAAGGGGCACAGAGTCAATGGGCAAACGGGTCAACGTGTCAATGGCCAGGAAGCGTTCAGGCACTCGACCACGTCGGCACACTGCGCGTCAGGGCCCAATGCCGACCAACCAAGCGCTTGATAAGTTACGCTGGAGCCCATGACGACGCCCGAAGCCCCGGATCGCCGCGGACTCATCCTGACCAGCGCCGCGGAACTGTTCGCCCGCAAGGGGATCGGCGCCACCACCGTCCGCGAGATCGCCGACGCGGTGGGCGTGCTGTCGGGCAGTCTGTACCACCACTTCGAGTCCAAGGATGCCATCGTCGAGGAGATCCTGTCGGGTTACCTGGACACAATCCAGGAACGCTATGCCCAGGTCCTGGACAGCGGGAAGGCGCCGGCCGACTGCCTGCACGACCTGGTGCTGTGCTCGCTGGAGGTGGTCAGCGAGCAGCCATACGCAACCGCTATTTACCAGAACGAGCTGCACTACCTGCGCGAGCAGCAGCGGTTCGGCAGCGTACTGGCCGGCGCCGCCGGAATCCAGTACACCTGGCTGCGCGTCATAGAGAAAGGCGTCGCCGACGGCGCCTTCCGCGACGACATCGACTCCAGGGTCTTCTACCGCCTGATCCGCGACGCGGTCTGGCTCTCTGTCCGCTGGCAGCACCCCGATCCACCCAACCGGCTAGCCGGCGACATCATCACGATCTTCCTGCACGGCTTCGCCGCCCCGGCCAGCTAATCCGCTGCCCCGGCTGGCTCCGCTGCCCCGGCTGGCTAATCCGCTGCCCCGGCTGGCTCCGCTGCCCCGGCTGGCTAATCCGCTGCCCCGGCTGGCTCCGCTGCCCCGGCTGGCTAATCCGCCGCCGCAGATCTGTGCGTCTCCCCCGGCCTGGGCCTAGCGGCACGTAGCAAGCGCTTGGTAGGCTACCCTCATGGCTGATGCGTTCATTGTGGACGCCGTCCGGACTCCGGTCGGCAAGCGCGGCGGCGGCCTCGCCGACGTGCATCCCGCTGACCTGGGTGCGCATGCGCTGACTGCGCTCGTGGAGCGCGCCGGTATCGATCCGGCCGCCGTGGAAGAGGTGATCTTCGGCTGCGTGGACGCGGTCGGGCCGCAGGCGGGGGACATTGCCCGCACCGCCTGGCTCGCCGCGGGGCTGCCCGAGCATGTCCCAGGCACCACCGTCGACCGGCAGTGCGGCTCGTCACAGCAGGCCGTGCACTTTGCCGCCCAGGCGGTGCTCAGCGGCACGGCCGATGTGATCGTGGCGGGCGGCGTGCAGAACATGACCGCGATCCCGATCTCGTACGCGATGACCGCGGCCGCGCCACTTGGCTACCGGGACCCGTTCAGCGGCTCGAAAGGCTGGCGTGCCCGCTACGGCGACGCGGAGGTATCCCAGTTCCGCGCGGCGGAGATGATCGCGGAGAAGTGGTCGGTCAGCCGCGAGGACATGGAGGAGTTCGCCGTTCGCTCGCACGAGAGGGCACTCCTTGCCCAAGCCGAGGGACGGTTTACCCGCGAGATCGTGCCGCTTGAGGACGTGACAGCGGACGAAGGACCGCGGATCCCCAACTGGGACAAGATCCGCTCGCTTCCCGCGCTGATCCCCGGCGGGCGGGTGACCGCCGCCACCTCCAGCCAGATCTCCGACGCCGCCGCCGCGCTGCTGGTCGTAAGCGAGACCGGGTTGCGCGTGCATGGGCTGACGCCTCGGGCACGCATCCATCATCTGTCCGCCTGGGGTGCCGATCCGCTGCTGATGCTCACCGCGCCGATCCCGGCGACGGCGTACGCGCTGGCCAGAGCGGGGCTGCGGCTGGAAGACATCGACCTGATCGAGATCAACGAGGCGTTTGCTTCGGTGGTACTGGCCTGGCTCGCGGAGACCGGCGCCGATCCGGACCGGGTCAACGTCAACGGCGGTGCGATCGCGCTGGGCCACCCACTCGGCGCGACCGGGGCACGGCTGATGACCACGCTGCTGCATGAACTCGAGCGCACCGGGGGAAGGTACGGCCTGCAGACCATGTGCGAGGGCGGTGGCCAGGCGAATGTCACGATCATCGAGCGGCTTTGACTTCAGCGACCGGGTAGTCGTCGTCACCGGCGGCAGCCGCGGCATCGGCCGCGCGATAGCCGAATCGTTCCTCGCTGCCGGTGCCGAAGTCCTGGTATGCGCACGCACCGAGCCGGAGTCGGTCCCCGCCGCGGACGGTCGGAAGGCCTCGTTTGTGCCAGCTGACCTGCGGGAACCTGATCAAGCCGCTGCGGTGATCGAGTCAGCCGTCAGCGCGTACGGGCACCTGGACGTGCTGGTGAACAACGCCGGCGGGTCGCCCTCCGCCGACGCGGCAACCGTATCGCCACGATTCGTGGCGAAGATCGTCGCGCTCAACCTGCTCGCGCCGTTCTACATCTCCCAGCCCGCCAATGCCGTCATGCAGGGCCAGGAGTCGGGCGGCGTGATCATCAACATCGGCAGCGTCGCCGCGCATCAGCCAGAGCCTGGCGCAGCTGCCTATGCTGCCGCGAAGGCCGGCCTGCTGCAGCTCACCCGCGCCCTGGCCATGGAGTGGGCGCCGAAGGTCCGGGTCAATCACATCACGACCGGGCTGGTCCTGACCGAGCGTGCCGCCGAGTTCTACGGCGATGATGGCGGTGCCGCGGTTGCGGGCATCATCCCTATGGGCCGGATGGCCCAGCCGGCGGACGTGGCGTCCGCATGCCTGTACCTGGCTTCCCCGCTGGCCGGGTACCTCACCGGCACCGACCTGGCCGTGCACGGCGGCGGCGAGATCCCTGCCCGCTACCTCACCGCTCACCCGCGAGGCGAGCAGCCCTAGCTGGACCCTCATTCCTTGCGAGAGGCCGTGGGCGTGAGCTCAATCGTCCCGTCGTCCGGCTTGGATTGGCTGGTGAGTTAGTCCGGACGTGGGGCAGCACCGGATCGCCGCCTTTGTTCCCGTTTCGAGGTGGGTGTCTGGCGGTGGTCCGGTGCTGGCCGGTCCGGGCGGGCCCGGGGTGGTTACCCTGGCCGGGGTGGCGGCTGGGGCGGGGGTTCAGGTGGTGGCTGGGGCGGTGGCCGCTGGTGGCTGCGGATAATCGTCGCGCCGTCCGGG
>Ga0209530_1000156_pt1 | contig 61208 bp, 60 predicted proteins | sample BlaSpr_A8_Ref_O1_FD_187987 | JGI IMG/M metagenome (GOLD analysis project Ga0209530, IMG submission 187987) | Forest soil microbial communities from Thunder Bay, Ontario, Canada - Black Spruce, Ontario site 2_A8_Ref_O1 (SPAdes) (version 2) | ecosystem: Environmental > Terrestrial > Soil > Boreal...
TGCTGAGCCCGCTCATCACGATTTCTTGCGGGCTGCTGGCCGCGCTGCTCACGCTGCCCTTCGTCGCCGGTACCGGCTCCTACCTGTGGACACTCGCTGCCGCACCGGTCCTGCTCGCCTGCCTGTGCCCGAAGTTCCTCAACTCCGGCATAGCGCGGCTGCTCCGGCTCACCCGGCGGCCACCGCTCGAGCGGCCGCTTGCCCGCCGCACGATCGCGGCCTGTGCCGCCTGGTCCGTAGGCTCATGGGTCTGCTACGGCATGCAGATCTGGCTGCTCGCGGACCGGCTCGGCGCCCACGGTGACGCGGCCGTGCTCCGCTCCGTCGGCGGCTTTGCCCTCGCCTGGAGCGCGGGCTTCCTGGCCGTCTTCGTGCCCGCCGGGGCGGGCGTCCGTGAGGTCGTACTCGTCGCGGTGCTAGCGCCGGTGACCGGCGCCGTCGGCGCCATCGCGGTGGCACTGGCGTCGCGCATGCTGACCACCGCCGGGGATCTGCTGGCGGCGGCCGCGGCGGCCGGTTACTCGTGGCGCAGGTCATCCCGATGCAGGGCAACTCCCGAAGCCACGTGAGGAAGCTCCCCCTTCTCATACTCGCGGTCGTGGCGGCCGGATTCCTCGCGCTCGGCCTGGCAGAGGCGAGGGCCGACGCCCCGACCTTCGACGAGCCGGTCTACGTGTCGGCCGGCCTGGCCGCCGTGCTCCATCACGACGTGACGCTCAACGACGAGCATCCGCTGCTGCCCAAGGTGCTCGCCGTGCTTCCGGTCCTGTTCGCGAGGCCGGTCGTCCCGGCGAACGGAGGCTGGTCCGGCAACGATGAGCAGAAGTATGCCGCTCGTTTCGTCGCCGCCCAGCTGGCGGCCGGGAAACTGCGCGAGGTGACGTTCGCTTCGCGGCTTGTCCCGCTGGCGGAGACGGTGGGTGTCGCGTTCGTCCTGTTCGGCATCGCCGTGGAGCTGTCGGGCCCGGTCGCGGGCCTGCTTGCCGGGATGCTGTGGCTGGCCTCGCCTCTGGTGCTCGGTATCGGTCACCTGGACGGCACCGATGTGCCTTTCGCGCTCGGGGTGGCGCTGAGCTCATGGGCACTGCTGCGCTGGCTGCGATTGCGCGACCTCAGGGCACTCGTATGGCTGGGGCTGGCCCTCGCGGCAGCCGCCGAAACGCAGATCACCGGTCTGCTCGTAGTCGCCATAGCACTCACTGTCATCGTCGCCTCCGGATGGCGGTGCGGTGTCCGGTCGGCCCTCATCCGCGCGGCGCTGGCCGGAGCGATCGTCTGGGGCGGTGTCTGGGCCGTCTACCTCATCCTCGATCCTGCCCTGGTCTCGCAACTCCCGCTGCTGATACCGCGGCCCTACCTCGATGGCATCAGGTACCTCGCCGTGAATGACACCAGCGGCTCGGCCGCCTATGTTGCGGGCATCGCATACACCGGCGGCCGGTGGTGGTACTGGCCGGTCAGCCTGGCGATCAAGTGGCCGGGGACGAGCCTGCTGCTCTTGGTGGCCGGTGTCATCGGATGCTGGCGGCTGCCGCCCGATGCGCGCCGGCGGGCAGGGCTCGCGGTTGCCCCTCCCGCCGTGCTGATCGCGGCCTTCACGCTCGCGATGCCGAAGGACATCGGCGTGCGGTACCTGCTGCCGGTTCTCGCGCTGTGGGCGGCCGCTGCGGCCGCCGGGCTAGTCAGCGCCACGCAGGCGGCCCGCGGAACGCGGTGCGGGCAGCTGGCCTCGCCGGCGGTGGCCGTGCTGCTCGGAGCGGCAGTGCTGAGCACTGCCGCGTCGTCCCCCGGTTCCCTCTCCTGGACTGCCTGGCCATTCCGGCCGGGGTACGCGATGGCGACAGACTCCAACGTGGACTGGGGACAGGGTCTGTACGCCCTGCAATCGTGGAGCGCGAGCAGGGATCCCTGGGTTGCTTACTTCGGCCCTCGCGGGATCACCACTGCAGATATCCCGGGCGCGCGGTCGCTGCTCGGCACCGACCCAGCCCGCGTGGCAGGCTGGGTCGCGGTGTCCGTGACCGCCCTCAACAGCGCGAATCGCTCATCGCTTGCCTGGCTCCGGGGCTGGTGCCCGGTCGGGATCCTGGACGAGACGATCCTCCTTTACCACTTCAGTCAGCCCCCTGCGACGACACCTGCCCGGCAACTTCCACCGGAACCGGCGGCACTGTGTCCAGGCCAGTGGAGCTTGCCCGCTCGCTAGAACCGGTGGCCGGCTCGCGACGCAGGGCGGGAACCATCGGCGCCACCAGCTTGGTGACAATCACCCATGTGCCGATGGCGAAGGCGATACCGCCGATCACGTCGGTGACGTAGTGCTGCCCGAGGTAGACGACGCTGAACCACACGACCGCCGACCAGGCCAGCGCGAGCGCAGCGCCCCGCCGCGTCACCTGCCATAGCGCCAGCGCGGCCAGCAGCGGAAACGCCGCATGCAGGGACGGGAACGCTGCCGCCGAGTCGGGATCCAGCATGTTGTAGTACGGGCTGATCGTGCTCGGCAGCGCGATCAGCGAATGCACGCCCGGCAGCAGGTGGTGCTGGGCTGCCAGCCACGGCGGCGCGACGGGCATGAACAGGAAGACCACGAAAGCCGTGAAGCACATCGCAAGCAGCGCGACCACGAAGCGCAGGAACTGCACGCGGTCGACCAGCCACAGCGTCATGCCGACCGCGATCGGAAGGAGGAAATGGCAGAAATAGACGACCGTGCACGCGACCGCCAGCCAGTGCAGCGAGCCGAGATGCGCCTGGAGCCACTGGCTGGGGTCGGTACCGCCGAACATGGCCTTATCGGCGCGGATCACGAACCCGTAGTGCACCGGGATATGGCTCTTGGGCACGATATCCCGCAGTGCCTCGTAACCCAGGAACAACGCGATGAACGGCACCCAGTCACGCAGGAACCTCAGGAACTGCCCGCTCACCAGCGCCACCGGAACCAGGATCAGCAGCAGGTAATCGGGCGATACTGAGATGCCCTGCCAGATCATCACCCCCGACACCAGCAGCAGGTACGCGAGGGACACGGCGACCAGCGGGCCAGGGCGACGGACCTGGCGCAGCGAGACATGGACTCTTGGCATGCGTGCGACTCCTCCAGCCGGCCGGCAAACGTAAAGCGATATTACCCACCAACTTACTAGGTAATTCGGTGTTTGCCGGAACGTTACCTTCCGTTCGGGTAGGAGATCTCTAGCGGGCCGCGCGAAGCCCGAGGTGCTCGCGCAGGGTTGTCCCCTGGTATCCGGCCGGATAGACGCCGCGCTCCTGAAGCGCGGGGACGAGCAGGTCAACGATGTCGTCGAGACCATGCGGGACGATGTAGGGCGACACGTTGAACCCATCGATCCGGCCGCCCACCTCGCGCAGGCGCAGTCCCTCGCCTAGGAAGAAGGCGTCGAACAGGCCCCGCTCGGCGGTCTGGGCCACCTGACGGAACGACAGCGGCGATATCTGCGAGCCGCTATCCGGGCTGGACCAGATGGTCGTGTGGTTGACCCCCTGGAAGAACACGCCGAAGTGCAGCATCGCGCGCGGCCGGGGAACATCGGCCGGATCCGTGAAGGTCATCGGCTTGCTCCGGGAAGGGGATCCGGCGCGCGGTACCGGCTGAGCGGGCGCGGCAGCCCGAGGACCGTGCGGAACGTCTGGCCAGGCAGGGGCAGGCCGAGCTCACTGAGCAGTTTCACCAGCCCAGCGGCCGCGCCCGCATAGCGCAGCCGGCCCCGGTCGGTCCACTCGCCATGGCGGCCGAGGTCGGCAATCCGCTCGGCGGCGGACAGGCCGGGGGTGTCGAGTGCCACCTCGATCTCCGCGAACGTCCTGGCTGTCTGGCTCGCCGCGGCCGCGGTGCGCAACCGGGCCAGGTCGGGTGCGGCGATGAGCGACACGTCGACCAGGTGGTCGGGCAGCAAGCCGGCCTCGGCCAGCACGACCAGCTGTCCCTGGGGCGGCCGGGGCACGATCGCCGGGCCCTTCACCGAGTAGTTCTCTCCGGCGAGGTCGACGTCCCGGACCACCGCGTCGTCCTCCCACGAGTCCCATAGTGCGCGGACGACCTCGACTGCGTCCGCTGCCTCACGGCGCAGTCGGGCCGCGCCAGAAACCACCGGCCTGCCCCAGGCGCTGGCCGCACTGGAGGCTCCGGTGACGGTGGCCACCCACCCACCCGCTGCGGCCGGCCGTCACGTGGTCGATCGAGGCAAGCTGGGAGGAGACGTGGAACGGCTCGCTGTACGTAGTCGACACGACCGGGACGACCGAGAGCACGGTGAGCGCGGCCGAGAGGTAAGCCGCGCGTTCCACCGAGCCGATGCGTCCCACTACGTCAGGATCCGGACCCGGCGGGCTGATGTCGTCGTCCAGGGTGACGAACGAGAAACCCGCCCGCCCGCTCGGCCGTCTCGGCGAGCCGGGCCAGGCGCCGGGGATCGAACAGCGCTGCTGGCGGGTGCCCCGCCCGCCGCCAGGCGGCCGGATGGGATCCTTCGCCGTCTAGCTCGATACCCAGGACCAGAGTGGAAGTGGTCACGGATAAAGTCTACTAAAACGATCAGAAATATAGCTAGGTGGACGGTCCCTTGCCAGGTGACGGCCAACCCGATAAAACTAGTCGAGATAGCCTGCTTAGTAGGGTGGGTCCCATGGCTCTGCCGGATTTCCTGGTGATCGGCGCACCGAAGGCGGGTACGACCGCGCTGCATGCGGCGCTGGCCCGCCATCCCGGCCTGTATCTTTCCGCGGTGAAGGAGCCGAAGTTCTTCCTCACCGACGGCCCTCCGCCCGATCGCGGCGGGCCGGGGGATGTGCAGACGTACCGGGAGCACGTCTGGCGGCGGGCGGACTACGAGGCGCTGTTCAGTGACGCGCCAGCCGGCACCCTCCGCGGCGAGTCGACCCCGTTCTATCTCTATGACCTGGCGGCGCAGCGGCGGATACAGAGCCTGATCCCGGCCGCCAGGCTCATCGTGATCCTGCGGGACCCGGTGGAGCGGGCGCATTCGAACTGGACCCACCTGTGGTCGGCGGGCCGGGAGCCGATCGGTGACTTCCTGCGTGCCTGCGCGGAGGAAGACCGGCGGGTCGCGGCGGGGTGGTCCTCGTTCTGGCATTACCTCCGGCTCGGCCGGTACGGTGAGCAGCTCGAGCACCTGTTCACGCTGTTCCCGCGGGAGCAGGTGCTCGTGTTCCGGTACGCCCGCCTGCTGGACGAGCCCACGCGGGTGCTGGATGAGATCTGCGCGTTCCTCGGTGTTGACCAGGGGATCATCTCCGAGGTTCCGCGGGAGAACGTGACCTCGCATCCCGAGCGCTCGATCGCGCACGCCGCCCTGTCCCGGGTGCTGCGGGGCGCGGAGGCGGTCGGTCAGCACCTGCCCGGTGCCGCGGCGGCGGCAGCCACCGCACGGATCGAGCGGACCCTGCAGCGTAACGCCCGCTCGCGCCAGCCGCTGACCTGGCAGGAGCGGCAGGCGGTGCTGCCGAAGCTGGAGGACGATATCCGGCTGCTCGAGCGCGTCATCGAAGCCGACTTCAGCGACTGGCTGCGGCCGAGGGAGCGGTCAGGCGGGCAGGTCGGGGTCCGGCCGGCCGGGCAGGTCCAGGCCCGCAACGGCCGGCCGCGCGGCACCTGACCAGGCGGTCAGCGCAGCTCGGTTCTCAGCTCGTGCGCGCCGTCGGCGCGGGTCAGCTCGTAGTACAGGCGATACCGCCCGTCGGGTAGGGGGAGCACGTCGAGATAGCGCAGCCCACCGCCGGCGTGAGCGGACTGCGCCGCCGGACCGGTACCGTACGCCGTGAGCGCGGACGGTTCGGTGCCGGTGGCGATGCCGGTGCGTTCCTCATAGTTCTCGGCTGCGCTGGCCCGGCCATCATAGAAGGCGGCGATCGTGCCGCCGGAACGGGTGATGATGGCGGCCACCCGTGTTCCCCGGGCGTCCCAGCATCCTGGCCTGCCTGCCAGCGCGGTACCGTGCCAGGTCCAGTCCAGCCCGTCCGCGCTGGTGGCGTAGTTGGTGACCATCTGGTCCGCCTCGCCGGGATCCGCGAGCGGGTGGCAGGACGCCCACAGCTGCCAGATCCCGTCGTCCCAGCGGATCACCGGGTCCTTGACCCCGGTCTTGGCGTCGCCGGGAAGGACCACCTCCCGGCGGGCCGGCTCGAAACCAGCCGGATGGCCGGCCTCGAGCAACTCGACCCGCCAGTGCTTGGTCCCGGGCGTGGCGCAGCTTACGTACAGCCGCCACCGGCCATCCGGGCCGCGGACCAGGGCCGGCCGTTCCAGGGAGTCGGCGGCGAACTGCTCGCGGGTGATGGTGAGCAGCGTCTCGAAGTGAACGCCGTCAGTGGAGCGGGCCACGTTCACTGCGTAACCGCGCCCGGCGCCGACCGGGCGGCGCAGCCGGTACGCGAGGTAAATCCCGTCGTCCCCGACGACCGCGCTTGGCGCACCTGACCAGTAGCCGGCCGCCGGTTCCGGCGGAGCCACTGCGAGCTGGGACGCCTCCGGCAGCGGCAGCAGCGAAGCAGGCCAGTCACGCAAATGGCTACTATCCATAGTGAAATAATATGCAATCTGTGGGCGGTGGGGCTTGCTAATGAACAAGCTACTGAACAAGTATGTCGCCGCGGTGCCGCCCTTGACGGGACGGTGCCTGCACAACGTATAGTCGACTATGTCGATCGTATTTATAGACATGATGAGGAACAGTGCCACACTTCGACGGATCCGCCGCCCTGGCAGCTCTCCCCTCAGGCGGCCAGGGGACACTCCTTGCTGTCGTACCCGCGGAAGACGGGCGCTCCCACCTGGCGATCGTCGGATACCTCCTGCCAGGCCCGTTTCCTCACATTCCGCATGATGCCGGCCAGGCCGCGATAGCACCGGCTCCGGCGAGCATGGTGGTGGACCGCGAACAGCGCCGCGTTCTCGTGGAAGGCCGGGATGCCGGCCTGGCGTTCCAGGAGTTCGAGTTGCTTGAGTTCCTGATAGCGCACCCGTCCCGCGCGTTCACCCGGGAACAGCTCCTCCTCAGCGTATGGGGCAAGGATCATCGGGTCACGCCGCGCACGGTCGACATCCATGTGCACCGCCTGCGGCGCAAGCTCGGCTCGGCCATTGCCCCCTGCCTGATCACCGTCCGGCGTATCGGGTACATGTTCCGGCCGCTGGGTGCGGTCTAGCGGTCTAGCGCGCTGACGGTCAGGGGCTGACCGGGGAGCGGGACATCCCGGTGCGTGCTGAGGCCATCGAGCATGAGCTCGAGGAACCGCGGTGAGTTCCGCTCGAGCAGGGCGTGACCAGGCTTGCGTTGCTGCAGCAGGTTCATGACCAGCGCGATGTCGCCGGCCTGCACGTCGGACCGGAGGTGGCCGCTCGCCTGGGCAGCGGCGACCATCTCATCCAGCGTGCTGAGCCACTTCAGCCGGGCTTCCCGCAGCTCAGGGTCGGCGTCGAGCATCGCGGGCAGATGGTCGCACAGCGCGTCGTAGAGCACGCCGAGCCGGAGGGCGGACCACTCGCGCAGATAGCGGCACAATGCGACCCAGGGATCGTCCTCGGCCTGCCGGAGGCCGTCGGCGATCTGGGTCAGCTGCTCGAACGTGTCCCGGCTGACCATCGCGAGCAGCGTGCCCCGGTCGGGGAAATTCCGGTAGAGCGTGCCCTTGCCCACCCCGGCGACGCGAGCCACATCATCCAGCGGGACGTCGATACCCTCGGCCATGAACAGCTCCCGGGCCGCCGCGACGATCCGCTCCCGGTTGCGCTGGGCGTCGGCCCTGAGCCCTCGTGGACTATCGCTGGTGACCATCAACCTCCTGCCCTGGTTTATCCGGACGATTCCTGTCAGTGTATTAATCCCGTTCGGTAGCGGAGAACGAAGGGGTGCCATTCGTAAGTTGACGATTTTCGTCCACTTATTGTACGGTGGTGGGCATGTCTCGTCGGTGGTGGAGCCTGGGAGTGGTGGCGCTCGTCCAGGTGATGGTCGTCCTCGACACGACGATCGTGACGATCGCGCTGCCAAGCGCCCAGCACGCACTCGGGCTCAGCGTGACCGGGCGGCAGTGGGTCGTGACGGTCTACACGCTCGCGTTCGGCGCGTCGCTGCTGTTCGGCGGCCGGGTCGGCGACATCATCGGCAGGCGCGACGCCCTGATCATCGGCGCTATCGGGTTCGCCACCGCGTCGGCCGCGGGCGGGGCCGCCGTCGACTCCGGGATGCTCATCGGCGCCCGCGCGGTCCAGGGCGTGTTCGCCGGCCTGCTCGCCCCGACCACGCTCGCGCTGCTCACCGTGACCTTCACCGAAGCCCGGGAGCGGGCGGCGGCATTCAGTATCTTCAGCACGGCCGCCATGTCGGGCGCCGCAATCGGCCTGATCCTCGGCGGTGTCCTCACCCAGTTCGCGGGCTGGCGCTGGTGCCTGTACGTCAACGCGCCCATCGCCGCGCTGGCCGTGGCTGGCGCGGTCGCAGTGCTGCCTAACCCCAGGGCCGGCCGGCCGCAGCGCCTCGACGCCGGCGGCGCACTGCTCGGCTCGGCTGGCATCGCCGCCGTAGTCCTGGCCTTTGGCGAGGCGGGCAGCCAGGGCTGGGGGAGCGGGATCGTGATCGGATCCCTGGCCGCGGCGACAGGGCTGCTGACCGCCTTTATCCTGGTCGAGTCGCGGGCCGCCGATCCGCTGCTGCCGCTGCCGGTGGTCACCAGCCGGGCGCGCGCGGCGGCCTTCGTGAGCATCGCCGCCATCTCCTTCGGCGCACTCGGCATGTTCTTGTTCGTGACCTTCCTCCTGCAGGACACCCTCGGCTACAGCGCGCTGCGGGCTGGCCTGGCATTTATCCCGTACGTGGTCGTCAACGGCCTCACCGCCACCCAGCTCACCCGGCGCCTGCTGCCCCGCACGCGGCCGGCGGCACTGATCGTTCCCGGGCTGCTCATCATGGCCGTGGCGCTGCTGCTGCTGGGCCAGCTCACCCCGCATAGCGCCTACCTGACGTCGGTGCTGCCGGTGGCCATCCTGGCCGGGCTCGCCGTCGGCCTGATCGTCGCGCCCGCGATGAGCACCGCTACCCAGGGGCCGCATCCGGGCGTGGCCGCGGCCTTCGTCAGCACCTCCCAGCAGGTCGGCGGCTCGTTCGGGACCGCGTTGCTGAACACGATCGCCGCGAGCACCGCCGCGGGCTACCTGGCCACTCACCGCGCCAGCCGGCACGTCGCGCTCGTGCCCGCCGCGACCGTGCGGGCGGCAACTGTGCAAGGCGACACCGTGGCGAGCCGTTGCGGGGCGGCTGTTCTCGCCGCCGCCGCTGTGGCAGTCGCTATCTTGCTCATCCGCCCGGGCGGAGGGGTGAGCCGGCCTGTAGGCCGGGTTCTGTGCACCCGCGCCGGTGAGGGCGCGGGCCGACGGTCATCCATCTAGGACTGCCGTTGCCGGCAGCCTCGTGCGGCCTACCCGCGGGCATCGGGCGGGCAGCCCTCAAACGCTCGCGCAGATCCATGGCGGACCATGGCTCCTCTTGACCTTGCTCCGGGTGGGGTTTACCAAGCCGCCGCAGTCACCTGTGGCGCTGGTGGTCTCTTACACCACCGTTTCACCCTTACCCCGCGCCTCAGCAGAGGCGGGGGCGGTCTGTTTTCTGTGGCACTGTCCCGCGGGTCACCCCGGGTCGGCGTTACCGACCACCCTGCCCTGTGGAGCCCGGACCTTCCTCGACGCGCGGAGTTACCCGCCCGCCGCGACCGCCCGGCCGACTCACCCTTGGGTCACAGCATAACTCAGAACGACACGTGTGTTACGCCGTGCTCTCCGCGAGTCCGGCCCACGGCATGTTTCCCTCTCCGGGAGACTCACCGCCTCTGACGTTAGCGGCCAATCGGGCGAGCAGCGCGCGCAAGGCATCGAGGTCCGCGTCCTCGAAGCCGCTCCGCAGCCGCGCGTCGAAGGTGGCGGCGGCATCCCGCAGCCGCAGGAACAAGGCCTTGCCGTCCTCGGTCACCTCCACCACGTGGATCCGCCGGTTGGTCTCGTCTCGCCGCCTGGTGATGAGGCCGCGGGTGTCCATGGCGTTGAGGTGATGGGTGAGCGTGGCTTCGCGCACGCCGACTGCCTCGGCGAGTTCCCGCTGGTTGTCAGGCTGGCGGATGGTCAGGTTGAGCAGGATGAGCCACACTGGCAGCGAACCGCCGGCTTCCTCGAGCGCTTCGTCGAAGGCCCGGCTGATGACGCGCGCCGACTGGCTGAGAAACAGGCCGATGGGAGTGGCCGGTGGCCGGAACGATTCCATGACCTGCAGTATACCAAGGCTCATTGATATCAAATTCTTCGATACCTAATGATTGAGGGCGTGGTGCCCGTGCCGATCGTCGTGAAGACTAGGAAGCGTGATCCGACTGGTTGAACAGCCCCGCCTGCAGTGGCCGACGGTTGCCGTGCGGACCTCTTACCTCGTGGGCGAACAGGCCGACTGCCTCCTCAGGGGCACCGCGACGGACTGGCTGGGGCCGGCCAGCGAGGATTTCGCCAGGTTCGTCGCTGTGCGGCGCGGGGTGCGGACGCGGTGGGGAGTGCCCTCGACCGTCTTCTGGTACATTTCCGGCGAGTACTACCTGGGAACCCTCGTCGTGCGGCACGAGCTGACGCCCGACCTCACCGAAGCCGGCGGCCACGTCGGATATCACGTGGTGGCACCGTGGCGCCGGCAGGGACATGCGACAAGGATGCTGGCGGCCGGGCTCGGGGAGTGCCGCCGCCTGGGCATCGGCCGGGTCCTGCTGACCTGCGACCCAGGCAACGAAGCGTCCAGGAAGGTGATCCTGGCGAACGGCGGCGAGCCCGACGGCCGGCTGCGCGGCGAGGACCGTTTCTGGATCACGCCAGCCCCCGCCTGACCGCCCGGGCGAGCGCGGGATCAGGCCAGCTCTTGGCTACCCGTGTGCCACGAACCCCGCCGGACGGGGTTCGTGGCACACGGGTCCCCTTGCCGCCTGCTAGGGGAGGGGTGCGTTCTGTCCCGTACGGCACATTAGTTACAGATTCGTGAGTTTTATGTGGCGGGGCTGCGGCACTATGGGGTCGTGTTCACGATCCTGCTGCGAGTGTTCAAGGTGCAGCATCAGAAGCATGTAGCGTGGCTGCTCGGCGCGGTGGTCGCGGTCGTGTTCATCGGCGCCTCGCTGTTCTCGCTGGCCGAGAGCCTGCCGTTCACGACCGGACTGTACTGGGCGGTCACGACGGCGACGACCGTCGGTTATGGTGACGTAACACCGCATAATCCCGTGGGGCGGCTAATCGCCTCGCTCGTCATGCTCACCACCATCCCGATGCTCGCGGCGGCGTTCGCTCTGCTATCGGGATTGGCCGCGGCCACGGCAGTCCGGAGGATTCTCGCCATGCACACCCAGTTCCCCGATGGCACCTACCGCCTCGTGGTCGGCATGAACCCGGTCGTGCCCGCGCTGCTCGACGAACTGGCTGCCGCCGGGATCCCGGTCGTGCTCGTGGCGGACGTCGACCCGGCGGGGGTTCGCGACGGCGTGCACGTGGTCCGCGGCGACCCGGGGGATGAGGCCACGATCAGCAAGGCCAAGCCGAAGGACGCGGAGCAGGCCCTGATCGTGGGCAGTAGCGACGGGGACGTCCTGGTCAGCGCGGTGATGCTGCGCAAGCTGGCGCCTTCGCTGCCTGTGACGGCGCTGGTCGGCTCGCCCGCCGTCCGGGAAGCACTGCGCGACCTGGGTGTCCAGCAGAGCGTATCGGTACACGAACTGGTTGCCAGGACGCTGGCCGCGGACCTGGAGACCCCGCACGCCGGGGAGATGATCTCCCAGCTTGTCGGGAACAGGGACGTGCTCACCGAAATCGAGGTGGAAAGCGCCGTCGGGAAACAGCTGAGCGCGGTCAGGAACGAGCACGCGGGCCTGGTCCTCGGCCTGGTGCATGGCGGCGAGTTCACCATGGGGATCGGCGATGACCCGATCGTCGCGGCCGGGGACCGGCTCCTGGTCGCCGAGGCAACCCGGAGCGCCTGAGCCGGGCCGGCCAGCCGCCGCGCTGCCTGGACGGTCAGCGGATGGTGATCTTGAGTTTCGCTTCGGTCATCCACTGCGGGCACATCCTGCCCCGGACGCACCTGGGCCGGACCGTGGCGATCAGCTCAACGGTGCCGGCGCGCTCCGCGGTGTAGTAGAAGGCGCCGGACGCGCAGCGCACGGTCAGCATGCCGGCGTCGATCCGGGTGGTGGCGCCCGAGCATGAGCTGGGTACCTCGGGGCTGCTGGCCTTGACCGAGGAGTCAACGGATATCACGAAGTGCTGGCCGGGCGATATCCGCAGCGTGCCGGGGTTGAAGCCGGTACCGAGCCGGACCACGAGGATAATCGGTGCCCGGGCGCCGCTGCCGGCAGGCAGCTCCGGCCCGGCAGCTGATGACTTGGTGGTGGATATGGTCGAAGCTGACGCCGCGCCGGCAGACGCGCCGTGCCCGGTGGCGCTGCCGCAGGCAGACAGCGCCCCGGCCAGTGCCAGTCCGGCCAGTGCCGCACTGACGGGGGTTCGCTTCAGCATGACTGCTCCTCCCTGCCGGTAACTGATGCACCTTGGACGCGGCATCCCCCTGTCTGGTTCCCGTGCATAGGATTCGGGGATGGGGACCCGCTTTCACGGCTGGCCGGAGCAGGCTTGCGAGGTGCTGCTCCAGCTGAGCGGTGACCCGTCGCGGGAGACGCGGGAACGGGTGCGGCGTGACCGCGAGGCGCACGTCAGGCTGCCGATGATCGACCTGCTCAGCGACCTTGCCGACGCGGACTGCCGCTACGAGGACTTTTCCGTGTGGCGCTATGCCAGCACGGCCTACTGGTGGCAGAACCAGTGCGCCGTCGTGCGCGTGGCCCCCAGCGTCGAGATCGGGCTGCGCTTCAGCCTCGACGGCCTGCGGATAGGCGCGGGCTGGCGGTATGGCACCCCTGCGCAGATCGTGCTGTTCCGTGCGGCGGTCGATGCGGACGAGAGCGGGCGCAGGCTGGAGGCTCTCGTGCAGTCGCTTGCCGCGGACGGGCATGAGATCCTCGGTGATGTCATGATGCGCGTTCCGCGCGGCTATCCCGCTGGTCATCCGCGTGAGGCCCTGCTCAGGCACCGGTCGCTCATCGCCGCCCGCGAATTCGAGCCGGAGGCAGTGCCTGACGTGTCGCCGGTGCATGAGGCGTGCGAGCGGCTACGGCCGCTGCTGGGGTGGCTCGCGGAGCACACGGCCGATCAGCTCACCTAGCTCCTGCCGCACCTGGGCGGAGCCCAGGACCTCGCGGCTGACCCGGTCGACGTCGGCTCCGCACGGCCGGTCGTCATCCAGGCGCGGCACGACGCCGCGGATCGCGCGGTGGAGAAGTCCGGGGCCGTGCCCGAGGACGGCGGGCGCCGCCAGGTCCACCGCCTGCGCGGCGGCCACGGCTTCCAGGGCGAGGAGCTGCCTGAGCCGGACGAGGATGGTGCTCAGCCGCCTCGCCCCGAGTGAGGCGTTGGTCGAGTCGTCCTCCACGGTGTCCGCACCGAAGCGGGGATCGGTGCATACTGGCGCGGACATGTAGCGGATCTCTGCGACGAGGGCCTGCGCTGTCTTGCCCAGCGGCGCGAAGCCAGAGCGTTCTGGGCCATATGGCGAGAGGTTGGCAGGCAGCCCGCTGACAGCGGGGTTGAGCAGCCGCTGCATCCGCTCGGCGGAGATCGCCGCTGTCTGGGCGAGAGCCAGCGCCAGGGTGTCGAACGCAAGGGCCAGGGCCGGGGTGTGGAAGTTGCCCGAGGAGAGGATCTCGCCGGAGTCGGCCAGCACGACCGGATTGTCGCCTGAGCCGTTCAGTTCCGGTATGAGCGCGTCGGCCGCGAAATCCAGCGCCGCGTGCAGCGCGCCATGTACCTGGGCCGCGCAGCGCAGGCTGATGGGGTCCTGCACCCGCCGGGCGTGGCGGGGGACAGGCAGCTCGCCGCCGGCGAGCAGCGCGAGCAGTTCGCCCGCGGCCCGGGACTGCCCGGGGGCCGGGCGCAGGCCCAGCACGCGAGCGTCCAGCGGGCTGGTGTTGGCGCGGAAGCCCTCGAAGGTAAGCGCGGTGACCGCCTGGGCCAGCGCCAGGATGGCTGTGGCCTCATGCAAGACGAGTGCGCCCTGGCCAGCGGCCAGCGGACTCGCGCTGCACAGCGCGTGCCCGTCTTTCGGGCCGAGCAGAGCCGGGGTCAGGCCCGCTCGTCGCAGGGCCTCCGCCCCGTCAAGAATCGCGCCGGACAGCTCGGCGCGGCCCTCGCCGATGAGCACCAGCCCGGCATGCGCCATCTGGCACAGGTCCGAGGCGCCGATGGACCCTACCTCGGGGATCACCGGGTGCACCCGCGCGTTGAGCAGGTCAGCCAGCAGCCGCGCGATCCCGGGGCTTACCCCGCTGCCGCCGCCCGCGAGGCCGTTAACGCGAGCGAGCAGGGCCGCGCGGACGACCGGCACCGGCAGCGGGTCGCCGACGGCGTTGGCCCGGCCCCGGACCGTACGAGCGCTGAACAGCTCGAGTTCCTCGCGGGGCAGGGCGTACGAGGACCGGCTGCCCAGCCCGGTTGTCACGCCATAGGCGGGCACCTGGCGGTTGACGGTGTCCTCGACGACGGCGCGGTCGCGCAGCAGCCGGGGGATCACGTCGTCCGCGAGTACGACCCGGGCATCGTGCAGGGCGACGGCGGCGACATCGGCGACGGACAGCGAGTGCCCGTCCACGACCACTGTCGAGGGCGTCATGCGAACCGCAGCTGCTGGCCGATGCCGAGTCCGGCGGCCTTCCTGAGCATGGCGGCGCCCAGCGCGATGTCGGATAGCGAGAGCCCGCGATGCCAGAACAGGATGGTCCCGTCGGCGCGCTCGCGCCCTGGCTTGCGGCCAGCGATGATCTCGCATAGCTCGCCGTACAGCGTCTCCTCGCTGAGCCGGCCAGACTCGACGTGCTGCCGCAGGGCGCCGAACGGCCCGGACCTGCACTGACCCCAGTCGTCCACGACCACCTTGTCCATGATGTCGGTAAGTGAGAGCTCGACCGCGCTCATCGTCCCGTACGGTACGACGAGTGCACCGGGCTTGATCCAGTCCGTCTTCAGCAGCGGCTGCGGCCGCTCCAGCCGGGACGCCTCCACCACGATGTCCGCGCCCGCTACGCAGGTCTGCCAGTCCTCGGTCACGATGACCTGCTTGCCGAGGTCGTGCTCGAGCCGGGCCGCGAACTCCTGGCGGCTCTCGGGGCGACGCGAGTGGACCCGGATCTCGGCGAAGTCGAAGATGTGGTCCAGGAGCCTGACGTTCCAGTACGAGGTGCCCCGGGCGCCGATGTGCCCGAGCACCCTGGCGTCGGGCCGGGCAAGGCAGCGGGCTCCCAGCGCGGTGACCGCGCCGGTTCGCATCTCCGTGATGGCGGTGGCGTCGATGATCGCCACCGGCATGCCGGTGCGGGGATCGAAGAGGCTGAGCAGCGCCATCTCTGAGGGCAGCCCAGCCTGATAGTTGCCGACGAAATCGCCGACGGTCTTCACGCCGGCCAGGCCGAGCGGGGCTATGTAGCCACGGAGGATGTTGAAGTGCCCGTTGAACGCTGGGTCCGGCACGAGATGCACCCGCGGTTCGATGACCGTCTCGCCGGAGCCCTGGGCGCGAAGGCCATCCTCCACGGCGGCGAGTATCTCATCGTCATCGAGCGCGAGCCGTGCTACATCCAGGCCGTTGAGGAAGGTGAACCAGATAGGGTCCAAACCGCTGTTCTCCCACGTCAGAGACGATCGCCTTTCCTGCCAGGCTATCGCCCGCTGGCCGGTATCCGGGCCAGGAGTATGGTCGTGTCATCCTCCGGATGCGACGCGAGCGACCGGAGGATCGTGTCACAGGCGTCGTCAAGCGCGCCGTGCTCACGGGCGAGGATGGACTGCAGGACGCGGATGCCCTGGTCGAACGGCTGGGTCCTGGTCTCCACGAGCCCGTCGGTGAACAGCGCAAGCACGGTACCGGGCAGGAGCCTGATCCGGACCTGCCCGAAGGTTGCGATGCCCAGGCCCAGCGACAGACCGGAAGGCAGCTCCAGGACGTGCGTGGTGCCGTCGGGCATGGCCAGCACCGGGGGCAGGTGCCCGGCCAGGGCGATGGTGGCGGCGGCATCGGCCGGGTCGATGACTGCGTACGCGCAGGTGGCGTAGACGATATCGCCAAGCGTGATCGCCGTCCGGTCGAGTTCCGCCAGCAGCTCGGCGGGTTGCAGGTCCGCGCAGGCGAGAGCGTGCGCGGCGGCGCTCAGCTCGACCATCACCGCGGCGGCCACGGGGCCGTGCCCCATGACGTCGCCGACGATCAGGCCTGTCCGCCCTCGGGGCAGGGCTACGACGTCGTACCAGTCCCCGCCGACGGCGGTACCGGTGGCGGGCAGGCAACGGCCCGCGACCTCCAGCCGGTCCGGCGTAACCAGTCCAGCGGGAGGCAGGCCATGCTGCCGCGCCTCGGCCGCCTGCTGCTCCACGACACGGCGCGCACTGGTCAGGCATACCGCGGCCTGCGTAGCCAGCTCGGACGCCGCGGCGATCTCGCCCTTGTCGAATGCTGGACGGCCGGACGTGCGCGCCAGCGTGATGAGCCCGTTCGGTGTCCCCTCCGCGATGATCGGCACCGCGAGGAAGGAGAGGTACCTGGCGAGCACATCGTCGGACCCGGTTCGCGCTGCCGTCCGGGTGCCGGTCTGCTCGAAGGCGACTGGGTGGCCGCCGCGCAGGCAGCGAGCGTAGGGGGACCCGGCCGCGAACGTCACCACGCCCCAGGCGGGGAGCACCTCGTGCGGCACGCTAGCCCCGTCTCCGCTGCCGCCGGTGAACCTCGTGCCCAGCCTGCGGACGATCACGTCACCGTCTCCGGTACCGCTGAGCGGGCCGTTCACCGGCAGGCGATCCAGGACGAACACTCCTGCGGCATCGGCGAGCCGGGACACCGTGATGTCCAGGATCTGGCCAGCCATCTCACGCGGGTCATCGCTCGGGGCAAGGCTCAGCCCCGCCCCGCCCGAACCCGCTACGGGCTCAGGCTGCCCGTCCTGGCCATCTGGTAGCCGCAAATCGACTCCGCCCTTTAACCCTCGCTCAGGGGCAAGACATAACCATAGCAATTGCGGCAAGCAATTGCGTGCATGAGTGCGTCCGTTGTCTCCGGGACGGGAAAATATAGCAGCCTCGGGGTTACCATGGTCACGCGGCGGATCGCACCCCGCCGCCGGGCGGAGGCTTGAATGACGGCGCATGTGGGCTGGGTGCCGGAAGGCACCGACATCTCGAAGGCGAACACCGCGCGTGTTTACGACTACTGGCTGGGCGGCAGTCATAACTTTGTCGCTGACCAGGACGCGGCACGCGCGCTGATTGCCGTCGAGCCCAACGTCCGCGCCGTCGCCCGCGCTAACCGCGCCTTTCTCAGCCGGGCGGTGCGCTTCATGTCCGCCGCGGGGATCCGCCAGTTCCTCGACATAGGCTCGGGGATTCCGACCCAGGGTAACGTGCACGAGATCGCTCAGGAGGCCGCCCCCGGGTCACGGGTGGTGTACGTGGACCACGATGATGTCGCGGTGGCGCACGGCAAGCTCCTGCTCGACGGCAACCCGGACGCGGCAGCCGTGTTTGCCGACCTGCGGAATCCAGAGACCATTCTCGCTGATCCGGTGACTACGGCACTGCTCGATCTGGATCGGCCCGTCGGCCTGCTGCTGGGTTCCGTTCTTCATTTCGTGCCCGACGAGGACGAGCCCTGGCGCATAGTCGCTGAATTCCGTAACGCGATTGCGCCGGGGAGTTTTCTCGTGCTCAGCCATGGTGCCCGCAGTGAAGCCAAGCGCAAGGTAGGGGACGCATTCGAGACGGTATACAACACGCGGGTGGCCGCTCAGGCCAGCATTCGCGCACGTGAGGAGATAATGCGCTTTTTCGATGGCTTCACGCTCGCCGAGCCGGGCCTTGTCTATACGCCGCAATGGCGGCCCGACCCAGGCGCCGAGGTCCCCGCCGACCCGCAAGACTTCTGGCTGCTGGCTGGGGTAGGCGTGCGCGAAGGGCACTAGTACTACAGCCGCACTTCCTGGGATTGCGGCCCCCTCCGAGGCAGCCGACATTTTGATGATCACGAAGACTGGCTTTCCGTCGGAAGTGCGGCCGTAGTACCAGTGAGGTGTAAGAGCGCTTGTTTTAGTCTTCGCGCGGTGGATCTTGCCCAGGATCTCGTCGGCGTCCGTGGTCCAGGTGAACGGGTGCGGGTGGTCGTTCCTGACGTGCCTGCGCAAACGCGACGGCTGCGACGTGGTGAGCGGCAGAAAGCGTCAGGTTTTTAAAGTGCGGGCTGGGCGGATGCATCGCACCGGACGACTGGACGCTGCGCAGGGCGATATCTGCTACGCCCTGCTCTGTGGCAAGATTAACCAGATGCTGCAACTCCTGGGTTTCATCATCGACTGCCCGGACTCGATGAAGCTGGCAGCCTTCTACTCCGAGGTGACAGGCCGCGCCATCATGGAGGGCAGCCACGACAGCTTTGCCGGCATCACCCTCGGCGAGATCGACCTGACCTTCCAGCGGGTGGAGGACTACCGCCCTCCCATCTGGCCAGACGACGAACACCCCAAGCAGTACCACCTCGACTTCGAAGTGGACGAAATCGAGCCCGAACAGCGCCGCGTCGTCAAGCTCGGCGCGACACTGCAGAAGGACTTCATCGGACCCGAGGGCTACGGCTGGCAGGTCTACACCGACCCGGCCGGGCATCCCTTCTGCCTGTGCCGCCACGAAGGGGTCACGTGGACCGACAAAGGGGTGGTGTGGCCCTAAGAGCGTGGTTCATAAGGGCCTTTGCTTTAGTCTTCGCGCGTTCGATCTTGCCGAGTGGAGCTCGGTGTCGGTGACCTGCCCGGTGGCGATGTTGAGCGTGGCGAACAAGCTGGGGGTGCCGTGCCGGTTGACCACCGTCGGCTCGGTGCACCCCACCGCCGCCGCGATCTGCGGGCCGGTCTTCCCCTCGGCAGACAGCAGCACGATCCGCGCCCGCTCGGCCACCCGCGCCGGGGCGCTCCGGTCCTTGACCCGCCGCTGCAATTCAGCCCGGTCGGCATCCGGAACGGTGCCTCACGGTCTAAATGTTCTCGACATGGCCGCTGCCGGTAGGTCAGCCTGTTCGCATGGTGTCGAGGCGAAGGGTGCCGCGCGGCTGGTCCTATCCGCTGAAGCCGGGCGAGATAGCCGGCGCGCTTCCGGGCGTGGGCTGGGTGTACTGGTATGGCCGTCCTAAGGGCTGGCAGGTAGCGGTCGTCCGCCCGGTCTTTCGGTTTCTCTGGAGCCCGCGGTCAATGATGCCGCAGCCAGTACTGATTGTGTGGCCAGTGCCATCGGGGGATCGAGCGGCGGTGCGAGGCTGGTTCAGCACGGCGGCGATGGCCTCGATGCGCGCGTGGCTGCATGCGGCTGAGGCCGCCCCGCCCACGTGGCGAGATGCTGAGCACAGCGCCGGGTGGGACTGGCGCGAGGACGCGGGCAGCGGCGCGGAAAAGGGGACCTGACACCCGCGGAAATATTAGCGCCGCGGAGGCACGCCGCATTAGCCAGGCTCGCTACTGGGCCAGGCTCAGCGCCTGCGCCGCGGTCAGGCAGCCGGCGGTCACCAGGTCAAGGTTCGCGAGGGCGGCAGCGTGCGCCTCATCGGTGGACGCGGCAGTGCAATCGGCGACCGGGTGAATGATCAGCCCGCAGTCGCTGCCGTGCCTGGCAGTCTGCTCAACGGTGAGGTTGGTCGCCACGCCGGTGATGAAGACCGTGTCGATCTCCTGGGCCCGCAGCCATTCCAGCACGTCGTTGCCGGCCAGCCCGGACAGCTTCTGGTTGTCGAAGACGTGATCCGGCTTGGCCTGGGCCGCCATCTCCGGTATCAGCCGGGTTCCCGGCGCGTCCGGCCGGAACGCGGCCTGTGCCTGTGCCACGGCGCTCATCAGCGGCGTATTACGCACCAGGGCACCCTCGCCCTCGGGCACGATGAAGCGGGTGAAGAGCAGCGGCAGCCCCAGCTCGAGCACTGCCTCGTGGAACTGGGCGGCCCGTTCGACTACGCCGCTGCGCGCCACCGGCTCCGCGAGCAGCCCGCCGAAGAATCCCTCCGGCTTGATGACGTTGACCTGCCAGTGCAGTGCTAGGACCGCCGCGTTCGTTCTGCCCTGACCCATGATCGTCACCTTACCGGGTCGTGACTGCCGCGCTCTGTGCGGCGGCGTAGATGAGCGCGGAGAGTTCCGGGGGAGTAGCCAGGGCCGCGACCTGGCCGAAGGGTACCCACCGGATGCCCGTTACCTCCCTCTCATCCGCGCTGATGGCCGACGGGCTGGACAGGGGACGCAGGATGTAGATGCAGTCGATGTGCTGCACCATCTCGCCGCCTTCGGAGAGATCCTCGACCAGGATGGTGAACGGGGCGGGCAGTACCTGGATCGCCTCGTGCGCGAACACGACGGGGGAGATGATCTCGCAGTCCAGCCCGGTTTCCTCCCGGACCTCACGCAGCACGGCCTGCACCGGGTCCTCGTTCGGGTCAATGTGGCCGCCGGGCGGTAGCCACCACTTCAGCTTCGCGTGCTCGACGAGCAGGACGCTGTCCTGGTGCAGGACAATTCCGGTGGCGGTGAAATGACGGATCACCTGGTCAGCGTACGGTCCAGGATGCCGAGAGTCGACCGGAGCGTAGCCTCCGGGATCACCGGGAACGCGCCCGCCTGCCTGGTCTCGGCCCCGATGCCCGACCAGTCGTAATACGAGGTCACCAGCGTGCCGCCCTCGGCCGCTTCCAGCTTGTACCCGTAGCGGTGACCGAGCGGCGGGCGGTTCGTGCCCCGGAAATCCCACGCGATCTCACGGTCGGGCTCGAACGCCGTGATGGTGACGATCACATCGTACTGTCCCAGCGGACGGTCGTTCAGCGCCTCGCGGTCCATGTGCACCACGAAACTGTCGCCGACCGCCGATACCGGCTCGCCCGTGGCGGCCATCAGCATGCCTGAGCTGTCGATCGCCACATGCGCTCGCGGATCGCTCAGCACCTGGAAGATGACCGACGGCTCGGCGGCGATCAGCCGCTGCACCTCGAATCTGTCTGCTGTCATACGCCCATCTTGTCATCCAGGATCACACGTTCGCGCTGTCGTCGCCTCCCGGCGCCGGTGACGGGCGGCGGTCTCCGCCGCGGCTGCCGCGCCGCACCGCACAAATCAGAAATCGTGATCATGGGAGACACCCAAATCTCCGGTACGGACGGTGCTTGTGGTGCAGAAGCTGGCGTGTTGACCGCACGCGGGGTCGGTGCACGTCCGCCGTTGAGTGCAAGCCCACGGCCAGGAGCGAGCACGCCGCCGGTCGCGCACACTCAAGCCGGCCGGCCGCGCGCGCTGCCCCGCGTTGGAACTATCGCGCAAGAGCACTCCTCGCGCGGGCGGCTGACGGCTTCGGGACGCAAGCGGCCACCGGCGGCACAGTTCGGTGACGGGTCTTGACACGAACGCGCGGTGCGCGCGATGGTATGCGAATTAGGAAGCTTTCCTAATTTACAGCGATATGCACCGCGATCCTGGAGTGGCCGATGCCGTCGACTCGTCTGCTTGCCGCCGTGGCCGCGCTCACCTGCGCCGCAGGAACGACGGCCGCCGCCATCACCGCGAGCCCGGCAACCGCGAGCCCGGCAACCGCGAGCCCGCGGACCGCCGGCCAGGAAACCGGTACCGCGCTGCCCGCCCACGTCTTCGCGCCGTATTACCTGAACCCGACGGACACGCTGGCCGCGACCTCCCGGGCCTCCGGCGCGAAGTACATCACGCTGGCGTTCCTGCAGACCGCCAAGCCCGGGTCGTGCACGGTCTACTGGAACGGCGATACGAAGCAGCCCGTCGGCACCTACGCCAAGGGGATCGCGGCCGTCCAGGCGGAAGGCGGCAACGTCGTCCCGTCGTTCGGCGGGGCCAGCGCGGACAGCGCGCAGGAGGAGCTCGCGGACAGCTGCACCAGTGTCCCTGACATCGCCGCGCAGTACGAGAAGGTCATCGAGACCTACCACGTGACCCGCCTTGACCTGGACACCGAGGAAGACTCCCTCAACAACTATGCCGGGATCGACCGCCGGAACAAGGCCATCGCGATGGTCGAGGAGTGGGCCGCGCGAGAGCACCGCACAGTTCAGTTCGTCTACACGATCCCCACGAACACCACGGGCCCGGACCAGGGCGGTTCGTACGTGCTGCAGGACGCGGTCGTCAATCACGCGCGGATCGCGATCGTCAACGTGATGACGTTCGACTACTACGACAACCTGCCGCACGAGATGGGCGATGAGACCGAAGGCGCGGCCACCCAGATCTACGACCGGCTGCATGAGCTCTACCCGGGCAAGACATCGGCCCAGCTGTGGGGCATGATCGGCGTGACCGAGGACCTGGGCGTGGATGACTTCGGCTCGGCGGAGACGTTCACTCTCGCCGACGCGCACGCCATCGAGCAGTGGGCAGCGGCAAAAGGCCTGGCCGAAGTGTCCTTCTGGAACCTGCAGGACGACAACACGGCAGGAAGCCACGTCAAGCAGAGCCCGTACGAGTACAGCCACATCCTCGAGCCGTTCACCAGCTCGGCAGCGGTCACGTCCGCGAGGCTGGCACCCGTGACGGCAGCCACGCAGCACGGCAACATGCGCTCGGTTTCCTGCCCCACGGCCGCGTTCTGCATGGCGGTCGATCAGTCGGGCAACAACGCCCTGCGGTGGAACGGCACCTCCTGGTCCGCGCCGGCCTCCATCGACCCGGGTGGCGACAGGGTGGAGCTCAACAGCGTGTCCTGCGCCAGCCCCGCGTTCTGCGTCGCGGTGGACACTCTCGGCCGGGCGATCCGTTGGAACGGCCAGTCCTGGACCGTCCCGAAGCCGATCACCGATACCGGCCTGACCTCGGTATCCTGCCCGTCGAGCACGTTCTGCGTCGCGGTCAGCGGCGGCGGCGACGCGCTCACGTACAACGGCACGTCCTGGTCACCGGCCCATGTCGACAGCACCGGATCCTCGCTCCAGTCCGTCTCCTGCGCGTCGAGTATGTTCTGTGCCGCGGGGGACTGGGATGGCAACGTGTACACCTTCAACGGTGCGTCCTGGAGCGCGCCGCGCGCCATCGACGCCGCGGGCGGCGGCATCAGCTCGCTGTCCTGCCCGGCCAGCGGGTTCTGCCTGGGCACCGACTGGAACGGCGGCGGGGTCAGCTGGAACGGGGCGAAGTGGACGCTCAAGGCGAACGTCGACGCCAACGCGGCGGGCGGGCTGATGGAGGTGTCCTGCCAGTCGGCGACGTGGTGCATGGCGGTCGACGGCAGCGGTGACTACCTCACCTGGAACGGCGCGACGTGGAGCAGCCCGGTCATGATCGACCTGACCGGCGACGGGTTCGAGTCGGTGTCCTGCGGCGCCACGACGTCCTGCGTGGCGGTCGACTGGAACGGCAACGCTCTGGTCTACAACGGAACGTCCTGGACGGCACCCGCCATCTCCTGCCCCCGCAGCACGGCCAGCAGCGCAGGGTCCTGCTACACGAAGGGCTCCTACGCCGATCCGCGCACCGGCGTCCCGGATTCGGTGTCCTGCCCGGTGACAACCTGGTGCATGACGGCGGACGAGAACGGGACCGCGGCACACGGATCGAGCGAAACGGATATCGATCCGATCGCGGGCGTCCTTACCTCGGTATCCTGCCCGTCCACCACGTTCTGCATGGCGGTGGACACCAACGGCTACGCCCTGGAGTGGAACGGCAGCGCCTGGTCGGTCCCGGTCTGGTCGGCGGGGTCGCCCGTGGACAAGCGCGGCCCGCTGGAGGGAGTGTCCTGCCCGTCCAGCACGTTCTGCCTGGCGGTCGACGGGAACGGCAACGTCCTGCGCTGGAACGGCCGGTCGTGGTCCGCGCCGCGGGCGACCGGAGCCAGCGAGCTGACCAGCGTGTCATGCGTATCACGTACCGATTGCGCCGTGGCCGACGCCCAGGGCTCCGTGCTCCTGCTCAACGGCTCCGGGCTGGTGACGGACGGCTGGTGGCCCGTGTTCACTGGCGGCCTCGGTGGCCTCGCCGGCGTGTCGTGCGCCAGCGCCGGGCCGGCCGCCATGTCCTGCGTCGCTGTGGGTGATGAGGGCATAGTTGAGTTCACCGAGGCGGGATCGCCGGATAACGGCGGGGGCACCGTGCGGGGCGCCCGCCTCCGCGATGGGCTGACGGCGGTCTCGTGCACGAGTGCCAGGCACTGCGTGGCGGTAGGCAGCGCAGGCGACTACACCACCTGGAACGGACGCTCCTGGTCCGCCCCGGTGACGAAGGACCCCGCCGGCGGCGGCTTCACCAGCGTCTCGTGCGCCTCGCGGGCCTCCTGCACCGCCACCGACTTCGCCGGAAGGCAGGTGCGGCTGTCCTGATCGCAAGGGACATGATCACTAGGGAGAAGGCTGGCACTTCGGGCACCAGTAGGTAATGCGGTCGGCCTGGCCCTGGACCCGGATGGCGCTGCCGCAGCGGCGGCAGGGGCGGCCGCGCCGCCCGTAGACCCAGGTGTCCTCTCCGCGGCGAGGGCTGCCGGTGGTGACCCGGCCGATGCGGTCCTTGTTCAGCTCGAGCAGCTGCCTGGCAAGGTCCACCACCTCATCCAGCTCGTCCACCGACCCGGCGGCCTGCCACGGGCTGATGCCGCGCATGAACAGGACCTCGGCCTTGTATACGTTCCCGATCCCGGCCAGGTTGCGCTGATCCAGCAGCGCCTCGGCGATCGGGCGCGACGGCTGGTCGCGGAGCCGCCGGACTGCCTCGGCGCTGTCCCAGTCCGGCCCGAGCAGGTCGGGCCCGAGATGGCCGGTGATCCGCTGCTCGTCCCTGGTGCGCACCAGCTCGACGACCCCGAGCTGGTAGCCGGTGGCCCGCCAGCTGTCGTTGGCGAGGATCAGCCTGATCCGGTGGTCGTCCCGTACCGCGGCCTCGGCGGCCGTCACCCGCCAGGACCCGTCCATGCGCAGGTGAGTGTGCACGGTGAGCCCGCTCTGCGTGCGGATGAGCAGGTGCTTGCCGCGAGCTGCCGCGCCAAGCACGGTGTCGCCGATGAGGGTGGCGGTGGCAAGCCGCGGCACCCGGAAGTCGCTATGTGTCAGTTCCCGCCCGGCCAGCGCCTCATGAAGCTGCCGCGCGGTATACCAGATGGTGTCGCCTTCGGGCACGGCCCGTTAAGCGGCGCTCACCGCCCCTTGGGTCGTAAGGGACGCGGTGGCTGCCGCTGGAGTACACCGGGCGCGGCGGCCTGCCGGAGACGGCGGACTCGCGGGCAGCCGACTCCCGCGCCGGAACCGGGCGCCTGGCGTCGTCCTGGTAGTCGAAGCTGTCGCCGTACGGAGGCGCCGGGGCGGGCTGGCCGTAGGAATACTGGCTGGCAGGACTGGCGTACCCGTCCCGGCTGTAACCGCCGGTTTCCGCGGGCCGCGCGGGGGGCTGAACGGGGTAGGAACCGGAGCTGCGCTCATCGGCGTGCCGCCTGCCCCGCGGCGCCTCGTACTGCTGCTGGGCGGGGTAACCGCCGCTGGGCGGATCGTTGAGGCTGAAAGTCTGGGTTTCCTGCGCCAGAGCGGCCTCATACTGGTCCCTGCTGAGCCCGGAGGACTGCCGGGCGGAACGGTAGGAGCGACTGTCAGTGCTGGAGCGGACGGAGAACGCGTCGCTGGTCAGCGGGTCTTCGCCGGTGCTGTGCCGGCCGCGGGCGGGCTGGGCTGGCGCGGCGAGGGGTGCGGCAGGCGGCGCGGTGAGGGGCGCCGCGACCGGGCGGGGCGGGAGGACGGGCTGCGGCCCGGTCCTGATGAGCTGGGGAGGACCCGTCAGGACAGGCTGGGGGCCGGTGTGCACCGGCTGCGCGCCCGTCCTGATCGGCTGCGTGCCGCCGCGTACTGGCTGCGGACCGGTCAGGGCGCCCGCGCCGAGCGGAATCGCGCTGACGGGGAAAGCCTGAGTGGTCGCCTGTCCAGACGGAGCGGCTGCCTTCACTGGCACCGGCTTGACCGGTGCGGATTTCGCCGGGGGAGCGGCGAGGCGTCCCTCGGCCGGAGCCGGGCGCCGCCGGGGCTCACCCTCGGGGGGCTGCGCGGTGCGCGCCGTGGTCGCCAGCGGCTTGTCCGAAGACATGTCGTCCCAGAACTGCTCGTCGGAAACGCCGCCGAAGGTCTCCTCTGGCCACATCTCCGCGTCACGATCGGCCCGTTTCAGCCAGCCCATGCGCTCTCCAAGCCCGAATCGACTCCTCGACTTCGCCACATCTTCCCCTTGTCGGTAGCTTCTGGCGCTCTGCCTCATGCCGGCCGGTCTCATACCGCCCGCACGGGTTTCGCTGTCCTGACGCCGGTCCGGTACGGGCTCTTCGTAGCCCTGCTCGTCATGACCATGCGATCCGCGGTGACTCCAGTAGCCGACCGCTACGATCACGGCCGCGGCAAGAGCGGCGATCGCGAGACCCGCGAACTTGAGCATCTGTCCATCCGGAGGGGCACGACCTTGTGGTGGCGCTAACCAGGCACACGCGGTCTATGACGCGAGCCTCCCCCCGGTTTACGCGAGCGCCTTGATACCCGCTTGTTCTCTGATTGTTGCCTAGCTGCGGGCAACCTGTCACCCGATTGGAAAAGTTCGCACCACGGATATATACGAAATGTGACGGCACGCTCATGGGTTTGCAGTCACCGGGATCCGGCCGTAGTCGATGCTGGCGGCGGCGATCGCGTTCCACGCGTCCGACAGGGTTGCCCCCTCTGGCAGGTTCAGCATGCTGCTCAGCGCGTAGACGGTAAACCGGTACTTGTGGGGGCCGCCGCGCGGGCACGGCGGATCATACTTCGCGGTTCCCGCGCTGTTCACCGCCTGGCGTGCCCCCGGCGGCAGCAGGCCCTGCTCGATGTCGCTGCTCGCCGGGCTGATGTTGTACACGATCCAGTAGATGTACGGCGTGATCGGGGCGTTCGCGTCGTCGACCACGAGTGCGAACGACTTCGTGTCAGCAGGCGCGCCGGCCCAGCCGACCGGCGGGCTGACCACCGCCTTCCCGGCATGGCAGGTGAAGGCGGCAGGCAGGATGTTCTGGCTGAACGCCTCGCTGCTGACGCTCATCGCTGTCGGGGTACTGCCCGTACCCGTACTGACAATCCCGCAGCCTGAGAGCAGCGGGAAACTGGCGGCCGCACAGGCCGCCCATAGGAAACCACGGCGGATCGTCACCATCGCCTGCTGATCATAAGGCCGGAGGGTTGGGTACCGTGGCACCGTGCGTTGAATGGAGTGTCGTGTGCGTCTCAGTACTTGGCCCGCTACGGGTGGAAGCCGGGCAATCCGACGTGCCCGTCGGCGGACGGCAGCTGCGCCTGCTCCTTATCCTGCTCGCGCTGGAGGCTGGCCGGGTGGTGCCGGCCGCGGTCCTGGCCGCCAGGCTCTGGCCGGAGGAGGAGCCGGCCGATCCCGGCAATGCCCTGCAGACGCTGGTGTCGCGGCTGCGCGCGGCACTGCGCCCGGCGGGCCTGGACCCCCCTGATCGAGTCGCACTCCTCCGGGTACCGGCTGGCCGTGGCCGCCGACGCCGTGGACGCGCTGGCCGCCAGGCGCAGGCACTCACCGTATTCGCTGAGGGCCGCGAGCTGCTGGCCGACCGTCTCGGCGTAGGCCCTTCTCCGGTGCGGGAACAGCCTTACCCGCGGATCCTGCGCGGAATACCAGAACGCCCCGTGGTTCCCGCCCCGGCAATCCTGACGCCCCCGGTGGTAACCCCCCGCCGACCAGCTTCGTCGGCAGGGACGAGCCCCCGGCGGCTGGCGGACCGGTTCGCGCTGCTGACCGGCGGCAGCCGGACAGCGCTGCCCCGGCATCAGACGCTTCGCGCGGTGGTGGACTGGAGCTGGGAGGCGCTGTCGGAGCCGGAGCGGATCCTGGCCCGCCTGCTGAGCGTCTTCCCGGCGGGCGCCACGCTCGCCGCGGTGGAGCAGGTGTGCGCGGGCGACGGGCTGCCTGCCGCTGGAGACGGTCAGGGCGTACTGCCTGGAGCGGCTCGCGCAGGCGAGCGAGACCCGTCAGGCTCGCGGCCGAACAGGACAACCTGCATGCAGCGCTTCGCTGGACGATCAGCCAGCGCAATGCCGAGCTGGGGCCGCGTTTTGCCCGTGCGCTCGGCTGATACTGGATGCTGCGCGGCCAGGCGGGGGAATCCGGGGCGCTGTCCCGTGAGGTCCTCGAGCTCGGACCTGGCGGGGACACACTGGCCGCGGCCGGCCCGTGGTGGATTATAGACAACCTGGTTCCCGAACTGTCGGCAGCGGTGGACGAGCTGTCGCTGCGATCCGGCGGCAACTTGGCGTCAGCGCATCCCATCGCCACGATGGGCATCCCCTTGCTGGCCCTGGCTGACCGTGAGCCGACCCGGGCACTGCGCTTGTTTGACGTCTACGCAACGTCGGACGATCCCTGGGTGCGGGCCGCCGCACCGTTCTTCCGTGGTGTCTTCGGTGCTTTCCTCGGGGATACGGCCAAGGCCGAGGCTGCCATCAGGCAGGCCGTCGCCGCGTACCGTGCGATCGGCGATTCCTGGGGGATCGCGGTGGCACTGATTCAGCTTGCCGAGTGCGCCGGGATGCGCGCGGGCTATGACACCGCGATCGCCGCCCTGACCGAGTCCGAGTCGCTCGCGACGCGCCTGGGGGCGTGGGGCGACATCTCCCAGGTGGGCAACGTGATCGACGCCATCGCCGCGCTCGTCCAGCCGGACGGCCCGGACCCGGCGGCGCCGCTGCTAGGCGCCGCCCACACGGTCCGTGGCGTCTTCGATGAGTCCAGCCTGGACGCGCCCGCGGTACGCGGTGCCGCACGGCGGGCGCTCGGCGATGCGGCGTTCGACGCCGCGTACCAGCAGGGCAGGGAGCTCGGCTACGACGCGGCTGTCGCCCTGACGACGGCTTCTGTCGCTCAGGTCTTACGGCGGTAGATCCGGACAGCGAGCGGCGCGAATACCGCCCTGGATGGCACGCCGCTCCGGCGCGCGTCGCACCCAGCGCCCCTCTTTTGCCGGAGGATAACCGCCCGACGGAGAAAAAAGAGTCAAAAATGACCCCTAATTTTCCGCCGAGCATCGAACTTCCGTCTGAATCCGCTCGCGACTTGCGGGATCGCTGTAGACGTCCGCCGTATCTCAGTCGCGCTGCCGCGCGCTGCCAAGCATGATCTCGTCCCACGACGGAACCGAAGAACGCCGTCCACGTGCCGTTTTCCGTCCGGGACGAGCCGCCTGCTCGGTCGCAGGCGGCTCGCCAGCGTTACCGGCATCACCGACGGCGGCCGCGACAGGCACTGCCGCCGGGGGAGCGTCGGCCGCAGGAGCAGCCGGCGCCACAGCGGCAGCGTCTGCGGAAGCGGCCGGTGCGCTCACGGCGGGCTCGGTAACAGCTGGCTCAGCAACAGCGGCGGGCTGGGCAGCGGTAGGCACGGCGGCGGCTGGCTGCTCGACGGCGGCAGGCACCGCAGCGGCTGGCTGCTCGGCGATGGCGGCTGGCTGCTCGACGGCGGCGGCGGGCTCGGCAACGGCAGGTGCCACTGCAGCCGCTGGTTGCTCAACGGCGGGTGTCACTGCGGCGGCTGGTTGCGCCACGGCGGCGGCAGGTGTGACCAGGGCGGCTGGCTGCGGGGCGGCGATGAGTGTGACCGCGGCGGCCGGTTCGGTAACGGGGGTGACCGCGGCGGCTGGCTGCGCGAGGGCAGGCGGTTCGGCAACGGCGGGCGCGGCGGCGACTGCAGGCTGGGCGATTGCAGGCTGGGCGATTGCAGGCTGGGCGATTGCAGGCTGGGCGATTGCAGGCTGGGCGGCAGCAACTGCGGCGGCGGGCTCGGGGTGCGCTGAAGCCGCGGCAACTGGTGCGCTGGCAGCTGCAGCAGGCTGCGAAACGACGACGGGCGCCGCGGTCGCGGCCACTGCAGCGGCCGGGGCGTCAGGGGTGATAACCGGACTGGCGGGCACGGGCACGGGCTCGGGTGACGGCGCTACCTGCAGGCGTGCGGGCTCGCTCACTTCCACGGCTGCCGCCACTGTCGCTGGTTCGGCCGCCTCGCGCGTAGCAGCTATCTCGTGTGCCGGGACAGTCTCACGTGCAACAGGTATCTCATGTGCCGCCGGGACTTCTCGGGTAACCGCTGGCGCCTCCTGCGCGGCCGGCATCTCGCGCGCCGGCTCATAGGACGGCGCGGCGGGTACGGCATGAGGGGCGGGTGCGGTGTGAGGCGCTGGGGCCGCGTGCGGCGCGGGAGACGATACTGCCGGGAAGGCCGGGGCAGGGAACGCCGGGGCCGACTGGGCTGGCATGGACGATGCTGACATGGATGCGGCAGGCATGGACTGGGCCGGGGAATGCGGTGCCACTGGTTCGGGCATGACCTGCCGGACCGGGGCAGGCGGTTCGTGCCTCAGGCGGGGCGCGAGGCGGGTGACCGTCGCCTCGCCGTGTACTGGCGGGGCGGGGGTTGGCAGTTCGGCGCCGGGTAGGGACATGCGGGCCGCGTTCTCGTCTACCGGGATGACGTGCCTGCGGCGCGGATCGAACATCCACTCTGCTACATGCAGGCGGCCGCCCGACGTGAAGGTAAGCAGTACCTGCCAGTTCCCGTCGCCGCGCTTGCGCGCGTCCCACTGCACGTCATCGGGATCGGCGCCGACCAATGTCAGCCGCTCGGCGGTGATCTCACCCAGTCGCGGGCCGGGGGTTGACTCGCCCGGGCGGCGTACCGACGCAGCCTGTGCCTGATCGGCTACATAGGCGCGCTCGGCAAGGACCGGGCCTTCGAACCAGCGCACCCGCTCAACGGCGATACCGGCCGCATCCGCGATCTCCTCCACCGTTTCACCGGCGCGGATTCGTGCCTGGATCTCCTTGGGTCGCAACGGGCTCTCCACTTCGATCTCGTACTGCGCGAGCCGGGAGGTCTGACCTAGGGCCACCGCCCTGAGCCGGTCGTCTATCGGCAATGTGAACCGTGCGCTTCGTCCCGGTACCGCGAGGACGGCGTACCGGCCATCCTCGCTCACCGCGACAAAGCGCAGTTCCTGCATTGGCGTCCCTTCCGCTCCGACCCCCAAGGCCGGTCTTACTGCGATGGCCATTGGCTTACCGGCGTACTTTAGCCGAGCAGCAGCGGCAGGCCACCCCACACCTCCCCGAGTCTGTCCGGTTAGCCGCGCGATCGCCAGTACCTCGCCCGGCATGTCCCGAGTTAATCCTGGTAACATGGCAAGAGATGTTCGGTAACAGAAGTATCTTGCGAGAACCGGCCAGGCCCGAAATCATCAGGGAGAGCCCGCGGGCGCCGTGGCTGGCCGTTGGCGTGGTCTGTTTCGGGGCCTTCATGGGCCAGCTGGATGCCAGCATCGTCACGATCACGTTCCCCGCGATGGAACATGATTTCGCCGCGCCGGTGGCCGGCGTGCAGTGGGTGTCGCTGAGCTACCTGCTCGGTCTGGTCGCCCTGCTGGCGCCGGCCGGCCGGCTCGGCGACGCCTTCGGCCGCAAGCTTGTCTATACCTACGGCTTCGCGGTATTCACCATCGCGTCGGCGGCCTGCGGCCTGGCCCCTTCGCTGGGCGTGCTGGTCGGGCTGCGGCTGGTCCAGGCCGCGGGAGCGGCGATGCTCCAGGCCAATAGCGTGGCCCTGGTCACCACCAGCGCGCCCAGGGAACGGATGCGGTTCGCCCTCGGCATTCAGGCGGGGGCGCAGTCCATCGGGCTGGCGCTCGGGCCGACGCTCGGCGGGCTGCTCACCGCCACCATCGGCTGGCGGGCGGTCTACTGGGTGAATGTCCCTGTCGGCATCGTCGCGATCGTCGCGGGTCGCTACCTGCTGCCGCGGACCAGGCAGTTCAGCCGGCCGGAGAGGTTCGACTGGCCGGGGACGCTGCTGCTCGTCGCGTGGACAAGCGCGCTGCTGCTCGCGCTGTCCGCGGCCTCCGGCTTGAACCTGCCGGGCAGCTCGACCGCGGCTCTCGCAGCGGCGGGCGTGATCGGCCTCGGCGCGTTTGCGCTGCGGGAGGTGCGTACCCGGTACCCGCTCATACCGGTATCCCTGCTCAGCTCCAGGTCGCTGGTGCTGGGGCTAGCCGGAGCGGCGTGCGGGTACCTGGTGCTGTTCGGCCCGCTGGTGCTGATCCCGCAGGTCCTCGCTCACGCCGGCGGGGAGGCGCGGACGGGGCTGCTGCTCTCCGCGCTGCCGCTTGGTTTCGGTGCCGCCGCGCTGTTCGGCGACGCGGTCCTGCCGAAGGCATGGGGGAACCGCCAGCGAGGGTTTGCCGGCGCCACGGTCACCTGCGCGGTCATGTGCATCGCCATCTTCGTTCCGGTCACGGCGGGTACCGTCGTGCCGCTGCTCGCCGTCGCGGGCCTTGGCCTCGGCGTCTTCGTGCCGGCCAACAACACGGTGATCATGCGGAGCACCGCTGCCTCGTCCGCCTCGCTGCTCGGCGGGCTGGTGAACATGGCCAGGGGGATAGGCACCACGCTGGGCATCTCGCTCATGGCGCTGGCCCTCAACCTGGGGGCAGCGGGGCACGCCTCGCCGCGGCCGGCATTCATTGTGCTCGCGGCCGTAGCCGGCCTCGCCGCCGCGATAGCCTGGGCCGGTCGCGCGCAAGCGCGCGCACAGGCCGGCGAACCGAATGCGAACCTGACAGATGCCTTCAGCTGAGCAGCAGAACACCTACCCGGAGCAGACGGGCCAGGAACTGGCCGACATCGTGTCGAGGCTGCGCCGTGCCATGCGGCGCGCGGCCCGGGCGGCGGATCCCGCGAACGCGCTCTCCGTGGCCCAGCTTGAACTGCTGTCCTGCCTGGCCGAGCGGCCGGGCCTGCGCCCCGGCGAGCTGGCGCGGATGCTGCGGCTGGCAGCCAGCTCGGTGGCCACCCTGCTCAACGGCCTGCAGGGTGCCGGGCACGTCACCAGGACCAGCAGCGCGAGCGATCGCCGTGGCGTGAGCCTGCACCTGACGCAGACCGGTCAGGCCGCGGTTGTCCGATGGCAGCAGCTCAACGAGCAGATCATCGGGACCGCGCTGGGCACGCTGCCGCCGCGTAGTCAGGCCGCGTTGCATCACGCCACCGGTGCGCTGCACGACCTGACCAGCGCGATCGACGCCCTGGCGGACTGAGGGCCTAGGGCTAGCGGACGCCCGCTGACTCGACGTCCCGCTCGTCACCAGCTTCCGGCGTGATGACGGTCCTGCTGAGTTTAGACGGCCACCAGTTCCACCGGCCGAACAGCAGGACGGTACACGGCACAAGCACGGTGCGCACGATGAAGGTATCCATCAGCACGCCGAGCGCGATGCCGATCCCGATGTCCCGGAACTGGCTGCCGCCGGATCCCCGGCTGCCGACCAGTGCGAACACAGCGAACGTCCCCGCCAGCACCAGGCCGGCCGAGGTCACCGTCGTCCCGGTGGCGCCCAGCGCCTTGACCACGGCATCCTTCAGGGGGAGATGCTGAGCCTCTTCCCTGATCCTGGTCATGACCAGGATGTTGTAATCCTCGCCAAGAGCCAGCAGGAACACGAACATGAGGAACGGCAGGATGAACGAGAGCCCGGTGTTCCCGCCGATCTTGATGAAGAGGATGACGGACAGTCCGAGCGCGGCAAAGTAGGACAGCGCCACCGACGCGATCAGGTACAGCGGTGCCACCAGCGAGCGCATGACCAGGATGAGCAGCAGTCCGATGATGACGATGGCGATCGGCACGACGTGCACCAGGTCGCTGTCCGAGATCTGGCTGATGTCGTAGAACGCGGGTGCCTCACCGCCGACACCCCAGTCGGTCGCGCCGAGTGTCTTCGCGGCGGTCGTCGTCTCCGCGCGGACCGCGGGAACCGCGGTCATCGCCGCGGTCGTTGACGGATCACCGGCCACCAGCCCGGTCTCGAACAGGATGGTCCTTCCGTCCGGGCTGACGTACTGGGCCGTCGCCCGGTAAGCCTCGTACTCGGCTAGCGGCACCGACGACGACGAGGAGGACGGCAGGGGCGGCAGCGCGGACGGGGACCCGAGCTCGGAATGCAGCGAGGTGTACTGCTGCGGGGTCAGCGTCACGCCGACCGGGTTCAGCGGTCCTGTCACCCCGGTGAACAGTCCGCTGGAGTGCAGCTGAGCGGTCGCGGTGACCACCGGTGCCGGGTCATCCCATACCGGCTGGGACAGCTTGTAGACCAGGCTCGTCGGGTTTGCTGAGCTGGTCGGGAAGTGCTTAGCCAGCAATGCCTGGCCGGCCGCGGAGTCGGTCCCGGCCGGGGCGCTGATCGTCCCGCCGAATCCGCCGGGCTTGAAGCCAGGGACAGCGATAGCGAGCGCACCGAACACGACCACACCGATGGCGAGCGGGATCGCCGGCCTGCGCACGATCCGGCCCGCGATCCTGCCCCACAGGCCCACGCCGCGCTGCGCTGCGCGTCGTTCCGATCGCTTCACTATCCGGTCCGCGAACCCCCCGGAATCCGAGGACTTGTGCGTGAGCCGCATCACCCCGAGAGCGAGCATGCGCAACGGCCAGAACGTCCCTCGGCCGCACACCGCGAGAAGGGCTGGCAGCAGCGTCAGGCCCGCGAGCAGCATGGTGGCGATGCCGATGGCCAGCGGGATGCCGAGCTGAGAGTAGATCTGGAAGGTTGCCGCCAGCAGCGACAGGAGCCCGGCGATGACCGTGAAGGCGGAGAACGAGATGGTCTCGCCGACCCGGGTGACGGCGGACCGGACGGCCTGGTGCGGATCTGCGCCTTCGAGCATCTCCTCGCGGACCCGGAAGACCAGGAACAGCCCGTAGTCGGTACCGGCGCCGAGTATCAGCACGATCAGCAGGATCTGCGCGAGGAAAGAGACCTTCAGCCCGGCATGCGCCGCCTCGGCGACGAGCGGTCCGGAGATCGTCACCGCGAACACAGCCGGAAGGAGGGTGATGAACGGTGCCACCGCCGACCGGAAGATGAACAGGAGCAGGATCAGGATGAAGAGTACGGAGACGCCCTGCACCTGGCTGCCGGTGTTGCCCGACTGGTTCTGCTGGTCGACCGCGATCGCGAGCTGCCCAGCCAGATGTACCTGCATTCCGGCGGGCGGTCCGGCCTTGGCTATCGTGGCGCGCAGGTCATTGACCAGGTCGGTCTGGCCGCCCTGGTTACCGCCGTTCACGTTCGACAGCACCTGGAGCTGCTCGGCCTGGCCGTCGGAAGAGCGGCCGAGGTCGTGCACCGTGACCACCGTCTTCACGGTGCCGAGGTCGTGCTGCAGCCCGGTGAGCCAGACCTGGTCAGCCGCGGTTATGGTGCCCGAGCTGACCGCGGCGACCACCGGTACCGGGATCAGGTTCGTGGCGCCGAAGGGCGCCGCGAGGTTCGCCGCGTGGTTGCTCGGCGCGCTGGCCGGCAGGAACGCGCTGTTGTTGCCCTGCGCGACGCTGGACAGTGAAGGCAGGAACCCGGCGGCCAGGAAGGCCCCGACTATCCAGACCCCGATGACGGCCCAGCGGAACTTGACGGCGAACGCGCCGATTCCCCCGAAGATGGCGTGGATGCGCACCCAGACAGAATAGTCAGCGGTGTGCCGGGTACGGCCATCGGGTTCGCTCTGCGCGTATTCGCGGTAACTGGCCGGCCGGGCGGTATCGTTCGGGTTCATGCCGACGATCAGCGTGGTCATCCCGGTGCACGGTGTCGAGGCCTGGCTGGACCGGTGCCTGGACTCGGTGCTCGGCCAGTCAGCGCCGCCCGCCGAGGTGATCGCGGTCGATGACGCGTCCCCGGACGGCTGCGCCCAGATCCTCGCGGCCCGTCAGGTCCGCGTCATCCGCACCGATTCGCCGGCCGGTCCAGGACCGGCCCGTGAACTGGGCGCCAAGGAGGCGACGGGGGAGTACGTCTGGTTCGTCGACGGCGACGACGAGCTGGCGCCTGGTGCGCTCGCCGCGGTGACTGCGGCGCTCGACCGGCTGCACCCGGATGTCCTGATAGTGGACTACGAGAACCTGTACCCGGACGGCAGTACCAGCCCGAGCGGTGCCAGCCTGGGGAGCACCGAGCTGACCACGCTCGCGGAATCCCCTGGGCTGATCAACCTGACGATGACCGTGTGGAGCAAGGTATTCCGGCGTGAGTTCCTGGCCGGGCTTGGCGTTTCGTTCGGCCCGAGCATTCACGAGGATGTGCCGGTGTCCGCGACGGCGCTGCTCACCGCCAGCCGGATAGGCGTGCTGAACCGGGTGTGCTACCGGTACCGCCGCTTGCGGGCGGGCTCGTTCCTCGCCGCCGTCTCTGATAAGAATTTCGCTGTTTTCGCGTCATATCAGGAGGTGATTCCACGGGCCGCCTCACCGGTGCGTGCCGCCGTTTTCGAGCGGGCGATGTGGCACTACACAACGGTCCTGCCGCTGGTGCCGCAGGCGCGCCGACGAGAGTTCTTCGGGCTGATGACCAGCGATTTCCGTCGCTGGCGGCCGGAGGACTTCAGGTTCCCGGCCGGCTTCCGCGGCCTCAAGCTGCGCCTGGTCGGCCGGGGCGCCTACCTGACCTACACCGCTCTGGAACCCCTGAACCGTTTCCGTGTCGCTATCGCGCGCCGCCTCAGACGGCCATAAGATATGCGGCAAATCAAGGGGTGAGGATATGCGGCACTTGTACGGGGTTGCTCTCGCGGTCATCATGGCTGCCGCGGTGTTCTTCGCGGCGTCATGGGGTTACATGCGGGTGACCACGACCCGGATCACGGTGACCGCGGGCATGCCAGGTGGCGGCGGCTCGCTGCTCCACTACCACACGATCCTCCAGGGCGGCGGGGCGCTGCTCGGCGTCGGCCTGCTGCTCGGGCTGCTCATGGTGGTCCCATGGGTCTCGCCGCTCGCCACCGGGCTGCCCGGCCTGGCCCTGCTCGCCTGGACCGGCGTGTACCTGGCTGACGTGAAGGAGGCGTTCCGGTTCATCCCGCTGAAGAAGTACACCTACGGTGCTGGCTTCGAGGAGCTCCTGATGACCGGGCTGCTCGCGCTGATCGGCCTGGCGATGGTGATCCCGCTGTTCATCCCGTCCCGCTGGTTCAAGCGCAGCGTCGTCGTGGCGCCCATAGTGTCGCAGGTGCTGGACAACGGTGACCTGACGGAGACCATGGCCGGATACCCGCCGCCGGCGAGCACCACCGCCGATGGCGGCCTGCTGTCCGACTGGGCGCAGACCCGGCCGCAGCCGCAGGTCAACCCGGGGCCGCCAACGTCGCAGGCACCATGGGGACCGGCCGACTACAGCTAACCACCAGCAGGTCTCCGTCTTCCGCGAGCCGGAACGCCGGCGTTCCCGCCGCGACGTCCGCGTCCATCCGCGCGAAGCCCTGCTCGATTTCCTCCTCGGAGAGGTACTCGAACGTGGAGATAGCCCTCAGCCGCAGGCGCTCGACGTACGCTGTGAGGCTCTCGACGGTCTGGATCCGGGCCACGTCCAGCGCGACCTGGCGCAGGCCGGCCCCTGCGAACTCCGCCTCAACCTCCGCGAGCGCCGGGAACATCGCCGCCTCCACCGCGGCCGCGCCCGGGAAGTAGCCGAGCCAGGACCCCTCGGGCAACCGGTCACCGAAGGTGCTGCGGAACAGCACCCTGCCGCCGGGACGCAGCACCCGGCGGATCTCGCCGGCGGCGGCCTCCCGGTCCGGCACGTGCTGCCAGACCAGGAACAGCAGCACGACGTCCGCGCTCGCGTCCGGCAGCGGGATCGCGCATGCCGAGCCCTCCAGGTAGGTCACCGCGGGATGCGCGGCGTCCGCCAGGGCGGCCTGCCGCATCCCGGACGACGGCTCCACCCCGTAGACGGGACCCCCAAAGGTCTCGGCGAGCGCCGGGGTGAACCGGCCGGTACCGGAACCCAGGTCGAGCACGGACAACGGACGCCCGGGCGGGGAGTGCCGGGAGAACGCCGACATCCACGCCGCCGTTACCTCCGCTGGCAGCGCCCTCCCCTTCGCATAGACGCTGCTCTGGTGTCCGTCGTAGTCGACCGGGTTCAGCACGAGCCACCCCTCGATGTCCGCCCAGTCCCACCACACCCTCGAGTCCCTCAGCCAAGCCAGCACAATGGTGACCCGTGCGCCACGAACACCCACTGGAGGGGGTTCGTGGCACACGGGTCACCAAAAGCCGCTGCGCGGGGGGGCTGACCTGGCCGGGAGGTCAGGCGGCGTGGAACTGCTGGGTTTCTGTCGAGCCGGCCAGGGCAACCGTCTCGGCGTTGGGGGAGATGGCGCTGGTGACCAGGTCGAAGTAGCCGGTGCCGACCTCGCGCTGGTGCCGGGTCGCGGTGTAGCCGTCCTTCTCCGCGGCGAACTCCGCTTCCTGCAGCCGGACGTAGGCGGGCATCCCCACCTCGGCGAAGCCGGAGGCCAGCTCGAACATGGAGTGGTTCAGCGCATGGAAGCCGGCCAGCGTGATGAACTGGAACTGGTAACCCATCGCGGCGAGTTCCTTGCCGAACTTCGCGATGGTGGCGTCGTCCAGGTGCGCCCGCCAGTTGAAGGATGGCGAGCAGTTGAAGGCGAGCATCTGGTCCGGGTAGACCTTCTTGATGCCCTCGGCGAACTCGCGGGCGACGTCGAGATCGGGCTTGGAGGTCTCCATCCAGAGCAGGTCCGAGTAGGGCGCGTAGGCAAGGCCGCGGGCAATGCACGGCTCGATGCCGTTGCTGACCCGGTAGAACCCCTCGGCGGTCCGCTCCCCGGTGACGAACGGCTCATCCCGCTCGTCGACGTCCGCGGTGAGCAGCGTGGCGGCCTGCGCGTCGGTACGCGCGATGACGACGGTTGGCACATCACAGACGTCGGCAGCCAGCCGGGCGGCGTTCAGCGTCTTGATGTGCTGGCTGGTCGGGATCAGCACCTTGCCGCCGAGGTGGCCGCACTTCTTCTCCGACGCCAGCTGGTCCTCCCAGTGCACGCCGGCCGCGCCAGCGGCGATCATCGACTTCATCAGCTCGAACGCGTTCAGCACCCCGCCGAAGCCGGCCTCGGCGTCGGCCACGATCGGCGCGAGCCAGTACGGGGCATCCTCGGCCTCCCCGTCCTCGGATTCGGACCAGGTGATCTGGTCCGCGCGGAGCAGGGCGTTGTTGATCCGGCGCACCACCTGCGGCACCGAGTTCACCGGGTACAGCGACTGGTCCGGGTATGTCTGCCCGGCCAGGTTGCCGTCCGCCGCGACCTGCCAGCCGGACAGGTAAATCGCCTGCAGCCCCGCGCGGACCTGCTGGACCGCCTGGTTCCCGGTAATCGCACCGAGCGCCCGGACCGCGTCCTGTTCGCCGAGCAGCGTACGGAGCCGTTCCGCGCCTAGCCGGGCCAGCGTGAACTCCTCGGCGACGCTGCCGCGAAGCCGCACCACATCCTCGGCCGAGTACGTCCGCTCGGTGTGCTCCCAGCGGGGGTTCGAGTCCCATTCGCGTTGGAGCCTTGCCGCCTGCTGGCTGATGCTGAACATTGTCATGCCTTCCTCGGATATGCCGACCTGTTATCCACAGGGTGCCCTGCCAGAGTGGGGATATCGGAGAATCTTTACGCGAAGATCTGCTGTTCTTTACGTGATGGCAAGATATGATCAGATTAACTATGGAAAATCAGCAAGATTTTGGTCTAGACCTTGTTACGTTCGGGCAGCGGCTCCGGCACCTGCGCCGTGCCCGGGGACTCACGCTGGGCGATCTGAGCGGGGTAGTGGGGAAAGCACCCTCCGTTCTCTCCCTTCTGGAGAATGGCCGTCGCGAGCCGAAACTCTCGCTCATCGAGCAGCTGGCTGCGGCGCTCGGAGTTCCGGTCAGTGACCTGCTGAGCCGTGAGGCGCCCAGCCGGCGGGCACAGCTGGAGATCGCGGTCGCCGAGGCGCAGCGGGACCCGTCGTACCGGCGGCTGGGGCTGCCGCCGCTGAAGATCGGCGCGCGGGTGCCCACCGACGTGCTCGAGCACCTCGCCGCGGTCGCCGCCGAGCTGCGCGCCCAGGAGTCCAAGCCCGCCGCTACCCCGGAGGAAGCGCGCGCCGCCAACGCGGCGCTGCGCGAGGCCATGCGGGAGCGGGGAAACTACTTCGACGAGATCGAGCAGGCAGCCGCGCACGCGCTGACCGCTGGCGGCTACTCCGGCGGCGCGCTGTCGCAGGGAATGCTGATGTCGGTGATGGGCAAGCACGGCTTCGCGGTGCGGTACGTGCAGGATCTGCCGCGGTCGGTGCGATCGCTCACCGACCTGCGCAATCACCGGGTGTACGTCAAGCAGGAGCCCGTGGGCGCGCACTCGCCGCGGGCGGTCGTGCTGCAGGCGCTCGGGCATCACCTGCTCGGGCATCGGGTGCCGAGGGACTTCGCGGACTTCCTGCGGCAGCGGGTCGAGGCCAACTACTTCGCCGCCGCGATGCTCATGCCAGAACCGGCCACCGTGCCGGTGCTGACCGCGGCCAAGCATGGACGTGATCTCGCGGTGGAGGACCTGACTGACCTGTTCTCCGTGTCGTACGAGATGGCCGCGCACCGGTTCACGAACCTGGCCACCCATCATCTCGGCCTGGCATGCCACTTCGTGAAGAACGACGCCAGCGGCATCATCTACAAGGCGTACGAGAACGACGGAGTGCTGTTCCCCGCTGATCCTTCCGGTGCGATCGAGGGGCAGCGGATGTGCCGGCAGTGGTCGGGACGGCAGGTGTTCGGCGCGGCGGACCGGTTCTCGCCGTACTGCCAGTACTCGGACACGCCGTCCGGAACGTACTTCTGCGTCGCGCAGGTGGACCCGCGGGCGGACCGGGGGTTCGCGATCACGCTAGGCGTCCAGTTCGCGGACTCGCGCTGGTTCCGTGGGCGGGCCAGTACCGTGCGGACCCAGTCCGCGTGCCCGGACGGGGAGTGCTGCACCCGGCCGCCGGCGGCGCTGGCCTCGCGGTGGGAGGGGAAGGCGTGGCCCTCGGCGCGGGCGCACTCGCACATCCTGTCGGCGCTGCCGGCCGGGAGCTTCCCCGGCGTGGACGACGCGGACATCTACGAGTTCCTTGACCGGCACGCGCAGGAGTGACGGCGGCTCAGGCCGGCGGGCGGAAGGCGGTGAACGGAGCCCAGGGGAGGTTGCGGACCACGGTCCAGGCTATGAGGATGACGATGATCACGGGGGAGAGCCAGGCCGGCCTGGCGGGTGCGGGGCGACCGCGCCACCGGGAGATCGTCCAGTTCAGCCAGGCCGCGAACCCGATGATGACGGCGGGGATAGCCAGGGCATTGTCGTGGAAGGCCATCACGATATCGCCGTGCAGCAGGTCGTGCACCATGCGCAGGCCGCCGCACGCTGGGCAGTAAAGGCCGGTCAGTGCGTGGAACGGGCAAGAGAAGAAGACCTGGTGCCGATGCGGGTTGACCAGGCACAGCACGAGCGCGCAGCCGCCGCCGACGAGGGCGCCGGCGGCTGGCTGCGTCAGCCGGTGCTGCGCTGCGACGCGCAGGGTGCTCGCTGCTATTGCTGAGGGTCCTGGGTCACGACGGTGTGCATGATCTTGTCAGCGAGGGTCTGCCTCTTGACGTCCCACAGCGGGAAGAGGTAGCCGACGTAGCAGATGACGCCATCGACGAAGTGGCAGAGATCGCGCACGAACGCCATGCCCGCTCCGATGGGCTGACCGGTCTGCTCGCTAATCAGGCGCAGGTGCAGGACCTTCTTGCCGAGGCTCTGTCCTTTGCCGCCCTCAATCCAGCGGTTGTAGATCACCCAGCCGATGACAGCCAGCCAGCAGATCAGCGCGATGATCGGTACCTTGTACAGCGCGATAGCGATGATGTAGGCAGGCACGAGCGGCAGGAAATCGATGAGGTAGGCGCCCACGCGGACGCCCCAGGAGGCGAGCTGCCCATACTGGCCGGACTGGCCGGGGTCGTACCCGTAGCCGGCCGCTGGCATGCCGTACGCCGGCGGCTGAACGCCGTAGCCTGGCTGTCCGTATCCGGGCTGGGGCTGACCATATCCAGGCTGCTGGGGCTGGCCGTAACCAGGCTCCGCCTGGCCATATCCGGGCTGCTGGGGCTGGCCGTACCCGGGCTGGGGCTGGCCATATCCGGGCTGCTGCGGCTGACCGTACCCCGTCGGGGGCGGCGGGCCATATCCGGGCTGGGGCTGACCGTAGCCCGGCTGCGGCTGGCCGTACCCGGGCTGCTGGGGCTGGCCGTAGCCCGGCTGACCGTAATTCGGCTGCTGGGGCTGCCCATATCCGGGCTGACCGTAACCGGGTTGCTGGGGCTGGCCATATCCGGGCTGAGGCTGGCCGGGCTGGGGCTGGCCGTAGCCGGGCTGGCCATAACCGGGCTGGTCCTGCTGGCCCGAGTCCTCCTGGTCCTGCTGGCCATAGCGCGGCCCCCACTGACCGCCATCGCCGGGCTGATTGGTCATTCCAACTCCCCAAGAAACTCTACGGACAAAGGGCTTAAATCATGTGCTCGCGTAGCGTACCGTCCGCGAGCTGGGCGCTGTGCGCACATTGATCACATCGAAACTGTGCCGTGAGACCGTTGAGGGCAGCAGGTGGGCGCACGCATCCTCCGCGGCTCGCGGTATAGATGTCACGCAGGAAGATTCCCGTGACGCGCTCGCGGCCGGCGGCGAGTGACCCGGGTGGGCGAGGCGGTGGCCGGCCCAGACGGCTGGCGGCCTGTGGTGATGGTAGTGATTGTGCTGCCAGGTGTTCTGTGCTGGCATGAGGTTGTCGATCAGGTCACTCCAGCTCGCGACGAGGCCGCCGTAGGCGATGTTGACCGACACGAGGACCGCGATCGCGGTAGCGAAGTACCCGGCGGCGAGCAGCGCTGCCCGGCTCGCGAACCGGACCGGGCGCGGACCGCGAACGCGATTCCACATGAAGATGACGGCGATGGTCGCGACAATCGCGATGCCGATAGTCAGCCACTTGAACGGCTGCCCGGTCAGGCTCATGGGGTATCACCGGGAGACGTCGCCGGCTGCGGGGCGATGGGCTGCGGGGCGCTGAGGCGCTGGGAGAGCCAGGTGAACGCCGTCGGGAGCATCTTCTCCCAGGCACTCTGGTTGTGCCCGCCGCCGAGCGGCGCGACGAACGACCGTACCTCGGTAGCGCGGGACAGCGGGTTGGCCTTGGCCGCGGCGAGCAGCTGCGTGATCTCGGACACCGGGTCTTCCGGGTCCTGGCCGCTGCCGGTCAGCAGCAGCGACACCGCGGGAGTGCGTTCGTGCCCGAGCATCCACTGCGGGCTGTTCGCGTGATCAAGCCCTGGATCGCTGGTCAGCGCCAGCGACTCGGGCGTGTAATAGCCGGACAGCGAAACCGCCGCATGGTAGAGATCCGGATACTGCAGCACCAGCTTGGCCGCGCAGAACCCGCCGGTGGAGTAGCCCATGACGCCCCAGCCCACCGCCGAGTCCAGCGCCCGGAAGTTATCGAGCACCATGCCGCGCACATCCTGGGTGAGCCAGGTGGCGGAGTTCGCGTAGCCGGGTATGTCGCTGCACTCCGGGTTGTTCCACGGGGCCGCCTGGGCTGAACTCGGCGTGACGTTGGGCACCACCAGGATGTACGGATGAACGGTCCCCGTGGCCATCGCGTCCTCGAGGTGGGCGATCACCTGCATCGGGCCCATCCAGCCCTGCGGATCGCCGGGCACGCCGTGCAGCAGTTCCAGGACGGGAAACGCCTCCCTGGGCTCGGTGGCGTACTGCGGCGGTGTCCACACGTAGACCTGGGACGTGGTGCCGGACTCCCTCCCGGTCAGGATCGTCTCGGTGAAGCCGCCGTACCCGGCCTGCGTGAAGTGCTGGCGATCCCGCGGTCCCGGCGCGGGCGGGGCGGCCGGGGCGGGCGCGACCGGGTTCAGGTGCACCTCACCCACCTGGCCGGCGAAGTACGCACCGTTCATGCTCTGGTTGCCGAGCAGGTCGCTCCAGGAGACGAACAACCCGCCGTACGCCACGTTCAGCCAGGCCAGCAGGGCTAGCGTGGCGACCGCTTCACCCAGGAGAACGAAGAGGCCCCGGATGGCGACCCGGAACGGAACCGGACCGCGGAGCCTGTTCCACAGGACGAAGGTCACCGCAGCCACCAGGACCGCCGCGACGGAAGCAGCGATGCGGAAGCTGAGGCTCAGCGGGCTCACATGTCAAATTGTATCCACTAAGTTGCTCTAAGTAACACTACTCCACGGAGCCGCCCCGACTCAACCTCGTAGACGAAGCCGCGCACGGCGTTCCGGGCGGGCAGGAGCGGGCTTGTCCTGACCCGGCTGATCGACTCACGCACGCTGTCATCGACGTCCGCGAACGCGCCGAGCGCGAACGGCGGCCGGACACCGGTATCTGCCTCGACCTGTGCGGCCAGCTCATCGTCATGGAAGGTCAGCAGGCCGCAGTCGGTGTGATGAATCAGCATGACCTCCGTGGTAGCAAGCAGGCGCTGGGAGATCAGCAGGGAGCGGATCACGTCGTCGGTGACGATGCCGCCCGCGTTCCTTATGACGTGGGCGTCGCCGACCGGCAGCCCGAGCAGGCCGAAGAGGTCGATGCGCGAGTCCATGCAGGCCACGATCGCCACGCCCGCGGCAGGCCGTTTCGGCAGCGCCCCGTGGCTGGCGCGGAAGCCGGCGGCGTAACACTGGGCGTTCGATACGAGATGCTCGATATTACTCACAGCTCACTTATCCCACACTTGCCCTGCCGTAACGCGTCCGGGTGCGGGAATGCAGAGGCTGCTGCGGCTCTTGGTGCAGTACATGAGCAATGCTGACGACCTCGGGGTACGTGAACTCCGGCTGGTGGTGACCGCCGACGACTATGACGAGGCGCTCCGGTTCTACCGGGACGTCCTGGGGCTGCGCGAGGAGGCCGCGTTCAGCTCGCCCGGCGGCCGGGTGGTGATTCTCGACGCGGGACGTGCCACGCTGGAGCTGGCCGACCCGTCGCATGCCGAGTACATCGACGAGGTCGAGGTAGGCCGGCGGGTGGCAGGACACATCCGGGTGGCGTTCAGGGTCGGCGACTCACCGGCCGTGACCGCCAGGCTGGCCGCGGGTGGTGCGACGGTCATCGCCGAGCCAGTCCGGACGCCGTGGAACTCGCTGAACTCCCGCCTGGACGCTCCCGGCGACCTTCAGCTCACGCTGTTCGCGGACGCGCCGGACGAGGTCTTACGTCTTAGCTGAGGTCTTAGCTTGGGCGCGGGGCGCTCGCATGCCGATTTGGCGGAAGCCAGCTGATTTGACGGAACATTCACGCTCGATGGAAGAAAATGTGTCTGGATTGACTTGTTTATTTCCGTCAAGCTTCGAATTTCCGTCTAAATCTGGACCGGGGGAAGGCCCGCCAGGGTGCCAATGGTGCCAACGGCATCGCTGAACCGGACCTGAGAGGCGGCCGAGCGGCCCCGTTGGCACCATTGGCACCATTGGCACCCTCGTGACCGGGCCCGGGCAGCGGGGGCAGGTCCGGGCGGACCTGCCCCCGCCAGGGCGTTACTCGATCAGGGCGTTACTTGATGGAGCCCGCGGTGAGGCCGCCGACTACGCGGCCCTCGATGAGGGCGAACAGGATGAACACCGGGATCGTCGCGACCACGGATGCGCCGAACAGGTGCTGCCAGTCGATCTGGTAAGCCCCGACGAACGAGTCGATCCGCACGGTCAGCGGGGAGTCGTTGCCGTTGGTGAGTACCAGCGCGGAGATGAACTCGTTCCAGGCCGCGATGAACGTGAAGATCAGCGCGGTCACGATGCCGGGCATGGCCAGCGGCAGCGTGATCCTGAACATGGCGCCTAGCCGGCTGTGGCCGTCCACCATGGCCGCTTCCTCCAGCTCGACCGGGATCGAGCTGATGTAGGCGTTGAGGATCCAGATCGAGAACGCCAGGTTGAAGCCGCCGTTGACCAGGATCAGCCCCCACACCGGATTGAGGTTGAGCAGGCCCACGTCCAGGAACTGCTTGTAGATGCCGATGATCAGCGCGACCGGCTGCAGCATCTGGGTGGCGAGCACCAGGATCAGGAACAGGCCGCGGCCACGGAACCGCCGCCTGGCGGTGTAGTAGGCGGCGGGCAGCGAGACCAGCAGGACCAGGATGGTGGCGCCGAGCGCGATCTCGATGCTCACCCGCAGGCTGGACAGGATGCCGTAGGCCGATCCCCACATGTCGGTGAGGTTGGACCACGCGAAATGTGTTGGCAGGTAGTTCCGCGCGTACAGCTGGTTGGACGGCCGGACCGCCGTGATCAGCATCTCCAGGTACGGCAGCACGAAGATGACGGCCATGATGTAGGCGACCGCCGCGATGATGGCGGTCTTCAGCGACGGCAGCCGCCGCGGCGCCCTGGCGGGCGCGGACTGCGGCGAGGCCTGTGGCCTGGCCGGGGTACGGACAGCCATGTCAGCGGGCCTCCTGGTTGTTCCACCGGTTAACGCGCAGGAAGACGATCACGATCACGATGACAAGGGCAAAGTTGATGATGGCCATCGCCGCGGACTGGCCGATGTTGATCGTCTTCAGGTCGTACATGAACACTGTGCTTGTCGCCATGTTGTAGTCGGCCCCGCCGCGTGTCATCTCCCAGATGATCGGGAACGAGTTGAAGACGTTCATCAAGTTGATCACCGCGCCGACCAGGAACGCGGGACGAAGCAGCGGCAGCGTGATCCGGCGGTAGGTGTACCACCGGGACGAGCCGTCGACCCTGGCTGCCTCGTAGATGTCGCCGGGGATGGCCTGCAGGCCGGCCAGCAGAACGTACGTGGTGAACGGCAGCGAGACGAACACGGCGACGGCGATCATGCAGATCATCGCGACGTCCGGCTGCCCGAGCCAGTCCGGGGTCTGCTCGTTGAAGTGGCTGATCAGGCCGATCTGGTGCAGGAACAGGTAGATGACGCCGCTGTCCGGCGCCAGCATCCAGCGGTAGATCAGCGCGGTCGCCATCACCGAGGCCGCCCACGGCGCGATGATCGCCCAGCGGGCGAACCTGCGGCCAGGGAAGCGCTGGTTGAACAGCGCGGCGAGGCCGAGGGAAATCAGCATGGTGAGGCCGACCGCGGAGACCACCCAGACCAGGGTGCGCACCAGGATTCCCGGCAGCACCGGATTGTTGAATATCTGAGTGAAGTTGCTCCAGCCCGCGGACCCGATATCGATGCCGTACGGATCGATGTTCTGGAACGAGGTCTGGATCATCGTGACGATCGGCCAGATCACGACGAAGGCGATCAGCGCGATCGCCGGGCCGAGCCAGAGCAGCGGCTGGAAGCTGGCTAGCCGACGGCGGAGTGTCCGGGTGGGCCGCCTGGCCGGGCCCGGTTCCGCTGAACGTGCCTCAGCGGTGGCGATGTCGGACATGTGCCTCTCCCTGGCCCCGGTCCTTTTACTGAGTCACTCGACTCTCAGGAGTCATTAACTCACGGGCGCATCACGACAGCCCGGCGCCGCGCTGAAGCGCGGGCCGGGCCGTCGTGGACTGGGCTGCTATCAGCTGCCGCTGGCTGCGGTGTTCTGAATGGTGCCGAGGACCTGCGACGGGCTGCCGGTGATGGCGCCGCCGACGGTGGTCTTGATCAGGCTCGAGACCGTCACCCAGTTGGCGTTCGGCGGGTAGTTCACCGAGTTCGCGATGTTGGCGAGGAACGCCGCGTACAGCGGGTTCTTGCCCATCGTCGCCGCCGCGGTGGTGGTGGCCGGCAGCAGGTCGTACTCGTTGTCGAACTGCAGCTGCCACTTGTCCTGGTAAACGAAGTCCAGGAACTCCTTGTCCGCGGCCAGGTGCGCGGCCCCGCCGGTCTTGAACACGACGATGTCGTCGTGCACGCCCAGCGTGCTGGTCAGCGGGCCGTTCTTGCCGGGGATGTCGGCCACGGCGTAATCGGAGGACGTGAGCACGTTCGCGGACTGGATGGACGGGATGACAGCAGGGGAGCCGAGGACCATGCCCACCTTGCCCTGCGCGAAGTCGGTCCAGACCACGGTGCGGTCGGTGTTGCCGACGTTCGGCTGGGTGTCACCGGAGCTAGCGAACTGCTTCATGAACGACAGCGCCGCGATGTTCTGCGGGCTGTTGATGTCGTAGGTGCCTGAGCTGTTCACATACCCGCCGCCGTCGCCTAGGAACCACAGCAGCAGCTCGGCCTGTGCCTCCTCCGGGCCGAGCGGCATGCCGTAGCCGATGAAGCCCTTGGCCTTGATCTTGGCCGCGTCGGCTTCCTCCTGCGCCCACGTGGTGGGCGCAGCGGCGATGCCGGCCTCGGCGAAGATCTTCTTGTTGTAGAACAGGGCGCGCGTGCTGGTGGTCCACGGGATGCCGTACGGCGTCCCCTGGTAGTTCTCGTCCGCGAGGAACTTCTGGATCAGGTTCGACTGCGTGCTCGGGGACACGATGTCGGACAGCGGGTAAACGATGCCCGCCTGCGCGTACCCCTGGGGAGCGTTGCCCTCCATGATGTCGGGGTACTGGTGGTTCTGGATCAGGGCTGCCGACTTGGCCGGGAAGTCCGTCCAGTTCACCGTGGTCACGTTGACCGTGATGTTCGGGTGCAGTGCGTGGAACGCCGTGGCGGCGTCCTGCCAGAACGTGGTGGTGGTGTTAGACGGGCCCGAGCCGTAGTCGGCGCCGAACAGGGTCAGCGTGACGGGGGCGCTGCCGCTCCCGCTTCCGCCGCTGCCGGCCGATGAGCCAGAACTTGGGTTGCTGGTGCCGCTGGAACTGCATGCAGCGACGGTGGCGAGCGCTGCAGTGCCGATGGCGGCCGCAGCAATCAACCGTGACTTCATTCGATCTCTCCTCACTCCCAGGAAGGTCGCCCCCCGCAAGCAGATCAAGTGCACTCATGACGCACCCTTTCATGCTTCGTGCTGGTTAGTTTGGCGTCCTTTGGTGCAACATACAACATTCTTGGCGGTCACAAACAGGTCTCATAGCGTCGCACTGGTGCATCAGGCGCTGTGATGGGCGTCACAGTTTTTGCCTGGCCAAGTGGTTACTATCAAGTAACTTAATCTTTGATGGCCGTGTGGAGGGGTGCGATGAGCGAGTTCTCACTGTCGCTCGGCGAGGACTTGGTCCAGATGCGGGACTGGGTGCACGACTTCGCCGCCACGGTGATCAGGCCCGCGGCCGCGGAGTGGGACGAGCGCGAGGAAACGCCCTGGCCGCTGCTCGAAGAGGCGGCCAAAATCGGCCTCTACTCACTGGATTTCTATGCCACGCAGTACCTGGAGGGCTCAGGGCTCGGCATCCCGCTGGCGTTCGAGGAGCTGTTCTGGGGCGACGCGGGAATCGGGCTGTCGCTGGTGGGCAGCTCGCTCGCGGCGGTCTCCGTCGTGGCCAACGGGACGCCGGAGCAGGTAGGGGAGTGGTGCCCGCAGATGTTCGGCGGGCCAGGGGACGTGAAGCTGGGCGCGTTCTGCTCGTCCGAGCCGGAGGCGGGCAGCGACGTCGCGGCGATCCGGACACGTGCCTCGTATGACGAAAGTCACGATGAGTGGCTGCTCAACGGGGTCAAGACCTGGGTTACCAACGGCGGCATCGCCAATGTGCACGTCGTGGTGGCCTCGGTGGACCCTGCTCTGGGGGCACGGGGGCAGGCGTCGTTCATCGTCCCGCCCGGGACGGCGGGGCTGTCGATGGGGCAGAAGTTCCGCAAGCACGGGATCCGGGCGTCGCACACCGCCGAGGTCGTGCTTGATGACGTGCGGATACCCGGGCGGTGCGTGGTCGGCGGGCGGGACAAGCTCGAAGAACGGCTGGCGCGGGCCCGCTCAGGTGAGCGGAGCGGCGGGCAGGCGGCGATGAAGACATTCGAGGCGTCGCGCCCGGGGGTGGCCGCGATGGCGGTGGGGGTGGCGCGGGCGGCGGCCGAGTTCGCAGCCGAGTATGCGCAGACCCGCGTACAGTTCGGGCGGCCGATCGGGCAGAACCAGGCGATCGCGTTCATGCTGGCCGACATGCGGGCGTCGGTGGACGCGGCCCGGCTGCTGACCTGGCGGGCGGCCTGGATGGCGCGGCAGGGTATCGCGTTCGAGGCTGCCGAGGGGTCGATGTCGAAGCTGGTGGCGGGGGAGACGGCGGTGCGGGTGACGGAGCAGGCCATCCAGGTACTGGGCGGGAACGGGTACACCCGGGACTACCCGGTGGAGCGGTGGCACCGCGACGCGAAGATCTTCACGATCTTCGAGGGGACGTCGGAGATCCAGCGGATGATCATCGCGCGTGCGGTCACCGGGCTGGACGTCCGCTAGCCTGACTTGCGGGCGGGCTTCTCTGCCGGGAACAGGATCGGGCTTACCAGGTACCGGGTCCGGTCCGGTGTAGCCGGGTTGTCCAGCAGGGGGGCGATCGCGTGCTGCAGTCCGGTGATCATGCCGAGGAGCTCGTCAGGGGTGAGCCAGACGCCGCGCTGCTGGTAGCCCACCCGGTCCGCCGGCGGGTCGGCGTCGTCGTGGTCAAGGTAGGCGTTGAACTCAGCGAGCAGAGCGGCCATCGCGGCGGCGAATGCGCGCCGGTGGCCCTCGCGTGATACCTCCTTGAACGTCTCGGGGCTGACCGAGGCCCGGTCCTGGCTCAGCCGGTAGCGGCGCTCGACCGCGCCCCGGACGCGCTGCTCGCTTGCTATCTCCAAGATCCCGGCGGCGGCCAGCACGTCGATGTGCCGGTAGAGGGTGGCTTTGGAGACACCGGGTAGCAGTACGCAGAGCCCGGAAGTCGTCAGCGTCCGCCCGCCGCGCATCGCGTGGATGATGCGCAGCCGGACCGGATGCGCCACAAGCTCGACGGTGTCCATCGCACTAACGATCTCACACATGCTACCTTTCTCATCATGAGAAAGGTAGCGGGCGGAATGGCGGGGGGAAGCGATCCGGCGGGGATTGCCGTCGCGGTCACCGAGATGATCCGGGACGGGCGCTTTGCGGAGGCCGAGGAGCTGTTCGCCGTGCCGCTGCGCGCGGTGGTGTCGGCTGACGCGCTGCGGGCCGGCTGGCTGGCCCTGACCGGCAGCAGGGGTCCGGTGCGCACGGTGGGTGAGCCGGCCGCTGAGCCGTCCGGGGCGGGCCTGGTCCGGGTGCGGGTCCCGGTGACGTGCGAGCACGGCGGCCTGACCGTGCTCATGTCGGTCGACGGCGCCGGGCTGCTGCAGGGCCTGGTGATCGAGCCCGTGGCCGCCGGGTCGTGGACAGCGCCGTCTTACGCCGCCCCGGACAGGTTCGCCGAGCACGAGGTGCGGGCCGGTTCCGGCCCGCTGGCCGTACCCGGGACGCTGAGCGTGCCTTACGGAGACGGCCCGTGGCCCGGCGTGGTGCTGCTCAGCGGCGGCGGGCCGTTCGACCGCGACCAGACTAGCGGCCCGAACAAGCCGCTGAAGGACCTGGCGTGGGGCCTGGCCAGCCGCGGCGCGGCCGTCGTGCGGTTCGACAAGGTGACCTATGCCCACGCGGGCCAGGTGGCTGATTTTACGATCGCCGACGAGTACGTGCCGCACGCGGTCGCCGCGGTCCGCCTGCTCCGGGACCACCCGGCCGTGGACCCGGCGCGGGTGTTCGTCGCCGGGCACAGCGCGGGCGGCAAGGCTGCCCCCCGCGTCGCGGCCGCCGAGCAGGCAGTCGCCGAGACGATCACCCGGCAGGCCGCCCTGGCCGGCAGCCCCGGCCTGTCACCGGCCACGCCCGCCTCCGAGCTGCCGTTCGGCCTCCCGGCCTCGTACTGGCTGGACCTGCGGGACTACGACCCGGTCGCCACGGCGGCGGCACTGGACAAGCCGATGCTCATCCTGCAGGGCGGCCGCGACTTCCAGGTGACAGCCGAGGATGACCTTTCCGGCTGGCAGGCGGGCCTAGGCCATCGCGCTGATGTCACGATCCGCGTCTACGATGCCGACAACCACCTGTTCTTCCCGGGCACGGGCCCGTCCACCCCCGCGGAATACGAGACACCGCAGCACGTCGACCCGGCAGTCGTCGCCGGCATCGCCAGGTGGCTGACACTGGGCGAGGCTGCCTAAGACGACAGCCGATCCTGGGCGTCGGGCAACGCGGGCCGGCCGGCCGCCGAGCTCTACGACATCGCCAACCCGCAGCTGCCGCCCGCGCCGGGTCTCCGGCTCACCGTTCACCAGGACCTCGCCGGCCGAAATCAGTTCCTTGGCGTCTGAGCCGGCCTCCACAAGGTCGGCCAGCTTCAGGAACTGCCCAAGCCGGATGGACTCCTCCCGGATGGGCACGTCGACAGGTCTGCGCACAGGCATATACGGATCCTCCCACGGTCGCCGGCCGGCCAACTTGGTCCGGTTGGCTCAGCCGATGTCCGAGGCAACGTCTATCGTCATGGTGAGACCTAAGCGCTAGGACGACGGGCGCACCCGCGGAGGGAAGGGAGTAAGTGAGGTGAGCGAGGATCCCAGCCGGGCCGCATGGCTGCAAGAAGTGCGCGCCTACTTGCGCAACGCTGACCCAGTGCTGGCCCGGCTTATCGATGACCGGCCGGACTTCGATCCCCGGGCGTGGATGACTCAGCTGCCGCCGATGGATCTGTTCGGAGCCCTGCTGTTCCAGGTCACCGGCCAGCAGCTGTCCGTCGCGGCGACCCGCCACACCGTGGCTCGCCTCCAGGCCCTGTTCGACGGCCATCTCCCCGCACCCGCCGAACTGCTGGCCGTCGATCCGCCCCGGCTCCGCGAGGCCGGGCTGTCCTGGCGGAAGATCGGCACTCTCCGCGACCTAGCCGAGCGGATGTCGGACGGGAGGCTGGATCGGGAGGTGCTGAGCGTCCTGCCCGATGAGGAACTCATGACCGAGCTGACCGCGATTCCCGGGATCGGCCCCTGGACCGTCCAGGGTGTGCTGCTCATCGCGCTGCAGCGGGAGGACGTCGTCTTGCCGGGGGACCTGGCACTCCGTAAGGCCATCCGGGCTGCCTACCGGCTGGATCATCTGCCCAGCCAGCAGGAGGTCCTGGACATCGCGGAGAAGTGGCGGCCTTACCGCAGCCTGGCGACCAGCTACCTGTTCTCCGCCGTCTTCGAGCCGGCCGACGCACCACCGGTCGCACGGCGGCCGCGCAAACTACCTGCTCAGCAAAGCGCCGAGGGCGTTTCTTAGCGCCTGCTCCGGATCCGCGGGCAGGGTCATCGAACGCCAGCCGATGAACTTGTCCGGCCTCACCAGGAGAGCGCCGTCCTCATCGATCTCACGGATCCTTGCCCAGTCGTAGTAGATGTCGGTGACCTGGCGGCCGGGCCCGATGACCACCGTCCTGACCGGGACGTTGAGGTCCCGGCTCGCCTTCTCGGCCGCCTTTGCCCACGCCTCGCCGGCTATGCCGGTGAACAGCGTGAACGTGTTGTAGGGCGCGAGGTCCAGGGTGGATACCTTGGTCGCTGCGTCGCCCACCCAGACGTGCGGCAGGTGCGAGCCGGGGACCGTGGAGGCCTGGTAGTACAGCTCAGGGTCGCGGGCGGGCACAGGCCTGGTGGCGCCGTCTCCGACAATTGCGGTGGACTGATAGAACTGGCCGAGCTCGACGCCGTGCGCGTTGAACTCGTAGTTCTTCAGCTCCATCGCGCTGACTAGGGCCTCCCGTTTGGCCCGGCCGTTCGCGGTGTTGGCCTTGCGCTCATCGATCTGCTCCCGCATCTCCTCCTCGGTCTCCGCCTTGGTGAGGCCGAGCACCTCGAAGAACTGGCCGAACTCGCGGCTCGACTTGTTTGCTCGCGTCACGATCTGCTTCGCCACCGGGGCGCGTTCGGTCGAGTATGTCTCGAGCAGGTCAGGTCCGGCCTGGCCGTTCAAGACGGCAGCGAGCTTCCAGGCGAGGTTGTAGCTGTCCTGGACAGAGGTATTGGAGCCGAGGCCGTTCGACGGCGGGTGCCGGTGGATCGCGTCGCCGGCCGCGAATACCCGCTGCTTGTGCAGGTGGGTCGCGTACATCTCGTTGTTGCCCCACAGGCTGGTGCCGGTTATCGCGATGTCGAGGCCGGGCATGCCGAGGAGGTTGCGGACGATCTCAATGGCCTTCTCGGTGTCCACCGTGGGTGGTGGCTGGGTGATGTCGTAGCCCCAGACGATCAGCCACTCGTTCCACGGCCGGATCATCCGGACCAGGCCGGCGCCGATGCCGCCGACGTCAGAGCCAGGCTGGATGACCCAGTACAGGACGCTCGGGCGCGTGGCGACCTTGGCGGAGATATCGGCTCTGAAGGTGATGTTGATCGAGCCGGCGATGTCCATCCGGCCCTCGTAGGGGAGGGCGATGTGCTCGGCGACCAGCGACCGGGCGCCGTCGGCACCGATCAGGTATCTGGACCTGATGGAGTAGCTCGCGCCGGTGAGGCGGTCTCGTACCGTGGTGGTCACGCCGCTGTCGTCCTGCGTGTGGTTCAGGTACTCGGTGGAGAACCTGGTCTGCGTGCCGCGCGCGGTGGCGTTCTTCACCAGGATCGGTTCCAGGTAGGTCTGCGGGATGTCGCAGATCAGGCAGGGCGAGGCGAGCTGGTAGTCGGCCTCGCGGGCCGGGTGGGTGCCCCAGGTCTTGATGCGGCCGATCTCCTCGCCGGCGATCGATGTGCAGAACACGGTGTCACCGACTAGCTCGTGCGGGGTCGCGTCTGCGAGAACCTGGCCCTCGACACCGAGGTCGCGGAAGATCTCCATCGCCCGCTGGTTGGTGATGTGCGCGCGGGGAGTGTTGGCCGTCCACCGGTACTTGGTGATCATGATGTTCGGGATGCCGAGGGTGGCAAGGCTGAGTGCTGCCGCGCCGCCAGCCGGTCCCGAGCCGACGATCAGCACGTCGGTCTCGACCGCTGTGCCTGCGGGAATTCTTGTCTCGGCGATTCCGTCGTCGAATGCAGGCATGGGCGCGCACCTCATCTTTCTGGCCGTCGCTGGCCTGTGCTGCGGCGATTGTTGCCCCTACGAGTGCGGCACGCCAAGAGGAACGCCCGAGGATGGCGGAAATGAGAAGCTCAGCGGCGGAGATCGCTCGCGCGCAGGCCGAAGTGCTGGCGGAACGCGTGCGAGAAGTAGCTGGCCGAAGTGAAGCCGCAGCGAGCTGCGACGTCGGCCACGGTCTGGTCGGCCTCTGCCGATGCAGGCGGCGGGGCAGCCAGGATCGAGTAGGCCAGCTGGAGGCGGCGGGCCAGGATATGCCCGGGTACGGATGTGCCGACGGCGGCGAACACACGGGAAAGCTGGCGCCCGCTGATCCCGGCCGCGGCCGCCACCTCGTCGGCGCTCAATCCCGGGCTGGTGAGGTGTTCCTCTATATAGCAGTGCGCGGCGGCCCGGTGGGCGGCCGCCAGGGCCGCGACCCGGCCCGCCATGAGGACCGCCACCAGGTCAAGCACCGTGCGCTCGTCGGGCGGCGGTGAGTAGCCCGTCCCCGTGGCCTGGCCGGCCAGCCGAGCCAGCGCATGAGCGTACGTGCTAGAACCTGGCGGTGGGCTGGGAGTGCCGAAGGACGTGATCAACGGCTTGGCCGGCCGCGCGATGTCGCATCGCGAGAGGAGCGCGGAACATGGCACGGCAACGACCAGCTCGTCAAGGCCGCCGTCGAACCCGCGAGCGAACGGCTGGTCGGTGGCGCATACCAGAGCATCGCCGGGGCGGAGCCGATGAGTGCCCTCCGCGCTGGTGAACCAGGCGCCGCCGCGCAAGGTCAGGTAGATCGCTACCGAATCGGCCGGGTAGCGGTCAATCACCTCGGGGGACCGGTCAATGGCGTGGGCGGAGCCGCGTACCCGGGCCAGCCGCACCCCCGGCAGCTGGAGGTTGATCTCGCTGGCCTGCAACGCATCGTCGGCGTGCACGTCAAGTCCGATGAGTGCTGCGGCGTTGTGCGACTCCCACAACCGGACCCGCTGCGCGGCGGGCAGGCCAGCGGTCGAGAAGATCCCGCGACGCGCGCGCGGGGGCTCTATCGCTTCCCGTGCAGAGACCGGCATGCGTCCGATCATGTGGCCGGCCCGCGTGGCACGTCAATGCAAGCCCGGCTGATCTCACGGACGTAGGATGACCCGGAGCGGGAGTGCCACTATGTCATTAATCCTGCAGGCCGTCGATGTGCGCGGGCCGGACCGTGCTCCGACTCCGCTACGCTCGCCGCCGCCCTCATCCGCAAGCTCGCCGGAATGACCCACGACCTCGCCGGCACCCTGCGCCAACTCGCCGCCGAATTCCGCGCCGATCCCGACGGCGCGGAGACGCTGCCGGGCACTCTGGCCGAGGTGGTCGCGGTCGCGGAGCAGACAGACGGAGTGCGGCTTCGTGAGCTGCTAGCCGTGATCGAGCCCGATACAGATGCCGTCGGGACGACCCTAGCCCAGATCCTGCGGGACGCCGCCGACGAATAACGGCTTCCGCGCCTGGGCTGCGGACAACCGGGTCGAGCTGGTATTCCTGCCTACTTATCGGTCCTGGCTGAACTGGATCGAGTCGGGATTCACAGCGCTGCGGTACTTCGCGCTCAACGGCGCCGACCACCGCAGCCACGCCAACCAGAACAACGCCATCGCCGGCTGCATGACAAGCCGCTAGGCCGCCCGGATCCGGTCCCCGATCTCCGGCGTCGCCTGGTACCCGGCCGCCTTGTAAGCGGCGACGCCGCCGACGTTGGAGCTCAGCGTGCAGACACGCGCGCTCGACGAGCCCATCTCCCGCAGCGCGGCCGCCGCGGCGATGGTGATCGCCGTGCCGAAGCCGCGACCGCGATGGTCCTGGTGCGCGCCCATCGGCTCGATCAGCCCCGGCTTGCCCGGTCCGGCCGACCAGACCATCACCACCGCCGCCAGGTTGCCCTGGTCGTCGTACGCGCCCAGGCACCGGGCATCGGCATATGGCGACCCCGCCGTCATCGCGTGCCAGCGCTCAGGCGTGAAGCGCTTGCTGTTGAACGCCGATCGAATGACTTCGGCGAACAGGTGGGCCTGCTCCGGTCCGATGACTTCGATGCGGACGCCGGGGTCGTTCACCGGCTCTGTGAGGTCGCGGAACAGGGGCGTCCACGGTTCGTCGACGCCCCAGCCCTCCTCGGTCAGCAGATCGTGGAGCAGCAGGCCCACTGGTGCTTCGATGCCCACCGGGCCCGCCGGAAGCACGCCGCGCTCCGGGAGGATCATGTCCTCGGCCAGCCGCCGCGCCAGCTCCTCGTCCCTGAAAGCGTCCGGCGAGACCGTCATCCGCAGCACCGTGGGGCTGTCCAGCATTCCGACGGCGAGGATCCGTCCGTCGCGGTTCCAGGTCCGGATCACCGCGGCCGTTTCTTCTGTACCGAATCGGTAGTTCCAGCCCAGGTCGCCCGAATGCAGCTGCATCGGCGCCGCCTCGTGCTGCCACTCCCGCACCGCTGCGACTGCTTCGTCGAGCTCGCCGACTCCCGGCGTCCCCAGCGCAATGGTCATGACCCTGATCAGACACTGCGGACCGGCACGCCGCAACCGATTTTCCGCTCAGTAGTGCTCCCGCAGTAGTCCAGCAGCTTCAGCACCGCGCCGAGCGCCGAACGCCACGAGTCGTGCAGCAGCATGGTGCCGCCGCCGCGCAGGTCCGAGGCGACCGTCCAGTACACCAACGCCGACCACCATCACGCCGTAGGGCAAACGGAACGGGCGCGTCATGCCGCAAAGCTACGAAGCCAAGCAACGCGATTACCCGGCCAACGTTGCGCGACAAGCCACTAGCTCGGCGCCAGGCGGTAGATCGCGCCAGCCAGGTCGTCCCTGATGAACAGCGCGCCGTCCGGGCCCGGCACCACGTCGACGGGACGGCGGTGCCTTCGAGGAAGGACATGCCCAGCGGAGCGCTGTGCGCGGGTAGCCCGACGTCGACCGGTGCATGAGGCAGGCTGGCCTAGATTTGTTCGGGTGAATGCGGTACTGACGGCTAAAGGGCTGTCCGCGGGGCGCGCGGACCGGGTCATTTTCTCCGGGGTCGACCTCGTGGTCTCGCCGGGCAAGGTGATAGGGCTGGTCGGCGCCAACGGGGCGGGGAAATCCACGCTGCTGCGGATGCTCGCCGGGCTGGACGACGGCGCGCGCGATGCCGGGTCCGTGTCGCTGAACCCGGCGGCGGCGACCGTCGGGTACCTGCCGCAGGAGCCGGAGCGGCGGGCGGGCGAGAGCGTGCTCGAGTTCATCGGGAGGCGGACCGGGGTCGTCGCCGCGGCCGCTGAACTCGACGCGGCGACAGCCGCGCTGGAGACCGGGCAGGCGGGGGCGGACGACGCGTACGCGGAGGCGTTCGACCGGTGGATGAACCTGGGCGGGGCGGACCTGGAGGAGCGGACCGCGAAGGTCGCTGCCTCGCTCGGGCTCACCGTGCGGCTAGAGGCGCCGATGACCTCGCTGTCCGGCGGGCAGGCGGCGCGGGCGAATCTCGCGTCGCTGCTGTTGTCGCGGTACGACATCTTCCTGCTCGACGAGCCGACCAACGACCTGGACATCGCGGGGCTCGCCATCCTGGAAGACTTCGTCGTGAAGCTGCGGGCCGGGACGGTGCTCGTCAGCCACGACCGGGCCTTCCTGGAGCGGACCGTTGACCAGGTGCTCGAACTCGACCTGGCGCAGCAGTCGGTGCGCCTGTACAGCGGGGGATACCTCGCTTACCTGGAAGAACGGGCGATCGCCCAGCAGCACGCGCGGGACTCCTACGAGAAGTACGCCGACCAGAAGGCGGCCCTCGGAGACCGGATGCGGATGCAGAGCAGCTGGGCCGACAAGGGCGTGCGGCAGGCTCGGGCCAAGGCCCCAGACCAGGACAAGCACCGGCTTTCGGCGCAGGTCAACCGCACGGAAAAGCTGGCGAGCAAGATCAAGATCACCGAGCGGATGCTGGACCGGCTTGAGGCCGTGGACGAGCCGCGCAAGGAGTGGGAACTGCAAATGACGATCGCGGCGGCGCCGCGCTCGGGAACCGTCGCCGCGGCGTTGCGCGACGCGGTCGTGTCGTTCGGCGACTTCACCCTCGGACCTGTGAACTTGCAGGTGAACTGGGCCGACCGGGTCGCGATCACCGGGCCGAACGGAGCGGGCAAGTCGACGCTGATCGGCGCCCTGCTCGGGCGGGTGCCGCTCTCGTCCGGCTCCGTGTCCCTCGGGTCCGGAGTCTCGGTGGGCGAAGTGGACCAGGCCCGGTCGCTTTTCAACGGTCCCGCGCCGCTGCTTGAGACCTTCGCCGCCCGGGTACCCGGCTACGTTCCGGAGGAGACCCGGACGCTGCTGGCCAAGTTCGGCCTGAAAGGCGAGCACGTGCTCCGTCCGTCCTCGTCGCTGTCACCAGGGGAGCGGACCCGCGCCGCGCTGGCGCTCCTGCAGGCGCGCGGAGTGAACCTGCTCGTGCTCGACGAGCCGACCAACCACCTCGACCTGCCCGCCATTGAACAGCTGGAATCGGCGCTGGACGGGTACCCCGGGACGTTCTTGCTGGTGACGCACGACCGCAGGATGCTGGAGTCGGTGTCGGTCACCCGCAGGCTCGTCGTTTCAGAGGGACAGGTCGCCGAGGTTGACGTGGCCTGAGACAGGTCAGTGGGCGCGCATCCCCCGGGAACAGCACTAAAGTATTGTTTGTTCAGCTAACGAATTACTTAGCTGGCGGTCGGGGAGATGAGGGCTTGAAGAGCAAGCCGGGAGCGTTCCGGGGAAAGACTTTTTCTTCGCTGAAAGTCCCGAATTACCGCTTGTACTTCACCGGACAGTCGATTTCCATGGTCGGCACATGGATGCAGATGACGGCGCAGTCCTGGCTGGTGCTTACCCTCACCCACTCAAGCGCCTTGCTCGGCCTGACCGTGGCACTGCAGGCTCTGCCTGTCCTGCTCCTCGGTCCTTACGGCGGCGTTATCGCTGACCGGGTGGACAAGCGGCGGCTCATGGTCGCACTGCAGATCGCCATGGGGTTCCAGGCCCTGATGCTCGGGCTGCTGGTCGAGTTCGGCTCGCCCCGTTACTGGGAAATCTGCGTGCTGGCCGTCGTCCTGGGCCTGAACAACGCCTTCGAGAACTCCGCGCGGCAGGCTTTCGTCCGGGAGATGGTCGGCAAAGACGAGCTGCGCAACGCCATCACGCTGAACTCGGTGACGGTGAACGCCGCCCGCGCTGTCGGGCCCGCTATCGGCGGCGTCCTCATCGCCACGGTCGGCATCGGGATCTGCTTCCTCCTGAACGCGGCGAGCTTCGCCGCCGTCGTCACCTCCCTGCTGGTCATGGACCGGTCCGCCCTGCGGCCGAGCCCGCCGTCCGGACGATCCGGCGGGCAGTTGCGCGAGGGCCTGCGGTACGCGGCGCGCACCCCGACAATTGCCGTTCCGCTCGCGATGATGGGCCTGGTCGGGATGCTCGCTTACGAGTTTTCCGTCTCGCTTCCCGTGCTGGCCGAACGGTCGTTCCACGGCGGCGCGGAAGTGTACGGCTTCATGACCGCGGCCATGGGGATCGGCGCTGTGATCGGCGGCCTGTTCACCGCCGCCCGGGGACGGACCGGGCTCCGCGCGATGATCATCGCCTCGGCGGGCTTCGGGGCGGCCATCATGGTCTGTGCCTTCGCGCCCTTCCTCAGCCTCGCCTACGCCGCGCTGCTGTTCGTGGGCTGGGCGAGCGTCTCCTTCATCGCGATCGGCAACTCCACCATCCAGCTCAGCGCCGAGCCGAGCATGCGCGGGCGGGTGATCGCGCTCTGGCAGGTCGCCTTCCAGGGAACGACGCCGGTCGGCGGACCCGCGATCGGCTGGATCATCGCCCTGACCGATCCGCGGATCGGCCTGGCGGTCGGCGGCGTGTCCTGTTTCGCCGCCGCGATCGGCGGTGCCGCCCTCACCCGGCGCTACCGCCGGGCACGTCGGCCGCAGGCAACGCGGCTGGAGAACCCCGCTCCGGCTGGCGCGCGGCCGGCCGAGGCTCCGGTCGGCTGAGGGCGTATTGCTCGTCGGCCTCTGCCCTGGCACAGGCCATCCCGCCGTGCGTGCCAGGACGCGCACCCGCCCTGCGCGCCAGGACGCGCACCCGCCCTGCGCGCCAGGACGCGCACCCGCCCTGCGCGCCAGGACGCGCACCCGCCCTGCG
>Ga0209530_1000158_pt1 | contig 60931 bp, 55 predicted proteins | sample BlaSpr_A8_Ref_O1_FD_187987 | JGI IMG/M metagenome (GOLD analysis project Ga0209530, IMG submission 187987) | Forest soil microbial communities from Thunder Bay, Ontario, Canada - Black Spruce, Ontario site 2_A8_Ref_O1 (SPAdes) (version 2) | ecosystem: Environmental > Terrestrial > Soil > Boreal...
TGCGGTCAGACATTTAATCTAAGTTTTATGAAACGCCGAATGGCCGAAGGGTCATCATTTAATTTCTGTTAAATGCAAGGAGAATAAAAATGTCAGCCAGTTCCGCCTATCCAGTCCGATCTCAGGCAGCTTCTGTGCCAGCCGCGGCGGGTCCGATTGTTTTCCTCGGCCGCCTTCTGTTCGCATTGATTTTCGTCATGTCAGGACCGCGGCACTTCATGAGTTCAACCATTGCCTACGCGGCCGCGCAGGGCGTTCCGCTAGCTTCTATCGCTGTACCCTTTTCGGGATTGCTCGCGCTGCTTGGCGGGCTCAGCATTTTGCTGGGGTTCCGTGCCAGGTTCGGCGCGTGGTTCGTTGTTCTTTTCTTACTCGGTATCACGCCCATAATGCATCGTTTTTGGGGAGTGTCCGATCCCATGATGGCGCAAATGCAGATGATCATGTTTATGAAGAATCTATCCATGCTGGGCGGAGCGCTGATTATCACCCAGTTCGGCTCCGGACCATGGAGTCTGGATTCGCGCGGCAAGTAGTCTGTAGTGACAGTTACAATCGCATTCAATCATCAACAAAAAAGGAGAAAAAGAATGTCCGATCCAACGATTCAGGTTCTGCCGAAGGGCCCATATTTGGTTACCGGGAAGATCAACCTGCTGGATGCCAGCGGCAATAAGATCGAAGCTGGAGAAAAGATTGCGCTCTGCCGTTGTGGCGCGTCCGTCAACAAACCATTCTGCGACGGAACTCACACCAAAGTGGGCTTCGAGGCCGCGGCCGCCGCGGTTCCTGGCAGCCGGGAGTAACCCAGGTCGGCGAGTGGATCAGCGTTGACTTAGTCCACAGACTTAGTCTAGCCTTAAAACCTATGGAAGTGAATATCCATGAGGCCAAGACTCATCTGTCGCGATTGTTACAGCGCGTGGCAGCGGGCGAAGAAGTGACCATCGCCCGCTCCGGCACGCCGGTGGCGCGGCTGGTGGCAATCGAGCCGAAAGCGAAAAAAACTCGTCCCCTCGGCATGGACCGCGGCAAGATTTGGATTGCCGACGACTTCGACGCTCCTTTGCCTGACGACCTTCTAAAGGCCTTCTATGGCGGAGAAATCCCAAAACCTGCGCCGAAACCAAGGAAGAGTAGATGAAATATCTGCTGGATACCATGGTATGGCTATGGAGCCTGGGTCCAACCGAGAACATCGGCCGCCGCGGCTTGGAGATTCTTGAGCGTGGCGGCGAGGACGTTTATCTTTCAGCCGCGAGTTCATGGGAGATCGGCATCAAGGCAAAGCTGGGAAAATACAAACTTCCTCAAGCCTTGCGTCCCTATGTCATGAGCAGGCTGGCGGCGCAGGCAATCCGTTCGCTACCGATTACCCAGGATCACACTCTGAAGGTTTACGATCTAGCGTTGCATCACTACGATCCTTTCGACCGGTTGATCATCGCGCAGGCGATTCTGGAGAACATGGTGATCTTGACCTCGGATCGGATTTTCAAGAAGTATCCGGTCGAGATTGTGTGGTGCGGAAAGTAAGAAGCAATGAGCCACGAGTAAAAGAGACGCGCGCGCGTTCTGCAGTGATCGGAAGCAAGAAAAAAGCCGCCCATGCAGGGCGGCTTATGACTTTTAGTTAGCTGTAGGCAATGCTGGTCGTGGGTTCCGTTTTAAACGCCCACAGGTTGCTTGCTGCGCACCGGCACCGGAGTGAGCCAGCCGTGGCGATCATTTTTTTCGCCATGCACCAGAGCGTAGAACTCCTTCTGAATCTGCTTGGTAATCGGCCCCACTCCGCCCTTGCCGATCTTGATCTTATCCACGGAGCGGATGGGAGTGACCTCAGCCGCGGTACCGGTGAAAAAGACTTCGTCGGCAATGTAGAGCATCTCGCGCGGAATCATCTGCTCGACAATCGAGATATTCAAATCACGCGCGATCTGGAGAACCGAATCCCGAGTGATTCCGGGCAGCACGGAGTTGCCGAGCGGCGCGGTAATCAGCTTGTCGCGATGTACCAGAAATACGTTTTCGCCTGAGCCTTCACTGACGAATCCGCTCACATCCAGCGCAATGCCTTCGGCGTAGCCGTTGACGATGGCCTCCATTTTGATGAGCTGCGAGTTCATGTAGTTCGCGCCCGCCTTGGCCATGGCCGGCAGGGTGTTCGGCGCAAGCCGCGTCCAGGAGGAAACGCAGACGTCGCAGCTGTCATTCTCTCCGCCCAAATATTTTCCCCACGGATAATTGATGATGTAGACCTCGGTCGGCGAGTTGAAAGGATTGACCCCGGCCTCGCCATAGCCACGCAAAATAATCGGCCGGACGTAGCATGGCCATTCGCCGTTGCTGCCCACGGTTTCGAGCATGGCCTTCACCAACTGGTCGCGGGTGTAATCGACATCGATGCGGTAAACCTTGGCGGAATCGAGCAACCGCTGAATGTGTTCCTGGGCGCGGAAAATCGCCGGGCCGGAAGGCGGCGCGTAGCAGCGGATCCCCTCAAACACCGAGGAACCGTAGTGCACCACGTGGGACATCACATGAATCGTCGCTTCATCCCAGGGGATGAGCTTGCCGTTGTGCCAGATATTTGCCGTCTTCTGGATAGCCATTCCGAGACTCCTTCAGCGAACCTTGGTAACGAGGGCTGAATCCTTCCGGGGGCGTCGCGAAGAGCGAGTCGTGAGAGCCAACCAGCGTTACAGAACATTATAGCCGACGCGGATTGCGGTTCATGTCACAGCCGCTGACTTTTGCTGGACGAGAGCCCTGCCCGCACGCCAAGGAGATCGGGGATGCCCCAGTTCTCGCGTCTTTTGCGAGAAGTGGAAACGGCGCTGGGTCCTACAAGATAAATTCCTCAGCTCGACCGACGCTGCCGCATATGCCAGATCAAGTAAACGACGATCGCAAGATTGATCACCAGCACCCCTACTTTTGGATAGCTGGGATGGCGGTGGATCTCATAAACCTCAAGCGGAACCAACGAGCTCGTAATGATTACGGTGACCCACTCACCCCAGCGCTTGCGCAGCCACAATCCCGTACCTTCGGTCAGGAACAGTGCGGCGTAGAGAAAGCTCCCTAATCCCAGTTGCCGAACTTGTGCCGGACTCAGCTTCATCGCTTTCTCCACCGCTAAATTGACGTAGTGACTTCCCGAGTCAAGCCGCAACGCCTCGATCCAGTACTCGAGCACGCTCCCAATATTTCGGTGCATGAGGTTAAACAGGCCCACGCCCAGCGCGACGAGCAATGCCGCCTTTATGAATTTAAAGACGGCAATCAGCCGCAGCAGCCGATCATCTGTGGATTTCATGTGGAGCCATTATGCCTGAAGGCGTGGGTGGAGATGCCTTCGACTGTGATTCGGGTTTCTGACTTTCCGTTGTGGAATTCGCGTTGAAATAAAGTTAGGGGCGGCTCTCTCTGAATGTCGGACTTTCGCTTCTGCGCTGCGTAAATTCGGGTTACAGCCCCCTCCCCCCTTTTTGGAAAATAGCTGGAATCACCAAGTTATCGGAAAATCCTTGGCAAGGTGCTGGCCGCAAATAACTTAGGTGTCAAGTTCTTTAATACCAGATGGTTAAGGATGATTGTGGATCATGTTGTTTGGACTACTCATACTGCCTTTGCCGGGACAATGATGAATGAATTGCGAAGCGAGGGCAAGGTCAGATGTCACAGGGAGGGTGTGGATCGTTGCCTAACATTGACCATTCTCATATAGCCCTCTGCGGAGTCAGGCAGCGGCCCGATGCACCTGGGCCGCCGGACAGCCGAGGGCGGCCGACCCTACATGAGTGCTGATCGAAGAGGCGCTGTTGGCACGCATGAAATGCGTGCCCTGATACGAATCGGTTTTCAGTTGTGCTGTTTGAAGTCAAAAGGCCACGACTTTCGTCGTGGCCTTTGCGCTTGTCTTATGGATCCGAAAGCGAAGACTTAGTGTCTTCCGCCGCCCGAACCGCCGCGTCCGCCGCGATCCCGTCCACCACCACCGCCGCCGGGCCTTCCACCACGGCCGCGTCCCCGTCCGCCGCCACCGGGACGGCCACCGCGTCCGCCACGATCTCCGCCATGCGGGCGGTCGCTGTGCGGACGGTCACCGGTGCTCACGGGAGCGCCGCCTTCGCGGTTGAAGTTTGGTTCATCGTCGGGGAAATCGCCGCCGCCTTCGATCACCATCGATCCGGTGAGCGCCGGAGCGGGGACGGAATCCATCTCCCCACCTGCGCCTGCGCCGTCGGCCGGAGCCGAGCCATCGCCGCCACCCATTTTTGCGCGCTGCTCTTTAAGGATTGCTTTGCGCGAGAGCCGGATGCGGTTGCCCTCAACCGCCAGCACTTTCACCAGAACCTGATCGCCTTCTTTCAACTCGTCGCGAACATCGGCAATGCGATGCTCGGCAACTTCGCTGATGTGCAGCAATCCGTCGGTGCCGGGGATGATTTCGACGAACGCGCCGAAATCGGCAAGGCGCGTCACCTTTCCTAGATACGTCTTCCCTACTTCCGCCGTCGCCGTGAGGTCGCCGATGATCTGTAACGCCTTCGCAGCCGACGCCTGATCGCTGGACGCAACTTTGACCAATCCGGAATCTTCGACGTCGATCTTGACTCCGGTCTGCTCGACGATCGAGCGAATCATCTTGCCGCCGGGCCCGATCAGGTCGCGAATCTTGTCGACCGGAATCTGCACGGTGTAGAAGCGCGGAGCGAAGTCGGATATTTTCTCGCGTCCCGCGGTGATGACTTCTTCCATCTTGCCGAGGATGTGCAAGCGGCCGCGCTTGGCCTGCGCCATAGCCTCGCGCATAATCTGCGAGGTGATGCCGGCAACTTTAATATCCATTTGCAGCGCGGTAATGCCGTCTTTTGTGCCGGCAACTTTGAAATCCATATCGCCGTAGTGATCTTCGGCGCCGGCAATGTCGGTGAGGATGGCGTACTGGTCGCCTTCTTTCACCAATCCCATGGCGACTCCGGCTACTGGAGCCTTGAGTGGAACACCCGCATCCATCAGCGAAAGCGAAGCGCCGCAAACCGTCGCCATCGACGACGATCCGTTCGACTCCAGAATGTCGGAGACGACGCGCATGGCATACGGCCACGACTCTTCCGAGGGAAGCACGCCTGAAATCGCCCGCTCCGCCAGCGCTCCGTGTCCAATCTCTCTCCGTCCCGCGCCGCGCATGAACGCGACTTCTCCCACCGAGAATGGCGGGAAGTTATAGTGCAGCATGAAGCGCTTCTTGGCTTCGCCTTCAAAGCCTTCCAGGCGCTGCATGTCGTCACTGGTGCCAAGTGTGGTGGTAACCAGGGCCTGCGTTTCGCCGCGGGTGAAGATGGCGCTGCCGTGAGTGCGGGGCAGAACGCCGGCTTCGATCCAGATGTCGCGCACTTCATCGAAGGCACGCGCATCGGGACGGCGTTTCTTCTCGATCACTTCCTCGCGGAAGATGCGCTCGCGCAGGGTTTCGTAATACTGCTTCAATTTCGCGAGAGCTTTTTCGTCGTCCTCGGGAATTTCAGCTTGCAGCTTTTTCTTGATGTCTTTGACCAGCGTGTAGCTTTCCGCCTTGGGATGCTTTTTGGTATCGAGCGCGTCGGAAAGCTCGGCGCCGACTTTCTTTTTGAGCTGGTCGTAATACTTCTGATCGAACTCCGGCGGTGTGACTTCCCTCTTCTTCTTGCCGGCCTTGGAGCGCAGATCGTTAATGGCGGCACAAATCTTTTTGATTTCGGTATGGCCGAATTCAATGGCGTCAACGACAACTTCTTCGCTGACTTCTTTCGCGCCGGATTCGATCATCACAATGCCGTCGGAGGTACCGACGACCATAATGTTCACCAGGCTCTCACGCATCTCATCGTAGGTGGGGTTAATAATAAAAGCCCCGCCGATCTGGCCGACGCGCACGGCGCCGATGGGACCGAGGAATGGAATGTCGGACAAAGTGAGTGCGGCGGATGCGCCATTGATTCCGAGAACATCGGGATCGTTGCTGGCATCGGCGGAGAGCACGAAGGCGATGACCTGGGTCTCGCACTTAAACCCCTCGGCAAACATGGGACGCACTGGCCGATCAATCTGGCGGCTGGTGAGCACTTCGCGCTCGCTCATGCGGCCTTCGCGCTTGATGAAGCCTCCGGGAAAGCGTCCGCCAGCGTAGGTGTATTCGCGGTAGTCGACGGTGAGGGGGAAGAAATCGATACCCTCGCGCGGGTCGGGATTGGCGACGGCGGTGGCGAGCACAACGTTATCGCCCTGGCGAACGACGGCGGAGCCGTGGGCCTGCTTGGCCAGCTTTCCAGTTTCAAACGACAATTCTTTGCCGCCAGCCAGGCTGACGGTGACAATGCTAGCTTCTGGTTTCATTTTTCATCCTCTTAGTTTTCATGAGCTTTTTTCGGAAGCAGGGATATCGCATTCAGGAGAGTGTGGGCGCTCGCCGGTTGGCGCGGATTCGTTGCTGGGAAAAGCGCGTAGACCATTAATGATTCGATGATCGAGTGGCAGATGAGCGGGTGCCTTTTAAGAGCTGACGATTATGGATAACGAATAAAGAGAGCTCCGGCTCTGTTTGTTCGTCCCCGACTTCGCACGGGGAAAGATGGCAGCATGCTACCGCATTCAAGAGGAAGGCGGTTTCTTTAGAGATTCGCTTCGGAGATCGACATTCCCACTTCCCCCAAAAGAAGGCAGAAGTGGGGCACCCCACGATTTGGGTGCCCGATTTACTTGCGGATGCCGAGCTTGCCGATCACTGTTTTATAGCGCTCGGAATCGTATCTCTTTAAGTAGTCGAGCAAGCGACGCCGCTTGCTGACCAGCATGAGCAGGCCGCGGCGCGAGCCGTGGTCCTTCTGGTGCGTTTTGAAGTGGTCCGTCAGTTGGCCAATGCGTTCACTAATGATGGCGATCTGAACCTCCGGACTGCCGGTGTCAGTCGCGTGCGTCTGATACTGGTCAATGACAGATTTCTTTTGCTCTCTGGCTAGCACTAACCTGATGCACTCCTGTTCTCAGTTTCAATTTATCTTGGTGACGGTACTGAGGATACCATGCGGCGAAGGGAGGCGTAAAGCGCGAGGCGGGTTAGAGCCGATGCTTCCAGAATCCCGGCGCGAAGTTGAGGGCGGCGGGTTGTTCTGGCAGGCTCGCTACTATGACTTCAACACTTGGGCCGAGGCTAAGCGCATCAAGAAGCTGAGATACATCCATCGCAACCCGGTGAATAGAGGACTGGTGTCGGGCCCTGAACTGTGGGCGTGAGCAGCTTTCGTCACTACGCCTCCGGAGCCGAGGGCGTGGTGGAGATTGAGTCGCGCTGGACTGCGAGAAAGCGAGAGCGGCTTGCGGTCGCGGCGCAGTTGAGCGTTCAAGATCAAGATCCCCGCCCTGTCCCTGCAAAAGACGCAGGGATAAGGACGGGGCACCCGCTTTGATCTCTTACACTGGTCGGCCTGGACGTCCAAGTCTTAGCTCTTGAGGGTGCGTAGATCTAATCTTGAGGGGAAATCCGCCGGTTGGTTTCCCACAGCCCCACTGTGACATTTGCCCTTTCGCCCGGCGCCAAATCATTCCATGATTGCCCAGCACCAAGGACCAGAGCCCGGCCGCCCCAAACTCACGCATGCGGAAACGCTATCCCGTAAGTAGGTGATTCAAAGGAGCTAAGCACGTAACTTCTTTAGATAATGGGCTTTGCGAAGAAAAAACCGCAAAGTCCATGATTCTGAAGGATTTGCAAAATGAGGGGGGGAGGGCCTGGTGCGAGCGGAAACGAAAAACAGCGCCCGCCTCCGAGACGCCCATCGCACTCAATTGCGGCTGCGAGAGACAAAATGGGAATAGCCAAAGTCCCGCTATGCCAGCATTGGATGGACAACGCCACCCGCTGCGGCTCTCCCGCCATGAGGGGGACGCGGCTCTGCTATTCCCATCACCGTGCGCAAGTGCGGGGTGTCCGAAAAACCGCAGAGCGTGCGCGGCAGAGATGGTTTGAATCGGTGGCGCTAGAGGATGCGGCCTCCGTGCAGCGCGCCCTAAGGCAAGTGATGACACGGTTGTTATCGGACGACATCGGCCACCAAAAGGCGGGCCAGATTCTCTATACGCTGCAGACGGCGACCATCCATTTACGGGCCGCGAAACCCGACCCTCGCAAAAACAAATGACGACTCCTCGTAAGACCATTTAGCCAGCGCTTTCACTGACCCGGCCCGGCTTCTAATTCAGCTCGAAACGATTTTGGTCCGGACCCGTCTAAGCGGCAGATGGCAGCTCTTTCGGAGGAGACAAAACATGAAGAGAATGTTGTGTATGACGGTGTTTCTAGCGGTCAGTCTGAGCGCCTGGGCGACGCAGACTGCGGGACAAAATTCGGAAGCGGCGGTTGCCGCTGACCACACTGCTCCGAGTTATGACATGAAGGCACAGTCCCTGGCGGATCTTGGGGTGGTGCAGAAGAAGTTTGTCGATCTCGCCAATGCGTTCCCGGCGGATAAATTTACCTGGCGGCCGTCGGCGGATTCGCGCTCGTTCGCGGAAGTATTGCTGCACGTGGCGGGCGAGCGTTATGGAATTCTCGGGCTGATGGGAGCTGCGCCACCGCAGGGATTTGACCGAAAGACGTTTGAGAAATCGACGACCGATAAAGCTCAGATCATCGCTGAGCTGAACAAGTCGTGGGCCTTCACCCAGCAGACGATTAATGGCATAAGCAACGCCGATTTCGCGAAGCTGCTGCCGAAACTGGGCCCGCAGGCGAATGAAGGCGACGTGGTTTACATTCTGGTCGCGGATGCGCACGAGCATCTTGGGCAGGTGGTGGCTTATGCCCGCGAGAATGGGATTGCTCCGCCATGGACGGTCGAAGCGCAAAAAAAGGCCGCGGAGAAGAAAGCGGAGCAGAAATAGCTTGCGACAAGAGCACCCGTGAGGCTAAAGCAGGTTCCTCATCGGGCCTTTGGCCCGGCTCGGAATGACACCGCTTTTTCGCCGAGCGAGTTCCGCCAAAAGCAAAAGCCCCGACCGCGGTCGGGGCTTGGAGGATGAAGAATGAGATCTAGTCGCCGGCGGCGACTGGTTCAGGGAGCGGAGAGGTAACCAGCTTTCCGTTCGGAGTGGGAATCAGACCTTTTTCCAGATCGGCCAGCTTGACACGCTTGATCTCCCAGGCGAGGCCCAGTTGCTTGAGAGCCCAAATACCGTACCAGTTCATATCAATCTCATACCAGGTAAAGCCGTGCTGGGCGGCGGTGGGATGGGCGTGGTGATTGTTGTGCCAGCCTTCGCCGAAGGTCAGTAGTGCGACCCACCAGCTATTGGTGGAAAGATCGCGGGTGGTGAAGCGGCGCGTACCCCAGGAGTGAGTCGCCGAGTTCACCAGCCAGGTGGCGTGCAGGCCGACTACCGTACGCATGAACGTTCCCCAGAGGAGAAAGGGCAATCCGCCGACAGCGAAGAGAATGGCTCCGAGCACGATTTGCGGTACGTAGTGATACTTTGTGATCCAGACGTGGAACTTGTCTTTGGCGAGATCGGGGACGTAGCGGGCCAGCGTAGTGGTGTCATGGTGCATGGACTTGCCCATGAGAATCCAGCCCATATGGGCCCACCATTTGCCTTCGATGGGCGAGTGCGGATCGCCATCCTGATCGGAATATTGGTGGTGGATGCGGTGCGTGGCGACCCAGAAAATTGGTCCGCCTTCGAGGGCGAGGGTGGCGCAGACGGTCAGAAAATACTCGACCCACTTGGGAGTCTTATAGCCGCGATGGGTTAGCAGGCGATGGTAGGCCATGCCGATGCCGAGGCTGCCGGAAACCCACCACAGGAACATGGCAACGAACAGGGCTTTCCAGGTAAAGAAAAAGAGTGCGACGATGGCGCCGAGGTGAAATGCCATCATGAAGATTGCAGTCACCCAGTTGACTTCGTTTTTTGCGGCTTGCCGTTTTTCCAAACTTTCCAGTTGCATTTCCAAGGGGTCCCCGTTTTCGTCGCTAAGTTCCTTACCGTACACAACTACCGTATCAAGACTCTACGGGGGGTGACTGTAATACTTGTGTAATAGCGGCGTTTGGCGGGATTACGAAGGTACTAGGAAGGCACGCGGGGCGCGGCTGGCGGGTGCGCCCAGCGAAAGCAGATTCCTCGCGCGATACCACCGCGCTCGGAATGACAAACGTTACTCATCGCTTAAAATTCAGGCGGTTTTGGGCATGCGCTCCACGAAATCGCGCTGCGCTTCTTCCATATCCTCCATTGACATATCGCGCTTATGGGTCGCCATGGACCATTTGTGGCCGAAGGGGTCGAGCAACTTGCCGTAGCGATCGCCCCAGAACATATCCATCACGGGCATTTCTACGACGCCTCCCGCTCCAATCGCGTGGTCAAATGCGGAATCCACATCTTCGACATAGATATGCAATCCCATGCCGGATCCTCCGATGGATTGCGGAGAGAGTGATCCCCACTCCGGGAATTCATCGGCGATCATGAAGATCGAATCTCCGATGCGCAGCTCGGCATGCATCACTTTGCCATCTTGGCCTTTCATTACGTCCCCTCTTTGAACCGCTCCAAATGCCTGTTTGTAGAAGTCGATGGCGCTCGCGGCGTCACGACAAACCAGGTGAGGGGTAAGGGTGTGGTAGCCATCAGGGATGGGTTTCACGGACATGGTGTGGCCTCCAGCGGGAGTGTTTGAAAATCTCAGGAGAGCTTACACCAGAAGTGGGAGCGATTGTGTCAATGGACGACTAAATTGCAGGGTGCCCGGCCGAACCAGATTCCTCGCACGGTAAAACCGTGTTTCGAATGACAAGTCTTCGATTTGCACGATTTCAAAGAACCGCTTCCGAAGAACAAAGTTTTCAAAGTTAGGATTGCTTAGGAGAATTTAGAAGAACTGGGTCACGCCTTCTTGCAGGACGATGACCTTGTCTTCGATGCCGGCGGCACGGGCTTCCTTTTCGAGCAACTGGAGGGGCTCATCCACCGGCTCGTGCGATAGACGGAAGGAGCCGTAGTGCATGGGGACCATCCAGCGCGAGTTTAGATCGAGGAAGGCGTGGGTGGCGTCGGCGGGGTTGGTGTGGACATTGCGAAAGCTGGCCGGATTGTAGGCGCCGATGGGTAGGAGAGCCAGCTCCGGAGACAATCGGCGCCCGATCTCTTTGAAACCTTCGAAATAGGCAGTGTCGCCGGCGTGATAGACAGAATGCTCGCCGGACTTGAGAACATAGCCACCGTAACCACGGTGCGAGTCCTTGAGGATGCGGGCTCCCCAGTGGCGGGATGGAACGTGGGTGACGGAAACGCTTCCGTGTCGCGAGCCCTTCCACCAATCCAGCTCGATGATTTCGGAGAAGCCGAGGTCGGAGACCAGATCGGTGACGTGACTTGGAATAATGATGGCGGGCGCTTTGCCGCGAGTCCGCAAATTGTTTTGCACGATGGCGCGCAGAGACGGCCGATGCAGATGATCGAAATGGGCGTGCGTGACTAAAACTAAATCGATAGCGGGCAGATCGCGCACGCGAACTCCGGGGCGGCGCAAGCGCTTCAGCACGAAGAGCCAGCGAGCAAAATTGGGATCGACCATGATGCTCTGTCCGCCGATCTGGACGAAGAAGCTGGAGTGGCCGATGAAGGTGATGCCGAGGTCGCCGTTCGAGGCGAGCCGGGGCTTGTGAGTCTCGCCGCAGAGGGGGGTCACAGCAGAACGGCGCACCAACCGCCCGAACTGTGAAGCACGTTTACGAAGCGCCGGGTTGCGAAGTGTTGCCTTGAGCATCCTGAATACGCTTGTTTATTGGATGAGAGTTCGGAGCGACTCGAACTATTTTAGTTCAGGGGCGCGGGAATTGTTGCTGAAATATATGGAGCCGCGGGTGACATCTTCGATTCGCCTGGTGGAACTGAGGAAACTAAGGAAGGGCAGGGAGATTGTTAATAACACGTGAATCGAATGGACGGCAAAGTTGTGCTTTTTGGCGGGCACCGATTCCGGCTTAAGAATTCAAGGATTGAGGCGTTGAAAATTGGCTTTAAGGATTAAGGATAGGAAAAACCGTCGGGCTTCGCTCATGGACAGGCGGGGTGGATGTCCCTACATGATCGTTTGCTTGACCACGGTCGTTCCACTCATATCTAATTCAAATGCAGGTTTTGCTCGAAGGAGAAGCCGGAAATGCGAGTCGCTTTCTTGGGATTGGGAATTATGGGGCAGGCCATGGCCACGAATTTAGTAAAGGCCGGGCATGAAGTCACGGTATGGAACCGCACTCCCGGCAAGTTTGTGGAGGGCGCGGGGATCGCCCAAACTCCGGCGGCGGCGGCGGATGGAGCCGAAGTGATTTGGCTGTGCGTTTCGGATACGGCTGCGGTCGAGCAGACCTTATTTGGCGCGGACGGGGTGGAGCAGTCACTGGCAGAAGGCGTGATCATTGCCGATTCCAGCACGATTTCTCCCTCCTCCACCGTAAAGTTTGCCGAGCGGGTTCGCGAAAAAGGCGTGTCTTATGTGGACGCTCCCATGACTGGATCAAAAATCGGCGCGCAGAATGGCACGCTGATTTTTATGGTGGGGGGCGATGCGGCGGCTATCGATCGACTCAGTCCGTTATTTGCGGCGACCGGCAAGAAGATCTTTCGGATGGGAGAGACGGGAAAAGGGCAAGCCACCAAACTTGCGATGAATCTGCAAATTGCGCTGATCTTTGAAGGCTTTGCCGAGGCGCTGACGCTGGCCACCAAGCTGGGAGTCGATCCGAAGCAGTTCCTGTCCTTGATCGACGCCACCATGGTGAAGTCAGGAGTGGTGGAATATAAAGGACCGTTTGTTCTTAACCGCGACTTCACGCCGAATTTTCCACTTCGCTTGATGCATAAAGACATTCATCTCGCTCTGGATGCGGCGAAAGAAGCACGGGTAAAGCTGCCTGCCCTCGAAACCGTGGAAGAGATTTATGAAATGGCTACTGAAGATGGGCACAGCGATGAAGACTATGCGGCGACGCTAACGCTGCTGGAAAAGTGGGCCGGAGTGCAGGTGAAGGTCGAAGCGGCGTAGGATTAGCTAGCCTGAGCTTGTCTTACCACGGACTCCTGGTGAGTTCGAAGACTGGCACACCGGATCCCGAAAGTCTGTTCGAACCCCTGTTCGCCTTTATGCGTGAGGCGGACGGCGCGGCTATCGCGCACGCGCACCAGCCACTTCATTTCCATCCATCGAGACAGCAATGCAGCGCCCACTGCGCCCCCGATATGAGGTTGGCGTTCGGTCCAATCCAAACACTTGTGAGCGAAGCTTCGCCGCAATCGGCGAAGGTCGTCGGCATCGATATCAAACTTGAACAGGAGTTCCCTGCCCGACTTGGTTATCACGAATGCAGCCTTGCCCTGCCGCAGCATACCTTTCCTGAGCAGTCCATTTCGCAATGCAATCGCCAATACGCCCGCGAGATGGTCATAACAAGTACGGGCGAAGCGGATTTCAGGGACCGCGGGATCGGCAGAAGCCGGAGCCAGCGCGCCCAGCGCTTCAATGGCCGCCGCCACATCGGAGTTCTTGAGCCGGAAAAGCCGCTGCCGTCCACTGCGTTCGGAAACGATTAAACCGCCAGACAGCAGTTTTGCGAGATGGGAACTTGCCGTCTGCGGGGAGACTGACGCGGCCATTGCCAATTCAGAGGCGGCATGAGCGCGCCCATCCAGCAAAGCGCTGAGCATTTGGATACGACCCGCTTCACCAATCAGGCCTGCGATCCGAGTAATCGATGCTGCATCCATCATTCGATAGCCATTTAAACATACTTGCATGGAGCGACGATAGTCTTTTCGCAAGCGGGAAGGTTGATTCAGGAGGCAAACTCCACCTGAGAGAACCCAGGCGAGCGAGGTGAATATGAAAGATCTTGAAATATTTTTGGAGGACCGCCCCGGTGCACTAGCAGAAATGGGTGATGCTTTGGGCCGGATGGGCGTAAGCATCGAGGGCGGAGCCGCGTGGGTTATAAACGGGCGAGGTTCGGCGCACTTTCTATTTGAGGACGGTAAAGCCGCTCGTGGTGCGCTGGAGGCTGCTGGTATCCGGGTGGTGGCAGAGCGGAACGTTCTGATCCAGCGACTCAAACAGGATGAACCGGGTCAACTTGGCAAACTTTGCCAGCGTATGGCCGAGAGCGGGGTCAACATCAAGGCGCTTTACAGCGATCACGATCACCGGCTCATACTGGTGGTGGACGATTTTGCCAAGGGAAGTACGGTTTCGGCGGCATGGGAGGGCAAGCAAGGTTCGCCAAAGAATTACCCTGGAAGCGGTCGTAAGGAGCCGGCATGAAGCAACACGCTTATGAAGTTCGAGTTGATTGGACAGGAAATGATGGGGAGGGGACAAAGAGCTACAGAGGGTATCGTCGCGACCATACGATTACTGCCTCCGGAAAGCCGGCCATCGAAGGATCGAGCGACCCTGGCTTTCGCGGAGATCGATCCCGCTACAATCCGGAAGAACTGCTGGTGGCCAGCCTTTCCGCGTGCCATATGCTTTGGTACTTGCACTTGTGCTCCGCTAATAAAGTGAGCGTTCTCGAATATGGAGATACGGCTCATGGAGTGATGCGGGAAAATGAGGATGGCTCGGGAGAGTTTGTTCGAGTGGTGCTGAAACCGGTAGTCAGAATTTTGCGGCGGGATGATCGAGACAAGGCTTTTGGCCTACATACCGAGGCTCATCATTTGTGCTTCATCGCCAGGTCGGTGAATTTCGATGTGAAGATTGAGCCGGAGATCGTGGAATCGACGACGGTCCTGGCCGGGGTAAAGCCGGAGCTATAGCCTGGAACTAGTCACGATGTTTCTTGGCGACGTGGGTTCGATGCCAATCCGAAGCTACGGCGCATGGGTTCTATTGACGTTTTAGGATTATTTACAGAGTGACCATCAACGTGATTAGAGAAAATGGCATCTTAGGCGTGATCCCGGTCTTAGCCAGGAACGACCTTGGCTCAGTCCAGGATCGGACTCTACGAAGACGAACAGTGTCAGCGGGACCGGTGGAGGGTATAAGGCGGGGATGTTCAGATTTTTACTGTTTCTCTGAACGGAGCCAACATTCTATCTACGCCGGTCCTTGAGTCCATTCCTCATGAGGCGAAACAGTGGACGATAAAAAGAATCTCAGTCAAGACCATCCGGGAGCTAACGGCAATAACAAAAATGACGATAAGAAGAAATCCCCATTCGATTGGGTGACGCGGCGATCTTCCTGCACCCTGCCGACTGTGTTTAAAGAACTCAGAGCGGAAGTGGAGGCGGATGTAAAGACACGTAATGGGCTGCGGCCGAATAATGCTCCGTACGAGTTTTCGGTTGCGGATCAGGATGGAAGTTTCAGCGTGTTTCTGAAAGCCAAGGAACTGCAGATGTCGGTAACTTTTGTTCTCGGCGAACATGCGATCCAGGTGCGCGATGATAAGAGCATTGCGATGTTCGATGTCACGCTGAGTTTCACCGAGCTGGGCGAGTGCAGGTTGAAAGTGGACGGCGCGGAGCGCGAGTACTGGCAGGTGCGGCGCATGGCGCTGGAGGAGTTGATGTTCCACGGCAATTAGTTTTCAGGTGATGGTGCATTTTGGATCGAACGGAAGAAACCTGAGCAGATTCCTCCGGGCGAAAAACCGGCCCGGAAGAATGATGAACTCTGTATCAAATCTTGAGGAGACGCGGAAGTGAGCGGTCATCGCCGAGTGGTGCATGTTATAATCTTTTATTCTCAGTCGCTTAGAGCGCGGAGGGCCGTATCGACAAACGTTTTATTAGAACTAATGACCGCATCCGGGCACGCGAAATTCGCGTGATCGGCGATGAAGGGGAACAGATTGGTGTCATGCCCCCATTCGAAGCGCTCAAGTTAGCCCGCAGCAAGAATCTGGATCTGGTCGAGATTTCACCCACCGCTCAGCCTCCCGTGTGCCGCATTATGGACTACGGGAAATACCTGTACCAGCAGGAAAAGAAAGAGCGCGAGGCCAAGAAGCACCAGAAGACGATCACCGTAAAAGAGGTCAAGTTCCGCATCAATGTGGACGACCACGATTACGAAACCAAAAAGAATCATGTGCTGCGCTTCCTGGATGAAGGCGACAAAGTAAAGGCCACGATATTTTTCCGGGGCCGCGAAATGACGCGCACCGGACTGGGGCGGCAGATTCTGGAGCGGCTGATTAAGGACGTGGAACCGCAAAGTATCGTGGAGTTCCGGCCGCGACAAGAAGGTAATACGTTGCACGCGATTCTGGCGCCGAAGAAATCGGCGGCGGAGCGCGAAAAAGAGAAAGAGAAAGAAGCGAAGGCCAAAGCCAAGGCGGAGCGCCAAGAGAAGATGTTGCAAGAAAAGATGGCGCAGGCCAAGGCAACTCCTCCGGAAAACCCGGCGGAGAAGAAGGAAGCTCAATCCGAGCCGGTGGCTGCTGGTGCAGTGCCGAATTCGGGGTCCTAGCTTCCAGCATCGTGGATTTCGCTTCGCAGACTTTGCTGATCTGGCTTCAAAAAATAGCTGCGCTGTTAGAATCGCCGAGGAAGGGCGCGAGTCGCGCCACCATTTCCAAAGCAAATTAAAGGAAAGAGTTGAAATTACAAACTGCCGGCTTGTGCCAGGCGGTTGATTCCGAGGAGCTATGCCGAAATTAAAGACGCACAAGGGCGCCGCAAAGCGCTTCAAGAAAACGGGGACGGGGAAGGTGAAGCGTGGACATGCCAAACTCCGCCACATCCTGACCTCGAAGGATAAGAAGAAGAAACGTAAACTGGGGAAATCGACCCTGGTGAGTCCGGGAGATCTGCGCAAGGTTAAGCGGATGATTCCGTACCAGTAAAGGATTGATGATTGTGTGATTGTTGATTGATGATTAAAAAACCTTCAGGGCAGGGGATTTTAATCGACAATCAGCAATCGACAATCAACAATGTTTTAGGCGCGTGAAGAGGCAGTGGTCGCCGCAAGGCTTGATCATCCTTACCTCCAGCCGCCAGTAGAGAGAAATAAAAAAGGAGAACAACAATGCCACGTGTAAAACGCGGAACCAAACGCCGCGCCAAGCGCAAAAAAATATTAGACCGCGCCAGCGGTTACTTTCTAACTAAATCCAAACTCTACCGAGCGGCGAAAGAAGCTACTGAGCGCGGGATGAAGTTTGCTTTCTCCGGGCGCAAGCAGCGGAAGCGGCAGTATCGCTCACTATGGATTGTGCGTATTGGAGCCGCGGCCAAGCTAAACGGGTTGAGCTATAACCAGTTCATCCACGGATTGAAAGTAGCGGGAGTGGAACTGGACCGCAAGATTCTGGCGGACCTGGCAGTAAAGGATGCGGCGGCATTTTCGGATCTGGCTGCGCAGGCGAAGACGGCGATCGCGGCGGCATAACGGTTCGGCTGCCAATCTTGTAAACCGGGAAGAGCACGGCTAGGAATCTGCTTTGGATCGTGGGTCGAAATACCCTGCAACAGTGAGGTTCGATCTAGACCCAGGGATCCTTCGACTTCATAACCGATTCGCTTTGCGAATCGGTTATTCCGCTCAGAATGACAGTCTTGGTGCAAAGTGCCCTATACCGTTTCCAAATTGAAGGATTACTCGGCGGCGGCGCTGGAAAAGGCGGCGGCGGATTGCGTTCGCGCGTGTACGGATGAGGCGGCGGCGGTTCGTAACGATGCGGAGCTGAAGACGTTTCGCGACCGGTGGGTGGGACGCAAGAACGGGATCCTGACACAGATTAATGATCTGTGGTTAAAGGGTGCGCCCAAGAATGCGAAGCGGGAAGCGGGTATTCGCGTCAACGAATTGAAGGCTCGAATCCAAGAGTTGGTGGATGGAGCGCATGTCGGCAGTGCAGCTGTTGGGACCGAGGCGACAGAACGAGTCGATATTTCCCTTCCCGGACTGCGTCGTCCTATCGGGGCAGAGCATCCGGTCATCCAGACGACGAACGAGATGGTTCGCGTGTTTCAAAAACTCGGCTACTCGGTGGCCGAGGGGCCCGTCGTCGAGACCGATTACTACAATTTTGAGGCGCTGAACTTTCCGCCGAACCATCCGGCGCGGGATACGCAGGATACTTTGTTTATCGCGGGGCAGCAGTCGAAAGCGCAGCGGGAGCGGTTGTTGCTGCGCACGCATACTTCTCCGGTGCAGATTCGCACGATGGAAAAAATGCGGCCGCCCTTGCGCATTGTGATTCCCGGAACCGTGCACCGCAATGATCCTCCAGATGCAAGCCATTCACCGATGTTTCACCAGATCGAGGGGCTGGCAGTCGATACGAACATTACGTTCGGCGACTTGAAAGGGACACTGGATCACGCGATGAAGGAGTTTTTTGGCTCGAGCGTGAAGACCAGTTTTCGTCCGTCGTTTTTTCCGTTTACCGAGCCCAGCGCGGAGATGTATGTTTCGTGCTTCATCTGCGGAGGGAGCGGCAAGCGCGGACCGAATGACGCGCCGTGCCGTCCGTGCAAGCAGACGGGATGGATTGAGATTCTAGGCTGTGGCATGGTCGACCCGAATGTGTTTGAGTTTGCGAAGGATAATGGTTACGACCCGAAAAAAGTTTCGGGATTTGCATTTGGCATGGGCGCGGATCGGATCGCGCTGTTGAAGTATGGCGTGGATGATATCCAGTTATTTTTTCAGGGAGACGTTAGGTTTTTGCGGCAGTGGGCGTAGCTCATCTGCGCAAGCGCTTCGGCGGACGGAGATTTTCCAACTAAAGTTGCTTAGGTCCCGACGCAAAGTGCGCGCCTCAGGATGACAGAGCTTTGTAACGCCGAACTTTCTTCATGAAACTTTCTCCACAATGGATTCGCGACTTTGTCGATCTTGCCGTCGATGACCGGCAACTGGCTGAGGATTTGACTGCGGCTGGTATTGCGGTCGAAGGAATCAATGGCACAGGCCCGAATACAGTCTTCGAGATGGAGATTGGGACCAATCGTCCGGACGCGATGAATCATTATGGCGTGGCGCGGGAGGCGGCGGCGATCTACGACTTGCCGCTGAAAGCGCTCGATCCGAAGCATTCGTCGGCCGCTAAAACCTCATCCGCCCACGACGGCACGACTGAAGTCGTGCCCTTCCCGAACAATCCTTTTCCAATCACTGTGGAAGAGCCGCAGCTTTGTCCGCGCTTTTCGGCGCGGGTGATTCGGGGGACGACGATCAAGCCGTCGCCCAAGAAGATTGCGCATCGCTTGCAATTGCTCGACCAGCGGCCGATCAGCAATGCGGTGGATGCGACGAATTATGTTTTGTGGGAGATGGGCAAGCCGACGCATGTGTTCGACATGGATTTGCTGGAGGGCGGGCGGCTTATTATTCGCAAAGCGAAGAAGGGCGAAAAGCTGAAGACGCTGGACGGCGTGGAGCGGACGCTGACCGCTGAAGATCTGGTTGTCGCCGATGCCAAAAGGCCGGTGGGGCTCGCGGGCGTGATGGGCGGGTTCGACACCATGATTACCGAGAAGACGAAGAATATTTTGATCGAATCGGCATGGTGGGATCCAGGGATTGTGCGCAAGATGTCGCGGCGGCATGGGATTCATACCGACGCCTCGCACCGTTTCGAGCGTGGAGCGGATTTTGAGTCGACGGTGCTGTCGTGCGATTTGGTGGCCAAGCTGATTCTGGAATCGGGCGGCGGAGAGCTTAGCGGCGATACGATCGACGTGGTCTCACGACAGATCGATCAAGCGCCAATTGTGCTGCGAGTTTCGGAGGTGCAACGCATTCTGGGCGGGCATCTCACGGGCGGGCATGTTTTCCACATTTTGAAAAAGCTGGGGTTTTGGTTGATTCCGGAGGGACAGGCGGACGCGGAATTTCGAGTTCAGATTCCGAGTTGGCGGCTGGACGTAGAGCGCGAGATTGACTTGATCGAAGAAGTCGCGCGGCTGCATGGTTACGACAAGTTCGAAAACACTTTGCCGGCTTATAGCGGTGCGGTGCGGGATCTGCCGAATGCCGACATGGACGCAACTTTCCGTGAGCGAGCTTTGGCGTTGGGATACAACGAAGCGGTTTCGCTGACGTTTATTTCGCATGCGGACGCGGAACAGTTTTCCTCGGCGGCGGTTTTGGAGTTGGAAAATCCGCTGAGCGAGGAGGCTTCCGTGATGCGGACTTCGCTGGCTCCGGGCATGCTGGATATGCTGGCATGGAATTTGAATCGGGATCTCGATAGTGTCCGGCTCTTTGAAATGGGACGCACGTACGAGATGCGAGGCAGCGAGCGCATTGAACCGGCGCGCGCGTGCCTGGGGGCGACGCTCGCAGCGGTGAAGACTTCCCTGCCCGCCGGCGGCGTGCTGGATGTAAGCAAAGGGGAGCGCGCAGCGGCGGCAGAGGCGTTCCGCTCGTTGAAGGGCGACGTGGAAAATCTTCTCGCTGTGTTTGCTTACAAGCAACTGAGTTTTGATCGCGAGACGGCTGAATATTTTCATCCGGGACGATCGGCGCGAGTACTGCTGGATGGGTCCGTGGTGGCGCAGTTTGGACAGATTTCCGAGGATGTGAAAGCCACCAGAAAACTGCGTCAGGATATTTTTCTGGCGGAACTTGATCTGGAGGAGTTGCATAAGCGCGGGCTACGGACGGTGTGGTTTGCGCCGCTCGGGAAGTATCCGGCGGTGGAACGGGATTTTTCGTTTGTGTTTGCCGATGAGGTGGAGTTTGACGCCATGCGGCGCGCGGTTTTCCGGCTGGCGATTGCGGAGTTGCGGGGATTCGAGCCGATCGAGGTTTTTCGCGGCGGGACGATTGAAGCCGGCAAGTATTCAATTCTGCTGCGGGCGCGGTTGCAATCGGATGAAGCGACGCTAAGGGATGAGCAGATTGCGCAGTGGGCGGAGAAGATTGTGAAGGCCCTGCGGGAACTGGGCGGAGTGCAGAGGGCATAAGACAAGGCTATTTCACCCTCGTTTGCGCATAACGGTCGGGATCCTTCGACTGCAGAGCTGCTTTGCTACCGCAAAGCAACTTCCTTACTCAGGAGGGCAGAGTCTCACTTTTCCGGGTCTCCCACGGAATCGCCAAGCCAAAGTTTCAAATTAAGCACGAGCAGCGTTCCGCTATGGGAACTTATAGAAATAAATGTGTGCTGAAGTATTGCTTTGAGAAGAGCCAAGAGTTTACGGTCATAGTGTTTAGTTTCGCCGAGGAGTGATGTTCTTCCGTGGCGATGAAGGACAATTCTGATGTTCATCTTCCTTTCATCCGACATTCACCAACAATTTATAAGGGGTTGGGCTGCCCTTCTGATACCTTGACGGAAATTGTGAGAGGTCCTATTTTGTGGGCAGGCGGCAGACCCCCCTATTTGTCGACCTCCAACTAACAATTTAAAGAGTGTCGCGCGAAAGAGGGATATCCCTGCGCGAAAGACAGGTAGTGGGAACAAAAGCAGCTTCCTCACCGGGCTTGCGCCCGGTTCGGAATGACAAGAATCCTGTTTGCAAGGATCTGAACACAACAAATCCCACCTTGAATCGCGAAACCGGAAAGACGAAAGAAGGAACGACCAAATCAGGAAATATGTGGAGGAAGTCTGTAATGCGCATCCATCGTCACTTCGTTAAAGCTGCTCTATCTCTTCTTAGCCTCAGCTGCACCTTCGGGCTCTGCGCAAGTTTGACAGCTTCAGCCCAGGTGGTTCCGTTGGCGCAACATGTGGTTTTAATCATCGATGAGAATACTTCGTTCGGCACAGTACACCCCTCGGGCATGCCGTGGCTGGTGAGCCAGGGAAATAAGTACGGGTTTGCCAACAACTACGATTCCGACCACAGCGGATCGCTGCTGGATTATTTGTATTTGGCGTCGGGCAGTTGCGAGTCGAATTATTCCTGCGCGGGGAATCCGGAGTGCGCGCTGCCTTCAGGAAGCCACAATTTTTACTGCAATGGCAACGATTGTTTCAAGCAAGACAGCTGCCAGCCGACGGTCGCTAAGGATCCGATTACGGACGCGAACATCTTTCAGTTGATGGACAACCAGCCAATTTCGTGGAAAGTGTACGCGCAGAATTATCTGAATGCGGGCGGGAACGTGAATGTTCCCGATTTCACGTCGGCGAACCAGCCTCGTTATACGAATTACTATGCCCGGCACAATGCGGCGGTTTGGTACGAGGAAGTTTTGAGCGATACTTTAGGTTCGCAGGGTAATATTGTTGATTTTGAGCAGTTTGGCATTGATGTAGCGAACGGCACGCTGCCCCGGTTTGCGATCATCGTTCCGGACGGATGCTGGGATCTACATGACGAGTGCTCGACTCTGCCCAATGCCGACAATTTCCTGAATGACAATTTGACGCCTATGCTCAACCTTCCTGATTTCCAGCCTGGCGGAAGTGGACTTGTAATCGTAACTTTCGATAACGGCGCCGGCGACGATGCCGGGCAGATCTACACGGGACTGATTGGTCCGAATGTAAAGCGCGGCCATGTTTCCAATATCGCCTACAAACACGAGAATGCGTTACGCACCATACTGGACTCGCTAGGTATTCAGACCTATCCGGGATGGTCGGCAACGGCGGCCGATATGTCGGACTTTTTTAGTCCGACGGCGGGAAGCGTGGTGTTGAACTCGCCACCGAATGGATCGATGCAGGGATCGTCCGTGCTGGTAAATGCAGGAGTGTCCGAGCTAAGCGCGGAAGTTGACCATGTGGAGGTATGGGACACGTTCAACAACAAAGCGACGAAACTAGGGAATGTTTATAGCAAGGCAGTAAACCAGTCGTACAGAGTGAGCGGAGATGGGCTTCATCAGATGACGGTGCAAGACATTGGAGTCGCGCCGACGTATGCCGTGCTGCATAAAGAAGTTACGACCTATACGGTGACTTCGGCGTATGGCGTGACGATCAACACTCCGGCGGATGGTTCGACACAAGCCACGCTATTTCCCCTCAGTGCATTCGCGGTGGAAGCGGGAGCGGAGGAATCGAACTCGGGGATTGACCATATCGAGATTTGGAACGGAAACACGAAGCTGGGTGATTCGCCGAAGGCGACCAGCATCAGCCAATGGTTCTCGCTAACGCCGGGAAAATATACCCTGACGGTCAAGGATGTCACGGAAACAGGCGAGCGCCTGCACGAATCGAACGTTAGCTTTACTGTAGTGTCGCGCCTGGGAGTTTTCGTCAATTCTCCGGCGAACAATTCCACATGGTCGACTACGACGATTCCGATCAACGCATACGCATATGAGCAAAGCGGTTCAAGCACGCCATTGGTGGATCACATCGAAGTGTGGGACAGCACGCACGGCATCAAGCTGGGGCAGTCTCCCGTAGGAACGGGGGTCAATAGCGTGTTCATCAACCAGACCGTGACCTTGCCAGCGGCCGGGGAGTACCAACTGTCGATTCTGGATGTCAATCCAAACAACGGGTACAAGAGCATCCATACGGCGGCGGTCAACGTTAAGGTGAAGTAATCGTGATGATTGGGCCGGAATCTGCTTTGGCCCACACAGAAGCAGATTCCACGCGCGATAAAACTGGGCTTCGGAATGACAAACTTTTCGAGTCGCACATCTGTTGTCTATGGCAATGGAGCAGTCAATCTTGGCCGGAGCTTTTTACGCGCTGTGCCCCCCGCATTTCAGAACTCCGACATAGGCTCTCCAGGGGCCTACGGCTTCGCGATATTGGTGGGCCATCACGCGCGATAGCTGATGCAGGTGGGTAAGGTCATGTACCGCCCACGTGGCCAGAAGTTCCTCTAGGGTCACCGACCCCAGGGCGGGATGCATTCCCCGGCGAAGAAAATCTTCTTTTTGTAAATTTAGAGCCTGCAAGGCAGCCAGATTGATGCTTCGCAGCGAGGCGAACTCATCCAATCTCTGATCGAGCGACTGGGCTGGTTCTCGCATCTGGGCAAAGCGATCAAAGGGATCGAACGGCCGGGCTTCGCCTTTCTCCAGAATGATGCGCACGCGAGGCATCCAGTCGGTGCGCTCGCCGACAACGAGATGACCGACGACATCGAACGCACTCCAACTGTCCTTCCCTTCATTGCAGCGCACCCATGTGTCGGGTAATCCGCGCAACATCGCGTTCAGGGTGGCGGGGGTTCGGGTGAGAATTGCGACAGTCTCGGAGAGTTGGAACTCGGCGGAGTTGGCCATGGCTTCAAGGATACATCGGCGAGGGTTTGGTGGTCGTGCGCTTTCCCTACATGAATGTTCTGGCAACGAAGTTTAGCTTTCGAGGCGGAAGCGGGTTTCGGCGAGGCCGTAGAGCTTTCGCCATACGAGGCGGTTGACAGTGACCACAGTCGCAGCCATCAACATGGTGGCGGCGATGAGCATTTTGTAGTCGCCGGCATCGGTGGCCTGGCTGATGGTTGCACCCAAGCCGGTCGTGGTGTAGGTGCGGCCCTTGAAGTGAAAATATTCGGCGATAATGCTGGCGTTCCAGGCTCCGCCGGATGCGGTTACCAAGCCAGTGAGCAGGTAGGGAAAGATTCCGGGGAGGATCAGTTTTTTCCAGCGTTGGAAACTACGGATGTGAAAAACGGAGCAGCATTCCTTCAGGTCGGTAGGGATAGCAATGGCGCCGGCGATCACATTGAACAGCACATACCACTGCGTGCCAAGCAGAAGAACGACCATGGCTGCGAGTCCGAGGCCGCCACCGAGGCGGATCAGGATAAGAAGAATCACGGGCAATAACGCGGTTGCGGGAATGGAAGCGGCAATTTGCGCTATAGGTTGGGCAATTCGCGCCAGGCGAGGGTTGAAGCCGATGGCAACGCCGACCGGAATGGTCCAGAGCGCGGCCAGGAACAGCGCGAGATTTACCCGCAGGAAAGTTGCGCCAAGGCCAAGCGCCGCTTGATGCAGTTCGGCGGCCTGGAGTCCGCTTAGGATGATGACAACCCGGACGATGCCGTAGCCAGTTCCCACCAGGGCGAGCAGCCCGACGGCGCGTGCGATCCACTCGAGAAATGGAGATGCGGGCTGAGCGTGAACCTTTTCCGTATTCTTCTGCGCGAAATGAAGGAGCAGGCGTTCGCTTAAGGGGTGAAATGTTTTCTGCCGAATTTTGGCGAGAGCGGTGGAATGCTGTACCAGATTCAAGACCCAGGAGCTGGAAGTATCCGTGCTCTCGACTTGCTCGACCTTAAATTTCTCCGCCCACGCAATTACGGGCCGCCAGATAAATTGATCGAGCAAAACGATGACGGCAACCATGGTGGCGATTCCCCAGAGGATGGAAGGCATATCGCCGGCGCTGGCTGCGGTTTGCAGATACGAGCCTAAGCCTGGGAGGCGGAAGTCATGCGAGCCAAGCACGAACATTTCGCATGCCATAAGAGCAAACCATCCACCGGCGACTGACATCATGGAGTTCCAGACCAATCCGATGGCGGAGAAGGGCAGTTCAAGCTGCGTAAAACGCTGCCACCAACTGAAGCGATAGACGATAGCGGCTTCGCGCATGTCTTTGGGTATGCTTTTGAGCGAAGCGTAAAAACTGAAGGCCATGTTCCACACCTGACTGGTGAAGATCACGAGAATGACGCCCATCTCCACGCCGAGCTGGCGAGTAGGAAAAAGCGCGACCATGGCCAGCATCACGCCGGGAAGAAAACTGAGCAGAGGGATGGACTGGAGGACGTCGAGAAGCGGAATCATGAAGCGTTCGGCTCGAGGATTGTAAGCAGCAATGTAACCGTAGACGAGGGTGAAGATCAGACTCAGGATGTAGGCAATGGTGATGCGCAGCAACGAGTAGCCCGCGTAGGCAGGCAGGGCCCACAGGCTGCGGGAGATTTCGACCGATGGGGTGAACGGGGCGAACCAGGTGCGGCCGACGGTTACCAGGCCATAGAACAACGCAATCGCGGCGGAAAACATGATCACGTCTGGCAGGTGCGAGGATTCCAGGCTGGGAAGTTGCGCCCACAGGCGATAGGCCAGGAGCTGCCGCGGATTGGAGTTTTTGCTCATGAGCGATTGCTGGGTGGCGATGGAGAATCAGTCAGGATCCTTAACCAAAATCATTAACCACTAAGGGCACGAAGGCACCCTAAAGTAAACCCTACAGTTTCACGTCTTCCCTGGATTCGGTTTGGGTTAGACGACCAGACTCACGATCGTAGTCAAAGATTTCGGCGTAGCGGCCCCAGTTCACCGCGGTATCGAACTGACGCTGCATTTCGTCTTCGGAAAAATGCTCGTCGAGGATGTCGCGAAAGAATTCGTCGGACATGGAGTGATCGGATTTTCGCGTCAAAATACTATCGATTTGTTTGAGGATAGTGACATGCTCGAGCGCCGCCTGACGAAACAAAGTCTTCCTGGTTTGAATGTCGGCGTCGGCAAAAGCGATACCCTGGGGCGTGATTTCCACGTCGCCCTCCTTCAACGTGGCGAAGCCGAGCAGCACGCAGGATTCAAGAATAGGGAGGAGATCTTCTACGTCCATAACCAGCTCTTCGCTGAGGCGGAACAAATCTTCGCGGCCTCCGCGATCGTTCAGTAACTCGAGCAAGCCCGCCAGTCCACCGACGCGAGCGTGCGGAAGAATCTGGTATTTGCTCACGCGGAGCGGCGCTTGCCGATTCCGCAAACCTCCGGCGGGGACAACAATCTCCCCTGTGCTTTCGGGATCTGGAAGAGGATGGTCGACATCGGGCTGAGTCATGATTTTGTAAACGTAGTCGACGATTTCGACGAAGCGTGCAGATTTGCGATCACGCGGGTGCGCGAGCCGGACGTTGAAATCGGAGCGTATGCGCGCGGGATTTCTGCCCAGCACCACGATGCGGTCGGCGAGGATGACGGCCTCTTCAATATTGTGAGTCACGATGAAGATGGCATTGGTCGTCATCTTCTTGTTGAGCCAGAGCTCGAGCAATTCGCCGCGCAGGCTTTCGGCGGTAAGGACATCGAGAGCGGAAAATGGTTCGTCCATGAAGAGGACTTCGGGCTCGACGACCAGGGCACGGGCGAAACCGACGCGTTGCTTCATTCCGCCGGAAAGTTCCTTGGGATATGCGGTTTCAAAACCGTCAAGACCTACGGTATCGAGCGTGCGCAGCGCGCGTTTGCGGCGTTCGACGGCGGCCGCACCTCGCGCTTCGAGGGGCGCTTCCACATTTTCCAGGACGGTGAGCCAGGGAAACAGCGCGAAGCTTTGGAAGACGATGGCAACGTTTGGGGATTGGTCGGCCAGCGGCTTGCCGTGCCAGAACAGAGCGCCGGAGGAAGGTTTTGAGAGCCCGCTCAGGATGCGTAGAAGAGTCGACTTGCCGCAGCCCGAGGCGCCTAAAAGGCACACGATTTTCCCCGGCTCGATGGAAAAGTCGGTGAGTCCGACGACCTGAATACGCGTGCCATCGGGCTGCTGATAGGACTTTTCGATGGCACGCGCTTCAATAATCGGTTCAGTGGACAAGAAAAACTCTCCCTAACTTCTATACACGAACTACCTATACACGAGCCAGCGCCGGGTGCAAAGCAGAAGCGGGTAATTCACTATCGACAGATCCATTATTTCAGGCAGCGAAGCTTTCATCGGGCGGAACGGGAGCCGGCTTCGGCAAACGGTCGGTTACCTCGGCGAGGTTGGCCAGCTTTGCTGCCAAGGCCGGAGTGAACTGATCGAGCGAGAAGCGCCACTGCCAGTTGCCCTTATCGAGGCTGGGCGTGTTCATGCGCGCTTCGCTGCCCAGGCCAAGAACATCCTGCATCGGGATCAATGCAAGATCGGCGATGGAACTTTGCGCGGCACGAATGAATGCCCATTGGATGCCGTCATCGCAGCGGCCGAGATAGCATTCGGCGTGGCTGCGTTCGTGATCGGCGGCTGCGGATTCGAACCAGCCGATGGTCGTGTCATTATCATGGGTTCCGGTGTAGATGACTTTTCCGGCGGCGCGATGGGGCAGATACATGCGCGCGCCCTCATCGCTGAAGCCGAATTGCAGAACAGCCATGCCGGGAATCTGAAGACGCTCGCGCAGCGCATGAACTTCGGGAGTGATGTAACCGAGATCCTCCGCGAAGAACGGCAAGCCGCCCAGAGCTTCGCGCAATTCGTGGAACAGATCGTCGCGTGGTCCATCGACCCAGCGGCCATTGATGGCCGTAGGATCGGATGCTGGAATCTCCCAGAACTGATCGAAGCCGCGGAAATGATCGAGGCGAATGTAGTCGCAATTTCGCGTGGCCCAGCGCAGACGCTGTACCCACCACTCATAACCGCGCTCTTTCATCACGTCCCAGCGATAAAGAGGATTGCCCCAGCGCTGGCCGGTCTTGCTGAAAAAATCAGGAGGCACTCCGGAGACAAAATCAGGCTCTAGATTTTCGTTCAAGCGGAAAAGATCGGGATGGGTCCAGACATCGGCGCTGTCGTAGTTTACGAAGATGGCAACATCGCCAACGATGCGAATCATGCGTTCGGCGCAATAGCGGCGCAGAGCCTGCCATTGTTCGTAGAAAGCGAATTGCAAGACGCAGCGCACTTTAAGGTCAGCGGCGAGTTCGTTGCGCGCACGGTCGAGGGCGGCTTTTTTACTATGCTTCTGATCGGTGGGCCAACTGTTCCAACTGGCTAATTTATGCCGCGCCCGCAATCCGTCGAAGAGAACAAAGTCATCCAACCACCAGGCGTTCTCGGCACAGAAACGATCAAAGCGTTCGCGGTCGCTGGGCGAGGCGGAAGCAAGAAAACCGCGGCCAGCTTCAAACAATAGAGGCAATTTTGCAGCGAAGATTTTCGCGTAATCTACGGCGAGCGGTTCAGCCGAGAGATGAGAGATCTTTGCGGGGTCAATCCAGCCGCGCGCGGCAAGGCGCTCCAAGCTGATGAGGAGTGGATTGCCGGCGAACGCCGAGGTTGAGGAATAAGGAGAATTGCCGTAGCCGACCGGACCGAGCGGGAGTACCTGCCACAGGCCCTGGCGGGCGGACGCAAGAGAGTCCGCGAACCGGTAGGCCGCGGGACCGAAATCACCGATGCCGCCGCAGGAAGGCAACGACGTGGGATGCAACAGAATGCCTGCAGCGCGAGGGAAGGCCATACCGATCGATCTAATTTAAAGGGCGCCTAGTTTAACGTCCGGCTAGTTTAACGTTCGGCTGGATTAAAATCCGGCCAGCTTAGAGCCCAGATTCGCTCCCCGCACGAGTGAGAGTCTTCAATTCATCCTGATTAATTTTGATCTTTCCGGATTTCTCCATCTGATCGCGGAGATTGTTGACGAATAGTCCGAAAAGTTCCTGCTCTTTGGCCTGGAGGAGCGTGTCGCGAATCTGGTCGCGCTTGGCGAGGAAGTCCGCTTCGGTTGGGGCTTGCACTTCGGTGACAGAAAGCACAATGCCGTTGGCTCCGCTGTTGATGGGAGCGCTAATCTCTCCGGGCTTCATAGTGAAAGCAACGGCTGCCTGGCCGGTCATGGAGCCGACATCCGGAACCTGGCCGTCGGGAGCAACTAATTCGCTGGTCTTCATGGTAGCGCCTAATTCTTTCGCAGCTTTTTTGAGATCATGATCGGCTTTGGCGCGGTCGGAAAGCTCTTGCGTCTTCTGGGATAACAAAACATTAGCGCGTTCGTTCTTGAATTCCTCTTCCACCTTGGAACGAATTTCGTCGAAAGTCGGCGTAGATTGGGGCTTTATGGAAAGCAGATCGAACACAGCGACACCTTGCGAAGTGGGAGCCATTTCCGGCGGGGATTTTTCGGCATCGGTGAAGACAGCATCCATGAATTGGGGCGATGGGCCCAGCCCGGGCACGACATCCTTGCGGCCGAAGTAATCTGAAGTCACGAGGGGAACACCTTGAGCGGCAGCGGCGACATCCAGTCCCTTGCTCTTGGCAGCCTCCAGCAAATCTTGGGCTTGGGTTTGTGCGACCTGTTGGGCCTTTTGCTGTTTCAGAAGCGGCTCGATTTGATCTTTCACTTCATCGAGTGTTTTCAAGTGCGCGTCCTGGCGGGCGTCGACGCGAATAATGTGAAAGCCGTAACTGCTTTTCACCAGATCGCCCACCTTTCCGATCGGCTGCGAGAAGGCGGCTTTTTCAAACTCCGGTACGGTGCGGCCCTTGCCGATCCAACCCAGAGACCCGCCCTGCTTCGCGCTGCCGGGATCTTCAGAATATTTCTTGGCAAGGTCTTCGAAATTAGCTCCGCCCTGTAGTTGCTTCAAGAGGTCTTCCGCACGCTTTTGAGCTTCGGCTACGCCCTTGTCATCCACTTTGCCATCAGGCCCAGGAAGCGGAGTCTTGATGAGAATGTGACTGACCTTCGCCTGCTCCGGAGTGCGATATTGATCGCGATGCTGGTCGTAATAGGATTGCAAGTCGGCTTGCGTGACCTGCACTCCCCCTGCGACTTTTGAAAAGTCGATGGCAGCATACTTGACTTTGCGTTTCTCCGGAATCGAGTTCGCATAAGACTTCACATGGCTGTCATAGTAGGCTTTCAACTCTTCGCCGGTCGGATGAAGGCCCTTCTTGATTTCATCTTCGCTGAGAACCGCATAGTCGAACTTTACCTTAGTGTTCTCTTTGTTGAATTCTTTGCGAATCGCGTCATCGCTGACGGAGGCGCTGCCGGTGATCAAAGCCTGGAGTTTGCTGATCAGAATCTCTTTGCCAACAGAATCTTCGAACATTGCAGGGGTCAGATTGTGCTGCTGCAACAGATCCTGATATTCCGCCTGGCCGATAAAGGTTCCATTGGGGAAGAAGATTTCGGAATAACGCCCATGCTCCAGCTCGTCCTTGATCTCTGCCGGCGTGGCTTTAAATCCGAGATGCTGCGCCTCAGCGACCAGCGCCTGACGATCCACCAACTGGTCGGCGGCGCGCTGCGCGAAGAACGGCAACAAGATAGCGGCATTCGCGCCGAGCTGCGAGCCTTGCTGTTGCAGCATGCCGCGCGCGGTGTCGCGGACTTCTTCGGTCGTAATGTCTTCGCCATCCACCTTGGCTACGACGCCCTTGCCGGGCGTGCCCATCAAGTCGTTGCCCAGATTACCGGGAATGAAGGCAATCACCATGGCGGCGCAGATCAGCAGCAAGAGGCCGCTCAGCACAATTTTCTTGAACGGCCCTTCAGTTTGCAGAAATCGAATCATCTTGTTGTCGCCTTTATCGGTGCAGAAGTGACGGTAGAACCAACAATTATAAACTAATTCCCTTCCCGCCGAAGCTGGTAAGGATCGCTTGCTGGAACAGTTTGAAGAACATTTCCGTGTGCTATTCAGGCCGGCGTCTCTTGCGATGAGGAGTTTGCGGTGGCCGGTCAAAAGCAGATTCCTCGCGCCAGAACTTAAGGCGCTCGGAATGACAAACTTTTCAGGTGTACTTAGTTAGGACAAGTCTTACGACTATCCGGCGCGGGTTCGCTGCGAAGGTCGCTACGCTTTAGAATTCTTCTATTGAAACGTATCAATAGACGTGTTATCCATCTTCTTCCCGGTCTTATTTCCCAATCCAGCCCCGGGACATTGAACGCCAAGTAAAGAGCCGACGCACAAACGGAGCGAAAATGATTTCTAGAAAACAGGTTCTGGGTTTAGCGCCAACATTTCTGTTGGCATTTTTATTGGTGGCTCCACAGATTCTCGGAGCGCAGTCTACGACTTCGCAAGCGCTCGGCGCGCGAGTTACTTTGCGGGAGGGGTGGGAATTGCAAACCTCCAGCAAGATCGATGCCAAGGGCGAAGCGATTTCGGCTCCCGGATTTGCGACCGCGGGATGGCACGAGGTCACCGTTCCAACAACGGTGGTCGCGGCGCTGGTGAAAGATAAGACGTTGCCTGATCCCTTCTTCGCGATGAACCTGCGCAAGTTTGAGGGCGTGAATTATCCGATCGGCGGCAATTTTTCCAACATCGCGATGCAATCCGATAGCCCGTATGCGGTCTCATGGTGGTACCGGAAGCAGTTTTCGGCGCCTGCGTCTTACGCGGGCAAAACCGTCTGGCTGAATTTTAAGGGCATCAACTATCGCGCCAATGTTTGGCTTAACGGAAAACAGGTTGCGAATGCTGACGACATCGCCGGAGCGTGGCGCACTTACGAACTAAATGTGACCGACGCATTGAAGCCTGGTGCGGAGAATGTGCTGGCGGTGCAGGTTTACGCTCCTACGGAAAATAACCTTGCGATCACATTTGTGGACTGGAACCCAGCGCCACCGGATAAGGATATGGGGCTATTCCGCGAAGTTTACTTGACCGCCAGCGGACCTGTAGCTCTGCGGTATCCCACCGTCATTTCAAAGTTGAATTTGCCTCAGAATGATTCCGCCAAGCTCACGGTTACGGCGCAGGTCAAGAACAGCACCGGGCATCCGGTAAAAGGCAAGCTGCACGGAACCATTGAATCGGTGAAGTTCGAGCAGGATGTGGAACTGGCGGCGAACGAGAGCAAAGACGTTACTTTCACTCCGGAACAGTTTCCTCAGCTTGTGTTTTCAAATCCACGGCTGTGGTGGCCGGCGCAGATGGGGAAACCGAACCTTTATCCGCTCACCGTGGACTTCGAGATTGATGGCGCGGTCAGCGATCAATCGAAAACTGAGTTTGGCATTCGGGAAGTGACCTCGGATTTCAACTCGGTAGGTGGGCGGCAATTTCACATAAACGGGAAGAATATTCTGATTCGCGGAGGCGGGTGGACGCCGGACATGATGTTGCGCGAAGACTCGCAGCGGCTACACGATGAATTTCGCTACGTACAGGACATGGGACTGAATACGGTTCGGCTGGAAGGAAAGTTGGAGAGTCAGGAATTTTTCGATCTTGCCGATCATAAAGGAATTCTGGTGATGGCGGGTTGGTGCTGCTGCGATTTCTGGGAGCGCTGGTCGCGATGGAAACCGCAGGATTTTGAAATCGCGCAGCAATCGCTGCGGGATCAGATTTACCGGCTGCGGAGCCATCCAAGTCTGGTGATGTGGCTGAATGGGAGCGACAATCCGCCCCCGCCGGATGTGGAACAGTTGTATTTGAATATCGAGAAGCAGCTTCTGTGGCCGAATCCGGTGGTTTCGTCCGCAACGGGGAAACCTACTACTGTGACCGGAAAGAGTGGCGTAAAGATGACGGGGCCTTACGAGTACGTCGCCCCGAGCTATTGGGAGGATGACACGCCGAAGGGTCATGCCGATCGCAAGTCATGCAATGCCGGAGGCTGCGGCGGGGCGTATGGATTTAACACGGAAACCAGCATGGGGCCGGCGGTTCCACCGGTCGATAGCATCCGAGCCATGGTCGGAAGCGATCATCTCTGGCCAATCGACGACGTTTGGAACTACCACGCGGGTGGCGGCGAATTCAAAAATATCAAAGTATTTACCGATGCGCTGGAATCACGGTATGGCAAAGCAAACAATGTGGAAGACTTTGCCGAGAAGTCCCAACTGCAAACTTATGAAGGCGTACGGGCGATGTATGAGGCGTATAGCCGGAACAAATATCAATCGACGGGCGTGATCCAATGGATGCTGAACAATGCATGGCCGTCGATGATCTGGCATTTGTATGACTATTATTTGCGTCCGGCGGGCGGCTATTTTGGGGCGAAGCGCTCGATGGAAGCGCTGCATCCGATTTATGGATACGACGACAATTCGATTTGGGTGGTGAGCAGCCAGTATGAGGATGCAAAAGGGCTGAAGCTCACTACGAAGATCTACGACCTGGACGCCAGCGAGAAATTCTCTCACGAAGATTCACTGGACGCTTCAGCCGACAGTACGGCAAAAATATTTACGTTGCCTGAAGTACAGGGTCTGAGTCCGGTATATTTCCTGGCATTGCGGCTTACGGATGCAAGCGGAAAACTGGTTGGGTCGAACTTCTATTGGCTGTCGACTAAGCGCGAGACGATCGACTGGGGGAAATCGACTTGGTGGATGACCCCTACCGATTCTTTCGCGGATTACACGGCGCTTTCGCAGCTTTCCAAAGTAAAGCTCAAGGTGCATGAGCGAACCGAACAGAGTGGCGCGGATTCGGTCACGCGTGTCACGCTGGAAAATCCCAGCAAGACGCTGGCTTTCTTTGTGCGGTTGAAGGTAAAGAAGGGCAAGGGCGAAGAGATTCTTCCGGTGGTGTGGCAGGACAATTATATTTCTCTGCTGCCGGGAGAACGGCGTGAGGTGAGCGCGACGTACCGCACCAGCGATCTTGACGGGGCGAAGCCCGCGGTTGAAGTGACTGGATGGAACGTGGAGTAGTTGTGCGGACCTAGAGGAGCTTCAACCACCAAGGGCAAGAAGGTACGCGAAGGAAAGTCTGCGGATCGATCGCCTTCTTGACCCGTGGTTCGAAGTTTTATACGTGCTGTGAAACCGAGAGCATATTGCCATCGGGATCTTTGAACCAGGCGACTTTGTCTCCAGTCGGGGCGGTCCAGATAGCGAGTTCGTCCTGCTCAAGGAATCCGAAGCGCTCGAAGTGGACGCCTTTGGCGCGTAGTCCTTTTACCGTTTCCTCGATCCGAGTGACCTGCCATCCCAAGATCGTAAAAGGAACTGGCGTGAATTGGGCTTTCGCTATGCGAACCATGATTCCATTGGCATCGAATACCAGGGCGAAGCCATCGTCTTTCACAAAGCGCAATCCTAAGACGCTCTCGTAGAATGCGCGTGCCTTCTGCGTGTCCGTTGTAGGGACAAAAGCCACGATATTTAGCGAACCGAGCATGCAATGCTCCCGCTGGCTGAGTCGCGATCAAAACCGGGCATACCGTTTTCCTACTTCTCTTCTGTTACTTCTTCCGGCGGCAATTCGAAATCGATCAAATTGGCGCGAAAGCCTTTGGTGCGGATTGCGCCGAACAGAATACCTGCAGCCATCCAGATCGAGCCTACGATCATGGCCGGGCGGCTGAGGTTGAGCCATAAGCCGAAGCAGATCAGGAATCCGAGAACTGGCGGCAGGAGATAGCCAAGTTTCTTTTCTTCCGCGCGCACATAATAGCGAAGAAACGCGGCCACATTGACGCCCATGAAAGCAATCAAAGCGCCGAAATTCAACATCTCCGCGCCCAATCCGTAAGCCTCACCACCGTTCAGGATCCGCTTCAGGGTTTCCCAAGTCACGGTCGTTAGGCTCAAAGAATAGGTTCTGAAGCCGGCAACGATCTCGAGGAGGAAAGCTCCGAGCAGAGCCACCACGCCGACGAAGATGACGCTGTTCAGGGGTACGCGACTTTTAGCGTCAATCTTGCCGAAAAAAGATTTTGGCAAGGCGTTGCTTCGTCCCATTCCGAAGAGGAGACGGGCTGCTCCGAGTTGAGCGCCGAATCCGGAACCGAAATTCGCCAGGAGAAGAGTAAACCCGACGATAGGAAACAACGGCTTCCAGGAGCGCCCGGCTACGTAGGAGTAGGCGGTGTTGATGTCTGGAAAGGGCTGGCTCGCAGGCCAGATCAATTGAGCGACATAGACCTCTACGGCGGAGAGAATCCCAATGAGCAGGCACGTGTACACGGTCGCCAGCAAGATATTTCGCCGCGGATTCTCGGCCTCTTCCGAGAGCGTGGAAATTCCGTCAAAACCGATATAAGTCAGGACGGCAATGGAGGTACAACCCATCAGGTTGCCCCAGCTAAAGGTATGAGGATCGTAGAAAGGGGTCCAATAAGAAACGGTCCCTTGCGGCGCCCCAAGAATGTAGCGCGCCCCCGCGATGAAGATGGCGACCACCACGATGCCCATTAAAAGGGCCATCCCGGCATTGATCCTTGCCGAGGTTTTGATTCCGCGGATATTGAGCAGGGTGAAAACCACGGCAAAGAAGATCTTCCAAATCCATGATGGAACGCCGGGGGCAAATTGATTGGCCTGCCCGGCGCACCATACGGTGCAGATGAGCGGGTTGAGCATGTAATCCATGACCATGCTCCAACCGGTCACAAATCCTACGGCGGGGTTGATCTCCTGCGCCACATAGGTGAAGGCGGAGCCAGCGCTGGGATAGGCGCGCGCCATTCGCCCGTAACTGATGCCGGTAAATAACATTGCTACCATGGCGATGAGAATCGCAGTGACTACGTGGCCGTGACCGCGGTCGCTGAGCACGCCGAATACCGACATGGGCGCGACCGGCTGAATGACGATGACGCCGTAAAGAATGAGATCCCAAAGCGTGAGCGTGCGACGCAGGCGGGGAGCGGAAGACACTGAAACCGAGGAAGTTTCCATGAGTGGGGCTATTGGATTATGCGGAGGGATGGAATGTCAATATTAAAACGTTTTTGTACCAAACCATAAACCAAAACGATCCACCACAAAGAGCACGAGCGTACCAAAGGAAAATCAGCAGTGCAAAAACCTGGATATTCTGATTCGCTCAGTGAACTACCTCTTTTCACCGTAATCGAACCAATATCCGCGCTGTTCGTTGCCGGACATCTGGCGAGTATTGTATTCGAGAAGATATTTCAGGTGCGCGTCATCGAGCGGAAATGATTTCTTCGGCGTGTAAGGATAGTCGCCCATGCTGAGGAATGGCAGCGGGGCGACGTAATCGCCCTGGGCGGCGTAGAAATCCATATCTTTTTCGTAGCCGTTTGCCGCGAAGAAGTAATCCCGCACCCAACCTTGCGGCAATGCAGGTAGTTCAGAGGGATCGAAGTCGAGCCTGACTTCGTCGCCTGATCCGAAGACGGCGAGCTTGTCGTCGGTTGCGGTGAGCAGCGGGAGCACGTCGCCGTAGCGAGTGTAATTGCCTGCCGGACGAGTGTAAGGGCCCGTCGCGCTGGTTTTTTCGTAGATGTATTGCACGTTGCCCGGCGGAGTGCCTTCGATCTTCTGCGGGTAGCCGTGAAATTCCAGATCAGCGCGGGTGAGCGGAAGAGGTGTTAAACGGATGGGTTGTTCCTTCGCTTCGTTATTTTTATCTTGAACAGGCTGCGTGGTGCGGTCGATAAGAATGTTGTCCCAGTAGATTTGCAGATTGGTAGTGATGCGGATTTTCTGCGTGCCAAGGGGCAGCTTGTGGGTGAGATCGGCAGTCATGGTGCGCGGGCCACCGGCGGGAAATCCCATGTCGTCGACTACTCGCAGCCATTTTCCGTCTCCATTTTTTTCGGGGACGAGGGCTTCCACGTAAGGCGCAATGGCGTGCACGTCGGCTTGCGACGCGGCGTACATGCTGTTGGCGGAGAAGTATTCGACTTCGCCATGCATCAGCAGCCATAGCGCGCCGCCGCGGTAGGGCTCTCCTAAGTCGAGCGTTAGAGCGTGCGGCTTGGCAAAGCCTTGAAACTGCGTCAGGGGGAAATCGCCGAAGTAACGATGCGCCCGCAGATCGGGGAGCGCATCGTGACCGTGCTCGTCCCACGCGCCCGCGGGAAGCTGCGCGTCACGACTTAACACTACTTTGAATTGCGGGTAGGGCGGAGTCGACGCGAAATACTCGTTGGGATAGACGTCCAGATCGGCGGGGTGATCGACCGCCAGCAAACGCGCCTGGTCCAGGTAGACGGCTTCCTCGAGAGGCTCCATAAAGCGGAAGCTAAGTATTCCGTGCTTCCCGCTTCTCGCAACCCCTGCGAGAAGTGGGGCACCCTCATTCTTGTTGTTATCTTCATTCATCGGGTACAGCATGTCTCGCGGGTTTTGCGAGACATGGGATGGAAAATCTTTTTCTCGAATCGCTCCTCGATCAATCTTGATCCACTCGACAGGGCGCGGAATGTCGCGCTGGTCGGGGCCGATCCAGTGGCCGACTACTCCGGCGCCAAGCATGTCAGCGACGAATTCGTAGCGCTTGCCATTCCAGACGAAGAGCGTCGGGCAAGAGCTGCCGCGGCGATCCATCTCAGTGAAATTTTGTTGCTTGTCGCCCGCGACATTGATTTCGTCCTGCAAGACGCCGGTGGGCCACAGCATGCGTACAACGTCAGCTTGTTTGGCGTCGCCCAGGCCGACGGTGAGGTAGGGAGAATTCTGGCCGAGATAGCCGTTCGAGCCGTAAATCTCGAACTTCTGTCGATTGCCTCCGGCGAAGACTTCCACTTTCGTTCCGATGGCGCTCTTGTTATCGGCGAGTCCTTTGAGTGCGAGACGCAGCCAGTGGTTCTGATTGCCACCTTCGTTGCGCAGCAGGACGGCGGGACCATGATTTTGCGTGATGAGGAGATCGGTCGCGCCGTCGTTGTCGTAGTCACCGGTGATGATGGCGCGCGGCTCTTTGAGTTGAATCTTGTCCAGGCCAACGTCGGCGGTGACGTCTTTGAATCCGTCGGCGCCGAGATTGCGAAACAGCTTGACTTCTCCCTTGCCTTCTTTGGTTTCGCCGACGGCGACCAGGTCGACCCAGCCATCGTTGTCGTAGTCGATGGCGGCGACGCCGTAGGCACGTACCCAGTAGGTGGGGGGAAGTTTCACTTGTTCGAAGCTCTTGCCGTGATTGTTGCGCCAGAGGGTCAGGCCCGGCTCATCAGACTCCGTAAAGGCAATATCCATCCAGCCATCGTGGTCAAAGTCGAGGACTGCGACCCCAAGTGTGGTGAGTGATGCCTGAGATGAATTCGCCTTGATCGTTGACTCACTAAACGGATGCAGAGGGATGAACTTCCCTTCGCGAGGATTCTGAAAGATAGTGCCGCCCGAGGAGTCAGCCGCGACAAGATCAACGGCGCGATCATTGTTGTAATCGCTACCGACCGCATTCACGGCTGCTACTGGAATGGAGGTTCCAATATCGACACGTGTGAAAGTTGCATTGCCGTTGTTGCGCCACATCGCTCCTCCACCAAGGCAATTCTGACCAACACATTGCGCCATTCCGCTCGCCGTATATAGGTCCAAGTCTCCATCGTGGTCATAGTCAACAAAGGCCATGCCGCTAATTCCCAACAACTGATCGGTCCCTACTCCCTTAATTCCGGCCACTGGAGCGAGGTTCTTAAAGCTGCCATTTTTCTCGTTGTGCCAAAGTACAAATCCATCCTCCAGGCTTGCGGCAAGATCAGCATATCCATCATTGTCGTAATCGCCGGCGGTGCAACTGTTGCCATGCGCAGAAGGATCGAGATCAGCTCGTTTCGTAATGTCTTCAAACTTGCCGCCGCCCAGATTGCGGTAGAGCGAGATCCCGCCCTGCGTGCCGTTGTCAGCTACGAATAGATCAATCCTGCCGTCGTTGTCGAAATCAAAAAAACACGCGCCTGGACCAATCGGGTAACGAGTCGAGATCGGCCGACGATCGGCTGACATTGACGCAGGTTCGGCAGCCAGTCCGGCTTCCTTCGTCACATCCACAAACTGCACCTTGATCTGGGCAGGAGCTTTCAGCATGGCTGATGGCGACTCGACGGTGCGTGAATATTTGCCTTGCTCTCCGTAGGCAAGGCTGATGGGCGCGCCGAGTTTGTTTTGCGTGATGTACTGGAATTTTTTCAGGTGTTCGCGGGCGTGGTCGAGTTCGCTGGATTGCTGGTAGGCGCGGGAGAGGCCGAACTCGGCGGAGGCGTGCAGCGGATTGAGTTGGAGCGCGTGCTGGAAGGCGTCGATGGCCTGGGGAAACTGCCTGGCCTGTACGTACGACGTGCCGAGGAAATACCAGGTGTCGGCGTCGTTGGGATCGATCTCGGTTACGTGGTGGAAGGCATTGACAGCAGTTTGCGCGTCACCTGTATTTTTCGCGAGCAGGCCGAGGTTGTACCAGGCATTCGGATTATCTTGATCTTGCTTGAGTGCGCCCTCGAGTACGGACTTCGCTTCGTCAATCTTTTGCAGATTCAAGAGAGCGATGCCCTGGTTGAGGCGGGCGATGGTCAGCTTGGGATCGAGCGCGGCGGCTTCCTGAAAATCTTTAAGGGCTTTCTCGAAGAGCTGCTGATTCATGTAGGCGGAGCCGAGATTGTTCAGGCGGGCGGCTTCGGGGGGATTTTCTTTCGGAATTTGTGCTCCTGTGGCAAACAGGGCAAAGGCGGCGGCGAGGATTCCAGCTGACGTTAGTGAGATTTTGATGGACATCTGATTAGAACCTTTACCACAGAGGGGACCGGGGAGCACAGAGGGAAGGCACTGTTTCGACAACTTTTTACGGGGCGGGAGGACGCGCTCAACTGTTTGGAGGAATCTTCCAGGCGCAGCACTGTTTTTCCAGGATCTCGGCGACGGACAAGATTTGTTCTTCTTCCCAGGGACGTCCGACGAGCTGCACTCCGATGGGAAGGCCTTCGGATGATTGGCTTACCGGAACCGCGACTGCGGGATTGCCCAAAAGATTGAAGAATGCTGTGTAGCTCCATGCGTCGAGATAATGGACGGACTTCCCTGCAATCGTCCAACTGCGTTCACCGTGGCGAAAGGCGGGAATGGCGGCGGAGGGACAAAGCAGAATGGAAATATTTTTTGTTCGCATTTGTGTGAAACACCTGGCGCGGACCACGTCGCGGGAAATCCAGGCGTCGAGCAGAGTTTGGTCGGTGAGGGGCTCTTCAGCGGCGGACCATTCGAGAAACTGGGCAAGGATTGGACTCAGATCAACCTCCCTGCCGCGGAACATAGGCCGCAGAACCATCCCCCCGGAGACCACGAAGAATTTGCGCCAGAGTTGACGGGCTTCTTCGAGCACGTCGGGGCGAAACGGTTCGACCTGGAAACCCGCGTTGCGCAAGGCTTCCGCAGCCGTGAGCACCGCGGCTCTGGTCTCCTGCGTGACGGGAGTGCGGCCATCCTCTTCAAAGTAGCCGATCTTAAGTTTTCTGGTTTCGGCGGCACTCGGCCAGCGAAGAGGAACCGGCGCTGAACACGTGTCCTCCACCTCGGGGCCCTGCATTGACTCGAAAAGACGTTTGAGGTCGGCGGCGGTGCGAGCCATCGGCCCCACTACGCCAAGGAGGGCAAAAGGCCCGGCGGAAGCAGGATAGTGGCCGGTGGAGGGGATGCGGCCAGGAGTGGGCTTAAGACCGCAGATACCGGTAAAATGCGCGGGCACGCGGATGGACCCTCCACCGTCGCTACCAACACCGCCCGCCGACATTCCTGCCGCGATAGCAGCAGCTTCGCCTCCGCTGGAGCCTCCGGCGGTGCGCGATAAATCCCAGGGATTGTTGGTGCGGCCGTAGAGGCGATTATCGGTTTCCCAAGCCATCAAAAGTTCGGGAGTGTTGGTAGCGCCGAGGATGATGGCTCCCGCATTTTTCAAGCGGGCGACCAGAGGTGCGTCCTGAGCGGCGACCAAGCCTTGGCGCAGGCGGGTTCCGGCTTCCCAACGCAGGCCGGCTACGCTTATCGAACTTTTTATGCTGATGGGAACTCCGTGGAGCGGAGCAAGAAGGCCACCGTGCATTACGGCAGACTCGGCTTCCCGCGCGGCTTGGCGGGCGCGGTACGCATCGACCTCGACGAACGCGTTTAGCTTGGGGTTAAGTTTTTCGATCTGGGCCAGATGAGCGTTAACCAGCTCCAGCGGCGAAAGTACTTTTTGCCGGATGAGTTCGGCCATGCTGTGGGCCGGAAGAAATGTGAGATCTTTCATGGATTCAGACTCAATGCGTGGTCCAGCAGACTTTTCTCACCCGAGGTGAGCGGACGCGATTTTCCTTTCGCCAGATCGCCTAACTTCAGCGGGCCGATGGCTACCCGGACAAGGCGCAAGACTTCTACATTCGCGGCATGGATACGCATGGCTTGCATCATGCGGCGGATTTGCCGATTCTTGCCTTCGTCGAGCGTAATTTCGAGCCAGCAATTTTTCTGGCCGGAACGTAGAAGGCGCGCCCGCTTGGCTCGCAGCAGTTCGCCATCCGCGGTTGTCACCCCTTTGATTAAACGGCTCGTAAAATCTTCGTCGGCGAGAATTCCCAGTTGCACATGATAGGTCTTCTCGAGGTGCGTTTCGGGGCTGGCGATGTTAGCGGACCATTCGGAATCGTTGGTAAGTAACAACAAACCTTCGCTGCCTTTATCGAGGCGGCCAACCGGAGCGAGCCAGGAATTATTTTGGAGAAGGGTGTAAACGGTGTCTCTGCCCTTTTCATCGGATGCGGTTGTGATAAGGCCGCGGGGCTTATTCATCATCAGGTAGATTTTGCTGCGCGAGCTGATTAGTTCCCCATCGATTTGGATCTGGGCGCGTTCGCTGGAAACTGGGGTTTCAGGATCGCGACGAAGTTTTCCGTTCAGCGTGACGCGTCCGGAGCGAATCAGTCCAGCGGCGGCGGAACGGGAGCAGTAGCCCAGTTTCGATAGGGTACGGGCCAGACCGATGTGACGGGTTGTTTTTTTCGCTGCCAAGAGCTTTATGGTAGTCGAAAGAGTGGCGAAGAGCTTAACCACAGAGGACACAGGAGAAGGCAATTCCAAAATTGAGTTTGGGATTGATAGGATATGGGGTATTACTTCTTAACAGGAGAATTTATGGCTCATCATCCGCCGCGATTTTTAAAAATTGTAGACGACGCCAGGACACGCGTGCGCGAGACCAATGTTGATGCGATAAAGAAGAGGATCGGCGGAGGCGAGAAGTTTCTGCTGGTCGATGTGCGCGAAGAAAGTGAGTTTGCCAAGGATCACTTGCCAGGAGCAATGCATCTGGGCAAAGGAATCATTGAGCGGGACATCGAAGCACGAGTGCCTGAGCTAGATCGCGAAATCGTTCTTTATTGCGGCGGAGGATTTCGGTCGGCGCTCGCGGCGGACAATTTGCAGAAGATGGGTTATACGAATGTGATCTCGATGGATGGCGGAATTCGGGAGTGGCGGGAGAAGGGGTATCCACTGAGCACTGAGTGATCTTCAGCAGGTAGAAGCGTCACTTCCCGGCCACCGTTGCAGCCGAACTCAGCGCCTTAGCTTTCAGAATTTTGTAGTCGTTGTATTCGATGGAGAGTTGAGCGAGGCCGCTGAGCCGCATCACGCTTTGGGTATGGTTCTCGGCCGGCAACCAGAAGTCTCCGACTTTTTCGTAGGTCAATTCGACATTCGTTTCCCTGATCCAAAAAGAGAAATCGCTAACCGGTTGTCCTTTCATTTGAACTACGGCGAAATCTTTATCATCGACCCAGATTTTGCCACGATAAAGATATCTGCCTTTTTTTCTCGGAGTGAGATTCAGGATGTAGCGGCCGCCCGTGGAGGAATTTTCATATCCGGCCATGCTGAAGTCGTAATTTTCGGTGGCAAGTTCCATTCCACGGCGAATCTCCGGGTTCGCCGTGGCTTCCCGTTCCGCGTCCATCAAGCGCTTGAACACGTGCTCGATGATGAATCTAAATCCGGTCGTCGAAACGATGGTGAACGTTTTTGAAGCCGGGGCGCTGTAATGCATCTTCACGACCATATTTGCCGCATGGTTGCTCGGAAACCCGCTGTACTGCATCGAGTAATCGCGCGTGGCCGAGTACTCCCGCAAGGCCGCCGCTCTCTCGCCATTCTTCTCTTCGAGTCGCTCGACGACTTGCTCGACTGTAAGTGGAGGTTGCGAAGCTGCAGGAGCGGTGTCCATTGCAGCATGGGTCGGAGTGGTTTCGCACAAAATCACGAAACACGAACATAGCAGCATTACGCTTGCCGCACAGGGGATGAACCACCGGTCTAGCATCTATCTATCGCTCTATCGTTTCCCGAGATTAATATCTAGTTTAACTGAGATGAAACCTGCGCGGTGGATACCGGGAATGTCGACAGGCCGCGCTGTATAATCTTTTTTCTTCCTATGCGCCACTTGCTTTCCTTCTGTGCGGGATTCTTGCTGATTCCATTGCTGATGGCACAAGCGGGCCGTCCTAAAACGGCGATTCAGCCTGCACCCGCATTTCCCGCACTCCTATTTGAAGACATCGGCAGTAAGGCCGGCCTCACGGTTTCGCACATCTCTTCTCCGGACAAGAAGTACATCGTGGAATCGATGAGCGGCGGGGTTGGCCTTATTGACTGCGACAACGATGGAAAACTCGACATCATCACCGTAAACGGCTCGACGGTGGCGCGTTACCGCGCGGGCGGCGACCCGATGATTACGCTTTATCACCAGGATGCGCATCAGGACGCAGACAAGAACAACGGCGACCCACATTTCACTGACATAACGAAAGCCGCCGGGCTGACGCGAAAAGGCTGGGGCATGGGCGTGGCCGTGGCCGATTATGACAACGACGGCTTGCAGGATATTTACGTCACCGGCTTCGGCGGCAATGCGCTTTATCACAATCTGGGCAATTGCAAATTTGAAGATGTAACGGACAAGGCTGGAGTGGGCGGTGGAGGCTTCAGTACGGGCGCTGCCTGGGCAGATTATGACCGCGACGGCCACGTTGACCTTTTTGTCTCGCGCTATGTTCATGTAGATATCGACAACCTGCCGCAGTTTGGCAACGATCCTCGCTTCTGCCGCTTCAAGGGTGTGCTGGTGCAGTGCGGGCCCTGGGGAATGCCGGGAGAATCCGATCTGCTGTTTCACAATAAAGGCGATGGCACCTTTGAAGAAGTGTCGAAGAAAGCTGGCATGGATGATCCAAACCATTATTACGGGCTGGGCGCGACCTGGGGCGACTACGACAATGACGGCTGGCCTGATCTCTACGTTGCCAATGACGCTGGTCCCAACTTTCTTTATCGAAATAAACATGACGGGACCTTCGAGGACGTCGGACTACTGGATGGGGTTGCGCTGAGCGGCGATGGCCTGGAACAAGGCTCCATGGGCGTGGACTGGGGCGATTATCTGCACGAGGGAAGATTGTCGATGATCGTCACCAACTTTGTTGAGCAGGGGGCGGCGCTTTATCGCAATCTCGGTAAAGACGACTTCTCGGATGTCACCTTACGCGCCAAATTGCTGAAGCCTACGTATCCATTTGTGAGTTGGGGGACAAGTTTCTTCGATATGGATAACGACGGCTGGCTGGATTTATTCATTGCCAATGGCCATGTTTATCCGCAGGCCGATGAGGTGACCGGCACCAGCGCCGCCTATCGCCAGCCAATGCTGCTTTTTCGCAACCATCGCGATGGAACCTTTGACGATGCCTCGCAAGCTCTGGCTGAGATGCCGCTGCAATCCAGGCGGGGCGCGGCTTTTGGAGATATTAATAACGATGGCAACATCGATATCGTCGTGCTCAACGTGGGCGAACCGCCGTCGCTGTTGATGAACCGCACGGCTACGGCGAATCATCGAGTTCTGTTTAAGCTGGTCGGAAACAAGAGCAATAAAGCCGCCATCGGCGCCCGTGTCACGGTGAAGTCTGGTGGTTTTTCGCAGATGAGTGAGGTCTGCGGCGGAGCAAGCTACCTTTCGCAGAACGATTTGCGGCTGCACTTTGGGCTGGGCAAGGCTGCCCGGATGAGCGACGTAAACATCCGTTGGCCGAATGGCGAAACGGAACTTCTGCACGACGTACCGGCAGATTTCATTTACACGATTGTGGAAGGTTCGGGAATTCAGCAGAAGGTTGCGCTTCCTGCTCTGCCTCCACTTCCTGACGGTCAGGGAAGATAAGATCAGGAGATCTCGCCGGTCGGCGGCTGACGCCGCAACGAAAGCCTGATTTTTACGGCAACTCTGAATAGGATTCTGGTTTTTTCTACGAATCTGGCTCTCTTCCGCATCTGCGGAATGCCGGCAGTGGCTGGGAAATTCAGCCGCAACTTGGAGCGCATAATGTCTAGTATTGCCATCGGTTATGTAGTACACTGCCGAAAGTCTTGATTGAGCACCACTTTCGTGGTGTTCCCTCCCCTGGCACTTATTGCACGGACTCATGCGGGTCAAACGACGATCGGCCCGTAGAGTGAGTGTGTCGTTTTCGCGCGAAGGGCGAGGTAAGAATGAAGTTCGACTATTCCTGGGGAAAAACGCGCAACGATCTGCTTGCCGGCGTAACCGTCGCTGCAATCTCTTTGCCGCAAGCCATGGCTTACGCGATGATCGCAGGGGTTGACCCGCGTTTTGGGCTGTATTCCGCCATCATAGTCACTCTCGTGGCTTCGATTTTTGGTTCGTCCTCGCACTTGATTAACGGTCCCACGAATGCTATTTCACTCGTGGTTTTCAGCGCCCTCGGGTTCTTCAGTCTCGACGCGCGGCTCGAAGCTTATCAGGCCATGTTCCTGTTGGGGATCATGATTGGCTGCATCCAGATTCTGATCGCGGTATTCAAACTTGGAGATTTGACGCGCTATATCTCAGAATCCGTGGTGATCGGCTTTATGGCTGGGGCCGGCACGTTGGTAGGAATAACCCAACTGGGCAACCTGACCGGTTTACGCGATCGCGGAACGGGGCAACAGCATGTGCTTTACCGCATCTGGCTTACGCTAAGCGCCGGCCACGTGAATACGCGGGCACTCGGCATAGGAGTAGGAACCATTGTTCTTGTCGTCGTGCTGAGAAAATTGGCGCGCAAATTCCATCTGCCGCAATTTGACATGCTAATGGCTTTGATCATTGCAGCGCTTGTGGCCGCCGCCTTCGGTTGGTCGAAGCCAGCGATTGATGGAACAACCGTGATCTCTGTGGTTGGCAGCGTCCCGCGCAATCTGCCGATGCCGCATCTTCCACACATTCAATTCTGGTGGGTGAAAGAGTTATCGGGAAGCGCGTTGGCCATTGCTTTTCTCGGGCTCCTGGAGGCGTTGGCCATCGCAAAATCGATTGCCAACACGACGCGCCAGACACTCGATTACAACCGGCAGTGTCTGGCTGAAGGTCTAGCGAATCTTACTGGCGGATTTTTCCAGTGTCTGCCGGGTTCCGGTTCTCTGACGCGCTCCGCAATTAATTTTCAGGCCGGGGCCGTGAGCCGTGTTTCCGGAGTCTTCGCGGCAGGAACAGTTGCACTAACGGTAGTTGCGCTCGCGCCCTTCGCACGGTTCATTCCCAAGGCTGCTCTCGCCGGGTTGCTGATGGTAACGGCGGTGCGACTGGTCGATTGGAAGCGGCTGAGCTATGCCATGCGGGCCTCACGCTACGATGCCGCATTAGTTTTAGTGACTGCCTTCTCTGCGATCTTCATCAGTGTTGAGTTTTCCATTCTGATTGGCGTAGCCTTGTCGATTCTGTTGTTTGTGCCGCGCGCCTCGCTGCTCCGTTGGAACGAATTGGTGGTGAGCGGTGACCGCGTGATCCGGGAGCGCCTGCCGGAGGACGAGCCTTGCACAGCGATGGTGCTCTACGATTTGGAAGGCGAATTATTCTTTGGCGCCGCTCCGGAACTCGACCGCTGTTTCGATTATCTGAAACGGCGCACCGAGGAAGAAGATATTCATTTCGTCGTATTGCGCATTAAGCGAACGCGCAATCCGGACATGGTTTCGCTCGAACGTTTCGATCATTTTCTGCACGACATGGAAGCGCGCGGAGTGACAGTTTTGCTTTGCGGCGTTCGGCCGCCTTTCGCGAAGGCCATGGCGAATCTGCGCTTCCACGATTGGCTACCGGCCAATCAGGTGTTTCCGGAAGAAGCGGAAAAATTTTCTGCCACGCTCAAGGCGGTTTACCGCGTTTACGAACTCCTGGATGATAATTCCTGCGAACACTGCACGCGGGCGGACTTTGCAGGAACTGACCGGCGCCGCCTGTATTACCTGGTCAGCTGACGGGCTGCGCCGGCGGCTGCCGCGAGGACGACCAGCCTATACTCTAGTACGCCAATGGGCTATAAGATGTGGTGAGGAGGCCTCCCATGCTCTGGAAGACTGATCCAACATTCTATCCCTCTCCTAAGCTTGCCATGCAGGCGCCAGTTGAGAAACTGGCATATGTGGCTGCATTGAATGCCAACGGCGGCAATCAGCCTGATGCTCTGGTCGTGGTGGACGTAGACCGCACGTCCGGCAAGTACGGTCAGATCGTGGGGCGTGTGGATATGCCGAATGTGGGAGATGAACTTCATCACTTCGGATGGAACGCGTGCAGCTCCGCGCTGTGTCCCTATGCTCCGCACCCGCATGTGGAGCGGCGCTATCTGATTGTTCCGGGGTTGCGCTCGTCACGCGTCCATGTGATCGATACCAAGGAAAATCCGAAGCAGCCGAAGATTGTAAAAGTGATTGAGCCGCAGGATGTGGCGGAGAGGACTGGTTACAGCCGACCGCACACGATTCACTGCGGACCCGACGGCATCTACCTGAGCGCGCTGGGCGCGCCCAACGGCGATGGTCCCGGCGGAATCTTCGCCCTGGATCATTACAACTTCGAGCCTCTGGGCCGCTGGGAGGTCGATCGTGGTCCGCAATACTTTGGCTACGACTTCGCGTGGCACCTGGGACATGACATTGCCGTGACTAGCGAGTGGGGCACGCCGAACATGGTGGAGAACGGCGTGAATCCTGAACTACTGCTTGCCGGCAAATACGGGCATAGCATTCATATCTGGGATCTCCGCAAACGACGCCATATTCAAACCCTGGACGTGGGTGCGGAACAGCAGATGGTGCTTGAGCTACGCGCCGCGCACGATCCGACCAAGGCCTATGGTTTTGTCGGAGTGGTGGTATCGCTGAAAGATCTTTCCAGCTCGATCTGGTTATGGCACCGGCCTGGTGGAGAGTCGAACGGAAAGTTTGAGATAACGAAAGTGATTGAGATTCCGGCTGAACCAGCCGATCCCAGCCAACTGCCTCCGTTGTTGCAGGGCTTCAAAGCTGTGCCGCCGCTACTAACGGACATCAATCTTTCTGTGGACGATCGCTTTCTGTACGCTTCCTGTTGGGGCACGGGAGAAATGCGCCAGTACGATGTCTCCGATCCTTTTCATCCCAAGTTGATCGGCTCGGTACATGTTGGTGGCATCGTGCGTCGTGCTTCTCATCCTGCCAGGCCAGGCGAGCCGTTGAACGGCGGACCCCAGATGGTGGAAATCAGCCGCGATGGCCGCCGGGTTTATTTCACCAACTCGTTGTACGCGGCGTGGGACAAGCAGTTCTATCCTGACGGCATCCGGGGCTGGATGGTGAAGCTCGATGTTGCGCAGGATGGCGGCATTCAACTTGATCGCAGCTTATTTACCGAGTTCGGCGATCTCCGCCCGCATCAGGTAAAGCTGCAGGGCGGCGACGCCTCGTCGGACTTCTACTGCTATCCATGAGTTACAACCGACAATGAATCACAGCTGGCCGTGGGTTACCCTGGCCGTTCTCGGGGCTTACCACGGCCTGAATCCCGCCATGGGCTGGCTGTTTGCGCTGAGTCTTGGGCTACAGGAAAAGCGCTGGTCCGCGGTCGTCGGCGCGATGCTGCCGATTGCTCTCGGACATGCTGCCGCCATCACGCTAGCGATTCTCACGCTCCGGTTCTTTCAGCATTTTCTTTCCATGAATGTTTTGAAATGGGGAGTTGCATTATTTCTTTTCACGCTTGGCGTCTATCGACTCTTTCGCGCGAGCCATCCGCGTGGTGCTGGGATGAGAGTCGGAGGGAGGGATCTATTCGTCTGGTCTTTCCTGATGGCATCTGCCCACGGAGCGGGGTTGATGCTCCTGCCGGTACTCATGGCACAGCCAATGGCTGGGATGACGCACAGGATGGCCGGTGGATCATCCGTACTTCCCTCTTCGTTGGGTGCCTCCGCAATTGGATTCGCAGTACTGATCCATACGGCAAGCATGTTGGCTGTGGCTGGAATCCTGGCGATAGTGTTTTTCGAAACTTATGAAAAGGTGGGCTTACGGCTACTGCGGCACACGTGGCTCAATTTCGATCTAGTGTGGGCGATCGCGTTGCTGGTGGCAGGATGCGTGGTTCTGTTCTTTTGATTTTCCGAAAACAATGGAAATCGCAGCGTGAACCGCCGCGCCACTCAAAATCAAATGCAACCCGCAGGCGGTCAAGTTTCCGCTTTCAAAAGACCGGGCGGCGTTGCAGTACGCGGCCGAGGATGCGTTCTTCGAGAGCGGCGAAGCGGGCGCTGCCGCGAGTTCGCGGTCGGGGGATGTTTACCACTTCATCCAAGGCGACGCGGCCTCCCTCGATCAGGATTACACGGTCCGCCAGACTGATGGCCTCGGCAACATCGTGAGTTACGAGCATGGCGGTGAAGCCGCGGTTTCGCCAAATGTCTTCGATGAGCTGCTGCATTTCGATACGGGTAAGCGCATCGAGTGAGCCCAGAGGTTCATCCAGTAGCAACAAATTCGGGTCATGAACCAGAGCGCGAGCCAATGCGACCCTTTGCCGTTGCCCGCCCGATAAGGTGGCAGGCCAGTCATTGGCTCTTTCCGCCAGGCCCACTTGTGCCAAAACTTTTCGCGCCTGCGGGATGAGTGGACGCTCAAGACCGAGCATGACGTTGGGAAGAACTCGCCGCCAGGGCAGCAAGCGAGAGTCCTGGAACATGACGCGAACGTCCGGCTTGCCGTTGTGCTTTGCAGGAATGCCGGCGCGGTTGTCCGCAACGTTGCCTACAGTAATGGTTCCGGATTGCGGCGTTTCCAAGCCAACGACGGACCGCAAGAGAGTACTCTTGCCGCATCCGCTGCGGCCGACAATGGCGACAAATTCACCGGCGGAGATTTCAACGTCAAAGTTTTCGAGCACGGTGCGTCCACCGAAGGCAATACTGACGTTTTTGATGGCGACTGAAACACCGCGTGTTCCACGGTGTTCGCTGGTCGCAATCTCTCTCGAACTGCAAGTGACAGACAAACGTGATCCCCTATCCCGCGGATTGATACGCCGGATTCCACCGCAGCCAGTAGCGTTCCGATGCTTTCGCCAGAAGATCGGCGAGTTTTCCTAAAATCGCGTAGAGCAGAATGCCAACTACCATGACGTCGGTCTGCATGAACTCACGTGCGTTCATGGTCATGTAGCCGATGCCCGAACGCGCCGAAATAGTTTCGGCGACGATCAAGATGACCCACATCAGACCGAGAGAAAAGCGAACGCCGACCAGAATGGAGGGCAACGCTCCGGGCAGGATGATCTCACGGTAGAGCCGCCAGCCAGACAGGCCGTAAGTCCGCCCCATCTCGAGAAGCCCGCGGTCGACTGAGCGAATCCCGTGAAAGGTATTGATGTAGACAGGAAAGAAAACTCCGAGAGCAACCAGAAAGAGCTTCGCCGATTCGTCGATGCCGAACCACAGAATGACCAGCGGGATCAGCGCGAGCGGTGGAATGTTACGTACCATTTGAATCGTGGTATCGAGCAGAACTTCAGCCCAGTGCAGCGAGGCCGTAAGCAAGCCGAGCAGAAGTCCAATCCCGCCACCAACGACGAAACCCGACAAGGCGCGAAGGGTGCTGACCCGGACGTGCATCCATAACTCGCCGGAGGCGCTGAGTTCGATGAACGAAGTCACCACCGCGCGTGGCGAGGGCAGGAATCGGCTGGGCAAAACCCCCGCGGAGGATGCCCACTGCCAAGAGATCAGCAGCAAAACAGGCACGACCCAGGGCAGTGCTTGCTTGGCCAAAACACTCGGGTGAAGTTGGATCTTTTCTCCGGATATTTTCTGTTTCAGGTTCATAATTCCGCTCAGCGTTTAGCCTGGGTTCCACTGGCAGTTCCCTGCAGCGTCGCATCGCGTACATTGATGTGTTTGGGAATCAACTTGAGATCGTAGAAGGTATCCGCGATTCTTTGTTGCTCTGCCAGCACGGCATCATTGACGGGAGTTACACCGTAGCCGCCGCGCGATAGTGCCAACTCCAGTGTGGCTTGATCCAAACCGATTTGCGGTTGCAATGCTGCGGCTGCGGCTTTCGGATTAGTTTTTGCCCACTGATCCACGACGGAGAGTTCTTCCAGGACAATCGCAGTTACATCGGCCCGCTTCGTGGCATAGGATCGGGATGCAAGAAAAAACTGATGATTGCTAACCACGCCGTTGCCATCGGCGAGAATGCGTGCGCCAGTTTGCCTTTGAGCCGCAGCGAGAAACGGCTCCCAGATCGCCCATGCGTCTACACTACCGCGCTCAAAGGCCGCTCGCGCGTCTGCCGGCGTAAGGAAAATCGTGTCGATTTCCTTGTATTGCACTCCTGCCTGCTCCAGCAGTTTGACGAGCATAAAGTGAACATTGGAGCCTTTATTGAGCGCCACTTTCTTGCCCTTCAGTTCGGCAACTGTTTTGATGGGCGAATCTTTAGGAACGAGAATGGCCTCACCCGCTGATGCCTGCGGCTCATTTCCGACGTAGACCAGATCCGCTCCAGCAGCCTGGGCAAAGATGGGCGGGGCCTCGCCCGCAATACCGAAGTCGATAGCGCCGACATTCAGTCCTTCGAGCAGTTGCGGGCCGGCCGGAAATTCGGTCCATCTCACTTCAACGTGCATCGGCGCCAGCCGCTTCTCCAGGCTGCCGCGCGCTTTCAGCAGCACCAGCGTGCCGTATTTCTGGTATCCAATGCGAATAACGTTATCGGCGTTCTGGGCCTGAGTGAATGGCGCCACAACCATCAGTATTAAGATCGCCGCGGGCACCGCGCCGTGAAACTTTGCAGATCGAAGATTACGCATAACTCTGAGTCCTTACGCAAGCGTTGTGCTCACGAATAAAATGACGGCTTCGGAAGTTGGCGATTCAAAGCCCAGCTTCCCAGCTCGCGAATCTTGTAGTCGACCGGATCGTGCAGGGTGTGAGTGCGCAGGTTACGCCAAAAGCGGTCGATCCGCGCAGGACCGGCGGCGGCGCGCGCTCCCATGACTTCGAACATCCGAGTGGTGATCTGCAAGCCAACGTTGTTGGTGATCACCTTCGAGGTGGCAATATCCAGTGCGCACTTGCCACGCTGATTTTCAGTGATCGCGTCTCCGCTTTCCCAGGCCCGCTGCAAAGACTCTCCCGCAATGTCAGTGAGCGCCTGCGCTGCCTGCAGGTTCACGAAGAAATCGCCGTAATTCGCCAGGATGTACGGATCTTCCGTCGCGCTCTTCGCGGTTGATGCAATCCAGGGCCGGGTTTGCGCCAGAGTGTAATTGCGCGATTCCTCCAGTGCTCCTTCTGCGATTCCCAGAAAAATATTGCTGAGAATCAGCTGCGCAATGCACGAACGCAGAGACGCCCGGATACTCCCGAGCGGGCCGGGTGTCTTCAAGAACTCTTCCTGCCCGGTGGCCACGTCGCAGAACTCCACGGTTCCACTATCGGTTTGCCGCTGCCCCATGGCGTCCCAGTCATCGAGAATGCGAATCCCGGAGCGGCTGGAAGGTATGGCGGCGATCATGAATTTTTCGTCCACGGAGCGAAACGCGGAGACGATCAGCATGTCGGAATCGACCGCGCCGGAACAAAAACTCTTGCGCCCATTGATGAGGTATCGTCCACCACGGTCGGACGTCAGGATCGTTCGTTTGTCGAGGGGATTGACCGCATTGCCCCAGAACCATTGATTGCGGAGGGTTTCAGAAAAAAGCTCTTCGGTCTGCGCGCGCGATCCGTAGAGCGACACGGAAGCTAGCATGAGATGCTGAAATCCGAAGAGATGTGCAATCGAACTATCGACTCGAGCGAAAACTCGTATGAGCTTCATCGTGTCCGTCCATTCCATGCCCCAGCCGCCAAGATCCGCCGGAATTGTTACGTTGAGTAGTCCGCTGGCGCGCAATAGGTCCCGCTCAACTTTCGCTGTGCCGCCACGCCGGTCGCGTTCAACGGCGGTTTGAGCAAACACCGCGGCTAATTGATCGGCAATCTCGAAAGCATGCTGCCGGGGTGGGACATTCAGTGCGATGTGATTCACCGTAGAAATCACTACAGCCCTCCCGTGTGGTCAAGCATGTGGCCCGTACTCCGCGCAGTTGCCAACTGCTGCTCCACCAGCACATCCGCTGAACTGGTGTTGCTATCGCAACACACCTCTGTCAGTTGAAGTGCCTGAGATTCGCTGTAACCGCGTGAAAACTTGAAATTCATGGACATAGCCGCACCCTTCTAGTGGCAAGACAATTGCCAAAGCTCATATGGAACTTAGTCCTTGCCAGAAAGAGACCGCAAACATGGAAGTGTTTTGGTTCTTACCCACTCACGGAGACGGTCGTTACCTTGGCAGCGCCGAACAGGCTCGAACCGTCAGCTACGGATATTTGAAGCAGATCGCACAAGCCGCCGACCAACTGGGGTTTCAGGGCGTGCTGCTGCCCACCGGTAGGTCGTGTGAAGACGCCTGGGTCGTGGCTTCGACTCTGGTCCCGGTGACAACCAAGTTGAAGTTTCTGGTAGCGATTCGCCCGGGAATTACTTCGCCAACGGCTGCGGCGCGCATGGCGGCGACGTTCGACCGGCTCTCCGAGGGACGGTTGCTGATCAATGTGGTGACGGGCGGCGACCCCGACGAAGCGCTCGGCGACGGAGTGTTCCTGACTCACGATGAACGCTATGAAGTGACGGAGGAATTTCTCCAGATCTGGCGCGAAGCCGTGGCCGGCAATGCGATTTCGTTGAACGGCAAGCACCTTCATGTGGAAAATGCAAAGGTGCTGTACCCGTCAGTGCAGAAGCCGCATCCCCCGCTCTATTTCGGAGGATCGTCCAAGGTAGCTTACGGACTGGCCGCACGGCAGGTTAATGTTTACCTTACCTGGGGTGAACCGCCGCAGGCGGTCGAGGAAAAAGTTTCGACGGTTCGACGAATGGCCGAGGAACAGGGCCGCTCCGTTAAATTCGGAATTCGGCTGCACGTGATTGTTCGCGAAACGGAGCAGCAAGCGTGGACCGCGGCGAACGATCTGATTCGCCATGTTGACGACGACACAATCGCCAGAGCGCAAAAAACATTCGCCCGGTTCGACTCTGAGGGACAGCGCCGCATGGCGGAGTTGCATCGCGGCGGCCGCGAAAAGCTGGAGGTAAGTCCTAATCTCTGGGCAGGCGTGGGCCTGGTGCGCGGAGGCGCCGGCACCGCGCTGGTTGGCGATCCAACAACCGTAGCGAAAAGAATGCAGGAGTATGCCGACCTGGGAATTGAGACGTTCATTCTGTCAGGTTATCCACATCTCGAAGAGGCGTATCGCGTAGCTGATCTACTGTTTCCGCATCTGCCGATTTCGGCGGGATCGGAGAAGTCGGTTGGAAACATTACGGGGCCGTTCGGAGAACTGGTCGCCAATGAATACCAGCCGCGCACGGCCACGGCGACACCCGTGCCTGCGCAACAAAGTTAGTGTCTCGTGAGCGGATACGCATTTCTGGTGTCCCCTTGGGGGGGCGAACGACGCACGCATTCTGCTAACCCCGGGCACAGATGCATAGGTCCTTCACTTTGCTCGGGACGACAAAAACAATAATTGAGATGAAAACAAATGAATGGTGGGGTTTTCGGAGGACGGTTGAATACGCACGAGACAAAAACTCTAGGCCTCGCATCCACCCTAATTCTTGTCGCAATCACGGCGGCCTGCAGCCGTACGCCAGCAGCAAAACCACAATCCATCAGGCTCGACTATGCGTATTACAACCCCATGAGCCTGGTACTGAAAGACAAGAAGTTTCTGGAGCAAGATCTTGCCAGCGATGGCATCTCGGTTGAGTGGACACAAAGTCTGGGCAGTAACAAAGCGTTGGAGCTGCTGAACAGCAAGAGCGTCGACTTCGGATCGACGGCTGGGGCAGCGGCTCTCATTGGAAAAGCCAATGGGAATCCGATCAAAGCGATCTATGTGTACTCCCGTCCTGAATGGACGGCACTTGTCGTTCGCAAAGACTCCCCGATCACAAAAATAGAAGATCTCAAGGGAAAGAGAGTGGCGGTGACGCGCGGGACCGATCCCCACATATTCCTTTTGCGTGCGCTTCACGAAGCAGGGCTAACGGAAAAAGATGTTGAGATCGTAGTGTTGCAGCATCCCGAGGGAAGGATCGCGCTCGAGAAAGGAGACGTCGATGCCTGGGCCGGGTTGGATCCGATGATGGCGCAGACCGAAATTCAAAGTGGATCCCGGCTTTTTTATCGGAACGTGAATTTCAACAGCTATGGCGTGCTCAACGTGCGCGAAGAGTTTGCTCAGCAGTATCCGGCGTATGTGGAGCGCGTGTTGGCAGCTTATGAGAAGGCTCGTCTGTGGGCCCTTCAGAATCCGGAGGAATTTCGCAAATTGTTTGCCGGCGATGCCAAGCTCGACGATGCGGTTGTGACAAAAGTGCTGCAGCGCACCGACCTCACCAATTCAACAATCGGAGACAGCCAGCGCCGAGTGATTGTCGCCAGCGGCGATGTATTGAAACAGAACAATGTGATCAACAGCAACACCGATGTGAGCGGAACGGTGAACAATCTGATCGAGCCCCGATACGCGCAAGATGTGGTCAACAAAAGCCTGGCGCAGAAATGAGTACCGCGGAGCAGAATCGAAGGCTCGCGTGGAAAAGCGCTACCACGGAAGTAAGTGCGAACCCGCCAGGCAAAATCAAACGAATCTATATCCCGGATCGGCTGTTAGGCTGGATCATTCCGGTAAGCGCACTGCTGCTGTGGGAACTGCTGGCGCGCCTGGGAATGCTCCCCGCCAATTGGCTGCCTGCGCCCACCGTGGTCGGCAAGGCAATTTATCAGTTAACCGTTTCCGGCGATTTGTTGAAGCACGCGGGAATAACTATAGCGCGCGTGGCGGTGGGATTTCTGCTTGGCGCAAGTGCAGGCACGCTCTTCGGCGGGCTCACCGGTTACCTGCCGGTCGCTCGCAAGCTGCTTGATCCATCGTTGCAGGCGTTGCGCAGCGTTCCTTCGATCGCGTGGGTTCCACTTTTCTTGTTATGGCTAGGCATTCAGGAGACCTCGAAAATTGCGCTCATCTCAGTGGGTGCGTTCTTTCCGGTTTACCTGAATCTTTCTGTCGCCATGCGTCACGTCGATCCAAAGTTGCTTGAAGTTGGCAAGTTATACCGGCTGAGCACTTTTCAGATGGTTCGCCGAATCATCCTTCCGGCTGTTCTGCCGGAATACATCGTTGGGCTTCGCAGCGGGTTGGGACTGGCGTGGATGTTTGTCGTGGCTGCGGAACTCCTAGGTGCAAGCAGCGGGCTCGGATACCTCATGGTCGATGGCGAGATGACGGGACGTGCATCCATCATCTTAGCCAGCGTGATACTTTTCGCCATCTTCGGCAAGGTCACCGACTGGAGCCTGAACGCGGCTGGCCGCGAGCTTCTTGGGCACAGAGCTCGCTGACGCACATGTCAAATCATATGGACAATGGTTTCAATCAACGCGGCACCGTCAACATTGAAATCGTGCGTAAGGCCTTTTCTGGTTCCAAGGGTACGCTTCTGGCGTTGGAAAATATTCTGCTGACAATCAACCCCGGTGAATTCGTGTGCATTGTCGGAGGCAGTGGGTGCGGGAAGACAACCTTATTGAGAATTATCGCGGGTCTGGAGACTCAGTACGAAGGCGCCGTTTTTCTCGACGGCAAGAAGCTCACAGGGACGGGATTGGATCGCGGAGTGGTTTTTCAGGAGCATCGACTGCTTTCGTGGCTCACGGTGCATGACAATGTCGGTTTCGGACTCGCAGGTCTGACTCCCGAAGAACGAAGCGGAGATATTCGACACTACATCCGCCTGGTTGGGCTGGATAAGTTCGAACATGAATATCCTCACCAGCTTTCCGGTGGCATGTCGCAGCGAGTGGCCATTGCGCGAGCGCTGGCGGGGCGGCCCGAAGTCCTGTTGTTGGACGAACCATTCGCATCCCTGGACGCCCTGACTCGAATGCGCATGCAACAGGAAATTCTGCGGATTTGGGAGGCTGAACGAACCACGGTGGTGTTGGTCACACATGACATTGAGGAAGCGGTATATCTCGCGGATCGGGTCGTCATCATGTCTCCGCAGCCGGGCACCATTCGGAAGATCTTGCCGGTACATTTGCCACGGCCGCGTGCCCGTACGGATCGAGAATTTGTACGCATACGCAAATCGATCCACGATGAACTGTTTGGGTCGGACAGCATTGCGCAACTTGCCACGGAGAATCGCTAGCTGGCGAATGTATCAGGAAAAGAATGATGACCGGCGGCCTTCGGTTTTCGACCGTCAGGCAACTCTCCGCATTGGATCAGCTTCGCGCGAACGATGTTCCGGCTGATGCCGAGCAGTCGCGCCGTCTGAACCTGATTGCGATGACAAAACTCATAGGCCGTCTTGGTGATTGCGTTCTCAATCTCGGCGTATAGGTTGGGACGGCCATCTTCAAAAAGCGCCAGTAACGCGTCTTCCAACGCTTTGAAGGGCTCCGCTGGCCGGTTGGTCGCAACTCGGAGCCCAAGGGGAGAAAGCCTCAGGTCTTCGGGTCGAACTAAATTCTCCCGGCAAACCAGCAGGGCGTGATGGATGACATTTTCCAGTTCCCGCGTATTGCCTGGCCAGGAATGCCCGCTCACCAGAACATCGATCGCTTCCCTGCTCAGTGCGGGATCCTTCAATCCCAGGCGTTCTCCGTAAATTCCAAGAAAATATTGGGCCAAGGGCAGAATGTCACCGGACCGTTCGCGCAACGGAAGAATATGCAGCGTGGCAACCTGGAGCCGGTAATAAAGATCTTCGCGGAAACGTCCCGCGGCAACCGCATCCTCAAGATTCACGTTGGTTGCGGCGACCACGCGAACGTCAATCGCTACCGGACTGCGAGAACCCAGCCGAACGACCTGGCGCTCCTGCAACACTCGGAGCAACTTCACTTGCATGGCGAAGGGCAAGTCTCCGATCTCGTCCAGGAATAACGTTCCACCCCGAGCCGCTTCAAACCACCCCGCTCGGGCGACAGTTGCGCCGGTGAACGAGCCGCGCTCATGACCAAATAATTCGCTCTCAACCAGGCTTTCGGAAAAGGCTCCGCAATTCACCGCCACAAAAGGGCCGTCAGCCCGCGGGCTCAGCTTATGCACGTGCCTGGCAATGAGTTCTTTACCGGTACCCGTTTCCCCAGTAACCAGCACGTTGGCGGTGCTGGGTCCGATCAAATGGATTCTCTCCAACAGAGCCTTGGACTTAATGTCCTCAAAAACCAGCGCAGACGCCCTTGGGCGCAATGGCGCGACGGGCGGGCTGAGGAAACTTAGAAGTGGCTTGGGAACAGGCGAGAGTGACATCTTTTTAAATCCTACTATATACGTAGACATACTAGGATACATCGGCAACCCTGTCAAGTTAAGAGTCGCAGCAGCTAGCCGACGACTCATCGAGATACCGGCGCCTGCATCAGGTGGGCGGGATCGCCGTACGCCCATCTCCACATCATTGGACTACTGTAAAATGGGACGACCGTAAGAGACTGGCTCGCCGCGATTCGAACCTTCATCTCATTTCGACCCGTCCGCCTAATGACCCTAGGTCATGCAAAGGTACGACGGGCCTGGCATGTCCCTAGGCGCTTTTCGCCGTTCCGGTGGCTTGGTGAATGGCTGAAACCAGGGTTTCAAAGTCGAAGGAACCGTCATGCCGATGGCCGTTGATGAAGAATGTCGGTGTCCCATTCACTCCACTTCGAACGCCGCCGGTGAAGTCTGCCTGGACACGGGTTTCGAAGGTCCGCTGCTCCAACGCCTGACGTAATGCGGTGGCCGACAGCTTGAGCTCTTCAGCGAGATCTACATAAAGTGCTTCGCCCAAGCGCGCTTGATTTTCGTACAACTTATCGTGCATCTCCCAGAACTTGCCGTGCGCGCCGGCAAACTCCGCGACCTCGGCGGCCGTTTTGGCGTGAGGATGCATTTCGCCCAGGGGAAAATTGCGAAACACAAAGCGGAGGCGTTTTCCAAACTGCTTCTGAACTCGCTGGACGATGGGATAGGCTTGTCCGCAATACGGACACTCGTAGTCGCCGTACTCCACCAAGGTCACTTCCGCGTTTTCTGGACCCTGGGCATGGTCTTCGGCAGTGATGGGTACTTTGAGCGTGGCCATAAATTCCTCCTACTTATTTGATGATCTTATTTTGGCAGATTTTCTTTGGGCGGATCTTCCCTTGGCAGATCTTCGAGCGCCTGTAGAATCCCGTCCGCACCAGGATTCACGGCAACCGGCGAGCAGTAACTCCAGGAGATGATTCCGCTCTTATCGATGACGAACAGAGCGCGCTCGCAAACCCCATCGGTAGCGCGGTAGGCACCGTATTGGCGTGCGACCGCACCCTTAGGCTCAAAATCGGCGAGCAAGGGAAAATGGAGATGACGGTTCTCCGCAAATGCCGCGTGACACCAGGCGCCATCCACAGATAGCCCCAGCAATTCCGCATTAAACTTCCGAAATTCGGGGAGGATCTCGTTGTAAAGAGCCATTTGGTCGCCGCATACCGGACTCCAGTCCGCAGGATAAAACGCCAGGATCACGGGACGTCCCAGCAAGTCAGTCAAAGTGAGCGTTTGATCAGGCGTCACATGCAAAGTGAAATTCGGGGCGGCCGCCCCAGCCGGGAGAATTCCCGCGCCGTGGATCGGAGTAACGTTGCTTGCACTGCTCTTTGCCATTGCTTTAGTGCTCCCTTCAAATGGTAGATGCACCAACTTTGCCGGAAGAACGCACACCGGCGCAACTGGTCAGCGCTCAGGTAATGGGTTCACTTGAAAATCATCGTCCCTCAGCGGTTAAAAGCCGCAATAAAATGCGGCTCTTGCGTCACGTCTGAATCCGTGCTCTTTCAACGAAACTCAAATTAATCCACCACCGCATCTTAGTGTATCGGTCAGGCCAACAGGACTTACCCGCCGTCCCCTTCCCGCACGCCGGCAAGACCACACTTTCATCCATCACCCTCTCGACCCCGACCGGTTCGGCTACGCTGCCCCTCATCATGACTGTGTGCCAGGCAAATGCGGTGACGGGGCAGTACCTTGCTGCGCCCGCGCCAACGATAACGCTAAGCTTTGCGCCCGGTGCGACTCCAACTTTTTTGATTTTCGTGTCGGCTTCTGGATCCGTCGCCCACGATCCGGATGTAAATCGGATCTATGTCTACTTCAAGACATCCGGCAGAG